>Ga0210408_10001241_pt1 | contig 27356 bp, 20 predicted proteins | sample IncBWH4MmetaG_FD_155471 | JGI IMG/M metagenome (GOLD analysis project Ga0210408, IMG submission 155471) | Forest soil microbial communities from Barre Woods Harvard Forest LTER site, Petersham, Massachusetts, United States - Inc-BW-H-4-M | ecosystem: Environmental > Terrestrial > Soil >...
CTGCGACGTGTTGTGCCATCAGGCGCCTCCGATTCTTAAGCGGCCGCGAAGCATGCGGTAGTGCAATCCGGTGAAAGCGGGGATTGCCAAAGGATTATAGCGCCATTTGAAGCGTGGGTGCAGCGGAGGGGCTGAGAGCTGCGTGTTAAGATGAAAGCGAAGGAATTTTCAATTGCTGCCGAAACTTTCATGGCTACGGAACTTCTAGGCAAATCGAAAGAAGAATTGCGCGAGTTTTGCGCGTCGTTGGGCGAACCGTCCTACCGAGGCGGGCAGATTTATCATGCGCTGTATGGGGAGCGGAAATTTGATCTCGCAGGAATCACCAATCTGCCGGCGATGCTGCGGGAACGGCTGGCCAGGGAAGCGCGCGTAACGTTGCCGGAAGTGAAGCAGAGATTTGCTTCGGCGGACGGTTCGGTGCGGTATTTGTTCGGTTTGAGCGCAGCTAGGGAAGAAAAAGAAATTAACGTAGGGAGCGCAGAGGCCGCAGAGAACGCAGAGAGAAGCGGAAAAGAAAGAGCAGGCCGCTTGCAGAAGCCGGCGTCGGTCGAAGCTGTGTTCATGCCGAGCGAGGGGCGGCAGACGATTTGCGTTTCGACGCAGGCGGGCTGCGCGGTGGATTGCCATTTCTGCCTGACAGCGCAACTAGGATTGATCCGAAACCTGACGGCGGGAGAGATTCTGGCGCAAGTGTTGTTGCCGCTCGAAGAGCACAAGGCCGAACTCGCAACGCAAACAAATATCGTACTGATGGGGCAGGGCGAACCGCTTCTGAATTTCGAGCCGGTGATGGCGGGGGTGCGCATTATGCTCGACCCGGACGGGATGGGAATCTCGCCGAAGCACGTGACGCTTTCGACGAGCGGGATCGTGCCGGGAATCGAGCGGCTGGCACGGGAGAAAGTGCGGCCGAAGCTGGCGATTTCCTTGAACGCATCGAACGACGAGCAGCGCGATGCGCTGATGCCGATCAACAAGAAGTACCCGCTTGCAATGCTGATGAACGCTTGCAAGGAATATCCGGTGCGCACGTGGGAACACCTGACGTTTGAATACGTGATGCTCGGAGGGCTGAACGATGCGGCCGAAGATGCGCGGCGCGTGGTGCGGTTGCTTGCGCCGCTCAAAAGCGTGAAAGTAAATCTGATTCCGTGGAATCCGGGAGAACTTCCCTACCGGGAATCTTCGCCGGAGCGGATTGAAGAGTTCCGGCGGATTCTGGTAGATCGTGGCGTCCCAGCGTTTGTGCGTTACTCGCGCGGGCGGGACGTGATGGCCGCGTGCGGACAATTGGCACTGCTGCAAATTGATGGTTCGCCGTTGTCCGTCGCAAGCCCGCAGTGAATTGGTGGAACAGACCCACCACGCTGGGGGTCGTAGGAACGGACATCCGATGCCCCCCCGTGTTTTTTGTAAGTGTTGCATCTAAAGGGTTTAGAATTTGCGTAAGTGGTTTAGAATCAACACTTACGGGCTCCCTGTAAGTGTTGATTCTAAAGGTACTTACATTGCGCCAAGGTGGGCAAAGAAAGAGCATTTTGCGAACGAGTTTCTACCGCTCTCTACGGATGATTGCGATCCTTTCAGACAGGGTCGGAGCCTTCCCGACAAGGTCGGGACAGGTCGGGCGCTGCGCTCAGGATGGCATCGAGGGGGCCGAGGACTGGGCTTAAGAGAGCGGCTCCCCAACCCGGTCGGGGTAGACTTCCCGCACTCCACATGCAGTAACCTACAAGGGTAAGTATATCACCAATTAAGGGAAAGTCAAGGAAAAACCTTTGAGAAAAAATTCGCGGAGAGGACGCTCGGGACAAATCCAATAAGTACACGGAGTTAGCGGAGGCCGATCACGGACAGGAGACGACCGCTTTGGGGGCCTTCCTTGCGGTAGCTGAAGAGGAGGTCGCGGCGGCAGGCGGTACAGAGATCGCTGACGAAGATGTTCGAGGAGCGGAGGCCGGCGCCCAGGAGTTGGGCGCTATTGGCTTTGCGGAGGTCGAGAAGGACGTTCTTGGGCGGGGGCTGGTGGCCGGGGGGCATCCTGTTGAGCCACTGGATGGGATTGGGTTCGTCGCCGGTGCGAAATTCGTCGAACCATTGGGGGGCTTCGGCGAACTGGGAAAGAAACTGGGTGGCGACTTCGGTGCCCACTTCGTAGCAGCAGCCGCCGATGGATGGGCCGATGGCGGCAAGGAGGTCGGCGGGGTTGGATTTGTATTGCATTTGCATTTTGCCGATGGCCTTGACGACGATGCGGGCGAGGGTGCCGCGCCAGCCGGCGTGGATGGCGACGACGGCGCGCTTTTTCGGGTCTACGAGGAGGATGGGGACGCAGTCGGCGGTTTGGACGCCGAGGAGGAGACCCGGACGGTTGGTGGCGGAGGCGTCTCCTTGGCAGGTTTCGGCGGGTGGGGTGTCGAAAAGATGAACGACGTCGGAGTGGATTTGTTTCAGCAAGAGAAGTTTTAGGCCGGAGGCGCCTAGAGCGGATTGGAAGCGGCGGTGGTTTTCTAGGACGTTTTCCTTGGTGTCCCATTCGGTGAAGCCGAGATTGAGAACTATGTCGGCGGCTGACATAGAGACGCCACCGGGCTTGGTGCTGAAGCCATGGATGAGCCAGGGGAGTTTTGCGAGCGCGGGGACTTGGAGGATTCGAATGCCGTGGACGTTGCACTCGGCCCAGGCAGCTCTGGTGCCGACATGCGTACCTGGCTTGCGAGCACTGCGTCTTGCCGCTACTGATTTCGTGGAAGCCACAAGTCTACCAGTATAATCGGAGTCGGCCGCCGGGCCGAATGAGGCAATGCTGGAGGCGTCTTGATCATTGGAATGGGAGTGGACATTGCCGAGGTGGAGCGCATCCAGGGGGCCATCGAGCGCCACGGCGAGGTGTTTCTGAAACGGATTTATACACAAAGAGAACGCGAATACTGCGAGCGGTTTAAGAATAAGTATGAGCGGTATGCGGGGCGGTTTGCGGCGAAAGAGGCGGCGATGAAGGCGCTGGGGACGGGTTGGCGACGCGGGGTGAGGTGGGTGGACCTGGAAGTGGTGCGAGAGACAAGCGGGCGGCCGACGCTAGCAATCACGGGCGAGGCGGCGAAAATAGCGCAGCAGCTTGGAGTAAAAAGTGTGGCGCTCAGCATCACGCATACGGAGAGCCAGGCGCTGGCGCAGGTGATTTTTGAGGGATAGCTGGCCAACGCGCTTCTTCGCTAACGGTCGAGGAGAGGTTGAGTCTCTACGCAACCTTGCAGTCGGAAACCTAAATACTTAGAAAGTAAATTATAAGCAAAAGCCGTGAGCACCCCTGAAATCCATCCAGTGGCGGCACAGAATAGGGCGAAGAGCATGGCCTGGACGATAACGCCCGGTAAAGTGGGGGCCCTAGTCACGCTAAAGTTCAGATGCCAGTCGACGAAAGGGATAAACAAACCGAGCGGGACCGTAAAGCGCTCAACGTTTTTGAACACAAAGATGACTCCTGCAAAGAGGCCCCAAAAGCAATACCACATCGCGAACAGGTTCGCGACGGAACGCGCTGCAAGTGATCGTATGGGTTGCATTTCCGTAGTCATGGCCATCGCACCTCAAGAAGCCAAACAATCCATTCTAGTTCCGAGAAGAAACTCCGCATTCCCGACTGAGATTCGAACATCGGTCCACTCATTGAAATCAAGAAGACCATCAACTTTGACACGGAGGTAGTTTGAGGAAAGCGCGGGCGTGACACCGTCACGCGTGTCGTCTTCATCCTGGTGGAGGGTGACGACACGGAGGGTGCGGCCGATTTGGGAGTGGCGAAAGGCGGCGGATTTGGATTCGCCGAGGGCGCGGAGTTGGCGGGCGCGCTGCTTGATGACAGCGCCGGGGATTTCATTCGAAAGATTGGCGGCTTTGGTGCCGGGGCGCTTGGTAAACGAGAAAACGTGGAGGTAGGTGAACGGGAGGCGTTCGATAAAGGCGAGAGTTGCGGCATGGTCGTCTTCGGATTCGCCGGGGAAGCCGGTGATGACGTCGGCGCCGATGGCGGCGTGGGGCAGGCGGCCGTGGATGAGTTCGACGCGGCGGGCGTAATGTTCGGCGCGGTACCAACGGTGCATGGCGGCAAGGATGCGGTCGGAAGCGGACTGCAGGGGCATGTGGAAGTGCTGGGCGATGCGATCGGTGGAGGCGAAGAAATTGACTAGGTCTTGGGTGACGTCGAGAGGTTCGATGGAGCTGATGCGGAGGCGTTCGACGGCGGTTTCGTCGAGAATGCGGCGGAGGAGGTCTTCAAATTCGACGCGGGGGCACAGATCGCGGCCGTAGGTGCCGAGATTGATGCCGCTTAAAACGATTTCGCGAAAACCTGATTCGGTGAGGCGCTGGATTTCGCGGATGACGGAGTCAGGCAGCAGGCTGCGGCTTTTTCCACGAACGAAGGGGATCACGCAGTAGGAGCAGCGGGAGTCGCAGCCATCCTGGATTTTGAGGGTGGGGCGGGTGTGATTTCCTTCTCCGCCCAGGACGGGGGCGGAGAGGAATTCGGTGCGGTCGAAGATGTTGCCAATGAGGACGTTGCCTGGGTGGGGCGCGGCGGGCGGGGCAAGCCCCGCCCCTACAATGGAAAGGAACGGGGCGGTCGAATCGGAGCGAAGGGCGGCTGCGGGGAAAAAATCGTTCGCGGATGCGGCGGGCGTGGCGGCAGCAAAGAAATCGTTCGATGATGTGGACGGTGCGGCGGCGGAGAGCGCATCGATTAGCTGGGGGATTTGGGGTTTGTGGGAATTGCCGACTACCCAGGAGACTCCGGGGAGGGCGGCGAGTTCTTCGGGGGCGCGCTGGGCGTAGCAGCCGGTGGCGATGATGCGGACGGCGGGATGGGCGGCGTGAAACTTTCGAATGGCGTCGCGGGCTTGGGCGTCGGCGGAAGCGGTGACGGTGCAGGTGTTGATGACAATGATGTCGGCGGTGGCGGGCGTGGGGGCGGAGGTGCAGCCGCGGTCGAGCAACTGGCGCTCGAGGGCCGCGCCGTCGGCTTGGGTGGCACGGCAACCGAATTGTTGGATGAAGAAGGCTGGCATCGGAATCTAAGTGCTGCTGTCAGGGCATCTCAACATAGAGTTCGCCCCAACCCGGTCGGGGTAAACGCCGGACGCAGAGAAGAAAAATCGTCATGCTGTGCTTCGCGCGAACCCATCAAGGACTTGGGGTGCTACGACACTACAATGATAGCGGGATTAAAGGAGTGCGAAAAGAGCGATAGTTTGCCAAGAGCAAAATCATTGCGGGACTTGCCTTTACTCACGGGAGGCTGCGCCGCTACAATCTTTCGACACTCATGGCCCATCAACGACAGAACCCATCGGCGCTGCGCGATCCGAAGGTTTCGATTGTGATTCCCGCTTACAACGAGAAAGCGACGATTGATGAGATCCTGCGGCGGGTGCTGGACACCGAAGTGCGGAAGGAAGTGATCATCGTCGATGATTGCTCGACGGACGGGACGCGCCAGATTCTGGAAAACATGGCGGCGCGGCAAGCGAACGGCGAAGCATTGGCGCCCGCGCAGGATGGGAGCGACCCGATTGAGCTGCGAGATTTACGGTTTTTCTTCCAGGCACCGAACCAGGGCAAGGGAGCGGCTTTGCGGCGGGGATTTGGGGAAGTAACCGGGGATATCGTGCTGGTGCAGGATGCAGACCTGGAATACGATCCACGCGATTACGGCGTATTGCTCGAACCAATCGTGGAGGGCAGGGCGGATGTGGTGTACGGCTCAAGATTTCTGGGCGGGCCGCAGCGCGTGCACTACTTCTGGCACTACGTGGCGAACCGCGTGCTGACGCTGATTTCGGATATCTGCACAAACTTGAAGCTGTCGGATATGGAGACGTGTTACAAGGTGTTCCGAAAAGAAGTATTGGCAGGAGTGCAGGTCAAGTCGAACAGATTTGGATTCGAACCGGAGATTACGGCAAAGATCGCGAAGCACAAGTGGCGGATCTACGAAGTGCCGATTAGTTATGCGGGACGGACGTACGAAGAAGGAAAGAAGATTACCTGGAAGGACGGGATCCAGGCGTTGTGGTGCATCATCAGGTTTAAATTCAGCGACTAAATTTTTCTAAGCCGAAGCTGCGTCCATGTAGCCGCGGGGATACTTCTGTTTCCACGCCCAGGCGGACTGGACGATTTCTTCGAGGGAGGAATGAGAGGCTTCCCAGCCGAGGGCGCGCTTCAATTTTTCCTTGCTGGCAACGAGAACGGCGGGATCGCCAGGACGGCGGGGACCCAATTTGCGCGAGATTTTGCGGCCGGTGACGCGCTCGGCGACATCGATGACTTCCAGAATCGAGAAGCCGCGGCTGTTACCGACGTTGAAGGCTTCGCCGGAGACGCGTTCGATCTCCTGGAGGGCGCGGAGGTGGGAATCGGCAATATCGAGGACGTGGATGTAATCGCGGACGCAGGTTCCGTCGGGGGTGGGGTAGTCGGTGCCGAATACATCGACGTGCGGCAGGCCACCGGCGGCGGCCTCGAGGACGCGAGGAATAAGATGAGTTTCGACGCGATGATGCTCGCCGCGTTCCTGGGAGGCTCCGGCAGCGTTGAAATAGCGGAGGGCGACGTAGTTGAGTCCGGTGTAGAGCTTGTAATCGGCGAGAATCTGTTCGAAGACGAGCTTGGATTTTCCGTAGGGGTTGATGGGCGACTTGCGATGGTCTTCGGGAATGGGAACGATTTCAGGTTCGCCGTAAGTGGCGGCGGTGGAAGAAAAAATGAATTTCTTGACGCCGTGGCGGGTGACAGCGTCGAGCAGGTTGACACCGCAAGCTACATTGGTGGCGTAGAAAATACTGGGTTCGCTGACGGATTTGGCCACGAGAGCTTCGGCGGCGAAGTGCATGACGGCGTCAATTTTGTGCTGTGTGAAGACGGTTTCCAGTTGCGGGCGATTGGCGAGATCGACCTGGCAGAAAACGGCACCCGGAGGGACAGCAGCGCGATGGCCCTCCAACAGGCTGTCCAGGGCAATGACGGACATGCCGCGCGAGGCCAAGACTTCCGCGCAAATACTGCCGATGTAGCCGGCTGCTCCGGTAACGAGAATATTCACCTGTAAAATCTCCCTTGAGTCAGGCAGTAACGCAAAATGGGGCGGTCAACGCCGGCAAATACGACGGCAAGATTGGCGCAAAAGCGGGGTACACCGGCCCGGAAATATGACAAAGATCAAGCCTGCGACAAGCGGCGCTGAAAAGTAAGAAGAATGAGGTCGGCACGGCGACGCACGCCGAACTTGCTGAGCAGGTTGGAAACGTGAAATTTCACGGTGCGTTCGGCAATGTTGAGCTTGCTGGCAATTTCTTTGTTGGAAAGATTTTCGAGCAATGAATCGAGAACTTCCTGCTCGCGGCGGCTGAGATTGGTGACGGAATCGGTCTTCAGGCGGCGGCCCTGGCCGGTGAGGATGGAATCCACGAATCCGGACAGAAGCTGGCGCGGAACCCAGAATCCTCCGCCGGCAACGAGCGGGAGAGCGCGGATCAATTGGTCGCGGGCTTCGACGTAGGTGAGCAGGCCTTTCACGCCGAGACGCAGGAGCGAAAAACTGTTGGCGTCATTATGCTGCTCGCCGACAACGATGAGGCGGGATTCGGGATAGCGTTCGAGAAGATTGGCCAAGAGCGCACCGGTGGCGGGCTTTGCCGCATGAGCGTCAATGACGTAAACCTGGGCGCGGGGCGGATCAAGAGCCCGGAGGTCGGGCGCAAGGGTGGATTCCAGTTGCTTGACGATTACCTTGAATTGAGTCTTGCCTAAAAGGCGTTCGAACTCGCTGAGCACCAAAGGGTGCGGCGAGAGGATGCAAACGGTCAATTTCGTGGAGGTACGTTTCGTAGTCACTGTCCGACAGATTATTGAAAACTGGCCAAAGGGGCAAGTCCTGTGGTGGGTGTGTTCACGAACTGTTACTGACGGCTACGATGCATTCCCCCGGGATACTTCCCGCAACAAAATATCGACGATGCGCTTGGCCGCGTGGCCGTCCCAGAGAGGAGGTAAGCGGCCCGCTTTACCCCTTCCGGCCAGGGTGTCGCGGGCCGCGGCGACGATCTTGGCAGGGTCGGTGCCGACGAGCAGGTTTGTGCCTTGGGAGATAGTGATGGGGCGCTCCGTGTTCTCCCGCAGGGTCAGGCAGGGGACGCCGAGCGCGGTGGTTTCTTCTTGAATACCACCAGAATCGGTCAGAACGAGCTTTGCTTTGCTCAGGAGACAGAGAAAATCGAGATAGCCGACTGGAGGAATGAGCCGCAACTGGGGGTGATGCTGGATGCCGCCCTGGGTCAAACGCTGCTGGGTGCGCGGATGAACCGGAAAAATGACGGGCATTTCGGCGGCAACCGCGTCAATGGCTCCCAGAAGTTGGCTGAGCTTTTCTAATGAATCGACATTGGAAGGGCGATGGAGTGTGAGGACGCCAAAGCGCTGCCAACCTGCTCCATTTTTGAGGCTGAGTTCATCGCCGATTGCGGACTCCTGGGCGACGGGCAAAAAGTGGCGCAAGGAGTCGATCATCACGTTACCGACCATGAAGATGCTTTCGCGCGGCCGGCCTTCTTTCAAGAGATGAACGATGGCATCTTCTTCGGTGACGAAGAGATAGTCGGCTAGGGCGTCGGTGAGGATGCGGTTGATCTCCTCGGGCATGGTGCGGTCAAAGCTGCGGAGACCGGCCTCGACATGGGCAACGCGGATGCCAAGCTTGGCGGCGGCGAGAGAGACGGCAATGGTGGAATTGACGTCGCCAACGACTAGAACCAGATCGGGCCGGCGGTCGATAAGAACGGGCTCAATACGCTTCAGAATTTCAGCGGTTTGCGAGGCGTGGGAGCCGGAGCCGACTTCCAAGTTCACGTGCGGCGAAGGGATGCCCATCTGCCGGAAGAAAATGTCGGAGAGCTTTTCGTCATAGTGCTGGCCGGTGTGGACGAGGATGGCGTCAATTTCCGGATGGAGCTGCATCTCGTGCATGAGCGGCGCGATTTTCGGGAGGTTGGGGCGCGCGCCGACGATATTGAGGATTTTGAGGCGTTGGGTCATGAAGTGTTCGTTTCCAGCTTCAGAGGGCAGTATAGCATCCGGGAAATCGCCGTTCAGGGCCCCAGAATCGCTGTTCGCGCTAAAAAAGCACCGGTTTAATGCATGGAGGTAGGTATCCACTCGTAAACCTGGGTAAAATAGAGGTGTCCGGAAACGTCGGATTTTCTTGGGATTTGCGGCGTTTCGACGGGCGAAACGGTTAGGAATGAGACCTTCGAGCGGATGCGTAACCTGAACGAATCGGCGAGAGCTTTGCGGGAGTTGCTGGGGCAGCGGATCCTCGTGCTTGACGGGGCGATGGGGACGATGCTGCAGCAACGGAACCTGCATGCGGCGGATTTTGGCGGAGCTGCGCTCGAAGGTTGCAATGAAAACCTGGTTCGAACGCGGCCGGACGTGGTGTTGGATATTCACCGGAAATATTTCGAGGCGGGATCGGATATTGTCGAGACGAACAGCTTCGGCGGGGCGCCGATTGTGCTGGCGGAGTACGGGTTGGGGGCGGATGCGCACTTTCTGAACAAGCGCGCGGCGGAGTTGGCGCGGCAAGCCGCAGATGAATTCAGCACTCCGGAAAAGCCGCGGTTCGTGGCTGGCTCGATGGGGCCAACGACCAAGGCGATTACGGTTACAGGCGGCGTGACGTTCAACGAGCTGCGCGAGACTTACTACACACAGGCAAAGGGCCTCGTCGAAGGCGGGGTGGATTTGCTGCTGGTCGAGACCTGCCAGGACACACGGAATATCAAGGCGGCGATCCTGGCCATTCACAAACTTTCGAAAGAGATTGGGAGCGGAGTGCCGTTCATCGTATCGGTCACGATCGAGCCGATGGGAACGATGCTGGCTGGGCAGACGGTGGAAGCCATGTGGGCGTCGCTGCGGCATGCGAAGCCGCTAGCGTTTGGGATGAACTGCGCGACAGGGCCGGAGTTCATGACCGACCACATTCGAACGCTGAGCCAACTGACGGGCGAGTTTGTGTCCTGTTACCCGAATGCGGGCCTGCCGGATGAAGAGGGAAAATATCTGGAAACTCCGACGACGCTGGCGGCACAATTGGAGAAATTCGCGGATCACGGCTGGCTGAATTTCATAGGTGGATGCTGCGGAACGACTGAGAAACACATTCAGGCGATTGCGCAGATGGTGGAGGGCAAGAAGCCACGCGTTAGGCCTGCGGAGGCGCACCGGGCGGTGTATTCAGGGATTGAAACCATCGAGGCGGAGGACAGCACGCGGCCGCTGCTGGTGGGCGAACGGACGAACGTGATCGGGTCGCGCTTGTTCAAGAACCTGGTGGCGGATGAAAAGTGGGAAGAAGCGAGCGAGATTGCACGGCGGCAGGTGCGGGGCGGCGCGCACATTGTGGACGTGTGTTTGCAGAGCACGGAGCGCGACGAAAAGAAGGATATTCCGCCATTCTACGAAAAGCTGATTCGCAAGGTGAAAGCGCCGGTAATGATTGATACGACCGACGCGACGGCGATCGAACTGGCGCTGACATATTGCCAGGGCAAGGCGATCATCAATTCGATCAACCTGGAAGACGGCGAAGAAAAGTTCGAACGAGTAGTGCCGATTGCGCATGAGTTTGGCGCGGCGGTGGTGGTGGGCTGCATCGACGAGGACAAGCTGCAGGCGCAAGCTTTCACGCGAGAGCGAAAGCTGGCGGTTGCGCAGCGTTCCTACAAGTTGCTGACGGAAAAATACGGGCTGGGGCCGGAGGACATCATTTTCGATCCGCTGGTTTTCCCCTGCGCGACGGGCGATGAAAATTATATCGGCGGCGCGGTCGAGACGGTGGAAGGCATCCGGCTGATCAAGCAGGCTTTGCCGGACGTTCGAACGATCCTGGGCATTTCGAATGTTTCGTTTGGGCTGCCGGCGGGCGCGCGCGAAGTGGTGAATTCGGTTTTCCTATATTACTGCACGAAGGCGGGGTTGGACCTGGCGATCGTCAATGCGGAGAAACTGGAGCGGTTTGCGTCGATCCCGGCAAATGAGCGAGAGTTGGCGGAAAATCTCCTGTTCTCGCATCCACCCAAGGACGTGCCCGCCGAGGTTTCGAATGCCGCGTTGTTGAGGGACGTTCCGGCGGACTGGCGAAAACAGAGCAAGGAACAGCGCGCGGCCGTCAATCAGTACTATATCGCGGCCATCGCCGAGCACTTTCGAACGGCAAAGAAAAAAGAAAAAGCGCGCGCCGCGGACCTGCCGCTGGACGAGCGGCTGGGCAATTACATCATCGAAGGGACACGCGACGGATTGATCGATGATCTGGAGAGGAAGCGCGCCGAAGGTGCGGCGCCGCTGGACATTGTCAACGGCCCGCTAATGGCGGGGATGGCGGAAGTCGGGCGGCTTTTCAATGCCAATGAATTGATCGTCGCGGAAGTGCTGCAGTCCGCGGAGGCGATGAAGGCGGCGGTGAGCCATCTAGAGCAGTTCATGGAAAAGGCGGACACGGCCAAACGCGGGAAAGTAGTGCTGGCGACGGTAAAGGGGGACGTGCACGACATCGGGAAGAACCTCGTTGAAATCATTTTGAAAAATAACGGCTATGACGTGGTGAACCTGGGAATCAAGGTGCCGCCGGAGGAATTGATCAAGGCTTACCAGGAGCACAAGCCGGATGCGATTGGATTGTCCGGGCTGCTGGTAAAGAGCGCGCAACAGATGGTGATTACCGCGAACGACTTGAAGGATGCCGGGATCGAGATTCCCATGCTGGTGGGAGGCGCGGCGCTTTCGGCGAAGTTTACGCAGACGAAGATCGCGCCAAGCTACGGGAAAGCGGTGTGCTACGCGAAAGACGCGATGACTGGGTTGCGGCTGATGAACGAATTGATGGATCCGGCGACGCGCGAGGCGGTGCTGCGGAATCACACGGCGAGCGGAAATGGCGCGAGCGTCTCGACGACCGTGACGGTGCAGGAGATTCCCGCGGTGACGCGCTCACCGCGCGTTCGAGTGGACCTGCCGATTCCGGGCGTGCCATACCTGGACCGCAAAGTGCGGCTGGTGCCGGATCTGCGCGAAGTGTGGGGCTACGTCAACCCGTTCATGCTGTTCGGACGGCACATGGGATTTCGAGGCGACATCGAGAAGCGGCTGGCGGAGCGCGATCCGAAAGCCATCGAACTGTTCGAGAACATGGAAGAGGTGAAGAAGGAAGCGGCCGAGTTCATGAAGGTCCGGGCGGTTTGGCAATTTTTCGAGGCGGAAGCGGCGGGCGATTCGCTGCAACTGTTCGCGCCGGGAGAGGCGACGCCACTGCATACGTTTCGATTTCCGCGGCAGAGGAAGGGCGACTTCCTGTGCCTGGCCGATTATGTGTTGCCGGCGAGAAATGGCCAGCGCGATCACCTGGCATTGTTCGTGGTGACGGCAGGCGAGGGAATCCGCGGGCGGTCGGAGAAAGCAAAAAACGAGGGCTACTATTTCAAGTCACACGGCTTGCAGGCGCTGGCCATCGAGACGGCGGAAGCATGCGCGGAATGGCTGCACCGGAGAATTCGCGAGGATTGGGGATTCCCCGATCCGCCGGAGTTGACCATGGCGCAAAGATTTACTTCGCGCTACCGCGGGAAGCGCTACAGCTTTGGTTATCCGGCGTGCCCGAATCTGGACGATCAGGCGGGACTCTGGAAGCTATTGAAGCCAGAAGAGATCGGCGTGCAACTTACGGAGGGCTTCATGATGGATCCCGAGGCGAGCGTGAGCGCGCTGGTTTTCCATCATCCAGATTGCACCTACTTCTCAGCCGGGACCGGTGACGAGGCATAGACACGGCGTTCGCCGGTCATAAGTAATCCCCAGCATTGCGCAATTGTAGGTGTCAAGTCTCACTGGCTCGTACTTGCTTCTTTGCAAAGCGATGCCTCAGTTGGGAGACAGAGAGCCCCTCAAGGTCCATCATCAAGCAAAGTGCCGAATGCTCCGAGCTGACTCCAACGCGGGGGATGTCGAACCGATCCGTGGAGGATTCAACAAAACCGCCGTGCGCGGAAAATAGCGCTTGGTAGCCCGCCTGCCGGACCAATTGGCGCACCTCTTCTCGAATGTTGTCCAGACCACCGAATGGAAACGAAAACAGCGAAACGGGGGTCCCCAGGATCTGCTCCAGTTGATGGCGGCTCTCGAACACTTCCAGACGCGCCTGGTCCAGCTCTACCGAGCCGAGGTCAGCATGGTTCACTGTGTGTGATCCGATATCCAGGCCATACTTGGCAAGCGCACAGACATCCTGCGAGCGAAAATTCTCGAAGACATGCGGGTATTTCTGTTCATCGTGGGCGAAAGCGCGATCGGTGTCAATGAATCCCGAAGAGACAAAAGCGGTGGCCGGCAATCCAGCCGCTCGAAGGAGGGGGGCTGCGTACGAATAAACGTCCCGGTAACAATCATCGAAATGAACCACGACGGTTCCCGGTGGGAACTGGATGCCCTTCATGAGGCATTCGACGAGGCGGTTCGACGCCACGACTTTGTAGTTCCGCGATAAAACAATAAGGTGTTCCGCAAACCGGCGGCAACTCGTGGTTAGCACGTCGATGGAGTAGTCGTTGACCCGGTGATAGAGGAGAATGGCTCCCCGGCGGCGGCGAAACCAGCGCACGGAGCGATAGATTCCGCAGTGAAATAGAATCAGGTGGAAGAAGGTTTTGAAAGCTTCGCTGGCGTCACTTTGAACACGCCAATGCGGCAAACGGCGCTGTAGTTCGCGGCGTTGCACACGGGTGGGGGTACTCCATGGCTTTTGTTGGGTGGGCGGCTGCGGGGTGCGGGTGGCCTTGCCGACGATAAGATCGGCGACTGTTGAGGCGAGCAGGTGGGCTCCGGCTTCATCAAGTTTCGTCTTCAAGGATTCGGGCGTTTCTTTAGGATGGATCGGAACCTCAGCCGTGCCCACAATGTCGCCAGTGTCCAGACGGTCATCGACGAAATGCACGGTGACCCCCGCTGAGCTGCAGCCCTGGTACAACTCCCAAAAGCCTGGAGGCATGCCACGGAATTCAGGAACTTTTCCTTTATGCAGGTTGACGCAGCCAAGTCGCGGCACGGCGAAGGTTGTTCTCTTGAGAATGCGTGTCCCGAGAACCAGACCGAGGTCAGCGCTACACTGGCTCAACCGCTTGGCTGCGGAATCTCCATTGAGATTGCCCACCACGGCAACCTCAAATCCGTAGGTTGCAGCCAGATCGTGCAGAGAAAAGCACGCTGCGGGAAAGGCTTTGCGCAGCAATTGTTCGACTTCGGCCGGCGGAGCAACCTTGGCAGCCCAGTGATCAAGGATTTCGCGCAGACCCGAGAGGGCACGAAAAAACAGATAGCTAAGACCTTCGCGCCGTACGTTGCGGCGCAAGTTCCGCAGGCGCTTGGCAAGCGTATCCTTCTGTGTATCGACCAAGACTGTTACGGGGATGACGTTGGGGACGCGGCATACGTACTCGATGGACAATCGGGTAGAAGCATTGTCCTGTCCCACCAGGAAGGCCACTCTCAGGCGCCCGTCTGCCATGGCGGACAGGCCCATATTGGCGTGTCCCGTGTCTGTGGTGTTCATGGGGCAGCGTTGAACTTGCACCCTCGGGTGCGGTCAGTCATTCGAGATTAGCATCGGCATGGAAGAACGTCTAGTTTGGCAGCCATTGTCAGTTCGTTAGGAAACAATGCGGGGACTGGGTTGAGGCAGCAGCCCCCGGCGTAGTGGACTCTCGCATCCCCGAGTGTGCAAGACCCCTCGAGATGAAAACGCGGGCAAGCCTAGGCGGAGTGCGGCGTTGCATATATTGTCCAAGAAACTTCCGTTGTGCAGCATGTAAGCCTGCTGGTGTCTCCGTAACTCCTTTAGAATGAACATATATTCGGTCCATTCGATGGCATCTCTCTTGCGAACGAATAAGCGACTGTTGGCGGGAGTAGTGTGCGGCCCAGATCCAAGGAGAACTTGCTTGAAACATAGACTACTGGTTCTAATGTTTGTTGCCTGTATTGTGGCTATCCCCGCAGCTGCGGGCCCGGTAGGAGTCACATTGACCGGGACTGGAGGGGTCAGCCAAGGCGGAGTGATCGTTGCGCCTTACTATCTTACCGTCACTGGGCTCAATGGGGGAAAGCCGATGGCAGTCATGTGCGATGATTATACGCACAGCGTCTATGTCGGTGAGTCATGGTCGGCGTCAATCCAGACATTCGCGACCTTGAGTGGGACGAGATTTGGCGCCGGTGCGTTCCAGCAGTACGCAGAGGCGGCGTGGCTCTTCACGCAGTTTTTGGCTAATCCTTCGAAGGCCGGCAACATTAACTTTGCCGAATGGTATCTATTTGCCCCTACTCAGGTGGCAGCCAATCATGGTGGCTGGACGGCTGGCGCACAGGCTTGGTTCGCTGCCGCGCAAACATGGTTCAGTTCGAATTGTTCGGCTTCCGGAAAGAGCTGCTCGGGGATAAACCTTGCGCAGTTCATGTTCATTACTCCGACAAACCTGACTGGCCCAGGCTCGCCGCAAGAGTATATCGCCATGGTGACACCCGAGCCGGCAAGCATCGCTTTGTTCGCCGTAGGGCTACTGTTCCTAGGCTTCTTGACCCGGAAGTTTTCGGCCAAGCAGGCTTCCGGAATGACGCTCTAAGCGACCGCATCAACAGACAGTCTGACAAAGAGGTCGGGCCGAACCCGACCTTTTTTTCTTGTTTTTTTGCTTGGTTCGAAGCGTCGCCATTCCAGTGAACATTCCTGACAAAAGGCAAGCACTTCAAGAATCTCCGGATTTGAAGCTGCAAGGCTCATTGGGTGATACCTGATGATCCTCGCCGACCATGCAAGGTCGGTACGATCAACTGGCAACGTTCTTCCGCTTCAGATCCGTCCCAGGTCTTTTGTATCGACGGTGACACCTGTTTGGGGTCAGTGACTGGGCAGAAAAGGATAACAATTTGCCACTTGGGGGAAGATTGTCGGGAGGGAGGAGGGCCAAAGCAGCGCTCGTTGCAGGAAGGCCAAGGAGTTTAAGTACCATAAATCAAAAGACTTACGATGCTTTCGGCCTCCCATTGGAGGCCGGGTCCCTTGGAGAGTTAGTTGCAACCTAGGAATAGGTCTCATTCTCCCGGTGGTGAAAGGGCTGCGCTAAATGCCCCGTCAGCGACACGAGATGGAGCCCAAACAATTGCGATGACCAGCCAACCCAGCCAGATCCTTGAGTTCGGTCCGAAAATAGGAATTGTGTGTGGCTCAGGCCAGGCCCTGAATTCTGTGAATTCGGTGGTCGCTGAGATTGCGCGTACCAACATTCCAGTCCTACTTACGGGTGAGAGCGGGACGGGAAAGGATGTATGTGCCCGGCTTATTCATCGCCTCTCCGCCAACTCCGCCAAGTTAATGAAGAAAGTTAACTGCGCTTCTCTTCGCGCGGAAAACTTCAGTGAACAGATTTGGGAGAGTGTGCACCCCAATGCGCGAGACCGCGACTCTGGCATCGGGACGCTGTTTCTCGATCAGGTCGATGAACTCGATCTCAACTGCCAGCGAGCACTCCTGTCCCTCCTCCCCGACGGAGAAGCAGAGAGCGATGGGCCGGAATTCTCGGCGCGACTGATTTCTGCCACTTCATATGAACTGGAACGGGAGGTTGAGAGCGGGCAGTTCCGGCGCGAATTGTATTTTCGAATCAACGGGGTTTCCCTGCAGCTGCCTCCCTTACGAGAACGCAGAGAGGAGCTGCCGGTCCTCCTGGACAGTTTTCTAGAAGAGTTTTCCAGGGAATTGAAAAGAAAGCGTCCTGAAGTCAGCAAAGACGAAATGCAGATTCTAATGTCTCATGAGTGGCCAGGAAATATCCGTGAGCTCCAGAACATAGCAAAAATGATGATTGTTCTGGGAGATGCGCGCCCCGCCATCGGAAAACTGCGTTCCGTTCCGCCGAGCGGGTTGGCGTCGCCGAGAACCGACAAAGTCTCGTCGCTGAAGGATGCCGCGCGTGCTGCATCGCGGCGAACCGAGCGAGAGTTGATCCTCAAGGCCTTGGAAAGGACCCGCTGGAATCGCAAACGCGCGGCCCAACAGCTGCAGATCAGCTACAAGTCTCTCCTGTACAAACTCAAACAGATAGGGATCCCCGAGTCAGAGTCACGTGGGGAAGTTTAGGGAGCAAATGCCATGAACTGGCGAAGAGATTTGATCGTCCTTGTTGGACTTATGATTGTGACTGGACGGATATTTGCCGGGCAACAAGCAGACGAAAAGGCTGCGAAGGACAAGAAAAACTTAGAAACGAACACAACAAAGACTAAAGCAACGCAAGCACAAATGGATCCCGGGTACAAAATCGGCGCAGAAGACGTGCTGAAAGTGGATGTATGGAAAGAAGCGGATATAACACGCCAAGTTACAGTGCGACCTGACGGCAAGATCTCTCTACCTCTATTGGACGATGTCCAGGCAGCCGGACTGACTCCAACGGAGCTCAGCGGGGCGATCCGCGAGGGCCTGAAGAAATTCATCACGGAGCCACAGGTTACGGTCACGGTAACCGAAATTAACAGCCGGCGCGTCTATGTGACCGGTGAAGTAAACCGTGCAGGAGCCTATCCGATGCTCCCGAACATGACGGTATTGCAGGCCCTCTCAAGTTGTGGGGGATTCACACAGTTTGCAAACACGAAAAAGATATACATCCTGAGGATGGAGGACGGCAAACAAGTGAGGATTCCCGTTAACTACAAGGACGTGGTTAGCGGTCGAAAACCGGAGGAGAACATTCTCCTCCGGACCGGGGACACGATTGTGGTCCCGTAGCGAGGAACTATCATGCACCAAACACCTTTTCATTGCCGAATACTTCCTATCCTAATCCTGCTGGCCGCGACGGCTCTGCCCGCCGGAGCACAGGAACATACGCCGCAGGAGAACGCTCCGCCAAAACCAGCTGCTCGCGAAATACTTCCCATCATTGTCCCCGGGCAGGATCAAAACGATCAGCAGCCGCAGGACCCCGTGACTCCGGACACGAGTGCGCTTACCGGCGCTGAGAATTTCACGCTTGGTGCACCAGAGATGCGACACAGCTATTGGGTACCGGGTTTTTCGATCCAGAATTCCGCCCAGTCCAGCCAGAATGGAGCGAACAACTGGATTTGGGCCAGTTACCTCTTGGGGACGCTGAGCGCCCGTCTCGCTTCGAGGCATTCGGAACTTGCGCTGAATTATTCAGGCGGCGGCTCGGTCAGCAATTCGAGTACTCTTCCCAACAGCTACTACCATGAACTTTCGTTCTCCCAAACGTTTACCTGGAACAGGTGGAAGCTTGTTTTTCTCGATCAGTTCTCCTATTTGCCACAAAGTTCTTTTGGATTCGGTGGCGTCAGTGGCATTTCCACTCCTGGCGTAGGTGGGAGCCTGGGAGCCGCATTTCCGGGGCTGCAGAACAATTACTCTCCCGGACAGAACCTTTTTTCGGCAAATGTGCTACGGGTCAACAACTCCGTTGTGACTGAAGTGGACTATTCGTTCACGCCCCGCTCCTCCATCACCGTTTCGGGTTCTTACGGGATCCTGGACTTTCTCCAGGGAAACAACCTCCTAGGCAACAACATTAATACGAATGACGAGATTGCCAGTCTGGGCTACAACTATGATATGACCAGGCGAGACACGATAGGCGTTCTTTATCGCTTTACGGGCTACCAATACGTAGGAACTCCGCAGAGATTGAAGGACCACACAATCAGCCTGGCGTACGGAAGAAAAATCACGGGACGGCTGGCACTTCAAGTCTTCGGCGGCCCTGATGTGACTATGTTTAGTGTGCCGATTGGAGGAGTTTCGGAGCGTAACTCTTTCTCCGGGAGCGCATCGCTAACCTACGGACTTCCGCGGGGATCGGTTTCGATAAAGTACAGCCATGGAGTGTCCGGAGGCAGCGGCGTATTGGTAGGATCGAATCTCGATCGCGTGGACACCCAATTCTCGAGGTGGCTTGCGGGCCGATGGGATACGAACGTAGCTGTTGGGTTTGCGCGGAACGGAGCGCTTTCTTCCAGCTTGACGGGAACCAGCACGCCGGCGCTCCTTTCTCTATTTGTATCGGCGGGACTCAACCGTCAGTTGGGTAATACAACGAGCTTTTCGCTGAGTTACATGTTCGGCCACCAAAACTCGAGCCAGGCGGTATGCCCCACCGGGGGATGTGGATCGAATTACATGCAGCATCAAATATGGGTGGGATTCCGGTGGCGTGCGCGGCCCATGGTTATCCGGTAACGGCACAACCAGCGACGATGCAAAGCGCTTCTTAGAGAAGAATGAGGATATTACGAACAGCATTTACACTGAAGAGAGAAGCAAACATTCGATGTCAGACCAAATGAGAGCCTGAGCCCTATGTACCATAGCTTTTACGGACTTCAAGAGAGCCCTTTCAACGTCAATCCCGACCCTCGCTATCTCTATCGAACGAAGCAGGTCGAGGAAGCGATGGCTGGGTTGGTTTATGGCATCCAAGGACGCAAAGGATTCCTCACGCTTACGGGCGAGGTCGGAACGGGAAAGACGACCCTTGTGAACGGCCTGCTCGATTGGCTGCGCGGGCAGCAAATTAAATCGGCATTTCTCTTCAACTCCCGGATGAACTCCAGCCAGCTATTTGATTTTATCCTCGCAGAATTTGAGATCAGCTGCGAAATACGGAGCAAAAGCCACCAGTTGATGCGCTTGAACCAGTGGCTTCTGGAACGGTATCGGGCCGGTGAAACAGCAGTATTGATCATCGACGAGGCACAAAACCTGACTTACCCGGTCCTCGAAGAGATCCGGCTTCTGACTAACCTCGAGACGGCAAGCGATAAGCTTATCCAGATCGTACTCTCAGGACAGCAGGAACTCGAAGAAAAACTGAAATTGCCGCAACTGAGGCAGCTACGGCAGCGCATTACCGTAAGGTGCAAGACTTCCGCGCTAACGCAAGAGCAGACGCATGAATACATCGCAGGGAGGCTGCGCATAGCCGGGGCCAATGGCCCGGCTATCTTCAGCGATAAAGCGATGGATGTGGCCTACAAATATGCGCACGGGATCCCCCGCGTCTTGAATTTATTGTGCGAACACGCCCTGATCAACGGCTACGTGGAGCAACAGCGACCCATCGAGCCCGAAATAGTGGAAGAGGTCGCGCGAGACTTCCAGTTGGACGAGGTCGAACCGATCGCAACGCCCGGCAGCCTGGCCATCAGTCAAGAAGTATATACTTCTGAATCATTCCTGCAAAATCTAGGTGAAGCCCTCTCCCGATTCCGGATGAACCCAAACGCCACGCCAACGCGCGACCGAAAGCTGTAGCTCAAGTTCAAATGGAACCAAAGAATGAAACAGAGAATGACTAATTCGCGAGTGGCCTCCCCGCGGCCTATCCCCCACCTTTGATTGACAAGTCCTTGTCCTACAGGGAACTTGTGGTTCTAACCGCCGAGCGTTTTTGCCCGCACCACCTGCCAGCGCATAAGGTCATGGTATTGCAGTACTTGTTTTCTTGCGTTCCTACTGTCGTGCCGATACCTAAATCAAACCCTGGGAGGGCGGACGCAGAACGAAAGAATTCCAAGGGCCCGCAACTCAAAAGAGATCGGGATGAGGATGAGATTCCGCGTCACCAAATCTTAAGCGAATGCTCAGAGAAAAACGCGCCCCCGCGCAGCGATGCGCGGAGGCACGTGACTAAAGGGATTCGCGAATGCGGTCAGCTAGATCAGGACAGTTTAATGACTGGGTGCTCCGCTACAGGGCCAATTACCACATATTTATTCCCTTGGTATTGGCAATAGGGCCTTGCCTGTTCCACTCCAGATAGGCCTCGGTTTCTATTTAAACCGCACTTAGACGCTTAAACCGACGGCGCGCAAAGCGGCTCAGGAAGAGCAATCCGGTCCCAAAGATTGCAAGCGTCGCAGTCCCGGGCTCAGGAACGGTACTCGGCGTGCCGAGGCCAGTTCCAACAAAACCGGTAGTCGTCGCGTTGCAGCCCTGGGTCGGTTGGGGGCAGGTTCCAAGGTGGAATGCCCAAGCTGCGTTCGTCAGGTCCGCCATGGTGTAAGAGCCTGAGCTATTCGTAAGGGTAAACGTCAAATAATCCAAGGGTTGCTGCGGCTTATTGGGATCCTGAACATGGAACAGGGTGACCGCGTAGGTGCCCAGGCCTCCTCCAACGTTCGTTCCCCCATTCAAGCTGGAAAATACCAGTGGCACGTTGAAAGTGCCCGGGGCCCCGCTATTGCTCTGGAAGAAACTGGAGACGCTCACATTGCTCGACGTGCTGTTCCCGAGTTTGAAATTAATGTCATTGCCATCCGGAACGATGAAAGTGTAGGCCGGATTCACGAGCACCGTGACCGTCACGCTGCCGTTCAAATTCAAATTCATGGTTACCGTGCCAAGGACGGTATTCGCGGGAACGATGCCACATGAGAGCCCACAATTGGCGTTCGTGATGTTCATCGTGACCGGGCCCGCCGATGCCGCAGGCGCAAACCCGAGCAAGAGTAGCGAGAGGCACGCCACAGCTACATAACCCGCCGACTTTCCGAAAACCTTCATTGGAACTCTCCTTGGACGCGCACTCGCACGCGGTACACCAACGGGACAGCCTAGGGCGTGCACTCTAACTGCCAAATCGGCAAGATCTGGCCGCCACGTAAGTAGTTGCAATGAAGATACTTACGAATGGATGGCTGGCACTCTTGGCCCAAGCTTCGCATGCTTACGGCATTTCCTTGCTCAATATGCGCAACCAAGTCATCTTCCTTCCCTTATCCCCGAATGGTCAGGGACGTAACGGGGTTGTCTCTATTGGGGTGTGGAAGCACAAAGTAGCTTGCCTTCATGAGCAGATTTAAGGAGTCCCTGACAACCCGAACGGAACCCGGGCTCGACATTGAGAGCGCTGCCTACAGCTAACGTGATGCGGACCGAAGAAGGAGCCCGAGGAGAAAGGGGGCGCGGCAACCCGGTGGCACATCGGGGATCGAATTCCTGCACCGTTTGCGTAGAAGGGGATTCCCGTTGCCGGAGCGCCAAAGGGGTGGACCGGACAGAACTAATTGCGCTGATTCCTAATTGAGTGTCCCAAGCGCTCGGTCAGCGGTCTTCGCGTCCTCACCCGTGAGTTCTAAATGCCGCGCGGCGATAAGCTGTGTTTTGGCTTTTGTTTTTTCTCCGAGGCCCAAGAGAGTCATGCCCAGGTGGTAGCGATAGAGGGCCGACTTTGGATCTTTCTCCACACACTCTTGCAGAAGAGGCAGCGCGCTAACGTAGATGCCCTTCTTGTACATAACCCATCCCAAAGTGTCTGTAATAGACGGGATTTGGGGCATGAGCTGTTTGGCGTGCTGCGCCAGAATCAAGGCAGCATCGAGGTTGCTTCCCTGCTGAGCATAAACCCAGGCCAGATTGCCTGCGGCAATCGCAAAATCCGGATCAATGGCCAGGGCCTTCTCGAAGTAAGCGCGGGCGTTCTCGACGTCACCCTTGTCAAGGTAAAGATTGCCGACCATGACGAGTAGGGGAACAAACTTGGGCTGGAGGGCGAGGGCCTTTTCGAACTCCTGGATGGCCGCGTCGGATTGCCCCGACTCCTGATACACCTTGCCGAGCTGTAAATGGGCGGACGCCTGGTTGGAGTCCAGTTCGATTGAGCGCTCGAGTTCCGTGCGAGCCAGGACGTAATTTTTCGTTGCCAAATTGAGCGAGCCAAGAATCAAGTGGCCCTGCGCGTCGTCCGGATAAGTGTTTACGTACTGCTTTAGCCGTTCGAATGCTTTAGCCGGCTGTTTGCTGGCAACCCAAACATCAGCAAGGTCGCCCAGAGCCTCGTGATCGCGAGGATTCAATTGAAGGGCGGCACTCAGTTCTTTCTCGGCCGCTGGCAACGCGTGCCCTAGCATGTAGGTTTGGGCCATCTGCGTGCGGATTGTGGAATCGTTGGGAGCGAGTTTCTGGGCGATTGAGAACTGTTCCCTTGCGAGATCCATCTTGCCCTGCTGCACGTAAATTCGACCAAGGAGGAGGCGCGTGAATTTATCCGCCGGCCGCAGGCGCGTGCTGCGCTCCGCGTCTTGCTGCGCCAAATCAAAGTCTCTTTGCTGGAAATGCAGGTCGGCTAAGCTGTTGAGGATATCAGCCTGATCCGGAGCCATGCGCGAAGCTTCCTCCAATTGGGCCTTCGCCTGTTCCTTGCTTCCTTTCTGAAGATAGGCCACAGCGAGGAAGTAATGGATTTGCGGCAAGTCCGAAATGTCCTTGATTACCGCTTGCAGGTTCGCAATGGCCTCGTCCTGCTTTCCCTGGGCCATAAGTAGGCGAGCATGATTGAGCAAAATGAAAGGGTCTTTCGTCTTCGGAGTAAGCACAGCCCTGTCCAGCTCGGCGGCCTTTTGGGTATCCCCCATGACTAAGCAGAGATCTTCCATTCGCTTTCTAATTTCCACATTCTTGGGGGCACTTTCGATGCCGCGCTGGTATTCCCGGAGGGCTTGGATATTCTCTTTGCGCTGAAAGTAAAAGTCACCGATCGCCATCGCCACTTCCGCGGAGTTCAGTTGCTGGCTGCCAAGCTTGCCCAGAACTTCGGCGGCCTCCTGGTTTTTTTGCTGGCTGTAGAGGAGGTCAGCCCTTGCAATATACAGTTCGGGCGAATTGGCATTTTGGCTGATCCCATTCTGCAAAACCTGATCCGCGCGGGCCACATCACCCTTTAAGCGGTAAAAACTCGCTAAATCCGTGTACGCTTGGATGGAACGGGGATCCACTTCTGTGGCTCGACGAAGATGCCGCTCGGCATCATCAAACTGGTGCAGGCTAATTTCCAGAAACGCCAGATTGATATAGGAGGACGGATCATTGGGCAGTAGTTCCACGATTTTGACGAAGGCCTCCTGCGCCTTCTCGTTCTGGCCAGTGGCAACCATGGTCGCGCCGTAGAGCTGATAAGCGGCTGCGTTCCTCGGGTCCTTCTGAAGGACGAATCGGGCTTCTTCCTGGGCCCGGGAGAACTCACGGGCGGCGAGAAAGAGCCGAGCGCGATCCAAGCGAGCATCGAGTCTTGTTGGGTCAAGATCGATAGTGTGCTCGAGAGCCACAAAGGCTTGGCGCCACTGGTGTTGGGCGAGTTCTGCTTGCGCGAGTTCATAGGAAGCTTCCGTATAACGAGGGTCTAATTTCAAGGCATTTTGGAACTGAATCGCCGCTTCCTGATACTTATTTTTCTGCATGTACCGCTTTCCGCTTTCCAAAAACTTGACCTTGCCCTTCTCAGGGTCTGTCGAACACCCGCTGAGAGAGAGGAGCAGCAGAAGGAGCAGCGCGGACTTGGCAATAAGCTGCCTGCAGCCGCGTTGCATTAATTTTGCCTGGTTTTCCATCCTAGGATTTCTCCAAAATGTGATTTTTCAACCGCAATACCATCACAAATTCAAACCGCATTTCCGATACCCGAGAGGAGCCTGATCACTGGGCGGTGCGAGGTACTTCAACATAGAGTCGCGATGACTGCCGCAGTCTCGCCTGCCAAAAAAACCCTGTGACCCAAACTCTCACGTGAACGACTCAAAAAGTGATTGCTCTTTGACGCTTTGTTGCCGCTGAATCAACTGGGGCGTAGAAACGTCTGGTTTTCGCGCACTCAGGAAAAGTGCCCTGTCGTGAACGTCAGGGTTTCCGTCTTTCCGAGTCTGCTGCAAAAATTCCTCTGCTGTTACGTCCGCCCATCCCCCTTCATGCAACATCCTTTTGTATTCGTCGATGCTGCGTACATGAACGGGGACGTCCACATCATCCACAGTGGCAAGAGAAGCCGCATGGTCTCGATAGAGACAAATGAGCAAGAACAATCGTCCGCGCGGGGCCAGTACGCGCTGAAGCTCCGCCAAGACTCGCTCCTGATGCTCGAAATAGTAGAAAGCTTCCACACTCAATGCCTTAGTGAAAAAATTGTCCGGCAAGGGAATGTGTTCGGCGGGAGCGCAAACGAAATTGACATTCCGATATTGGGCACTGCTCCTTCTGGCGTGACGCAGCATTCCATCTGAAATGTCCATTCCGATGACGAGACTACAACGAGCCTCGGTACCAGCAATAAGACGCGAGGCAAGCCCTGCCCCGCAGGCGAGATCAAGTACGCGGTCTTCCTGGACGAGCTCCATCTTTGGGAGGGCTTGCTCGATGATTCGCCGGTGCGGGTTATCCATGCCTTCGCCGACACCTTTCGCGGCCCACAGATTGAATTCATGATGCAGCCGAACGTCCAGTGGTCTTCGGGTTACGACGCTGAGCCACACACGAAAGCGCAAGCCGAGGACACGTAAGTCCTGATCCAATTGAGGATCGAGAGGTCTCCCGAGCGCCTTGTATTTCAGCAGGCGCAATCCTTTGCGGATGCGAGAAATGCTAATCAAGATCTGCCCTCCATTCCGTAAAAGTGCACGGAACAATTGCACTCAATCCTCAAGTTGCCTCCTGTCGTTCAGGTCCTTCAAATGAGAGGAAGCCAAGGCAAAGTAATAGTCTTGGACCCGGTGAGAAAAAGTGACATCGCCATACTGCATGGCTGCTTCGCGGTTTTGCCGCGCCATGGCTTGACGCCTTTCAGGCTGATTCCACAGCCTGAGAATTCGCTCCGCTAACCCCGCGGCACTTCCTGGCTCGAAGAACTCACCTTCTACAAGCTCGCGATTAGCGGGTATGTCCGAAACCACTGCGGGCAATCCCATAGCCATGTATTCCAGCAGTGCATTCGAACTGCTTTCGCTATGCGATGGCAGAACGGCGATATCGGCCGCCCGGAGCCACGGCCGCACGTCCGCGTGTCCGCCGACCATGCGAACTATGTCGTTCAGTCTGGCATTCCTTATTTGCTCGGCGAGAGTCTTTTGTTCTGCTCCGTCCCCGACAATCAGGAAGACGGCATTGGGTAGGCTTGTCTGAAGGAGACCCGCAGCTTCAATGAAGACAGGAAGGCCTTTGATGGGCCGTAAAGTGGAGACGACCACAAAGACGGGAGCATCCGCCGGCAAACCGAGATTATTGCGCGCGACCTGCCTCGAGGCGGCAGTCGCCGGAGAAAAATAAGACAGATCAACCGAATTCGGCAGGACCGAGATACGTTCCTGCGGAATTCCCTCTTGGCTTGCAAGCCCTGCGGCGACAAATCGCGCATTGCACTGCCAATAGTTGACAGCAGGATTCAACACGCGCAGCGCCAGAGTGTGGTGGAACTTTTGCCAATATCCGGCATTCCTTCTGGATTGGACGATCACTGGTACACGATTCAGCCAGGCAGCGATGGTTCCGTAGAACATTCCATCGATGAAGAATGTTTGAACAATATGCGGCTGGAATCGCTTCAACGCTTTGCGCAGGGATAGAAATCGGTGCAGCCGAGATCGCTTTCCAATTCCTCCGATGAGCTGGACCGGGCACCCCACCTGTTTCGCAGTGGCTGAAGGCGTGGGCTGGAGGACAAAGATGGTTGGTTCAAAGACATGCGGATCCAAGGTCCTCAGCAACCGGACGATGTGCCTTTCTGTTCCCCCTTGATCCCAATCCCCGATGAAGTCGATTATGAGGGCCAGCCGGATTCGCTCTACGCAGGAAGACCGATGGGTTGGAGCGACATCATTTGCTGGTCTGGCAGCCCCCGCCGTGTCCAAACCCATTTCTTGCGTTAAAGCCTGCGGGGACGAAAACATGGCTTTGATGCACTCCTCGCGCGAACTGTCAAGAGAAGCCTTGATTGTCGAGGAAGGGAACGGAGATTTGGGCAGTCCTTGCATATACAAATTTGTACACCCTGTATCAAGCAAATTCTTGGCCGTTGCAGAGGCCCGGACGATAGGGCAAGACATATGTATCACATTGATTTTATGCCACTTAGCTAAACTAAGCTGCTGAGTAGCAGGAAGGCAGAGGGGGGACAGGTGAAAAACATTTCCACTTCTTCCCTAGACGCAGGACAAGGGAGATTCGAGGAATTGCCGGAGTCAACTAGGAACCCAGAGGGTGCAATTTGTCAGTTTGCACCGCTTTGAACAGAGTCAGCCGATGCTAGTTGACGGTGAGGGTCACGGTGGCTGAGTGCGTGATGGCGCTCGCTCCTGATCCCGAGGTCGCCGTCACTGTTAGCGGGTAGTTCCCGGGTGGCGTTCCTACTTTATTCACGGAACTCGTCACTAGCCCCGAGCAACCCCCGCTCACCAGCGCTAACAGCAATAGC
>Ga0210408_10001242_pt1 | contig 27354 bp, 28 predicted proteins | sample IncBWH4MmetaG_FD_155471 | JGI IMG/M metagenome (GOLD analysis project Ga0210408, IMG submission 155471) | Forest soil microbial communities from Barre Woods Harvard Forest LTER site, Petersham, Massachusetts, United States - Inc-BW-H-4-M | ecosystem: Environmental > Terrestrial > Soil >...
GAACACCGGTCACGCGTTCGATCGCCTTACGCTGGGCCTGCGCCTGGCTGAGCACGGCTCCGTGCAGGCGACCGACGCGAATCGGCCCACCATGGCTCTTCGTCTCGACCGTGAACACTCCCGCGGGCCCGATCAGGATGTGATCGACATTGCCCCGTCCGAGGCTCGCATCGTGGATCACCTCCCATCCGCTCTCCGTCATCTCGTCCAGCAGCGCCCCGACGTGCTCCTCGCCGCTCGCGCCCCGGTCACGGCGCTCGACGAGCGGCAGCACATAGCGCGAGATCACGAAGATGCTCGCGAGCAGCACAACCTCCGAGGCGAGGAAGAGAACGTCGTGCAGGCCGAAGATCCGCCCCAGCAGCGCAGTGGCCACGGCGAGCAGTCCGAGCGTGACCAGCGTGCGCATGCGCAGCCGCTGCACCGTCTCCCGCGCGTACTGCCCCGGCGTGCGGCGGGTCGGATCGACGTCCGCTATGTCCATGTCTCCTTCCTCGATCGCTTTCGCCTTACATCGGCCGATCGAGAGCTGAGCCTTGAGCGTGCAGGGTTGCCCGCATCCGCATGAGAGGCGTGGACGCTGGCCCGAAGTTCTAAAGCATGGACCCGGGCCGGTCGAAGCAAAGACAGATTCCCACCCCCCGAAACAGGTCCACTTCCCCTCAAGGATCACCGTCGAGCACGGATGCTTCGCAATGATCGACCCAGCTTCCCCCACGTCCGATATCTCCCTCCTGCTGCGCGCACACGCCGAGCAACGCTGGTTATGCCACGAGGTCCTGCCCGTCCTGCGTCAGCTCGAACAGCGCGACTCACTCCCCGAGGAACAGCTCGGCGCCGCACTCGCCTACCTCGAGGTCCTCTGGATCGAGGCCTCCCAGCGGGCAGCCGAGACGGACGCTGCCTACGCCGAGCTGCTCGCCTGGGCAGCCGCTCCGGACCCGCCCCTGCACAACAAGGCCCGCAGCTACCACGGCGCGGTCGTCCGCGTGCGCGACGCCATCGCCCGTCATGTCGCCACGCTCGTGTCGGCCCCGAGCGGCGAACGCCGCGGGGACCACGCGAGCTCCTACTGAACGGGTCGCATACGCTGCCGCGCCATGGCCCGGCCGCGGTTTGACCTGCAGTCTCACTCGACGCACTCCGACGGCGCCCTCCCAGCCGCGGCGGTCGTGGAGCGCGCGGCCGACGGCGGCGTCGAGCTGCTCGCCCTCTCAGACCACGACACGGTAAGCGGCGTCTCTGAGGCGCTCGCGGCGGGCGAACGCGCCGGAGTTCGCGTCGTCCCGGCGGTTGAGATCTCCGCCGTCGACGACGGCGCGCCCGCCGGCCGCGAACTGCACGTCCTCGGCTACGACATCGACCATACGGCCGCGCTCCTGACCGAGCGCCTGTCGGAGTTCCTCGCCGATCGCGAGCGACGCACGATGCGGATGGCGGGCGCCCTGCGCGAGGTCGGGCTCGAGCTCGACGAACGCGAGCTCGCGGCGCGTGTGGCCGAGGGACAGCCGATCGGCAGGCCCCACCTCGCCGAAGCGGCGCTGCGCTGCCCCGCCAACGCCTCGAGGCTGCAGCAGGAGGGGATCGACGAGATCGGCTCCTTCATCAGGGCCTACCTCGTCGAGGGCCGGCCCGCCTTCCGCCTGCGCGAGACCCCCACCGTCACCCAGGCCGTCGAGGCGATCCACGAGGCGGGCGGCGTCGCGATCTGGGCCCACCCCTTCTGGGACCTCTCCGAGCCCGGCGAAGTGCTCGAAGGCATCGAGCGCTTCCGTGCGCTCGGGATCGACGGCGTCGAGGCCTTCTACATCACGCACACGCGCGAGCAGACCGAGTTGCTGGCCGAGCGGACCGCGTCCCTCGGCCTGCTCAGCACCGGATCGTCGGATTTCCACGGCCCCGAGAACCGCCTCTTCTCGCGCTTCCTCGCGTTCGAGACCTACGGCCTCGAGCCGAACCTCGGCCGCATCGCCTCAGGGCGCTAGCAGCGCCTGCAGCCGGTATGCGAGCGCCTCCAGGGCCAGCTCCTCGGAGACGTTGAGCGAGAGGCTCAGCCGCGAGTCGCCGATCGCCTCGATCCCCTCCCGCAGCCGCGCGCCATCGGAGCCGCGGGCGTCGTGCTCCAGCTCCGCCCGCCGGTCGACCGCGTACACGAGCTCGGGCGCGCCCTCGCAGATGCAGAGAATGTCCCTCAGCCACAGCTCCGCGAGCCTGAGCGCGAGATCGAGCGTCTGCGTGCGCACACGCCGCTCGCCCCGGCGGCTCGCCTCCATGCGCTCGCGCTCATAGCGCCTGCGCTCCCTGCTCGGCAGCAGCTCGAGCTCGCTCGCCATCTGCTCCTGCTCGCGCTCGCATGCGCTCGCGCCCGCGGCCCTCGCGAGCTCGAGCAGACCCATCCACGGGCGCCCTGCGGTCGAGCCGGCGAGCGCCGAGCGCACGAAGTCCTCGGCGCTCGCCCGCAGCGCGCCACCCTCCTCGCCCGCGAGCCGCGCAGCGAGCCTGGCGCTGCCCCCAGCCAGCCGCGCGCACGCCTGTGCGTGATCGCCTGCCACCCCCTGCAGGCGCTCCGCGACCCGGTGCGAGGGCAGCGGATCGAAGCGCACCTGCTGGCAGCGCGAGGCGATCGTCGCCAGCACGTCCTCGCGCCGATCGGTCAGCAGCAGCAGGTGCGCGAAGGACGGCGGCTCCTCGAGCGTCTTCAGCATGCGGTTTGCCGCCTGGTCGTTCATGGTGTCGACGCCCTCGATCACGAACACGCGCCGCCTCGATTCGAAGGGCGTCCGCGCCGCCGCCGCGACGACCGGCTCCTCGACGTCGGAGACCAGCATTTCCGCGGCACCCGACGGCGTGACCCAGGTCAGGTCGGGATGCGCGTCGCGCCCCACCCGCTCGCGGACCCCCTGCGGGTCGGCGGCCCCATCGGCGAGCAGCGCCGCGGCGAACGCCCGCGCGATCGTCCGCTTGCCCGTGCCGGCGGGGCCGTGGAACAGATAGGCGTGAGAAGGGTTTCCGCGGGGCGGCAGCGCCGGGCCGAGGACGGCGCGCGCGTGCGGGTGGGCATCGATGCCGGGCAGGGCGCCGGCGTCGCGGCTCTCTGCTGCGCCGATCGGTTCGGCCGTCGCGGGCATCACGGGCATCCTAGAGGTCGTCCGGGGACGGAACGCTCGCCCGGCGGCACCGCTAGCGTGCGGCCGTGCCCCGTGGCAGGCTGATCACGATCGAGGGACTTGACGGCGCGGGCAAGTCCACGCTCGCGGACGCGTTGCGCGATGAGATCGCCGCGCGCGGCTTGCGCGTCGAGCTGCTGCGCGAGCCGGGCGGCGTGGAGCTCTCCGAGCGGATCCGCGCGCTGGTGAAGGACCCGTCGCTCGCGGTCTCCCCGCGTGCGGAGGCACTCCTCTATGCCGCCGCGCGCGCGCAGCTCGTCGCCGAGCGCCTGGAGCCGCTGCTCGAGCAGGGAGCGGTCGTACTGCTCGACCGCTTCATCGATTCCTCGCTGGCCTATCAGGGCGCCGGGCGCTCGCTGGGGGTCGAGCACGTGCGCACGATCAACCTCTTCGCCACCGGCCTGCTCCAGCCCGACCGCACGCTGCTGCTGCGCATCACGCCCGAGCGTGGCCGGGCCCGCCAGCGCGAGCGTGCCCTCGCGCCCGACCGCCTCGAGCGCGAGGGCGAGGACTTCTTCAGCGCGATCGCCTCCGCCTACGACCAGCTCGCTCGCGACGAGCCGCAACGGGTCCGCGTGATCGACGCCGACCAACCGCCAGAGCAGGTGCTCCGCGAGGCGCTTGCGGCGGTCGAGGACCTGCTGACGTGAGCGTTCCCTCGCGCGATTAGCATGAGAGGTGACTTGACCGGCTCGAACCTCATCAGGCGTTGGCTGCTCGCGCTCTCGCTGACGGTCGTGGCGCTGGCGGCGGGACCCACGCTCGCCGTTGGCGGTGCGGCGACGGTCGCCAATCCCGCCGCCACTGCGCCCGCGACAGCCCCCGCCGCGACCACGACGACGACCTCCGTGGCCGCCACCCCGCCTTCGCAGCGAGCCTCCAGCTCGACCTCCCCGGCGGCGATTGCGCTGGCGATCCTCGCCGGGCTGCTGGCGCTCGCGGCCGCAGCCTGGGGGATCGCGCGCCGGCAGGCCTACGAGCCGCGCTGGTGGGCTTCGCTGCGCCACGAGATCGCCGAGGCGGGCTACCGCGCTTCGGCCACGTGGGCCGAATTCACGGACTGGGTTCGGCTCGGACGCTGAGGTTCGGGCGGGCTGAGGGGCCGTTGGATCGGCCGCGAGCCTTCTAAAATTGAAGGTCCTCCTCGGCTCCTTTCCGTCCGCTCCAGGCGGCAGGATGTCTAGCCCCAACAACGAGCTTCAGTGGCCGTCCGAGACGCCGGCGCAGAGGAGAGGAAAGCCGATGAATCCAGCTACCCAACCACCCACATCAGAGCAGACGACGGCCGGCGCCGGCCTCAAGATCAAGCGCGTCTTCACGAGCCCGGATACGCATCCGTTCGACGCCATCGAGTGGGAGCGCCGCGACGCTCGCATCGGCCACGGCGACCGCGTCGCCTTCGAGCAGCAGGACGTCGAGTTCCCGAAGAGCTGGTCGCAGAATGCGACGAACATCGTCGCCCAGAAGTACTTCCGCGGACAGCTGGGCTCGCCCGAGCGCGAGAGCTCGGTGAAGGAGATGATCAGCCGCGTCGCCGGGACGATCTCCCGCTGGGGCCGTGAAGGCAACTACTTCGCAAGCGAAGAGGACGCTCGGGCGTTCAACCACGAGCTCACGCACATCCTCGTGAATCAGATGGCGGCGTTCAACTCGCCGGTGTGGTTCAACGTGGGTTTTGAGGAGAGCCCGCAGTGCTCGGCGTGCCTGCCGCATCATGCGCTCGTCTCCACTCCCGACGGCATGGTGCCGATCGGCGAGATCGTCGAGAACGACGAAATCGGCCGCGCCGTGTACGACCCGAGTGGCATCACTCGCGTTGTTGCCGTCAAGGACAACGGTCGCAAGCCGGTCTGGTGCGTGAACCTGCGCAACGGTAGCTTCATCGAAGCCACCGCCGACCACGTCGTCAAGGCCGTGTCAGCTCCTAGCGGAGCACCACAGTGGCTGCGGGTGGATCAGCTGCGCCTGGGTATGCGCATGCATCTGCACCCCCACGGGGGGATCGTCCGCCAGCCGGCACTTGTCGCAGCGACAAGGTCGTCGAGCGAGCTGGAGGAGCTTGAGATTCCCGTGTCGACCGAGCCGATCGAGCTGGAGGTCGTCTCGATCGACCTGGTTGGAGAGATGAACGTCTACGACATTCAAACCGAGTCGAACGAGTTCCTCACCAACAACATCGCGGTCCACAACTGCTTCATCCTCAGCGTCGAGGACACGATGGAGTCGATCCTCGACTGGAACACCAAGGAGGGGATGATCTTCAGGGGTGGCTCGGGCTCGGGCATCAACCTGTCGAATATTCGCGGATCGATGGAGCCGCTCGCCAAGGGTGGCACGGCCTCGGGACCGGTTTCGTTCATGCGGGGTGCCGACTCGTGGGCCGGAACGATCAAGTCCGGCGGAAAGACAAGGCGCGCCGCCAAGATGATCGTGCTCAACGTCGACCATCCGGACATCCGCGAGTTCATCTGGTGCAAGGCCAAGGAGGAGGACAAGGCTGAGGCATTGCGCGACGCCGGCTTTGACATGTCAATCGACGGTGACGGCTTCAAGTCGATCCAGTACCAGAACGCGAACAACTCAGTTCGGGTCACAGACGAGTTCATGCGCGCCGTGGAGGACGACGGCGATTGGCGGCTGACCTCCCGCACGACCGGTGAGCCCATCGGCGAGCCTGTGAGTGCACGCGAACTGATGCGCGAAATCGCCGAGGCGGCCTGGCGCTGTGCCGACCCAGGAATGCAGTACGACACGACCATCAACCGGTGGCACACGTCTCCGAACAGCGGACGGATCAATGCGTCTAACCCGTGCTGCTTCGTGGGTGACACAGCGGTAACGACCACGCTCGGAGACTGGACCTTCGATCAGCTCTACGGAATGTCTGTCAGTGGCGAGCAGCTGCCTAGCGTCGAGGCGCTCGATATTGAGAGTAGCGAACGGGTGGTGCGCGACATCACGAACGTTTGGGTCACCGGTATGGCAAGCAGGCTAACCAGGATCGAGCTTGCGGACGGAACCGTGATCCGCTGCACACCGGAGCACCGCTTCCTTACGGCGTCAGGCGAATGGCGAGCAGCTGAGACGCTGACCACTAGCACCGAGCTCCGGGCAACGGAGGACCGCACGGTCGACGGCGCTCCCTATCTCGTAAAGGCCCTCGGTGCACTTGCCGTACGCGACGTGACAACCGAAGATCTGAGCGAGCCCGTGCCGGTCTTTGACATGGAAGTGGAGGGTGTCCACAACTTCGTCATCGCCTGCGCCGAGGACACATCGGGAGTTGTTGTGCACAACTCCGAGTACATGCACGTCGACAACTCCGCGTGCAATCTCGCGTCGCTCAACCTGATGAAGTTCCGCCGCTCTGACGGAACGCTCGACGTGGAGTCCTTCGAGCACACTGTCGACACTGTGCTACTCGCGCAGGAGATCATTGTCGGCCCGTCGAGCTACCCAACCGAGGAGATCGGCGTCAACGCGCGAGCGTTCCGCCAGCTCGGTATCGGCTATACGAATCTCGGCGCCTACCTCATGAGCAACGGCATGCCGTACGACTCGGACGAGGGACGCGCGACCGCTGCCGCAATCACGGCGTTGATGACAGGTCGGGCCTACCGCCGGTCAGCTGAGGTCGCGGGGGCGCTCGGTCCCTACGAGCGGTACGCCGAGAACCGCGATCCACACAACCACGTGATGCGCATGCATCGCGAGGCATCCTACGTAATTGACAACGACGCGCTCGCAGACGGCGAACTGTTGAATGCTGCGCGGCGCTCGTGGGATGAGGCAGTCGAGCTAGGCGAGGTCCATGGCTACCGCAATGCTCAGGCCTCGGTCCTCGCTCCGACTGGGACCATAAGCTTCCTTCTCGACGCGGATACGACCGGCGTGGAGCCCGACTTTTCACTCGTCAAGTTCAAGGAGCTCGTCGGCGGCGGTCAGATGACGATCGTCAACAAAACCGTCCCGTTGGCGCTCCAGACGCTTGGCTACTCAGAGCAGGAGATCGAACAGGTCGAGGCCCACCTCTCAGAGCACGGGACAATCGTCGGGGCCCCCGGCCTGAACGAGGAGCACCTGCCGGTATTCGACGTCGCAGTCGGCGAGCGCGCGATCTCCCACATGGGCCACATCAAGATGATGGGCGCCGTTCAACCCTCAATTTCTGGAGCTCTGTCGAAGACAATTAATATGCCCCAAGAGGCCACAGTCGAGGACATCGCCGACGCCTACATCCAGGCCTGGCATCTCGGCATCAAGGCCCTCGCCATCTACCGCGATGGCTCAAAGACCGCGCAGGCTCTGCGCACCGACGCCCAGAAGGCGGCGCCGGCCGACGTGGACGCGATCGTCGAGCAGGCGGTGAACAAGGCGCTCGCCGAGGCCGGTCCGCGGCGCAAGCGCATGCCACGCGAGCGTCAGTCGATCACGCACAAGTTCTCGATCGGTGGCCACGAGGGATACATCACGGCGGGCATGTATCCCGACGGCAGCGTCGGCGAGATCTTCCTCACCGACATCGGCAAGGAGGGGTCGACGCTACGCGGCATGATGAACTCGTTCGCGACAGCGATCTCGATCGCGCTGCAGTACGGCGTGCCGCTCGAAACGCTCGTGCAGAAGTTCAGCTACATGCGCTTCGAGCCGGAGGGCATCACCGGCAACCCGGAGATCCCATTCGCGAAGTCGATGCCCGACTACATAATGCGCTGGCTCGCCTCCCGCTTCCTCGACACGGACGCACAGGAGGAGCTGGGCATCCTCACGCCCGAGGTCAGGGCTCGTAAGGCCGCGCAAGACGCAGCGCAATCGATGCACGCCTCAGACACGGCCGGGCCGAGCGGCCCAGACGAGGAACATCAAGGTGCGGCGCCGCAGGCGTCGGCTGGAGCAACCGGCCAGAGCACGCCGGCCGCGGCGTCCTTCACAGACTCGCCGCCTGTCGTTCCCGCGCGACTTCAGGGTCTTGATTTGGGCCCGGCTTGCGGTCAGTGCGGTGGCATGATGCAGCGGACAGGGTCCTGCTACACCTGCTCGAGCTGTGGGAACAACACTGGCTGCGGCTGAGTGAGATGTAGAGCTTCACCGGGATGTCACGAGACCCACCACTCGATTTCACCTGGTGGCCAGCAACGCTGGCAAGGCTCTGCCGGCAAGGGGTCTTGCCAGAGACGTAGTTCGTCCCCTGTCCCCGGTTCTTTCGCAACGCCCTCGAACGGCTAGCCAGTGCGAGGCAGCTCGGGGCGCGCTGGATCGAGGCCGTTCGCCGCGTCAGCAGAGACCCAGGATCCACACCACCCAACGAGGGAATCGTTCGTGGCTGACCTGGGACCCGCGCTCGACGTAGCGTCCCCAGAGACCGTCGCACAGAAGATCGTCGCGAACCTCAGGGCTCTCGAGGGGCAGCGAGTTTTGTATTAGCGTCCCGGAGCTGCGGATCCCGCGCTGCCCCCCGCCTTCCCCGAAAGCGGGCTACAGGTGCAGGAGCCGGCCTCGGAGCGACGTGGCCCGCTCGGTAGGCTCACTACCATACACAGCTGTGGTCAAGGCCAGCTTCATCATCGAGTTGGACTCGCTTGAGCATCTCTATGAGGAGTGGGATGCGCTTGCGGTGTCGAGCGGGCTGCCGCTTATGGCTCCGGGATGGGTGCTTGCGTGGTGGCGAAATATTGCACCAAAGAACGCGCTCTTGCGAGCGGTCGAGATCCGCGACGGCACCGAGTTAGTGGGTCTCGCACCGTTCTTTGTCGTGCCATCGAGGCACGGCGGTCAAGTCGTTTACCGGCTGGCGGGCAGCGGACTGACGATGCCCCTCGCGCCACTATCGCTACCGGGACGGGTGCGGCAGGTTGCGCGGGCGATCAGTCAAGCGCTCAGCGAGGCGGACCCGCGCCCCGACTTGATTGATTTGGAGGCCATGCCGCTCGGCTCCGGCTGGCATGCGGCCATGCGCGATGGCTGGCCTGGGCGCCGCAGGCCCATCTCCTGGGTGTACAGGACCTTGGACCATCCGACCGTGTCGGTGCAAGGCGTATCGCTCGACGCCTGGCTCGCCGGGCGCAGCAGCCACTTTCGCCATTCGATGCGTCGCCTGAGAAGTCGGTTCGATGATGCGGGAGGCACCTGGCGAATGAGCGCCGAGGCGACGCTGCAGCGCGACGTCGACACCTTCCTGCGACTGCACGCGGCTCGCTGGCGTGGACGCGGTGAGTCGACCCTCGTGGCATACGGACAGCGCCTGAGGGCCATGCTCAACCACGGTGGTCGAGCATTGATCAGAGAGGAGCGTTTGCGCCTGTTGGTCTCGGAAATCGACGGAGAAGCGATCGGGACCGACATCTATCTCGGTGGCGGCGGGATCGTATCGGGCATCAACGGCGGCTGGGACGAAGCTTGGAAACGCCTGAGCCCACCGCTGCTCGCGACCATGCATATGATCGAAGACTCGATCAACAGGGGGGAGCGGCGACTGGATTTGGGCCCCGGCGCTCAGTCGCACAAGACGCGGTTCGCGAACGGCAACAGCCCGCTCGCATGGAGCGTGTTGATGACGCCAGGGCCACGCTTGGCTCAAACCTTCGCACTGACCGCGCCCCCGCTGGCTGCTAGCACAGCTCGCACCCTCGCCAAGCGCGTCCTAACACCCGAACAGGTGCACAGCCTGCGCCAATTTCGATCCCGAGTGCACCTCTAGATCGCGTTCCTAGCGAGTTTCGCGCCATGGGACAAGCGTCGCTAAAACGAGGCACAGCCGTGGCTTGCGCTTAGACTCCAGCGACGCGGACGCGAACGGAACTGCAGATAGGCCGGCTTGGAGGGCCGCTCATGACAGGCGTGGGCCACAGTGGAAGGCGGACCATGGCGAAGGCCGAGGTCACCCTCGCCCGTCGCGTACGCCGCCTCATACTCGCCAGCACACGGCCATTCGGCTACCTGGCATTCGTGCTCGCACTGGCCGCGCTTTCTGCGTCGGCGAAAATCCTGGGCGAGGAGCACGAGCTTGGCTTCTTTGCGGGACGCCTCAACGAGATGATCAGGCGCTACCCGGAGATCACGCGGCGGGGCGTACAGATCGCCTGGCTGTCGTGGTTCCTGCTGGTCGCCCTCGCGGTCAGCCCGGTCGATCCGATCACTACGCGCTGGGATGAGGTTTTGCTTGTGGCGTTCGCCCTCGGGCTCCTCTGGCGTCGAACCGTCGGCGGTCACCGAGTCGGGCGTTGAGGTTTTCAAGCGCTTGTTCAAGGCCAACCTCTGCGGGGTCCAGATCGCGCATGGCAGCGGCCAGCCGGTATTGGGCGAAATAGCCTGGATGGACATCGCATGCCTGTGCAATCAGCTCCATCGCGCGCATCGAGGGCTTGTCGTGCCCATTAGCGAGCATGTTGAGGTGGGCGTGGGTCATGCCCCTGCCGTCGAGCGTGCGCGTCGTCTCCGCGAGGCTCCGGTAGGTCAGACCACGCTCGTTCATGAGCGTGCGGAGCGCCTCTCCGAATGGCTTGTCGCTCGATTGCTCCATGGTTGCCTCCCGATCGTACCGGGCGTGGCGTGAGTCCTCTTGACGTTGCTCGGGGCTCCGTGCCGTCTGCGGCAGTCGGTAGCGCGAACGGCCTCTGGTGCGTCACTTCCGAAGGGACGAGTTCCCCTACCGGTCAGAGGGGCGGGAAGAGGAGCGGCGGAAGCAGGCTCAGATCGGTTGTCGCGGTGGGCCCAGCAGGTTGGTTGTTCCCGTTGCTGTTGTCGGCAGCGTCAGTGAAAGTCTTCCCGTCGACGTTGATGTCGTCAATGAGGTGATAGATGCCGTACGGGTCGGCGACCAGGAACACCGCTAACGTCGTGTCGCCGGCGAAGCAGGTCTGCACGTCTGTCCAGTGCACGTTGTATCTGAAGCTGCAGGGGCCCCCCATGACGTCCCAGGCGGTGCTGGGGTAGTTGTTCTGGTCCGAGACGTCCTGCCACGAGCTCATCAGGAGGCCGGGGCGGAGGTCGCCGTACCCGTCGAAAGCGCCGGTAGGCGTCTGAAACTCGACGACGAGTCGTGGAGATCCCAGGCTGGCTTCGTTGTTGTTCGGCGTCTTCAACCAGAACTGGGTTTCCTCCCGTCTTGTTGCAAAGGACCGACCTCCTTGCCGAACGCCGGTGGGCCTCATCGCTGTCGCCGCAGAAGACCGGGCTTCAATCTGCAGGCTCCCTTCCCTGCTCGCCCCGAATCCTTGGACGGAGCAGCCAAGGTTCAAATAGTTCGCTCGTAGCGACTTTTGCAGCCGCGGCACAGGCGCATGTGTCTGTTAGGCTAGGCGCAACCGTTGGTTGCACATCGGAAGGAGGCAGTGGCTTGGTCCCTGACCGCATAGAACGTGAGATCGTCATCGACGCGCCGGTGGACATCGTGTGGGCGGTCGTGACCGAGCCTGAGCAGATCAGCGGTTGGTTCAGCGACTCGGTCGAGCTCGACCTTCGCCCGGGCGGCGAGGCGACCTTCATCTTTGACGGGCACGGCACGGTCCACGGACGGGTCGAGCGGGTCGAGCCCCCACGCGTATTCGCGTTCCGCTGGGTCGCGGGCCACGGCGCCGAGGTCGCCGATGGCAACCTGCTCCTGGTCGAGTTCACGCTCATGCCCGAGGGCGAGGGCACCCGGCTGAAGGTCGTCGAGACGGGGTTCGCGCAGCTGGCGGGCTCCGACGACGAGCGGCGGGAGCATTTCGACGGCCACCGGCGGGGCTGGGAGCTCGAGCTCGGCCATCTCGTCGCATACGTGGCAGAGCGCACGCGGGAGTCGGCCGAGCGGTGACGGCGGTTCTCGAGGAGGTCGACGAGCTGTGGTCGGCGATCGGCGATCCGACCCGCCGCCGCGTGCTCGACCTGATCCTGGAACGCGGAGAGGCGACCGCCACCGTCGTGTCCGGCGAACTGCCGGTCACACGCCAGGCGGTGGCCAAGCACCTCGCCGTTCTCGGCCGCGCCGGCCTCATCGAGGGCCGGCGCGAGGGTCGAGAGGTGCGCTATGCGGTCCGCCCGCAGCGGCTGGACGCCGCCGCACGCTCGGTAGCGAGCGTGGCGGCGCAGTGGGACGCGCGCCTGGTCGCGATCAAGCGGATCGCGGAGGCCACGGCCCGCGCCCAACAAGACCAACAAAGACAGGAGGCAAGGCAATGATGGAGCACACGATCGGCACCCGCGAGCAGTGGCTGGCGGCCCGCCGGGAGCTGTTGGCGCGCGAGAAGGAGTACACCCGGCTGGGCGACGAGCTGGCCCGCGGACGGCGCGAGCTGCCGTGGGTGCGCGTCGAGAAGGAGTACGAGTTCGACACGGACGATGGGCGCAGGACACTGGCGCAGCTGTTCGACGGGCACTCGCAGCTACTCGTCTACCACTTCATGCTCGGCCCCGAGTTCGAGGCGGGCTGCCCGTCCTGCTCGTCGATCGCCGATGGCTTCAACGGCTTGGACGTCCACCTCGCCAACCGTGCCGATGCGCGGCTGATCGCCGTCTCGCGGGCGCCGCTCGAGAAGCTGCAGGCGTACAAGCGGCGGATGGGGTGGACGTTCGCGTGGGCATCGTCCTTCGGCGGCGACTTCAACTACGAGTACGCCGCATCCGCGACGCCCGAGCAGCTGCACGAAGGCGGCGAATACAACTTCGCGCCGATCGGGGATCGCACGCAGCTGTTCGAGCTCGACTCCGGCCCGCTGTACGAGACGGCGAAGAGCACCGGCGCCTCGCTGTCCGAGTTCCTGCAGGAGAGGCCGGGCATGAGCGCCTTTGCCCTGTCCGACGGCGCCGTGTATCACACCTACTCGGCCTACTCGCGCGGGCTCGACGGGCTGTGGGGTGCGTATCAGTGGCTCGACCGCGCGCCGCTGGGACGCAACGGCGACGACCACATCTGGGTCCGCCACGACGAATACGAGCTGGCCCGCGCCTGAGAGGAGCACGTGATGGAGTCGACTGCGATCCGTCCGATCCCGCCGCTGCCGGGCCTTACGCGGGCCGGTTTCACCGGCGCCCTGCTCGCGCTCGCCGCCGGCGCCTGGGTAGTGACCGTCGAGCGGATGGAGGGCATGGACGGCGGTCCGGGAACCGCACTCGGCGGCGTCGGCTGGTTCATGGCGAGCTGGGCGCTGATGATGGCGGCGATGATGCTGCCGTCGCTGGTCCCGGCCGCGCTGGCGTTCGCGCGGGCGGGCGAGCGCACCGTCGCGGCCTTCGTCGCGGGCTACGTGGGCGCGTGGACGGCGGCCGGCCTGGCCGGCTATCTCGTCTTCGACGGCCTGCGCTCGCTTGACATCTCCTTTCTCGCCTGGGATCGCGCGGGCCGCTACGTCGCAGCCGGCGTGATCCTGGCCGCGGCGGTCTATCAGTTCACAACGGCCAAGGCCGGCTGGCTGAGCAGGTGCCGCAATCCGCTCGAGCTCGCGCGCGAGGAGCGATCCGGCCCAGGCGGCGGCCTGCGCGGCGGCATCAGGCACGGCGGCTACTGCCTCGGCTGCTGCCTCGCGTTGATGGCGGCGCTGTTCGCGCTCGGCGTGATGAGCGTCGCCTGGATGGTCGTGATCGCGGCGCTGATCGCCGTCGAGCGGCTGTCGCCCTGGCGCGCGACGGGCGTCTACGGCGTGGCCGTCGTGCTGGTGGTGCTCGGCGTCTGGGTCGCCGCCGCGCCGGGGGACCTGCCCGGCCTCACGATCCCGGGCTCGATGGCGATGATGTAGACGGCCGCCGCTTGAGCTCTTCGCCACCCACCGAGGTGCGCCCACGCGCTTGATCTGTGCCCCCATCGTTGTATATACGGTTAGGTTGGGCGCGATGGCGCCGAGTGTCTCGTCCCCGTCTGCGCCCCGCAATGGAGTGAGGGCCTTCACCGGCCCCCGGGAATCGCGAGTGAGGAGCCGCGGATGCAAGCCTCAGCCTCGACCCCAACGGCCGCCGCCGATCAGGCGAAGTCCGAAAACGGCGCCATCCGCCCATTCCACGTCGACATCCCGGAAGAGGCCTTGGACGACCTCGGCCACCGCATCGCCGCGACCCGCTGGACCGGCAAGGAGCTCGTCGAGGACCGGTCGCAGGGCGTGCAGCTGGCGACGATGCGGGAGCTCATGCGCTACTGGGCGACAGATCACGACTGGCGCAAGTGCGAGTCGCGACTGAACGCCCTGCCGCAATTCAAGACCGAGATCGACGGCTTGGACGTCCACTTCATCCATGTGAGATCGCCTCACGAGGACGCGCTGCCGCTGATCATCACGCACGGCTGGCCCGGCTCGGTCATCGAGCTGCTCGAGGTCGTCGGTCCGCTCACGGACCCGACCGCGCATGGCGGACGCGCCGAGGACGCGTTCGACCTGGTGCTGCCGTCCCTGCCCGGCTACGGCTTCTCGGAAGCGCCGGCGTCGGTCGGCTGGGACGCGGGGCAGGTCGCGAAAGCCTGGGCCGAGCTGATGAGCCGCCTCGGCTACACCCGCTACGTCGCCCAGGGAGGCGACCTCGGCGCTGCCGTCTCGGACACGATGGCGCTCCAGGCATCGCAGGGGCTCGTGGGCATTCACCTCAACTTCCTCAGGAGGCCCCCGCTCGAGCTCGCAGCGGCGATCTTCGGCGGCGCGCCTGAGCCGGAGGGGCTCACGGAGACGGAACGCGCGGCGGTCGAGGCGTTCAGGGCGCAGTTCAAGAAGGGCTATATCGCAGAGCAGGGCCAGTCGCCGCAGACGATCGGCTACGCCCTGACGGATTCGCCCGTCGGTCTGGCGGCCTGGATGCTCGACCACGACGCCGACGCCTACGCCAAGATCTCGCGCGCCTTCGTCGACGGCGTCCCGTCGGGCGGCCTCACCCGGGACAGGATCCTGGACAACATCACGCTGTACTGGCTGACGAGCAGCGCGACCGCGGCCGCGCGGATGTACTGGGAGTCCCAACGAAGTGCAGCCGCGGCGGCCGGCCAGACACCGCCTGAGGTCTCGCTCCCGGTCGCCTTCACGGTGTTCCCCGGCGAGATCTTCCAGGCGCCGCGGAGCTGGGCCGAGAAGGTCTATTCCAACCTGATCTACTTCAACGGGGCCGACAGGGGCGGCCACTTCGCGGCTTGGGAGGAGCCGGAGCTCTTCTCGGCCGAGCTCCGCGCCGCGTTCAGCTCGCTGCGCTGAACGGTGCAGAGTGGGCGGCCCGCAGGTTCAACGACAAGAGGAGGTTGACATGAGCAGTACCGCGCACACGTTTGTTCTCGAGAAGGGAACGCCGCTCATCACGCTCGCCGAACAAGCAAACTCTGAAAGGAGATCCTCATGAGCTCATCTTCCACGTTGCCCACACCGGAAGGCCCCGGTTCGGCCGCCGGAGCGATGGCGGCGGACGATCGCAACGAACTTCGGGAGGGCTACGCCGACATCGGCGACGTACGGTTGCATTACTTCGAAGCCGGCGATGGGCCGCTGATCGTTCTGCTCCACGGCTTCCCGGAGTTCTGGTATGGCTGGCGGCTGCAAATCGCGCCGCTCGCAGCGGCTGGCTTTCGAGTCGTCGCGCCCGACCTGCGCGGGTACAACCTGTCGTCGCGGCCGGACGGGGTCGCCGCCTACACCGCCGACCGCTTGGCCGCCGACGTCCGCGGTCTCATCCGGGAGCGCGGTGCCGAGTCCGCGCTTTTGGTCGGCCATGACTGGGGCGGAACCGCCGCCTGGGCCACCGCGATGAACCACCCCGAGGTCGTGGACCGGCTGGCGATCCTCAACGCGGCGCATCCGCGGCGACTCCTGCGCGGGCTGCGCAACCCGCGCCAGCTCCGGAAATCCTGGTACTTCTTCTTCTTCGGGATACCGGGGCTGCCCGAGCGCCGTGTGCGCGCCGGCGATTGGCGGTTCTTCCGCCACTTCCTGAGCGACGCGAACCCTGCCTACACGCCGCAGGAGATCGAACGCTATGTCGAGGCATGGTCGCAGCCAGGGGCGGCAACCGCGATGATCAACTACTACCGGGCCTCCGTGCGAGAATCGCCGAAACGCGCCGAAGCGCAGATTCGCCCAATCTCGGCGCCCACACTGGTGATCTGGGGGCAGCGCGATCGCTACCTTGGCCAAGGACTAGCCGAGCCAGACCACGACGATGTGCCCAACCTCGACCGCGTCGAGCGTCTGCCCAACGCATCGCATTGGGTCCATCACGATGAGTCTGAGCGCGTCACACAACTGCTCATCGACTTCTTCGCCCCCGCCCGCCCAACCCAAGACGGCCAATCCTCGACGATGTAGTCACTCGACCGGGGCTACTGTCGGCTTGGGAACGACCGCTATGGACGGTGGCTGTTACACATAGCTGCCTGCGAAAACGCCGGCCGCGCTCGCCGTGACGGGCGCTGAAGGGGCTCGGAGCGCCGAGGCTCGGTCAAAGCGTTACGCTCGAACCAGCGCTGGAGGCGAGGTGAACGCGTATTTCTGAGCAGAACTTGGAGCTGGTCAAGCGTGCACTGGACGCTTTTAACCGGCGCGATCTTGGCGTCTATGACGAGCTTTTCACCTCGGACTTCGCGGGATTTCCGTCGATGGCCGGGATCGCCGAGAGCACCGGTTATACGGGGCACGAAGGGTTCGAAACATTCCTCGCCGGCCTCCGCGACACGTGGGACGAGTTCCATCTCCTCGCCGAAGAGGTCCGAGCTATCGGCGACCGCGTGCTCGTCCTGTGCCGTATTGGAGGACGAGCACGCACCACTGGAGTTCAGGTCGAGGGGCTCGGGGCGATGGTCTTCGAGTTCCGAGCCGGACGGATCTCACGGGCTCGTGACTATCTCGATCGCAGCGAGGCGTTACGGGCGATTGCGCCCGCGGAGTAGCGATGACGGCGAACCTGGACCTCGTGCGCTCGCTCTACGTAGCCTGGGAGCGTGGCGACTGGAGCGCCGTTGAGTGGGCGCACCCGGAGATCGAGTTCGTGATCGCCGACGGACCGTCGCCGGGCACCTGGAGCGGTGTTGCCGGGATGGTCGAGGGCTACCGCCAAGCCATGAACGCATGGGAGGGCTACAGCGCCCAGGCGGAGGAATATCTCTCGCTCGATGACGAGCGCGTGCTCGTTCTTCAACGCCTCTCGGGTCGCGGCAAGGCGAGTGGCCTGGAGCTTGCTCAGATGCAGCCGAACGCGGCAGGAATCTTCGACGTCCGCGACGGCAAGGTCGTAAAGGTCGTCCTCTACTACGACCGCGATCGCGCGTTCGCCGACCTCGGACTAGCACCGGAGACCGGCTAATGCCCCGGCGAACGTGGCCGGCCGGTGGCGCATCGGACATGATGTCGCGTGATGGAGTCTGGCCTCCCAGGAAGGCGCGCCCGGGGCGTACGCGGCACGGCGACGGAAGCCCTGGAGCGGCGTCTCCCCACGCGATCGAGCGCCGCCTCGCACGGCCAGCTGACGCTCTTCCTGCGTCGCGTCGCACTGCTGGGAGCGAGCGTCATCGGTCTGCTGCTGCTCGGCATGATCGGCTTGGCGCTCAGCGAGGACGTGGGCCTCTGGTATGCGTTTCGCTGGGCGCTCGATACCGCTGCCACCGTCGGCGGCTTTCCACAGCCACGCACCACGGCGGGCCAGATCATCCACGTCGGACTCATCGTGGTGGGCGTAGGTACGCTCTTCTACGCACTGGCCACGGTCGCGGAGTTCTTCGTGGCGGGACACCTCGGCGACCTGCTCGCCGCCCGGCGCACGCAGAAGATGATCGACTCGCTCACCGACCACCACATCGTCTGCGGATTCGGCCGCGTGGGGCGCCAGGTTGCGCGCGACCTCCACGCGGCCCGCGGCAGCTACGTCGTCGTGGACGCCAATCCCGACAGCCGCCACCGCGCCGAGGCGCTGGGCGTACGCCTGATCGAGGGCGACGCGACCGACGACGCCGTCCTCGAGCAGGCCGGGATCCAGCGTGCTCGTTCGATCATCGCATGCGCGGATTCCGACGCGAACAACGTCTTCATAACGCTCACAGCTCGTGAGCTCAGGGCCGACATCGTGATCGTGGCGAGGGCCGCTAACGAGGACACGGAGAAGAAGCTCAAGCGGGCGGGCGCCGACCGGGTGATCTCGCCCTACAAGGCCAGCGGGACCGAGATGGCCCGGCTGGCCCTGCACCCTCAGCTGAGCGGCGTCGTGGATGTCGATGTCGAATACCGCCTGGAGGAGATCATGGTCGGCGACGGGAGCGAGGCGGTGAGCCACACGGTTGGCGACATCCGCGGTGGCGCCATGATCGTCGGCCTGCGGCGCGGGCCGGACTTTCAGCCCCAGCCCCCAGCCGAGACGACGCTGATCCCGGGCGACGTCATCGTGGCCATGGGCACACCGACGACGCTCGAGCGTCTGGAGGCGCTCTTGCAGGCCGAGCTCGGCTAGTCGCGGCCCTGAGGTTCGGCTGCGGCTTCGCCATTCCCGACGGCCGCGGGAGCAATGGGAACTGCTTGGCTTCGTTCGGTATCGGTGGCGCGGCCTGCCGAGCTTTCTGCGCATTGGTCACATCCGGAGCCGCCCTGAGCGGCGGGCGTGCGATCGGCGGTTCCGGATTCGGCGGCGTGGGTGCTGTCTGGTCCCGCGCCCGACGGCGACGATTCGCTCGGAGCGGTGGATAGGCTCTGCTCGCTGTCGCTCGCGCCGCCGCTGTCGCTCGCGCTTCGCCCTGACCCGCTCAGACGGTTCTCCTGCGCCCGCGCGACACGGCGCTCGATACCATCGCCGCCTGTCTCAGCACGCCTGTCGGCCGCCGCCGTGGACCGCGGCCGGCTCGACCGTGATCCGCCAAACCCCTGCGAGGCAAGGGGCCGCGCCTGCGACGTGCGCTCCTCTAGCACACCGGCGGGCGCCAGAATCACGGGGGGTTCGCTCGCCTCCGCGGTGGAGGGGGCGATGCCGAGAGCGAGCACTGCTGTCTTCGACCGATGTGCGAGGTGCCGCGAGAGCGGCACGATGCCGGTGCCGAGGGCGAGCGCGGCCGCGGTCGCGGCCAGCGCCGCGCCCTTCGCCAGCGCCGCGCCAAAGTCAGCATTGCCGGCGGGCGCCGAGAGCTCGGCGATCCTGCTGGCGCTCGGGGCCATCCTGCCAAGCAGGCCGCTCGCCCACAGGAGCGCGGGCTGGGGCACGACGACGGCAGCCGCGTCGCGGAGTGTGGCGCGGGCGCGATAGAGCAGGCCGCGCACGGCGCCATGCGAGACGCCGAGCGCGCTGGCGACCTCCGCGTGTGAGCGGCCGTCGATCGACGTGAGGACGATCGCATCTCTCTGCATCTGCGGGAGCGCGGCGACGTCGCTCAGCGTCTGGCGCACGGCGATGCGGCGCTCGAAGGCAGACTCCGCCGAGGGCGAGGTGTCAACGCGCTTGCGGTCCTCCAGAGGTCCGTGGTCGTCGCGTGAGCTGCGCAGCACGTTCACGGCGATGTTGTGGACGGTGCGGTGGAGCCAGGCCTTGGGCGCGTGCACGTCGCTTCCACGCTTGAGCGCCAGCCAGGCCTGGAGCAGCGCCTGCTGCAGGACGTCCTCCGCGCGCGCCTCGGAGAGCCCCATCCGTCGGCAGTAGCGGATCAGCGGGCGCCGATGCCGGCGCACGAGTGTCTCGAATGCGCGCTCATCGCCGTCTCGCGCCAGCGCGAGGAGACGCTGGTCCGATTGGACGAGCGCCAGGCGGGGAAAGCCGCCAGGACTCATCGCGCTCCTCGCACGGGCGTACGTCCGGCTTCTGTCATGCGCTGCCGTGGTGTGTCGGCTTGGGCGATTTGCGGCTGCTTCTCATGGTTCTGCCAACTGCGACGCCCACGAGGCGGGCGCCGGACGAATGTCGGCGAGGCGGGGCCGGATCCTTGCCGGCCCCGCCTCGAAAGCGTTTCTCTTCTGTTCGCGGGCGCTATTAGATGAGATTGATCCGATCCCAGACCGCGCCCGCGCTGCCGAGGGTCAGCTCGGCCTCGCCGACCATGGCGCCTTCCACGAGCGCCGTCTGCGTGCAGGTCTGCGGCCCGCCATCAGAACCGTCTTCGCCATCTTCGCCGTCGTCGCCGCTCGACGCAGCATGCGCGTCGCCGTGCGACCCTTCGTCCGACTCACCTGCAGTCGAGGAGCCGTGATCGCCCTCGTCGGAGCCGGATTCTTCATCGTCGCCGCCGGTCGCTGGCGTGGCGGGCGTGCAGCGGATCTCGGTCTGGTCGGTGACTTTTCCGCTCACGGGAGTCCCGTCCGTGAGGGTGATGATCAGCGTGCCTTCTTTGAAGGACGTCACCTTTCCCACGCTTGCACTGCCGGGCGTCGCGGGAGTGGCCGGCGAGCCGGGGGTGGCGGGCGTCGCCAGTGCCGAGGCGCGGAAGTCGAGCACGCGTGCCCGTGCCGCATGGTGCTTTGACTGGTGGTGCCTTGCGTGGTGGTGCGCCGAGGCGATCGCCGGTGCGCCGAGTGAAAGCGCCGAGGAACTGACTGCAACAAGAACAATCCGTTTCATTCTGCAACCTCCTCGACCGCCGGGACGGTGGCGGCCTCTTGGTATCTGGACAGCACTGTGACAGTGGCCGCGGGCAAACTTCACGCGGACTCGAACGTACGTCCAGCGGCCCTTAGGATGCTTGTCGATGCCCGACATGCCCCAGCCGCCCTCGCGGGCCGAGCCGCTTCAGGGAGGATGCCTCTGCGGAGCCGTGCGCTTCGAGATCAGCAGCGCGTTCCGGTCGGCCGGCTACTGCCACTGCACGCACTGCCAGCGGCGCACCGGCACCGCGTCGAGCGCCAATGGGCGCGTGCCACAGGAGGCGTTCGAGATCCTCCAGGGCGCCGAGCAGCTGCGCTCCTACCAGCCCGAGGGCGGCAGGCCCAAGCTCTTCTGCGCAAGCTGCGGCTCCGCGCTCTTCAGCGGCGATCCCTTCTCGGACGCCGAGGTGGCGGTGCGGCTGGGAACGCTCGACCGCGAGCCGGGCATCCGGCCGCAGTACCGGCAGTTCGTCGACTCGGCAGCATCCTGGGAGCCGATCCCGGAGGACGGGCTCGAGCGCTATCCGCGCTCGCGGAACGCCTGAGCGCAGTACCGCCCGGGACTCCAGGTGGTCACCGGCCCGTCAAGGCCGGTGAGCACCCGGGACCTCCAGGGAAGCGAATCAGTAGTTCAGACGCTTCTTGAGCGCGCTCGCCGACGAGAATTTGGCGGCCTTGCTGGCCCCGATCTGAATCGTCTGACCCGTTGACGGGTTACGCCCCTGCCTGGCAGCCCGGTGGCTGACGCTGAACTTGCCGAAGCCGGCAAGCGCGACCTCGCCGCCGGAGGCCAGTTCGTCGGAGATGGTCTCAAGCGTCGTCTCCACCACCTGCCGGGCCTGGCTCGCGGACAGTCCAGTGCGTTGCGCGACCCGCTCAGCTAGCTCGTTCTTGGTCATGCCACTCCCTTCTCGAGTGTTGTGCTGCGAGCAGGCTAACCGCTGGGGAGGACGTTGGGGCGCGAAAACGCCCGAAATGCCTGGTCCTGACCCCTAATTTCCGGGGAACTCCAGCGGTGCCACCCCCCTCAGAGCGCCTTCTGAGGGCCTCCCAGCGGCCGCACGGGCCCGGCGGGGCGCCAGCGCACCCGCGGCAAAGGCGGCCCAGAGCGCAGCCAGCCAGGCCCCACAGGCCAGCCCGACGTGCACCCAGACGAGCTGCGTCGGCAGGTGGGTCTTGTATTGGTCGAGGCCCACAGCCCCCTGAAGCGCCAAGAGCACACAGAGAACCGTGAGTGCGCGCTGGACGAGCCGATCGGCGTCCCGCCGGCGTGCAAGCCACCAGATCGCGACCGCGGCCAGACCGAACGCAAGCGCGATCTCGCCGTGACGGTGGATCACGAAATCCATCGTCGCGCGCCCGTCGAAGCTGAGGCGGTTGATCTTCTGACCCGGGGAGCCGCCCGCGTGCGGGCCCGCTGCGGTGGCGGCCGTGCCGGCGAAGATCGTCAGCGCGCCAAGCGCGACCAGGCCACGCAGCCACCAGGCGAGCGGCCTGTCGGTGGCGAGCGTTTCGAGTGGAGCGCCGTCGGCCTGGGCGGCCTCCGCGCTCTGCTCGTGGGAGGCGCGCCAGGCCAGCAGCAACGCCGCCAGGATGATCAGCATCGAGAGCGCGAAGTGGCCCATCACCCAGCCGTAGTCGAGTGCTCCGCGCACGGTGAAGCCCCCCAACACCGCCTGCGCCACGACGCCTGCCGGCAGCAGCGCTCCGAGCCAGACGAGATCCCGCCGGTAGGGACGGCGGCGCAGCGCGAGCAGCCAGGCGGCACCGGCGGCGATCGACACGGGGACGGTGATCAACCGGTTCGAGAACTCGATCACGGCATGCGTGTTCAGCGGCGGATAGGCCTTGCCGTAGCACTTCGGCCAGTCAGGGCAGCCGAGACCCGATCCCGTGAGGCGCACCGCGGCGCCGCTCAGCACGATCAGCGTGAGGGCGCCGAGGGCGATGTAGGCGACGCGCGCGTACTGCGCCGGGGTGACCGTGTAGCCGTTCGTGCGCTCGCGCAGGCGCTCGAGATGGGCGTGCATCGACGTTAAGAATGCCACTCGAACGGCAGCTCGTCGGCGATCTCGCTCAGTCTCGGAGCGGCGGCGTCGCGGTCGGAGACCGTCAGCTCGCCGTCAGGCAGCGGCCACTCGACGCCCACGTCCGGGTCGTCCCACGCGATCGCCCGTTCCAGCGCGGGATCGTAGTAGGCGGTCTGCTTGTAGATCACGTCCGCCACGTCGCTGAGCACGCAGAAGCCGTGGGCGAAGCCGACGGGCACGTACAGCTCGCGCATGCTCTCGTCGTCTAGTTCGACCGCCTCCCACTGAGCGTAGGTCGGCGAGCCGCGTCGCACGTCGACCGCAACGTCGAGGATCCGCCCGCGCGCGCAGCGCACCAGCTTGGCGACACCCTCCCCCACCTGGAAATGCATGCCGCGCACGACGCCGCGGACGGAGCGAGAGTGGTTGTCCTGCACGAACTGCCGCTGGGCGGGGATGCCCAGCTCGGCGTGCCAATTGTGGCGGTAGGTCTCGCTGAAGAAGCCGCGCTCGTCGCCATGGACGGACGGTTGGATCACCACCAGGCCGGCGAGACGGACCGTGAGCGCGCGCACGGCGGCGCAGACTACCGATCTATAGTCGCTTGCTGGTGCCCACTGCCGCGTCCGACCACTCGACCGCCGACATCTCGATCCAACGGTGGACTCCCGGCCCCCGCCACCCGCAGCTGGGGCCAGGCACGGTTGACGTGTGGCGTGTCGACTTGGCGCGAGTCACCGATGGTCTGCTCGAGCTTCTCTCAGCCGGCGAGCGGGCCCGCGCCGAGCGCATGGCCCGGGTCCACGATCGGGCGCTCCGGGCGCGTAGCCGCGGCATGCTCCGAGCGCTTCTCGGGCGCTATCTGCACACCGATCCGCGCACGCTGCGTCTTGCCGTCGATGATCGGGGAAAGCCGGCCCTCGCTCAGGAGACGACGAGAACCGGTCGCAAGGGCTACTCGATGCGGCTGTCCTTCAACCTGTCCCACTCCGCCGAGACGGCCGTCTACGCCTTCACAACGGCGGGCCGCGTCGGCGTCGACGTCGAGGTCGCTCGACGGGCGATCGACACGGTGGCGATCGCGGCTCGCGCCTTCGGTCCGACCGAGGCGCGGCGCCTGCGGGACCTCGACCCCGAGGCTCGCGAGCGGGAGTTTCTCCGGGCGTGGGTGCGGCACGAGGCCGCGCTGAAGTGCCTGGGATTGGGCCTCGGCGGTTCCGCCGAGGGGCACGCTGAGAGCGCGCCGTGGATCGCCCAGCTTGAGATGGGGGAGCGGTCGGCGGCAGCGGTCGCCGTCGCGGCGCTGCCAAGCGAGGTCCGCTGCTGGGATTGGGTCCCCGCCCCGAGCTCGGGCGGGAGCCGTCTCGCCGCGGCTAGAAGATCTTTACGGTGACCGTCTGGGTGAAGGTCTTGCCGCCGACGACGACGGTCAGGACTGCCGAGACACCGTGGTTCCTGCGGATGAGGTTCATCAGCTGAGGACTGATTCGAATTGGCACGTGGCTCGTGTGGCCACCCGGGACGTTGAGGCTCGTGTGACCGTAGCTCCTGGTGCCCACTGTGAGGATCGCGGTGCCAAGGCATTCGGGGCTGAGGCTGCAATACATCGCCACCGCCACCACCCGAGAGTGATTGACGCCGTCGGTCTGGCGATGGAGGGTGACCGCCGGTGGTGGTGGTGGCAGGCCGCCGGTGCCTCCCGCGCACATGTGGGTCGCGTCCGGGCCCGTGCCCAAGGTCACCTGCAGCATCAGTTCCTCGTTGGGGTTTGACGCGAACCCGTCCATCGACGTCGTGTCGCGCGAGGACATAGTCGCGCCATTCCCCGCGCCGTTATTGCGGATGAAGGAGTGCATCGTCGATCCGGCCACGGAGCCGATCACCTGGTAGGGGACGCCGTTCTGATACCGGTGTTCGACAAACCCGCCCTCGTCGTTGAACGCGACGTAATCGCCTTGGCTGACGCACAGGTTGATGGGTGAGTAGCTCGTGACCGTGGAGCCGCTCACTCCGTTCTTGCCGCAGACCGGGATGTCGAAGGGCTGCGAGGTCAAATTGACCCTGGCTCCTCCTCCGGCGAGCGGGGAGACGTCCTGGAAGTGGATCTGGGTCAGGGGTGACGGTCCGCCCGCAGTGGGGACGGCGCAGCCCTCGAGACGGACCTTCACAGCCTGGCCCGTGGCGGGCGCACGCGGCTCGCCACCAGCCACAGCGAAGTTCCAAAGCGCGGTGTCCGCGCCGAAATGGAACGTGTGGTAGACGCCGTTCGGGGCTTCGGGGCTGGGCGGTACGGGCGTGTAGGTCCCGTAGTAGCCAAGGTTTTCGGCGGTGCTCAGCGTGGCGGGCACTGAAAGAGGGCTGCCGAAGGTCGTAATGGCGGCCTGGCTCGTCCCAGCTGCGAAGACCGAGCCGAGTGCAGCGAGCGAGCCCGCGATGAACAGCCGGCGGACCCGTTGAGAACTGCTTTTCCGCACGCGGGGAGACACGTGGAATACATCGGCTGATCTCGGACGGGCTTGACCGCGGATGCCCTTATTGGACGGACGAGCGTCCCTCTAATCACCGGCGTCGCTCGACTCCTTCGTGGGCTCCTAGGCGCTGCGTTCGCCGTCGCTCATTTGTCCTCTGGTTCGCTTCCCGAGCGTCCCAGGCTTGACATGAGCCGCCTTCGTGATCGGAGTGCCACCCTAACCGACGACGGCACGACGACGGCGGCTACCGAGGATCATCGCCAAGCCGAGGAGCAAGGCCGCGGCTGTCACGATGCTGACAATCGATCCGACGCGGAAGGAGGAGGGCTTGTAGGAAAAATCGATCATGTGCACTCCTGGTGTTACCGCGACCGCGCGGAAGTTCTCGTTCGCAGCCACGATTTTGGCCCGATGGCCGTCCACGCTGGCCTGCCAGCCGGGATAATACGAATCGTCGAGGATGAGGTAGCCTGAGCGTCGTACGTCGGCTCGCAAGGAGACGTATTCGTCGCGGTCGGCCACGAAGCTCGCCACCCCAGGACGGGGTGGACGAGTCAGATGGGGAGATTGCGGCGCCCCCTCGAGGATGGGCTGACTGTGAAGTTGATCGGTGCTCGACGCAACTGTGAGGCTGGCGGCGGTGTCTCGGCTTGAAACGGTGCGCCAGTCGTAGGCCACCCAGGCACGGGGCAGAGCGGTCTTGTTTTCCAGGACTAACTGTGCACCCTGCGTCTGGTCGTACACGGGCTTGAGCCAAGCAGGCCCGCGCGTCCCTGCTGGTGGAAGGGCCAAGCTGACGGCGAAGGCGTCGAGCACCGCATGCGACTTGGGCAGGTCCGGGTTCCAATCGTTCTGGTCGCCTGTTGACTGACCATAGGCGCCCCACAGCTGTGCCCACCGTGAGGTCTTGGGAAAGTCATATGACCCGACGTCACGTAGCGCGTAGCGCTCGGCAAGGTTCGCCTGAAGATCGACGCCCGTCGAAGTGAGTGTGCCGCTCACGCGTTGGTGCCGGATATGCGTCTGCACGTATCCAAGTGCCGGCGGGGCGGTCGGACTCGCCTCAGCTCGCGGGATCTGTGGGTTGTAGCCGGCGTCCATCGTGAGCAGGTCACCCGCCACCAGCGCGATGACCAGAGCTAGAACCAGCCGCCTCGGTACGTGTCCCACCAGCGCCAGTAGTCCCAGACCGACACTGCCAAAAACAATCCAGCGCCAAGCCACGATCTGCTTGATGAAGCTCTTCTCGGCAACGGCTTCACGACCAAGGCTGGGGAGCTGGCCGAGCGCGCCGAAGAAGTGGCTGAAGGGGTTCGTGTCGCGGAGCAGGAAAGCCGCGGGAAGCAGCGCCGCCGCGATCATCGCCACGATCATGCGCCTTCGTTGGTGGTCGTTCGCGTCCAGCCACACTTGCAGACCGAGGCCGGCGAGCATCGCGCCGGCGAGTGAGACCAGCAAGAGCGTGCGCAGCATGTTGACGTGGTCCGGACCGGGCAGACCAGCGACGAAATCGTGGACGAACGTGTGCATGGCGATCAGCACCGCCCCGGCGGCGAACAATGCCCAGAACAGGTGCGCGCCACGCGGCCGCCGCGCGAATACGCCGCCAACCGCCAAGAGCACTGGCAGGGCTCCAATATATGCCGTGCGCTCGGTGTAGTTGATCGGCCCGAACTGACCCATCGCCTTGTCTGGACGACCCCACAGCTCGGGAAAGAAGAACGAGTAGGCGATGCTGTTCGGGTAGATGCCGGCCCCTCCTCGCGACGTGGTGTTGGCCAATCCGAGAAACTCGATGAACGGGCCGAGAGCTGCGCCGCTGAGCGCAAGTCCACCGACGGCGCCGGTCGCCAGAAGTGCGAGCCGACGCCCTCGACTCGACCGTAATCCTCCCCCAGGAGTCCGTGGTCCAGCGAACAGCTCATACAGTGCGTACACGACGACGCCCCCCAGCGCGATGGCGATCAGCTCCGGGCTTCCCGTAAGCAGCGTGAGCCCTACGGTTACCACCAACCCCAGCACGTCGAGCGGTCTCCCGTCGCGCGCGACGCGGCCTGCCGTTAGCAACGCCCATGGCGTCATCGCCATTACTCCCGACAGGGGGAACTGGAGCTCGTCGTTCATATAGCTGCAGAACGCGTAGGTTGCACCCACCAGCAGCGCTGGTCCTCTTCGTAGTCCCGTCCAGCGCCCGAGAACGTAG
>Ga0210408_10001243_pt1 | contig 27348 bp, 14 predicted proteins | sample IncBWH4MmetaG_FD_155471 | JGI IMG/M metagenome (GOLD analysis project Ga0210408, IMG submission 155471) | Forest soil microbial communities from Barre Woods Harvard Forest LTER site, Petersham, Massachusetts, United States - Inc-BW-H-4-M | ecosystem: Environmental > Terrestrial > Soil >...
GGCGCGGGCGCAGATTGCGGCGATCGATCCGAATCTGCCGATGTACAACATCAAGGCGATGGACATAGCAATCACGGAGTCGATCATCGGGATCGCATATGTGGCGACAATGATGGCGGTGTTGGGCGTTATCGCGCTGGCGCTGGCATCGGTGGGGATCTTCGGGGTGATGTCGTATTCGGTGAGCGAACGGACGCACGAGATCGGCATACGGATGTCGCAGGGTGCGCAGACAAAAGACATTCTATCGCTTGTGCTGCGCGGCGGCTTGTTCATGACCTTGCTGGGTTTGGTGATCGGACTGCCGATTGCGTTTGTGCTGGCACGAACCATGTCAGCGCTGCTGTTCAACGTACAAGCGGCCGATCCGGTCTCCTTCATTGTTTTGCCCCTGGTGCTGGTTGCGGTGGCGGCGCTGGCTTGTTATCTGCCGGCGCGACGCGCGGCACAGATGGATCCGTTGAGGGCGTTGCGCCACGAGTGAGCAAACCCCGTACGGTTTGCCCAACCTCGGTGTATTCGTGGGAGTGTGAACGGAAAGGATTTGCAGGACAAGCGTTCTTGTAATTGCATAAAAACAAATGGCTTCACTTTTCGGGAAATTTTCAATCCATTGACGGTGGAAGTCTGGGAGAAACCCCGACGAGCGGCGATGACGAAGATCAATCTGTGCTTGTGTTACCAGAAAGATATCTTTAGGTCAAGGTATTCATTGCTTTGGCTGAAAGAATTTTGGTGTTGGACCCCATTGGTATGAGCCGAACGATTCAAGATTTTCGGTATGCGGTGCGCATGCTGGCCGCGTGGCCGGGATTTACGCTTACGGCGGCGCTCACGCTGGCGCTTGGGATCGGTGCTAACGCGGCCATCTTCAGTGTTGTCAACGCGGTGCTGTTGAAGCCGCTTCCCTTTCCGGAGCCCGAACGACTGGTGCAAATCGAGGACCGGCACGCGGGGTGGGCATCGACGCACTTCACGTACGCAAACTTTGCGGATTTCGCGCGGCAAACCCACACCCTGGAGGAGTTGGCAGCTTACCGGCCGTGGCTGTTTACCCTGAGCGGAGGTGGAGAGCCAGAGAACGTCGACGGGTACCGAGTGTCGGCAGCGTTCTTCCAGGCGCTTGGAGTGCGGCCGTTGCTAGGGCGGACCCTTTCGGCAGACGACGACCGGGCAGGCGGGTCGTTTGTCGTGCTGAGTCAAGGGTTGTGGCAGAGGCGGTTCGGGTCCGACACAGCAATCATCGGGAAGCGCTGCAAGATCAACGGAGTTCCGAGCGAGATCGTTGGGGTGATGCCGGGGAGCTTTCGCTTTCCCGCCGATGCGAACTTGTGGATGCCGTTGGGGCTGGGCGACGAATTGCGCGCAAACCGGAGAGCTCACCTCTATACCGTAGTCGGGCGGACCAAGCCTGGAGTGTCGTTGGCTCAGGCGCGGAGCGAGGCTCGGGCACTGTCAGCGGCTATCGATACGGAGAATAAAGGAGTCGATCCGGATTGGTTGGCGTATCCGGCGGCGCTGCACGAGCGCTTGGTAGCCAATGTAAGGCTGCCCATTCTGGTTTTTTTCAGCGCGGTGGGATTTGTGCTGCTGATTGCTTGCGCTAACGTGGCGAACCTGTTGCTGGCTCGCGCTGCTGGGCGCGCCAAAGAGATTGGCGTTCGCGTGGCGCTGGGGGCGAGCAAAGGACGCATTCTGCTGCAATTGCTTACCGAAAGCATCTTGCTTGCAGCGATCGGCGGAGCGCTGGGAGTGGTGATTGCGAGCTATGGGTTGCGGCTGCTGGTGCAACTGAGTCCCGGAGATATTCCGCGGCTGCAGGATGCCGCGGTTGATTGGCGTGTGGTGGCATTCACGCTGGGTGTGACCGGGCTAACTGGAGTGGTGTTCGGACTGGCGCCAGCGTTTCAGGCGTTTCGAGTGGATTTGCAGACGGCGCTGCGGGAGACGCGGCGGAGTTCTCCCGGCTCGGCCAGCTCGCGATTGCGGAGTTCGCTCGTGGTGGCAGAGATTGCGCTCGCGATGGTGTTGCTGGCCGGTGCGGGCTTGCTGACGAATAGTTTTGTGCGCTTGCTGCGCGTGCCGCTGGGATTCAATCCGTCGAATGTGCTGAGCATGGAACTTTTCTTGCCGGAGGCTACAGAATCGTCTTGGGATCAGCGGACAACGGAGACGTTGGCGGCGATTTTGAAGCGAGTGAGCGAGGTTCCGGGGGTGCAGTCGGCAGGCTTGGTGAACTCGTTGCCGATCTCGGGCGGCGCTTCGACAGATTTCGAAATTGTTGGACGACCTGCGGTGCGGAGCGGGGACGAGCCTGAGGCTGACATTCGCGTGATCGATCCGGGGTATTTGCGCACGATGCAAATCCGTTTGTTGAAGGGGCGGGAGTTTACGGCGCGGGATTCGGCGGACGCACCGAAAGTCATGCTGATCAACCAGACGATGGCGAACACGTTTTGGCCGGGGGAAGATCCGCTTGGCAAGCGCGTGACCATGAAGGATTGGGGCCCGCCATTGACGGGAGAGATTGTGGGCGTCGTGGCCGACGTTAAGCCGAACGGGCCTGAGGCGTCGGTGGGGTCGATGATTTATTGGGCTTATCCGCAGTTTCCGTCCCTTTTTAATTATTTAGTGGTGCGGACGATTGGAGAGCCTACGAGCGTCTTAGCGGGGATCAAGAGCCAGGTGCGGGCGGTGAATGCGGACCAGCCGGTGTCGCAGGTGCGAACGATGGAGCAGGTGTTGGGGGAGTCGCTGGCTCAACGCCGATTTAGTTTGGTTTTGATCGCCGTGTTTGCGGCCGTGTCGCTTCTGCTGGCCGCGGTTGGCGTGGCTGGACTGATGGCGTTTATGGTGGCGCAACGAACGCAGGAGATGGGGATTCGAATGGCACTGGGGGCGCAGAGCGGCGATGTGTTGGGATTGGTGTTAGGGCAAGGACTAAGGCTGACGGCTTTGGGACTGGCGATTGGGCTTGCGGGAGCGTTTGGGCTGACACGTTTGCTGTCCAGCATGTTGTTTGGGGTTGGGCCAGGGGACCCCATCACTTTTGGCGCGGCGACGGTGGTGTTGATTGGCGTGGCGTTTCTTGCTTGCTACCTTCCGGCGCGGGCAGCGACCCGGGTGGACCCAATGGTCGCTTTGCGCTACGAATAGAGGTGTGGATGCGGCGTTAGAACGCGCCGGAGACGCAAATTGGCGAATTCCTAAGGAGAGCTTGTGGAACCTTTGATTCAGTTGCGAAATTTGGAGAAGTCAATCGAAGCCGGGCCGAATAAATTCTTTCTATTGCGGCGAGTGACGTTGGACATCTTTCCCGGCGAGTTTGTAACGATCATGGGGCCGTCGGGGGCAGGAAAGTCGACGCTGTTGAGCATTATCGGGATGCTGGATAGCTCGTGGACCGGCGAGTATTACTTCTTGGAGCAGGCGGTACACCGGTTGAATGTGAAGAGGCGGAACGAACTCCATAAGGCGAACATTGGGTTCGTTTTTCAGAGTTATCACCTGATCGACAACTTGACGGTGTTCGAGAACCTGGAGATCCCGCTTTCCTACAAGAACGTGCCGCACAAAGAACGCGTCAGCCTGGTTTGCGATGCGCTGGATAAATTCAACATTGTTGGGAAGAAGGATCTGTTTCCGAATCAGCTCTCGGGCGGGCAGCAGCAGCTTGTGGGTGTGGCGCGGGCGGTGATTCAGAATCCGAAATTAATTTTGGCGGATGAGCCTACGGGGAACCTGCACTCAGAACAGGGCGAGGAAATCATGCAGCTGTTTAAGCGGCTGAATGAGGCGGGGACGACGATCATTCAGGTTACGCATTCGGAGAGGAATGCGACGTATGGGAACCGTTTGATCCAACTCAAGGATGGGTGGGTGGTTAGCGAGAATGGGGTGGCGGCGGCAAGGAGTTGACACTCGATAGTTGAACGTCGAAGAAAGAAAAAGGCGAAGAAAGAGTTCACCACCAACGGCGCAGAGAGTGCAAAGACGCGGAGGCCGGAACCAGCGGGATAGGAGAGGGCGATGCGAGAGTTGTGGCGCGATGTGCGATATGCGGCGCGAATGCTGGTGAAAAGTCCCGGGCTGACGGTGGTGGCAATCTTGACGCTGGCGCTGGGGATTGGCGCGAACACCGCGATCTTCAGCATGGTCAATTCCCTGCTGCTGCGGCCTTTGCCGGTGAAGGATGCGGAGCAGATCGTCGAACTGGCGTACCAACAGAAACAGGGGCCACTGCTCAGCGACTTTTCTGTGCCGGAATTCCAAGACATGCAGAATGAAGCGGGGGCGGCGTTCAGCGATGTGGTGGCATACCAGATCGAAGCCGGGGGCTTGACGATTGACCGGAAGACCGAGCCAATCATGGTCGACTGCGTGTCCGGGAATTTCTTTGCCGCAATGGGCTTGCAGCCTGAATTGGGACGTTTTATCACGCCCCGCGAAGGTGATCCGGCGATCATGACTCCGGTGCTGGTGCTTGGTTACAACTACTGGAGAACGCGGTTTGGTGCGGACCCGAACGTGGTCGGCAGATTGGTATCGTACAACGGAAGGCCGGTCACCGTGATCGGCGTGGTGCGAAAGGATTTCCACGGGCCGTTTACATTTCTAGACACACAGGGGTATCTGCCCCTGGGAATGGTGCTGGCGGACAGTGCTACCCCGCAAGATATGGTCGCCAATCGCGAGGTGCGGAACCTGACTTTGCTAGCGCGACTGTGGCCGGGGATGGGAATCCAAGAGGCCGAGCCGGTGCTGAAGGTGCTGTCGGATCGTTTCGCGCGGGAATATCCAAAGAGCGAATCGGGAGTGATGATCGAAGTGTTTCCCGAGCGGCTTTCGCGGCCGCAGCCCGATCGCGACAACACGATGTTGAAGATTGCTACGCTATTTTTGATCCTGGCGGCGCTGGTGCTGCTGCTGGCTTGCGTAAACGTCGCTAATTTTCTGCTGGTGCGGGCAACCGTGCGGCAACGGGAAATGGCCATCCGCGCGGCGATGGGAGGATCGCGGGCACGGTTGATCCGGCAATTGTTGACGGAAAGCATTCTGCTGGCGTTTGGTGGAGGGTTGGCAGGCATTGCGCTGGGTCTGTTTGCCAGCAGCTTTATGGGCTCGATTCATCTGGCAACGACGCTGCCAGCGGTGCTGGATTTTCAATTCGACTGGCGGGTATTTCTGTATGCATTTGGAGCGGCGCTGGCGACGGGGATCGGTGTGGGCATCGTGCCTGCGGTACGGGCCTCGAACGGGCACATGCTCGAAGTAATTCGCGAAGGCGGAAGAACGATGACCGCGAGCCGGAACTGGCTCCGTAGCGGGTTGGTGGTGGCGCAGGTGGGCGGGTCGCTCATGCTGTTGATTGTAGCGGGATTGATGACGAGGAGCCTGGGCCACGTGCGGCAACTGCGGCTGGGATTTGACCCTCGGGGAGTCTTGAACCTGACATTGGACCCGAACGAGATTGGTTACAGTAAGGAGCAAGGGCGCGCGTTCTACAAAGAGGTGCTGGAGCGCATACGGAGGCTGCCGGGAGTGAAATCGGCCAGCGTGGCTTACACCGTGCCCATGGGTTACTTCAATACGGGAGATTCCGTGGAGGTACCCGGATATGAAATCGGCAAGGGTGAAGCGCCGCCCTACGCTTACTACAACATGGTAACACCACGATATTTCGAGACGCTCGGAATCGCGCTGGTGGAAGGGCGGGAGTTCGAAGCAACCGACGCAGAAGACAAACCTAGAGTGGCGATCATCAACCAGGGCATGGCGGAGAAGTTCTGGCCGAAGCAAAGCGCCATCGGACACGAATTTAGGATCGTGAGCGACCGCGCGCACAGTCTGAAGGTTGTGGGCGTGACGGAGAATAGCCGGACGACCCAACTGATTGGACCCGCGAGTCTTCCGTATTTCTACGTACCGTTCGCCCAGACGTATTCTTCCCTGGCGACTCTGCACGTGCGCACGACCGGGGGTGCTCCGGAAGCGTTGGCTGGGAGCGTGCGGGAGCAAATCGCGTCGATCGCGCCGACGATGCCCATTTTTGATGTACGTCCGATGCTGCAGGGGTTGGACACGATCAATGGGTTTTTAGTTTTCGAATTGGCGGCTGGACTGGCTGTGGCGCTGGGGTTAATGGGATTGATCCTGGCGGTGGTGGGTGTCTTTGGTGTGATCTCGTTTTCGGTGAGCCAGCGCACGCACGAGATTGGTATTCGGATCGCGCTGGGAGCGGAGTCGCGCAACGTCATGCGAATGATTCTGAGGCAGGGCGCGTTGATCATTGCCGTGGGGCTGACGCTGGGAATCGCGCTAGCGTTGGTGATGGCACGGCTAGTGGGAAATTTCTTGTCGGGTGTTAGTCCCTTCGATCCGCTGACGTATTCTTCGGTTTCGGCGTCGCTGGCGCTCGTGGCGATGTTGGCGTGCTACATCCCGGCGCGGCGAGCGACGCAGGTGGATCCGATGGTGGCGCTGCGGTACGAGTAGCAAGACGTTGGCGAGGCAAGCGAAGAGCGGCGTTTCGGAAAGGTGGCGAGATGGTTTAATGGTTGGAATAGACTGGTAGGCGAGCTGATTGCGCGGTCGTGCTCGTGGTTCAGAACAGCGGATCCGTCGTTCTGCTCGGGAAGAGAATCGTTCGCTGCGATAGGAAATTTAGGGCGCTACGCTTAAGAAGGCTGCGAGCGCCGCGGCAGGAACTTGCCGCGAGCAGCAGCTTGAGGATACAAAGTCGAAATGATCGCCTCGAATTGAATGAAAACTGCCAATATTCACCCGCACCGCGTCCTGATCGCCGACGATCAAGCTGATATTCGAGATGCGCTACGGCTTTTGCTGAAGCGCGAGGGTTACGAGACGCAGGGAGCGTCGTCGCCGAGCGAAGCGCTTGCCGCGGTGGAGGCGCGCGAGTTTGACGCAGTTTTGATGGACTTGAACTACGCGCGAGATACGACTTCGGGGCAGGAAGGCCTGGATTTGTTGCCGCGAATTCAGATGGTGGATGGGACGCTGCCAATCATCGTGATGACCGCGTGGAGCAGCGTGGAAGTGGCTGTGGAGGCGATGCGGCGCGGGGCGCGGGATTTTATACCCAAGCCTTGGGACAATCACCGGTTGCTTACGGTTCTGCGCACGCAGATCGATCTACGACAGGCGTTGCGGCAGGCTTCGCGACTGGAAGCCGAGAATCGGTTGCTGCGGGCGGAGTCGCGGCCGACGATGATCGCGGAGTCGGCGGCGATGCGGCCGGTGCTGGATTTGATCGGGCGGATCGGCGTATCGGACGCGAACGTGCTGATCACGGGGGAGCACGGGACCGGGAAAGAGGTGGTAGCGCAGACTTTGCACACGCTGTCACCGCGTGCGAGTACGCCGATGGTAACCGTGAATGCCGGCGGGTTGTCCGAGGGTGTGTTCGAAAGCGAGTTGTTTGGTCACGTGAAGGGAGCGTTCACGGACGCGCGGGTGGATCGCGTCGGGCGATTCGAGTTGGCGGACAACGGGACGTTGTTTCTGGACGAGATTGCGAATGTGCCCCTGAAGCTGCAGGCAAAGTTGCTACGGGTTCTGGAGACAGGCGAACTGGAACGCGTGGGGTCATCAAGTACCCGGCGCGTGGATGTACGGGTGATTGCAGCTACCAACGTGGACGTGAATGCGGAGGCTGCAGCCGGGAGATTCCGGCAGGATTTGTTGTTTCGGTTGAATACGATCGAGATCCATTTGCCGCCGCTTCGCGAGCGCCGCGAGGACATTGAGCTGCTGGCGCATCATTTTTTGAGGAATTACGCGCAGCGGTATCGCAAGACGATTTCGGGATTTGATGCGGTGGCGACGCAGCTGCTGCACGAGCATCCGTGGCCCGGGAACGTGCGGGAGCTGGATCACGCGGTCGAGCGCGGCGTGTTGCTGGCGACGGGAGGGCAGGTGCGGGCGGCGGATCTTGGACTGCGAGCGGCCGCTGCGGGAAGCACCGCACGGCTGGAAGAGATGAGCCTGGACGAGGTCGAGCACCACTTGATTCAGCGCACGCTAGCGCGCTACGACGGGAACGTCAGCCAGGCAGCAAAGGCTTTGGGATTGAGCCGAAGCGCGATGTACCGGCGCCTGCAAAAACACGGCTTAGAATGACGCGGTTGACCTACGAACGCCGCATTCACCTTTTGGCGGTCGCGGCGGGTCTGCCTGGCTCTGCCATTGCGCTCATCCTGCTGTGGACGGGCGATTATAGTTCCCGAACTGCGTGGACGCTCGGCCTGCTCATCGTCAGTTTGTGGTTGGGCTTTGCGATTTCCCTGCGGCACCGTGTGGTGTTTTCCCTGCAAACTCTTTCCAACCTGCTGGCGGCGCTGCGCGAGGAGGATTTCTCCGTCCGCGGGCGAGACGCGCAGCGGGACGACGCCATGGGCGAGGTGATGATTGAAGTCAATGCGCTGAGCGAGACGCTTCGCGAGCAACGATTGGGTGCGCTGGAAGCCACCGCACTGCTGCGCACGGTGATGGAAGAGATTGAAGTGGCGATTTTTACGTTCGACAACGAAACGAAGCTGCGGCTGGTAAATCGTGCGGGCGAGCGCTTGTTGGCTCGCCCCCTTGAGAGGCTGCTGGGATTTACGGCCGGAGAGCTGGGGCTTGGCCAGTGCTTGGAAGGCGAGGTGGCTCGAACGATGGAGCTTAGTTTTCCAGGGGGGTCGGGGCGCTGGGGAATGCGCCGCGGATCGTTTCGCCAGGCTGGGTTGCCGCATCACCTGGTGGTCCTGAGCGACCTCAGCCGGGCGTTGCGGGATGAGGAACGCCAAGCTTGGCAACGGCTGATTCGGGTGATGGGTCACGAGCTGAATAATTCACTGGCGCCGATACAATCGGTGGCGCAGAGCCTGGAGAGCGGGCTGCAGTCGATCACCAGCGCTCCAGAGTCCCAGATTGGGCCGACTGCCGGGATACTGGACGACATGCGGCAAGGGTTCGGCATCATTCGGTCACGTACGGAGGCGCTAGGGCGGTTTATGGCGGCGTACTCGCGACTTGCGCGCTTGCCATCGCCAAAGCTGGCGCCTGTGGATGTTCGCCAGTGGATCTTGCGAGTAGCGAAATTGGAGACGCGGGTGAAGCTGAAGTTTGAAGAGGGGCCAGAGGTGACGATCTCGGGAGATGCCGATCAGCTGGAGCAACTGCTGATCAACCTGGTGCACAATGCCGCGGACGCGGTGCAGGAAAATGGCGGGGCGGCGAGTATTGGGTGGTCGCGGCAGGATTCTTTCTTGAATGTGTGGGTTGCGGATGAGGGACCCGGGATTTCGAACACCGCGAACTTGTTTGTTCCGTTTTTTACGACGAAACAAGGTGGGACGGGGATCGGCTTGGTGCTCAGCCGGCAGATTGCCGAGGCGCACGGCGGCACGTTGACGCTGGAGAATCGGCGAGATAGGAAGGGATGCGAGGCTCGACTGCGGCTACCTTTGTGAAATTGCGCACAACTCTAGCGGTTCGGTACCATTACTCGCTAGCGAAGCTTCTTGAGATCGAAACCAACGTTGACTGTTTTGGCGTCCGGGGTCGTCACCTCGACGACGATCTCATCTGACCCCACCGCTTTGGCGTCGAATTCCAGCCACACCGTTTGGCCATCCAATGTAGCTGAGGAAGCTTTCGTTGCCGACGAATACACCGGTTTATTGTGGACAGACCGCGCGTCAATCACTTTCCCGTGTTGCTTGACCGCGAACTGAAAGCTCTGCCAAAAGTTCTCGGGACGGAGTGTAGCGCTCTGCCCGCCCGTAGCCGGTGGTGCGTGCGAGCTGCGTTCGGCTTGCGGATAGGCGGCGGGTAACATCAGCCGGATGCGTACTATAACTGTGTCGCCTCGCTGTTTGTATGCTTGTAGCGCCTGCTGCTCCGAATAACCGCTCAAGTTTTGTCGGGATTGGTCGAGTACCAGCGCGAATGGCGTAAGTACCTCGATCTCAGCCACGTGGGGGCCTTGTTGGGTACCCTCGACGACCTGCTTCGAATACGGAGAGAGGAATTCGGCCGTTGCCTGATCATTCCTTTGACCAAGAGTCCAGGCGTCATGCACGGCGACGGGACTCAGCGGGACCTCGTATGCGTGCAAAGGTGCAGACGAGGAAAGCATACCACCGAACGCCAACAAGCCGCTGAGACCGACTTTTGATCTTCGAGCTAGCCCAGCGGTATCTTTCATTGCTTCGATTGGATGCCCCAAGTAGCCGAAATGGATTTTGGTAAGGGTATCTATGTAGAAGGTGGAGCTCGAAGTTCCGAGGCAGTACTAGGTGGACGGTTGATAAATAGCAGGTGTTTGCAAGGGTGGCAAAAGTCCTTAGGAGTGTGCGCGATGCGTGTATTTCGGAGTGTGCAAAAGTTGCTGTTGAGGCGAAAAAAAAACATAAACCTGCCCTAAAGGCCAGGCTGTAATCCTTTAACAATTGGACACTTAGGAGCGGCAACGGTTGGCCATCGGCGTGCGTTGTTTGGGTTACGTCATGCAAACAAGGAGTACAGACAGCCTGACGGCGCCGGTGCCGCCGGAAGCGTTGGCCGGTTCGAAGCCGGAGGACGCCACACCGAAATGGCGCGAGCGCGTGGCCGCTCTCAAGAATGTTCCGCCGATCTTTCGCATGGTTTGGGAAGCGGCGCCTGGAGTCATCACCAGCAGTCTCGTTTGCCGAATTTTAGTCGCTTTGATACCGCTGGCCGCCTTGGCAGTCACGCGCGTGATCGTGAACGACATCGTCGATTTCAGGTCGCAGCGAAATGACCTTCCATACAATTTTTGGTGGCTCGTAGGCTTGGAGTTCGCGCTGGCTGGAGTGGCGGCGGGAATCCTGGTTCGCCTGGTCAATTTCTCTGAAATCGTGCTGGCCGACAAGTACAGCAAGCACATCAGCACGAGAATCATGGAGCACGCGTCGCGCCTGGATCTTACGTCGTTCGAAGATCCACTGTTTTACGACAAGATGGAGCGGGCGCGGGTGCAGGGCACAGACCGCATCGTGATGATTCAATCGACGGGCCAGTTGGTCCAGCAACTGGTGACCACGATGAGCCTTGCGGGTGGCATTATTTTCTTGTCGCCCTGGATCCTGGCGGTGCTCATCGTCTGCGTGATTCCCGCGTTTCTCGGGGAAACCCACTTTGCATTTAAGGGGTATTCACTGAATTTCAAGCAAACGCCGGCGAAGCGTGAGATGGATTATCTCCGAATCGTGGGTGGCAGCAAGGAAAGCGCAAAAGAACTGAAGCTTTTTGGATTGGCCCCCTTTCTGGTGGGTCGCTACACGAAACTTTCGAACGAACTGCACACGCAAAACGTTGCATTGGCGAAACGCCGGTTGTGGGTCGGGGCGGCGTTCACACTGCTTGGGGCGCTTGGGTACTACGGAAGCTACGCGTTTGTCATTTATAAGACGGTCACGGGAAAGCTGGATATCGGAACCTTCACGTTCATGACGGGCGCGATCGCGCTCGCCAGCTCGAATATCCAAGCGGTGTTTACGACGTTTTCTACCATCGCGGATCAAGCGATGTTCATCACCGACCTGCTGGACTTCTTCAACCTCAAGCCGCGCGTCTACTCCAAGCCCAATGCGCTACCCGCTCCGCGCCCAATTCGTCAGGGGTTCGAATTCCAGGATGTTTCGTTTGCCTATCCCGGACAGAGCCGGTTGGTGTTGAGCAATGTCAGCTTCCGGCTGCAACCGACCGAGCGCATCGCGCTGGTTGGAGAAAACGGGCAAGGCAAGACAACCATCGTGAAGCTGCTGACGCGTTTGTACGATCCGACCGGCGGGCGAATTCTGCTGGACGGCGTGGACCTGCGGGAATACCAGGTTGAAGACTTGTGGAAGGAAATCGGCGTCATCTTCCAAGATTTCATGCGCTACGACATGACCGCCGCAGAAAACATCGCGATCGGCCGGATTGAAGATCAAGACAATGTCTTTCGCGTGCGTTCCGCGGCGCAAAAGAGCCTAGCCGAACAAGTGATCCGCAAGCTCCCCAGGGGTTACGAGCAAATTCTGGGGCGACGATTTGAGGGCGGCGTGGATCTCTCTGGCGGAGAGTGGCAGAAGATCGCGCTCGCTCGTGCCTATTTGCGCGATGCGCAGGTGCTGATTCTCGACGAACCGACGGCAGCGCTCGACGCTCGGTCAGAGCATGAGGTGTTCGAGAGGTTTGCGGAATTGACCAAGGGGAAAATGGCACTGCTCATATCGCACAGGTTCTCAACGGTGAAAATGGCGGATCGGATCCTGGTTCTGGAAAATGGACGGATCGCCGAGCAAGGACCTCACGACCAGCTTTTGCTGGACAAAGGACGTTACGCGGAAATGTTTGAATTGCAGGCGGCAAGTTACCGATAACGAGGACGACAGATGGCTACGCAACAACATCCTGCTTTTGATCCGAATCACCCTCTACCTTCGAACGGCGCGCTACGAAACTCCGGGTGGAAGAAAGACTACTGCGGCTCGGCGGCGAAGCGTGGAGATGTTCACTATGGCCAGCTGTGGCTCGGCGCTGTTCTCGAAGCACAATCGTGGAAGGTCCGGGATGACAAAGGCCGCGCCCCTGCATTCGAAGCGAAGTGGGAGCGAACCAAGGAATCGATCGAGACGAAGATGCAGGTTTTGCGCACTTTGACTTCGTCGGAAAACCAGCTGAAAGGTGACGCGGAAATCCTGTTGGGCAATTCCACCGGCCTTCGCCAAAGCCTGCAACAGACCAAGCTGCCGATGCGTAAAGCTGGAGAGTTGCCTCAGGTCCAATCCGCCGAATGGACAAGCCTGCCGCGGGCGTATGCAGCGGTGGCGAGTTACCTACAAGCGGCCGGATACGAGTTCGACGAGCAAACCTTCGAGCAGTACTTCACCGCGATTCAAGAATCGGTCGCGTTTGAGATGCGGGAGCTATGGCAACTGCGAGCGTTCGCCAAGATGGTGCTGCTGGAGTCAGTGGCCGCTCTGGTAGACCGGATAGACGTCGCGGCGGGCACGCGGCCTGCGGAATCGAAAGAAGCCTTGGAGGTGTCCCCGGCCAGCTCTTTCGGCTCGCCGAGTCTCTCTACCCTGATCGCTAGCATGCGGCGCATCGATGGCGCGGATTGGAATGAGCTCTTCGAGCGCGTTAATGCGGTCGAGCAGATACTTCAAAGTGATCCGTGCGATGCCTACGCGTCCATGGATTTCGAGAGCCGGGACCACTATCGCCAAACAATTGCTCAACTAGCGAAGCGTGCCGAAGCAAACGAGCAAGAGGTGGCGCGCAAGGCAATCGAGTTGGCGCGTCCGATTCACGCTTCACCCAACCTGCGCGTAAGGGAACGTCAATCGCATGTCGGCTACTACCTGGCGGGCGATGGCCGAAAAGAGCTTGAGCGCGCGATTGGGTACCGGCCGACGTTGGCAGAGCGAGCGCAGCGGCTCCTGAAACGGTGGCCGGATTTTTCATACATTTTGGGAATCGAAATTCTAACCCTGGCAATTATGGCTGCCGTTGTACTGGGCGCTAAACCCAAAGTCTCCGGTTGGATCGTGGTTGCCCTGTTCTTGTTGCCGGCGGCGGAGTGTGCGGTGGCCTTGATGAATCAACTGGCCACGACGCTGTTTCAGCCGAAGGCGTTGCCGAAACTCAATTTCAGCAAGGGCGTTCCTGCTGAATTCACAACCATGGTGGTTGTGCCGACATTGCTGACCAGCGAAGAGCAGATGGGCCGCGCGGTGCGAGACTTGGAGATTCGATTCCTGGCCAACAGGGACGCGAACATCCACTTTGCTTTGCTGACCGATCCACCGGATGCGGGGCAACAGTTTGACGACAAAGATAAATTGGCCGACCAGTGCTCGCATTTGATCGAGGCCATGAACGCAAAGTATGCGGCCGAGGGAAAGGGATCGTTTTTCCTGTTCCACCGCCATCGCGCGTACAACCCGTCGGAAGGCATCTGGATGGCGTGGGAGCGAAAGCGCGGAAAATTGCTGGACTTCAATAAGTTGCTGGTGGGAACCAGTGATAATTTTCCAGTCAAGGCTGGGAATCTTTCCATTTTGTCGTCGGTGAAGTATGTCATTACGCTGGACTCCGACACGCAATTGCCGCGAGACGCGGCCCATCGACTCGCCGGAGCGATCGCACATCCATTGAACCGCGCGGTGGTCGACTCGGAAACAAATACCGTGGTTGAGGGATACGGAATTCTCCAGCCACGAGTGGACATCAGCATTCAGTCGGCCAGCCGGTCGCGACTGGCTTCCATCTTTTCGGCGGACGCGGGCTTTGACATCTACGCTCGCGCCGCTTCGGACGTCTATCAGGACTTGTTTGATGAAGGCAGTTTCACGGGTAAAGGGATCTATGAAGTCGAAACTTTTCAGCAGGTACTCGAGCACCGTTTCCCGTGCAATACGATTTTGAGCCATGACATGATCGAGGGCGCGTATGCGCGCGCAGGCTTGGTGTCCGACATCGAAGTCGTGGATGACTACCCGTCGCACATGAGCGCGTTCAGCCGCCGCAAACATCGATGGGTACGCGGCGACTGGCAGATTATTTTTTGGCTGCTGCCGCGCGTGCCGGACTTTTTCGGTAAGTCGGTGCGTAACCCGCTTTCGGTGATTTCGCGCTGGAAAATCCTGGACAACTTGCGCCGGAGCCTTACGGAGATCGCAACGTTCGTTATGTTTCTCGGAGGATGGCTGCTTTTCCCGGAAAAAGCACTGTATTGGACGCTAGCGACGCTGGCGGTGATTGCCCTCCCCACGTACTGGCAGTTCGCGATGTCGATCCTGCGCGGAGGACGGGCGCTTTTTACGAGCATCTTCTGGAAAAACTGGGGTGCGGATTTCGGCATTTCTCAGGCGAACTTGTTTATGCGCATTGCTTCGCTTTGCCACCAGAGCCTTATCACGCTGGACGCGATTGTGCGGTCGGTTGTACGCATGACGATGACACACGAAAGGCTTCTCGAGTGGGAAACTGCGGCGGAAGCGGAGAGCAGCTACGGGAAAAAGAGCCCAGTTGAAACTTACCTGCAAGCAATACCGTGGCTGACTTTTCTCATTGGCTTATTTATCGCCATCGAGCGGAAAGAGGCGTTTCTTGTCGCTCTGCCTCTGTTGATTCTGTGGGGCTTGTCCAAGCCGATCGAGCAGTGGTTCGACCTGCCAGCCCGGACAGAGGACACAAAGATCGACGCGGAAAACAAGGCTTTGCTTCGCTTGTCGGCATTGCGCACCTGGCGGCTGTTCCGGGAATTTAGCACCGCTGAAGAGAACTGGCTGATTCCGGACACGATTCAAAAACCTGAGGCGCTGGTCCTCCACCGAATTTCGACGACCAATCTCGGACTGCTTCTCAACTCGCGCTTGGCTGCCGTGGACCTTGGTTTTCTCACGGTGCCGGAGTTTGTAACCGACACCGAGAGAACGTTTGACTCCATTGACCGCATGCCCAAGATGAACGGGCAGATGTACAACTGGTACGACAATTTCACGCTGGAAGCGGTCAAGCCGCGGTTCATTTCTGCCGTGGACAATGGCAACCTGGTTTGCGCCCTGTGGACCGTTAAACAGGGTTGTCTGGGCGCGATCCACGAGCCAATTTTCCGTCCAGAGATTTTGCAAGGCGTTCGCGATCACCTCGACACAATTGAGGGTTTGTTCACCGCTGAGGGCCAGGACGATTCTCTATTGGCTGCAGTGCGGGAAATGAAACAGCGCGTCGGCTCACTAGGTACTTCCCCGGCTACGTGGCTGGAAGGCCTGACCGGGTGCGAACGCGTGATCGTCGCGCTGGCGAAGAAGCTGTCGTCCGACGCGATCGAGAGCGAGGCAAGGTGGTGGGTTTACGAATTGCGCTTGCGGATCTCGCACCTGGAAAGTCTGGTGTACGACTTTGCGCCATGGCTGCAACCGCAATTTGCGAAGTGCTGCTCGGATCCGGCCATTCTGCAGATTATTCAGCCGGAAAAGCTGACTCTGGAGGCATTGCCGAAAATCTGCCATACACTCGACCAGAAGATCTGGCGGGTGCTCGAAGAGGGGGGTTCCAACATCGAATCGCGTTCGGCGCTGCAACTCTTGCGATCGGCAGTAATGAGGACCAGCAGCATTGCCAAGAGCATCACGACGCGCCTGGAGCGGCTCGCGGAGCGCGGGGACGCGCTGGCCAAGAGCATGGATTTCAAATTTTTCCTCGATCCGAAGAAAAAATTGCTGTTCACCGGCTATAACGCGGAAGAGGGGAAATTCACTCCGAGCCATTACGACCTCCTGGCATCCGAAGTGCGAGCAGGCGTTTTTGCGGCGATAGCAAAGGGCGAAATTCCCCAGGAAAGCTGGATGGCGCTTGAGCGCCGGATGACCAGCTATGAAAACGAGCACGTATTGCTGTCGTGGACAGGAACCATGTTCGAATACCTGATGCCACTGTTGTGGATGAAGACCTATCCGAATACGATTTTGGACCAAACCACGCGAGGCGCGATACGCAGCCAAAAGAAATACGCGGCGCTCCACTCGATTCCGTGGGGCCTCTCGGAGGCATCGTGCTCCAAGATCAATAGCGCGGGTCACTACCATTACGAAGCGTTCGGCGTCCCCGGATTGGCGGTGAGCCGCGACCTATCTCGCGATCTGGTTGTCTCACCTTACTCGTCGTTCCTTGGCTTGCTTGTGGACTTCAAGAGTGCATTGGAGAATATTCGGCAATTGAAGGAACTCGGGCTGCTGGGCACGTACGGGTTCTACGAATCAGCGGATTTCACGCCCTCGAGGCTCAGCACGGGCAATAAATTTGAGATTGAGCGGTGCTGGTTGGCACATCACCAGGGCATGAGCTTGATGTCGGTCGCGAATCTTTTGTGCGACGGGTCATCGCAAAGGCGCTTCCACGCGGAACCCATGGTCGCTGCGACCGAACGCCTTCTCCATGAAAAGGTTCCGCGCACCTCACAGTTTGAGGCTTCCGGCGCAGCCGAAGACCTGGGGGCGGAAACTGAAGGTGGGAAGGAAACAGCAAAAGCGGGGCAGGAAAATTGGGGAGTCGCTCCGAAACTCAACACCGCGGCGTGACGATCATCCTACACAGTAGCGTACTACACAATCCACTGTATTGCTGAAAGCGGGATACGCGCCTTAACTAGTTGAAGAAGCGTCGCCGCCGGTGACTTGCTCACCGGCGGCCCGACCCTTCCGACTGCAGAAGATCAGCAGTCATTCACCCAGAACACTAGGTGCATCATGGCTACTTCGAAACCCGCCCTTAGCGGCAACGTACCTGCCAAAGCGCCACGAATCATCGGCGAAAACGACAAACAGCGGTTTGATCAGGCGATTCATCGCCGCGTCTGCGAGCGCGCGTATCTTCTATATGAGGCTTCCGGACGCGGACATGGCAACCATCACGCTCATTGGCTGCAGGCGCAAAGAGAAGTGCTGCAACGAGGACTGGAGGTCCGCGAATCCGGAAGCTGGCTATCTATCAATGCTTCACTCCCCGACGTCGCGAGTGACGATATTGAGGTCTACCTGGAACCGGATCGTGTAATTGTTCGGGCAGAAAAAAGTCAAACTGTTCAAAACGCGGAATCCCATACGCAAGGACTCACGCAACCAGAGATTTTTCTGGTTGAAGACCTCCATTCTGAAGTTGATCCGACAACCGCCAGCGCCGCGTTCAAAGATCAAAGATTGACTTTAATGGTAAAAAAACGCTATCCAATCACAACCGCGTTGCTGAATGAATCGACAACACAACGCTAACAACTCATATTGATCAGGCATAGTGGCTTTCGCGGATGAACGACTACCAGCCTATTCGCCCGTCTGCTTTGGGGCCGACTCTCGACCGCAGCGGAACATGGCAGTTCGTGGTGTGGGCGCCGCTGCGCAAGAAAGTCGAACTCCATTTACAGTCCGAGCGCAATCGATACTTGCCGATGGAGCGCGACGAGCTTGGGTATCATCGTGCTGTCGCCGACGAAGCTACTGTGGGGTCAAGATATTTCTATCGCCTCGATGGCGGTTCCGAGCGCCCGGATCCGGCGTCCCGTTTTCAACCGCAGGGCGTGCATGGCTTGTCAGAAGTGGTTGACCCGAGCGGCTTCCCATGGACCGACGATGGCTGGAAGGCTCCCTCGCTCGAAGAGAGCGTTTTCTACGAACTTCACGTTGGCACGTTCACGAGAGACGGCACTTTTGCCGCGTTGGTTCCGCATCTCGACCGACTCGCCGATCTCGGCGTTACGACCATCGAGCTGATGCCCATTGCGCAATTCCCCGGAACTCGGAACTGGGGATATGACGGCACGTTTCCGTTTGCAGCACAAAACAGCTATGGTTCGCCGCGCGATCTGCAGAAGTTCGTAGACACGGCTCACGCGAGGAACCTGGCTGTGGCGCTCGATGTGGTGTACAACCATCTTGGCCCCGAAGGCAACTATCTATCGGAATACGGCCCTTATTTCACGGATTACTACTGCACACCGTGGGGAGCGGCGCTAAATTTTGACGGCGACCATAGTGATGAAGTCCGGTTTTTTTATATTCAGAGCGCACTATACTGGTTGGAGCACTTTCACATCGACGCTCTCCGGCTCGACGCAATTCACAGCATTTATGACGCGAGCGCCTTTCCCTTTTTAGCGGAACTGTCGACCGCGGTAAGCACGCTATCCAAACGCCTTGGACGAAACATCCCCTTGATCGCGGAAAGCGATTTGAATGACGCGCGGACAATCTCCCCTATTGAACAAGGGGGAATCGGGATGGACGCGCAGTGGAGCGATGACTTCCACCATTCTGTGCACACATTGCTGACGCGGGAAAGTTCGGGCTACTACGCCGATTTTGGCGACGTCCATCACCTGGCGACGACGCTGAAAAATGGCTGGTACTATTCCGGGCAATACTCGCGGTATCGACAGCGCAGGCATGGCAACACTCCGCCGCACTGCGGCAGCAAGCGGTTTGTCGTCTGCAATCAAAACCACGATCAAGTTGGAAATCGCGCAATGGGTGAGCGCCTGAGCAGCCTGGTCAGTTTTGAGAGTTTGAAGCTGGCGGCGGGCATTACCGTGCTCTCTTCCTTTGTAACCCTCTTGTTTATGGGCGAGGAGTACGGCGAAACGGCCCCCTTTCTGTATTTCACGAGTCACGGCGATCCACAACTTGCCGAGGCAGTTCGGCGAGGCCGTGAAGCCGAGTTCGCAAAGTTTAGATGGCAAGGAGCTGTGCCCGATCCGCAAGCTGAATCTACTTTCGCCGCCGCAAAACTGAATCAAGCCCTCGGAGGCCAGGAACCTCATCGTACATTGCAGCGCTTCTACAAAATGCTGCTGCATTTCCGGCGCGATCGGAAATTGGCTGAGGCGCAGCAAATCGTGGTGACGGAATACCCCGCTGAGCAGGCGTTGTTGTTGGCGTTGCGTGCGGCGGGCCCGACTCTTCTCGCCGGTCTATTCCATTTTGGCGACACTCCGGCGACACTTACGGTGCAGCTTCCAACCGGTACATGGGAAAGCAAAATTGACTCCTCTGACCCCGAGTGGTTAGGGCAAGGGGCGTCACGCCCGAATCTGCTCGTGAGTGGCACTATTCAAGTGCCCATGCAGGCGCGATCGTTCGTCTTACTGGAGCGTTCGAGCCCGCTTTTGGAATGATCGATGCCCACGCCGCCCAAAGCACTTGTTTCCGCCACCTACCGATTGCAATTCAACAAGGACTTCACCTTTCAAGACGCCTCGAAAATCATCGATTATCTTTCTGAACTTGGCATAACGCACGTATATGCTTCGCCGATTTTTGGCAGCAGGCGCGGCAGCACTCACGGCTATGACGTGACGGACCCAACGCGTCTCAACCCAGAGCTGGGGACCGAGGCAGACTTCGCCGTTTTTCAGGACAAGCTTCGCGAGCGCAAGTTGGGATTGATTCTGGATATTGTGCCGAATCACATGTCGGCCAGCAGCGAAAACTCCTGGTGGATGGACGTGCTCGAGTACGGCCCGGATTCCGCTTATGCATCTTACTTCGACATCGATTGGCATCCACCTTCGCGGATGCTCGAAGGCAAGGTCCTTCTTCCCGTCCTGGGCCGCCCTTTTGGCGAAGCTCTCGAGCTTCAGGAACTGAAGCTAGTCGTGATGGAGGGGAAGCTCTTCGTCCAGTATTTCGAGTCACTGTTTCCTCTCGCTCCATCCACCTACCATCTGGTCCTTAAACGCCGGCTTAACGAGCTCAGAACCGCGTTGGGGGAGGACTCGCCCGCGTACCAGGAATATTCTGGAATAGTTGCCGCGGCCGCCGCGCTGTCTGATGCAGTGGGGCAAAGCAGAGACGCCGCAGGCGAGGGACGCCTTCAAGTCGAATCCCTTCGCCAAAGACTGCGGCAGCTGCTTTCCGGTGACGTGAAGGTCAATGATTTCGTGCAGCAGAATCTCCGCGGCCTCGAAGGCAAACCCAAGGACCCTTCAACGTTTACGTCATTCGAAAACCTGCTTGCACAGCAGCACTACGTCCTGGCGTATTGGCAAAACGTCAACGAGGAAATCAACTATCGACGATTCTTCACGATCAACGATCTCGTCGGCTTGCGTATACAAGATCCGCTGGTGTTTGACGCAACGCACGCTTTGGTACTTCGCATGGTTGAACAAAGGATGGTCGCTGGACTGCGAATCGACCACATCGACGGTCTCCGCGATCCTCTCGGCTATTTGCGTCAAGTGAGCGAGCGCGTCGCCTCGGACACCCGCACGGTCGAAGCTTCCTCTGTTCCCATCTTCGTCGAGAAAATTCTGGCACGCAATGAGCCCTTGCCAGACAGCTGGCCGGTGGCTGGTACGACCGGCTATGAGTTTGCCAATGCCCTGAATTGTTTCTTCGTCGATCCGCAGGGCACAAAGCAGGTCGAACAAATCTATTCGACATTTATCGGCCGGGACCTTGTCTATGACAACGTCCTTTATCAAAAGAAAAAACTGGTCATGTCCACGCTTCTGGGCGTTGAGATGCGCGCGCTGGGACATCAAATTCAAGTCCTGGCCAGGGACGACCGGTACGCACGCGAAATACCCCGCAGCGAACTGAATCAAGCTCTCATCGAAACGACAGCACACCTCTCCGTCTACCGCACTTACGTCCGGAATCTCGAGGTGGCAAAGCAAGATGAGCAGCGTATCAAGCAGGCACTGAGCAATGCGCACGCGAGGACACCCCACCTTGGTCCTCGAAGTTTCGAGTTTCTACGCGACGTACTGTTGCTTCGAACCCAACCACACCTCTTGCCCGGCCAACGCGAAGCCAGGCTCGCATTCGTCATGCGCTGGCAGCAATTCACTGGCCCGATCATGGCCAAAGCCTTCGAAGACACGTTCCTGTACGTCTACAATCCCCTGATTTCCCTGAACGAAGTTGGAGGGGATCCGCGCCCCTCGACGGCACCCTCAGCCGATTTTCCACAGTTCGTGGCAAGTCGCCTGCGCGATTGGCCATGCGCTTTGAACGCTACAACAACACACGACACAAAGCGGGGAGAAGATGTACGCGCACGCATCAGCGTTCTCTCTGAGATTCCTGGGGAGTGGCGGGAGCATCTGGATCGTTGGTCGAAACTGAATGCTAGCTATAGAAAGTCGATCGACGGGCAACCCGTGCCCGATCGCAATGAAGAGATTTTCTTGTACGAGACTCTCTTGGGCGCGTGGCCGCTCGAGGTGAGTGACTTCTCTTCCTTGACCGACAGGATGCAGACGTATGCCATTAAGGCTACGCGGGAAGCAATGGTCCATACGCGCTGGACTCAGCCGAATCTACGCCATGAACGCGCTCTGCAAGACTTCGTCGCATCAATCGTTAGGTCCCGCAGCCACAGCGGATTTCTTCGCGATTTTACCGGCTTTCAGGAGCGCATCGCCTACTACGGCATGATCAACGGCTTGGGCCAGGCACTACTGAAGATCGCGTCGCCGGGAATTCCGGATTTCTACCAGGGGTCGGAACTCTGGGATCTTCGTCTTGTCGATCCTGACAATCGGCAGCCGGTTGATTTCATCAAACGCAACGCCATGCTGAATAATTTGCCTCAAACCGGAGAGATTACGCCTGCCTTGCTCGGCGACCTCACGCACAACTGGCGGGACGCGCGGATCAAACTCTACCTCATTTGGAAAGCCTTGCAATTCCGTGGGCAAAACGCCGTACTGTTTTCGGAAGGGGAGTTTCTGAGTATCGATACTCGCGGCAAACGCCTCCAGCACGTCGCAGCGTTTGCGCGCCGCTACAAGAAAGATTGGGCACTGATCGTTGTGCCGCGATGGCTGGCGCGCGGACGTTACCCCATGGGCTCCGCAGGCTCAGACCAGTTCTGGGAAGATACCGAAATTAAATTAAGCAAAACCGCGCCATCATGCTGGAAAAGCATGCTCACCGGCGAGAATTTCGAAACCCGCAACTCTGGAGCGCGACGGGGTCTTCCTCTAGGCGACTTGCTGATAAATTTTCCCGTGGCCCTGCTAAGCGGCACCACGTCTTCGAAGACCAAAAGACCACGCTAACTGCAGACCGTTCGTGGTCACGCAAGGAACGCAAGGTCACTCGGACAAAAGCTTCGAAATCCCTTGCAGTGGAATTCCTACCCATGTCGGCCGGTTGTTAAGTTCGTAGCCCAGTTCGTAGATAGCTTTCTCCAATAAATGTAGATCCAAAATGATTTGTATCTCTTCGCGGCTCCGAGGCAAGTAAGAAGCTGTACCGGCGGTCGCGAAATATTTCGCTAGAAATCGATCGGCGACCCACGCGTTCCAGGATTCCGCCCAGTTGCTCATTTTGCGAGCGTCCTCGGTTTGCATCTTGTTCTCTCCCAGCAGGGGCGCAAATGCCGCGTAGTGGAACGATCGGAGCATGCCGGCAACGTCTTGCAGAGGTGACCGTTTGGCGCGTCGCTCGGCGATGGGTCGCGCCGGTTCGCCTTCGAAGTCGATAATCACGAAATCGGACCTTGTGCGCAGGACCTGCCCGAGATGATAGTCGCCGTGGATCCTGGTGCGCATGGCATGTATCGGCAAGCTTAGCGCTCCATGAAATCGGCTACCGATGGCCTGTTCTCGGTCGGCCAATTCAGCAGCTTTGCTCCGCCAGTCCTCCGGGAGACTCGATATTTTGTCTCGCAGGATCCCGAAGACCCGATCCATCAGGCTTCGGATCGACTGCTCCAAACTTAACTGAAACTCCATTGTAAAGGGCTCCGGAACGAAAGAGGGATCACTTGGCTCGGAGGCCAACGCCAAATGCATTTCGGCCGTTCTTTGCCCGAGAAGTTCCGCCGCGGCCAAGTAAGGGTCAAGCGTGCCCCGCGCGAATTCAGGGATTTGCAATTCTTCACGTTGCTGCCCACCGCTGCTTCGAGCCGAAACGCCGGCGGAGTGTTTCGCGGCTTGGCCATAAAATTCTGCAAGGCAGCGTAGCGTGTAGCTCCAGGCGTCTCCCTCATTGGGCACAAACTGCTGCAGAATGCCCTGCACCATGTGTTTTCCATCTCGCGTATGGTATTCAAGCGATCCGGCGAGAGGTGGTACACCGGCAAAGGACGTTTTCTCAGTCAGGAACCTTCCGATTTCGAGGTCCGGGTTGATTCCTTCCTGAATCCGCCGAAAGAACTTCAGGATCAACTTATCTCCATAAATGATGGAACTATTGCTCTGCTCAGCTCGCACGGGCTTAGGGTGCAGCACGCCCGACGGTGATGTGTGGAGACGTGAATATGCCGTCGTCTGAAGGGCTCGGATTTCGCCTTTCTCCCCTGCAACGTTAGCCTCCCGCTGAATCAAGCCGAGAAGCGCATTGAGAAATTCTGCATCCTTTAAGGCGTCGGTTAGGACGAGTGGCGCGCCACCTTCCTCCGGTTGGATATGCAGAGATGCGGCTGCAACTTCCCGCGTCAATGTCGCGTTGACAGTTGGGAGAAAGGGCATCGCGTAGGATTCTTCGTTACCGTCCGCGTAAGTCACTCTCGCCATCAGCAAGAACGCTTCTGAAGCATTCTGCATTTGAATGGGAACAATGTCGGTGAGTTCCGCCGATCTGATTTTGCGCGCTTTGCCTCCAAACCATCTTTGCTTCATCAAGAAGGCGGGCAGTTGTGCAGCGAGGGCCTCTCTTCGCAGCCCGGGAAGCATTTCCTTGCCAACACCAGGGTCAGCCATGACTTGCTCTTTCCGGGCGCCAGAATCGCTTCGCCCACCGTTTCTGAGATCTTTGAATCGGTTTCACAGCGGTTGTAGCTCGTCCGTTTTGTCGTCCTTCTTTTCGCCCAACGATCTCTCCAGAAACGATCGGGCCAGGCCTTGACCGCCGAGTCCAAAGGCGATCGCCAGTCCCAGCATGAATGCTCCGAATACGATGGAGAACGCTGCGATCACCGTTTGCCTGGCGACTCCGAGTTCATCCAGAGCCATCGCGATGGCCAGAATCCAGATTCCAAAACGGATCGACCAGCTCACCATCTTTGGAGATGCGTATCCGGCGTTTACAGCAGCCAGGAGCGCGGCACGTGACAGGAAGTTCGCAATCACCAGCCCGAGGAACAAGATCAGGATGGCGACGACAATCTCCGGCAGCAACCGCAACAAACGGGAGATTTGCTCCTGGAGCCCCGCGATATTCAGAATGCTGATACCGATCAGGACGAATCCCAGCAAAGTGATCCAGAAAATGGACCGGCTCAAGACCTCCGTCATCGAAGGAAGTGCAGCCATTCGAAGCACGCGAGAGGCGCCCGCTTCCTCGGAAAGTCGATCAAGTTTCGAGAGGCGTAGGATCCCGCGCACAACATACTTCAAGGCGTAAGCCACTAGCAGGCCTGACAGGATAATCACCAGCATCACGACAAGACGTGGCAGGAACTCCGCGATCATGTGAAAGAGGTTTTGGTAGGCCTGTTGCAATCCCTGAACGATCGTATCTTTCATCGTTTCACCTCAACTTTTCGCCTTCCATCGTTCGATCAAGTATGGCTTCTGGCGTTCGAACTCAAGGCACAATGTCTCGGAATCAGCTTCGATCTCGTCCGAAGACGACTCGCCATGCTCCAGCAAGAATGAATAAAGGTGGCCGCGGTACAGAGGAACAAGCGCCTGCAAAATGTGATCTCGGGCGATTACCGTTCGGTGATAGGCAGCCGCAAATTCATATAGTGTTCGCACCCATAGTCCAGAACTGAAATGGAACTTTTCTGGTTCGTGCCCCGCAATCTCTCGGAGTTGTTCGTGCGTCTCGGGTGTAAGGATAGACGACAATACCGAATCTAATCCCTTCACGCCGGTTCGAAACAGGTCGAAGGTCTTGTCCTGGCTGGATGGCTTATCCTCCGGCGTCAGGTCATGCTCCGGTCCAAAGGTTGGCACCGCCTCGGAACCGGTGCGATCCAGCCAATGCTCTTGGAAAGTCTCGAAACACCAGAACAAATTCCCAACTGTTTGGCGAATGGCTTCAACGATATCCGGGCCTGATCCCGGCGGTGGAGGAGCCTTCGGTCCCAGGAAGGACTGGCAACATTTCATCCCGGAACAGATCGCGCTGACCGCCATCCAGGCTTCCGGTCGGGCGCGAATGGCTTCATGATTCCAGATATTTTGGCCCAGGCACTGCGTCGCCAGACGTTCCGAGAATCCCCACTCGTCCGCATACAGCTCGCGAATGCGCAGACCAAACACGGCCCGGCTCATGGGATAGAGAAGATTGCGCGCGAGCAAACCTTGAAATCTGCTCCGCGCATACACCGGAGCCACAAACGCAAAATCCTGCCGATAGGCAGGACGCAGCAAATTCGCGATCCAGGAAGGATCCAGATTGGTCGTGGCGGGAGAAACGATCGCGCAGGATTTCGCCCGCAGCAAATCTGCAGCGGCAAGAACGGTTCGAAGCGCCATTCCCTGCGAAGGTGCCCGGCCATACTGCGTAGTTACCCGATGGACGGTCCGCAAGGAAGTAATTCCCCTGTGGGCCCCGCCTTTTCGCCCGTTCATATTGAGAATCGTTTCGCTGGTCTGATCGGAAGATCCGCCATCCACATTCAGGATTACAACCCGATCGCGGATAAAATTCTGCTGGTAGCTGTCTTCGATGATCTGTATGGTTTGCGCTACGGTACTCGCATTGTTGTACGTCGGTATGGCCACTAGCAGGTCGACTTCGCCCACGCTCATCAGCTGGCGAAGGAAATCGTCTCCGAGAAGGATGTCGTCCGCCAAGTAAAAGTCCGCTCCTAGTGCGCTCTCACCTGCAAACAAGCAGGCTCAGTAATCTTTGCTCAGTGGAGAAAAACGCTCAAATCCGGCGAAGTCGAAACCAGAAAAACTGATACGGAGCCAGGGTCAGCAGATACGGCAAATCCCCGATTCTGGGAAACAGGTTTCTACCGAACATCTCGATGGGGATATGACCTTTGTAGCTCAGGAGATTGAGTTCGACCGCCTGAGCCGAACTCGATAGATTGTTCACCACTAGCACCTTTTCTTCACCGAACTGCCTCACATAAGCCAAAACCCGGTGATTCGACGGGTTCAGGAATTCAATGGATCCCCGGCTGAACACCCGGAACGAGTTTCTCGTTTGGATCACCGATTTAGTCCACGATAGCAGCGAGTGTTCCGACCGGCGTTGCGAGTCCACGTTGATCGACTGATAGCCGTAGACCGGATTGGAAATCAGCGGCGAATATAGGCGTTCCGGGTCCGCCGAAGAAAAACCCGCGTTCCATCCTCCATTCCACTGCATGGGTGTTCGAACGCCGTTTCGGTCGCCCAGGTAAACGTTGTCGCCCATCCCGATTTCATCGCCGTAGTAGATGATAGGCGTTCCCGGCATCGAAAGCAGCAGGCCATTTAACAGCTCGATGCGCCGCCTGTCATTCTCCATCATCGGAGCCAGCCGGCGACGAATCCCCAGGTTGATACGCATGGCCTTATCGTTCGCGAACGCGTCGTACATGTAGTCGCGTTCGATGTCCGTCACCATCTCCAGCGTCAATTCATCGTGATTTCGAAGAAAGATGCACCACTGGCAATTCTCGGGGATTTGCGGAGTCTGCTCCAGAATCTCGATGATCGGCTTGCGGTCTTCGAGCTTCACGGCCATGAACATCCGGGGCATCAGCGGAAAATGAAACGCCATGTGGAACTCATCCGCATTCCCAAAATAATCGCGAACGTCGGCCGGCCATTGATTCGCTTCCGCCAGCAGCATTTTGCCTGGATACGCCTGATCCAGCCGCTTGCGCAGCTCGCGGATCACCCCATGCGTCTCGCGCAGGTTCTCGCAAGAC
>Ga0210408_10001244_pt1 | contig 27340 bp, 24 predicted proteins | sample IncBWH4MmetaG_FD_155471 | JGI IMG/M metagenome (GOLD analysis project Ga0210408, IMG submission 155471) | Forest soil microbial communities from Barre Woods Harvard Forest LTER site, Petersham, Massachusetts, United States - Inc-BW-H-4-M | ecosystem: Environmental > Terrestrial > Soil >...
TCGGCCACGGCAGCGCCCAATGCAGACCAGCCGCCTCCAGCAGGGTGGCCGGCCCCGACCCGCCGAGCGCGCGCGCCGCGGCCCACGCCGCCGCGCCCAGCAGCACGGCACCGATCACCGATGGAACCCGGAACAGCAGGCGCCTGCCGGCGATCAGCGTGCTCAGAACCACGCCCAGCGCAACCAGCCCGCCCACCGGCTCGGCAATGATCTTCACCATCGGGAAGAAGCAGATCAGCGCGATCGCCACCGCCGACAAGGCGGCCAGCAGCGCGCTGCGCGGCAGGCTGCGGCGAACCCAGTCTCCGAAGAAGGCGGCCACGATCTTGACCGCGCCCATGATGGCCACCACCGCGCTGGCGATCGCCAGGGTCCGATCGGCATCGCCAGTGGCGAGCCAGGCCGGGCCGATCACCCCGAAGCACAGTCCGAACATCGACGGGGTGTCGACGCCGAACGGCATCGCGCACACGTCGTCGCGCCGCTCGCGGCGCGCCAGCCGTACGGCCATCGCCGTATAGGCCAGGTCGCCGAGCAGCACCCCGACCGCCGTGCCGGGGATCATTCGTCCGAACACCAGCGCGGCGGGCAGATGAAAGACGCCGGTCAGAATTGCGCTCATCCCGGCCAGCAAGGCGAGGTTGTCGACCGCGAGCGCGAAAAAGCCGTTGACGTCGCCCGCCACCAGCCAGCGGTAACGGAATCCGGCGCCGACGGGCTGCGTTCGATTCGAACTCATCGCTGGATAGCCGGCTTGCGGCTGCCTCTGGAACCAGGCTGCCGACTGCGAGCATACTGGCCTCGAAATCGGGGGCCCAAGCGATGCGGGTGCGAAACGCCCTGAAAGTCGCATTCAAGGCGGCTGCGCTGTCGGTCGCGGCCGTCCTGGCCCTGCGGGCTGTGGCGGCGGACCTGCCCGCCGAAGCGCGCAGCGCGAAGGCGGGCGAGCTCAAGGTGCTCAGCGCGGGAGCCTGCCAGCGCTTCGCCGCCGCGATGGCCGCGCGGTTCGAGAAGCAACGCGGCCAGGCGGTTTCGGTGAAGGAAGACACAGTCGGCCGCCTGGTACAACGGATCAATGCGGGCGAGCGGTTCGACGTGGCTTTGCTGACGCCGGGCGCCCTGGAGCGGGTTGCGCCTCGCTTCAAGGCCGGTCCACCGGTCGAGCTGGCGCGCGTCGGCATCGGCGTAGCGGTGCGCGAGAACGCGCCGCGTCCGGATATCGGCAGCGTAGAGGCGTTCAAGCGGTCGCTGCGGCAGGCGCGCTCGGTTGCCTACGTCGACCCGGCCGCGGGCGGCACCAGCGGCATCTATTTCTCCCGCCTGCTGGAGCGGCTTGGAATCGCCGACTCGGTCCGACCCAAGGCGTTGCTGGTTCCGGGTGGAAGCGTGGCGCAGCGGGTAGCCAGCGGAGAGGCCGAGATCGGGATCCAGATGATCAGCGAACTCACCGGGGTCAAGGGGGTCGCGCTGGTTGGACCGTTGCCCGCCCCGATCCAGACCTACACCGCGTACGCCGGCGTGGCCGGCGCTTCCGCCTCCGATCCGGCCGCTGCACGCGCGCTGCTGGACCTGATGGCCGGTGCGCAGGCGGCCGGCGCACTGAAGGCAGCGGGCCTTGAGCGCCCTTCGCCCGTCAGCGCGCCGGCGCCCGCACACTAGAGGCGGGACAGCTCGAACAGCGGCTGCGACGATCCGACCACGAGGCCGCGGTAATTGGTCAGCGATGGCCGAAAGCTGTGGGCCAGCGGGCTCTCGGCGGGGTCGGCCAGCAGCCCGATCTGGTACAGCACCTCGGCCGTGACCGCGTGCAGGGCCCGGGCGTTGCCGTCGGCGATCCGCACCGCGATGCCCAATGCCCGCGAGCACACGCCGATCGCCTGCACGCCGTCCGCCCCGGCCTTCGCGATCCAGTCTCCGCGGCCGGCCTCGGCCAGAGCCAGGTCGACGCGCCCCGTGCCCGACACCAGGTCCGGGTGGCGCAGCATCGCAAAGCGCAGCGCGGCCAGCGCCGGATCGGGCGCGGAGGCGAGGCGTGCGTAGGTCTGCGCCAGCCTCAGCAGCGGCAACGCATAATTCGGAGCGCTGCAGCCGTCGATCCCGGGTTCGGGCGTGCTGCCCCCCGCGAAGCCCTGCACGGCGTTGCGGATCCGCACCTGCAGAGGCGATTCCGGCGCCAGGTATTCCGTCAGCCCGTGTCCGTGCAGCCGGCAATAGGCGAGAAAGCCGGCGTGCTTGCCGGAGCAGTTGTGGTACAGGGTCCCGAAGTGCGCCCGCGGTGGCACCGGCTCGCCGGTGGCCGCGTAGTAAAGCGGCGGGTGGCAGCCGCACTGCAGATCGCCCTCACGGGCGCCGATCCGCTGCAGCATCCGGCGCACGATGCCCACGTGAACCGCCTCGCCGCTGTGGCTGGCGCACATCAGCGCCACTTCATGCGATCCGAAGCCGAAGCGGGCCGGGCCCTCATCCTGGACGAACGGCAACGCCTGCAGCGGCTTGAGCGCCGAGCGGGCGAAGTTCAGCGCCTGAACGTCGCCCAGACCGTGCAGCAGCTCGCCATCGCGGTCGCACACCGCAATGCTGCCGTAGTGCACGCACTCGACCGCGCGTCCCCGCACGGTCGCCAGCAAAGGCACATGGCCCGGCAGCTCGCCCATGCCCGACGTCAGGCCGGAGCGGACGAGACGGCCAGGATCGCGGCGATTTCCTTGCGATAGCGGTTCAGGTCCTGCACGGTTTCGAAGGTGCGCTCGAACAGCAGGCGCAGATTGTGCCTATGCGGCCACGCGCTTGTCACGCGTGATCAAGGCATACGCCGAATGATTGTGGATCGATTCGAAATTTTCGCATTCGACCGTATAGGCGATCACCCGAGCGTCCTGGTTCAGCTCGAGGGCCACGTCGCGCACCACGTCCTCGACGAACTTCGGGTTGTCGTACGCGCGCTCGGTCACGTACTTTTCGTCGGGCCGCTTCAACAGGGCCCACACCTCGCACGAGCCCGACGTCTCGGCCACGCGGATCAGCTGGTCGATCGGAAACGACGCGGCCAGCTCGATCTGCACGGTGACGTGCGAGCGCTGGTTGTGCGCGCCGTAGTCTGAGATGCGCTTGCTGCAGGGGCACGCGCTGGTGACCGGCACGACGACTTTCTGCTTCAGCGTCAACGCGCCGCCGACGATGCGCGCGCCCAGCGTGACGTCGTAGTCCATCAGGCTCTGGACGCCGCTCACCGGTGCGGTCTTGTTGACGAAGTAGGGAAAGCGCGCCTCGATCGACCCGCTGGAAGCCTCGAGCCGCTCCAGCATGGCCCGCACCAGGGACCCCATCGTGCCGGAGGACAGCGGCTCGCGGTTTTCCTGCAGCAGCGCGATGAAGCGCGACATGTGGGTGCCCTTCTGGTGCGCCGGCAGGGCGACCGTCAGGTCGATCGATGCCACCGCCGGCTGCGGACCGCCGGGGCCGGCGACGGTTACCGGGTGACGGATCGACCGCACCCCGACCTGCTGGATGGCCAGCTGCCGCAGATCGGCGGACGACTGCACATCGGGCAGAAACAGCGAGTCCGGAGCATTCATCAACTGACAAAAACCCTCATCAGGCGTCCCGGGGTGGACCCGCCCGAATATCAACCAGCGCCGTCACCGCGTTCGCGGCCGCGCCGCAGCAATTCGACGGTCGAGTGTGCCGCACGCACCGGGTTTTCGCAAATGCACCGCCCTGGCGCCCCATGGCCTCCAACTGCGGCCTGCCCCAGTTGACTTGGACAAATGTCAAAGGGGGGCCGTTCGGCCGTGCTACGCTAACTGCCCATGGATTGTCGTGGACAGCAGAACGCTGGCTGCGCGATGAATGATGTGGTTTCCGACTCTGTCGGCGGTGCATTCGGGATCGCCGCAGTCGAACGCGACACCGGGCTGAGCAAGGACACGCTGCGCGTCTGGGAGCGCCGCTACCGGTTTCCGCTGCCTGCGCGCGACGCCTCGGGCGAGCGCGTCTACACGCGGCAGGACGTCCAGAAGCTGCGGGTGCTGAAGCGGTTACTCGATCAAGGCCACCGGCCCGGAAAGGTGATCGCGCTCGCTGTCGAGCAGCTGGAGCGCCTCGCCGACGCGACGGCCCCCCACGCAGCCCGGCGGGCGGAGGTCGCACGGCTGCACGGTGGCCTGGACGTGTACCTCGAACTGATCCGGCAGCATCGGGTCGAGGAGCTGCGCCGCCAGCTGTCCCAGTCCCTGTTACGGATCGGACTGGCGCGCTTCGTGTCGGAGGTGGTGGCGCCATTGAACGACCTGGTCGGCGATTCCTGGGCCCGGGGTCGCCTGGAGGTGTACGAGGAGCACCTGTACACCGAATCGATCCAGGTGGTGCTGCGCAACGCGATCAGCACGATTCCGCGCCCGGGCAGCCGGCCGCCCGTCGTGCTGCTGACCACGTTTCCTCAGGAATCCCATGGACTCGGTCTGCTGATGGCCGAGGCCTTCTTCGCCCTGGAAGGCTGCCGGTGCGTATCCCTCGGAGTCCAGACGCCGCTGCTGGACATCATCCGGGCCGCAGCAGCCCAGCGCGTGGATATCGTCGCACTGTCCTTCAGCGAGGCGTTGAATCCGAATCAGGTGATCGACGGAATCACGGAACTGCGCGCCAAGCTTCCGCCCGGCACCGCGATCTGGGTGGGCGGAGCGTGCTCCGCGCTGGTCCGACGGGCGCCCGCCGATGTGCTGGCACTGCGGTCGCTGAACGACATTGCCGCCGCGCTGGCCACCTGGCGCAGCACGCATCGGTCCGCCTGACCTGACTAGCTCGATGGATGCTCGTCGGCAGGGGGTTCGGCCTGCGGCTGCCCCGGATCGGCGGCGCGCTGCGCTCCGGTCGCGGCGGCTGACGCAACGCGTGCAAACTGCTCCTGCAATGCGTTCCACCAGAGTGCCGGGTTGAAGGGCAGCGGCTGCCCCGACGGCGCAGCTGCCTCGTGCGCCGGGCTGGCGGCGCTCGCGGACGCGGATGCAGCGGTGCCGCCGAAGCCCGGCGCGGCCGAAGCCGACTGCGCCATCGCCTGCAGCGCGACGATCGCGTTGCGCTGCATCTCCAGCGTCTGGATCGTCGAGTGCAGCAGCGCGCGGTTCATGTCCAGCCAGTGCTCGACCGTTTTCAGATCGTTGATCCGCTTTTCGAGCTCCTTCGGATCGAGCGTCGGCATCAACATCGAGGGCAGTCCGGGCGGCAGCGGCTGCGCGCCGAACAGCGATTCGGCGCCCGCCGCCGGAGCGCCTGGCGCACCGCCCCACATGCGGGACATCCACTGCAGCGACTCGTTCATGTTGCTGGCGAGCGACTCGGCAAGCGGCACCCCAGCCAGGGGATTCGGGTCGGGCATCGGAATGCGCCTCCAAGTACAGCGGAACGCTGCAACCGATATCTTATTCTTCCGGTCGTGTCTTCGATCCCTGTGACGGTCGGCCGCTCCGATCTGGCACTGCGCGCGGCGATCGCGCTCGCACTGGCCTTGATGATGCACGCGGTGGCCTGGTCGACGCTGGCGGGGGTCCGTATCCTGCTGCCGGGGCGCGAGCACACCCGACCGGTCATTGAAGCGGCCCTGTTGCCGCCGGCGCAGGCGCCCGTCGCGCTGCCGACTCGCCGCGCCGTTGCACGCACCACGCCCGCCAGGCGATCCGGCGTGGGGCGCGGCACTCCGCCGCCGCTGCAAGCCGTTCGCATCGACGCTGGCGCCCGGCGCAGCCCCGGGCCGGCTGCGGCTCCCGCACCGGCTGTCCAGGCGCCGGCGACTGCCGGGCAGGCGCCCTCCGACCGCGCCATTGCGACGGCCGGCCCGGTCGTACCGCCGCCGCCCTCGCAACCGGCCGCGCCAGCGCCACCGGCATCTGCCGCGCCGCCAGCACCGACCGCGCCACAACCTGCAGCACCCGCTGCGCCGCCGCCGGCAGCACCGGGTGCGCAGCAGCCGGCCGCGCCCGCGGCCGCCGCGCCTGCCAGGCCCGCACGCGCCGCCGTCCAGGTCGTGCTGCCCCGATCCGCGCGCCTCGTCTACGCTTCCTTCGCAACCGTGCGGGCGGGCGGCTTCGTGCTGCCGGTGCGCGGGCGCACCACGACGCGCTGGCAGTTCCAGGATGGCCACTACCAGCTGAACCTGAGTATCGACGTCATCAATTTCGTCGAAACCTCGCAGGGACTGTTCGATCCTGACTTCGGACTGGAGCCCGAGCGTTATTCCGAGACCCGCCCGCACCGTCCCGTCTCGACGACCCGCTTCGACTGGGCCAACCACCGGGTCAGCTTCACCGATGAGCCGCGCCAGGAACCGGCCGAGCCCGGCACCCAGGATCGCCTGAGTGTCCAGTTCCAGCTGTCGGTGCTGCGCCAGGTCTATCCGGATCTGTTCGTGCGGGGCACCGTGGTGCCGATCACGCTGGCCGGCACGCGCGACATCAGCCGCTGGACTTTCACGGTGACCGGGGAAGACATCGTCGACTCCGGGCTGGGGCACCTGCCGGCGTTGCGCGTGTTGTCGAATCGGACCACCGCCTCGGGCGACGAATCACTCGAGGTATGGATCAGCGAGCGCCTGAACTGGTTCCCGGCCCGCATCCGCATGATCGACCGCAACCGCAACGTGCTGGACTTCGTGCTCGACGAGGCCACGATCGACTGAGTATCTCTTCAGAACCCCCAGCGCAGCCCGGCCGCGCCCCAAAGGCGTAGTCCGGGTCGAAGCGGATGCTGCGGTTGGGCCGAGCGCGGCGGAACTCTGGCGCGCAATTTGCATCTGAACATCCGGCAATACGCGTTGGAACGTTACACGCAATTCGTTAACGAACCATTTCCGGAGTCAGCATGCCGTCGACTGCAAAGCCACTGCCGCCAACCAAGGTTCCAGACGTCACGCTCGCGTTCTGGCTGATCAAGATCGCTGCGACCACGCTCGGCGAGACGGCGGGCGATGCGCTGTCGATGACGATGCAGCTGGGCTATGCCGTCAGCACCGCGATTTTCTTCGCGTTCTTCGCTTCGACGGTCGCCGTGCAGATTCGCGCAAAGGCGTTTCACCCCATGCTCTACTGGTTGGTGATCGTCGCCACGACCACGGTGGGCACGACGATGGCGGACTACGCCGACCGCTCGCTGGGAATCGGTTATGTCGGGGGCTCGCTCGTGCTGTTCACCATCCTGATGGTGGTGCTGGCCGCGTGGAGGTGGTCGACCGGATCGGTCTCGGTGCGCAACATCGCCACCCCGAAAGCGGAGTGGTTCTACTGGCTGACGATCCTGTTCTCGAACACGCTCGGCACCGCCCTGGGTGATTTCCTCGCCGACACCTCGGGACTCGGTTACGAGGGCGGCGCGCTCGTCTTCGCCGCGGCGCTGGGGCTGGTCGCGCTCGCGTACTTCTACAGTCAGGTGTCCCATACGCTGCTGTTCTGGGCAGCGTTCATCCTCACTCGGCCACTCGGGGCGACGCTGGGCGATCTGTTGACCAAGCCACACGCGAACGGAGGCCTGGATCTGAGCCGGATCAGCTCGTCGCTGGTGATCGCCGCGGCGATGGCCATCGGCGTCCTGCTGGTCTGGCAGCGCTCGCGCACACGGGTCGGCGCAGTGGCCCGGCCAACGCCCCTCGGGTCACGCCAGGGGCCACAGCGGAACCAGGTTCGGCAGCGTGCGAAAGACGCGTGACAGCCCGCCGCCCGTCACCAGCGCGGTGGCGCGCTCGATGTCTTCGGCCAGCGCCCGGTCCCGATCCAGCGGCTGACACACATCACGCAGCAGGCTGTGCGCCAGCTCGAGCGCGAACGAGCTGCGCAGGGGCCGGAGAAACTCGATACCCTGCCCCGCCGCCAGCAGCTCGATCCCCAGGATGTGCGCCGTGTTGGAGATCATCGTCTGAAGCCGGCGCGCCGCGAAGCAGGCCATCGAGACGTGGTCTTCCTGGTTGGCCGAGGTCGGCAGCGAATCGACGCTGGCGGGATGGGCCAGCGATTTGTTCTCGCTGGCCAGCGCAGCCGCGGTGACGTGCGCCACCATGAAGCCGGAATTCAAACCAGCCTGTCCGGTCAGAAAGGGCGGCAGGCGCGATACGGCGCTGTCGATCAGCATCGCAATCCGCCGTTCAGCGATCGCCCCCACCTCGGCGATCGCCAAGGCGCAGCCGTCGGCGACGAGCGCAACCGGCTCGGCGTGGAAGTTGCCTCCAGAGACCAGCGCGCCGTCGGCGACGAACGCGAGCGGATTGTCGGTCACCGCGTTGGCCTCGCGCAGCAGCACCTGCGCCGCATGGCGCAGCTGGTCCAGGCAGGCGCCGACCACCTGCGGCTGGCAGCGCAGGCAATAAGGATCCTGCACCCGGTCGTCCTCCGTCAGGTGCGATCGCCGGATCTGGCTGCCCGCCAGCAAGGCACGGTAGTACTTCGCCACGTCGATCTGGCCCGGCTGGCCGCGCAATTCGTGAATGCGCGGATCAAACGGGCCATCGCTGCCGCGCGCCGCGTCGACCGTCAGTGCTCCGATCACCAGCGCCGCCTCGAACACCGGTTCGAAAGCGAACAGCGCGTGCAGCGCCAATGCGGTCGAAGTCTGGGTGCCGTTGATCAGAGCCAGCCCTTCCTTGGCCTGCAGCGCCAGCGGCGCGATGTCGGCGGCCTCGAGCAGCGGCGCCGCCTGCCGGCGCTGGCCGTCGACCCACAGGTGGCCTTCCCCGATCAGTGCCAGCGCCATGTGGGCAAGCGGGGCCAGATCGCCGGACGCACCGACCGACCCCTGACTGGGTATCCACGGGACAAGTCCGGTGTTCTGAAACGCGACCAGCGTATCGACGACTTCCTCTCGTACGCCCGAATAGCCCCGTGCGAGGCTGGCCGCCTTCAGCGCCAGCATCAGCCGCACCACCGCGGGTGCCAGCGGCTCGCCCACCCCGGCACTGTGTGAGCGCACCAGGTTCAGCTGCAATTCGTTCACCTGGTCACGGCTGATCCGCTGGCTCGCCAGCTTGCCGAACCCGGTGTTCACGCCGTAAACCGGCTCCTCGCCCAGCGCGGCCTGCTGGACCAGCTCGGCGCCGGCGCGGATCCAGGAGCGCGCCGCCGGCGGGATCTCCAGCGGGGTTTGCGCCGCGTGGATCGCTTGCAACTGCTCCAGCGTCAGCTGGCCGGGCTCGAGCACCATGACGGGCGACGATTCAATCTGCGTGCATCGGCAGCTTGAGCTGGAACCGGCGGGCGCAGGCGACCGCGTCGGGATAGCCGGCGTCGGCGTGCCGCATCACTCCGGTGGCCGGGTCGTTCCAGAGCACGCGCTCGATGCGCCGCGCCGCCGCCTCGGTGCCGTCGCACACGATCACCACGCCAGCGTGCTGCGAGTAGCCCATGCCGACGCCCCCGCCGTGGTGCAGCGAGACCCAGGTCGCCCCGGAGGCGGTATTCAGCAGCGCATTGAGCAGCGGCCAGTCGGACACCGCGTCGGACCCGTCGCGCATCGCCTCCGTCTCGCGGTTGGGTGAAGCGACCGAGCCCGCATCCAGATGGTCGCGCCCGATCACGATCGGGGCAGCCAGCTCGCCGCGGGCGACCATCTGATTGAACGCCAGTCCGGCGCGCTGGCGTTCCCCCAGACCGAGCCAGCAGATGCGCGCCGGCAGGCCCTGGAAGGCGATCCGATCGGACGCCATGTCGAGCCAGCGGTGCAGGTGCGCGTCCTGCGGGAACAGCTCCTTGAGGCGCGCATCGGTGCGGTGGATGTCCTGCGGATCGCCGGACAGCGCAACCCACCGGAACGGCCCCTTGCCCAGACAGAACAGCGGGCGGATATAGGCGGGAACGAAACCCGGAAAGTCGAACGCGTCCTTCACCCCCTGATCGAACGCGACCTGTCGGATGTTGTTGCCGTAGTCGAACACCGGCACCTTCATCTTCCAGAAGTCCAGCATCGCCTGCACGTGCAGCGCGCAGCTCTGGGCGGCGGCGTGGCGCAGCGCTTCGTGCTGCTTCGGATCCGCCTGCGCGCCACGCCAGCGCTCGATGCTCCAGCCCACCGGAAGGTAGCCGTTGATCAGGTCGTGCGCCGAAGTCTGGTCTGTCACCAGGTCCGGCGGGTGGCCCCCGGCCCTGGCGCGCCGCACGAGCTCGGGCAGCAGCTCGGCCGCATTGCCCAGCAGACCGATCGAGCGCGCCTGGCGCTGGCGCGTCGCGCTTGCGATCCGGGCCAGCGCGTCGTCCAGATCGCGTGCCTGCTCGTCCAGGTAGCGCGTGCGCAGACGCGCCTCGATCCGGGAAGGCTGGCACTCGATCGTCAAGGATGATGCACCCGCCAGGCTCGCCGCCAGCGGCTGGGCGCCGCCCATGCCGCCGAGGCCGGCGGTCAGAATCCAGCGGCCGGCCAGATCGCCGCCACAGTGCTGTCGACCCGCTTCGCAAAAAGTCTCGAACGTGCCCTGGACGATGCCCTGGCTGCCGATGTAGATCCAGGAGCCCGCGGTCATCTGGCCGAACATCATCAAGCCCTTGCGATCCAGCTGGTCGAAGTGCTCCCAGGTGGCCCAACGGGGCACCAGGTTCGAGTTCGCGAGCAGCACGCGCGGCGCCTCGATGTGCGTGCGAAAAACCCCCACGGGTTTGCCCGACTGCACCAGCAAGGTCTCGTCTTCATCGAGCTCACGCAGCGCCGACAGGATCGACCGGTAGCAGTCCCAGTTGCGCGCTGCTTTGCCGATTCCCCCGTATACGACCAGGTGCTCCGGATCCTCGGCCACATCCGGGTCCAGGTTGTTCTGGATCATCCGGTAGGCCGCTTCGATCAGCCAGTTGCGGCACGACAGCGTGCTGCCGCGCGGCGCCCGCACCGGCGCCTTGTGCGCCATATCGCCTTCGTGGGGCCCGCCGGTCATCGAGGAATCCAACACGCAGTCAACGAATCCACTGCACTGTACTTGTCCAGACCCGGCGCGGCAATTAGGATGACCCATGGGTTTGACGCTCTGGCGCAACGCACGCCTCGCCACGCTGGCCGGACCGGACCTGTGGGGTTTGATCGAGAAAGGCGCCCTGTTGGCCCAGGGCCAGCTGCTGCGCTGGGTCGGACGCGAGGTCGATCTTCCGGCAGGGCTGGATATCCAGTCCGAGCATGACCTCGGCGGGTTGCTGGTTACGCCCGGGCTGGTCGATGCCCATACACATCTGGTCTACGCGGGGCAGCGCGCGGCCGAGTTCGAGATGCGGCTGCAGGGCTCCAGTTACGAGCAGATTGCACGCGCCGGGGGCGGGATCCGCTCGACCGTGGCCGCCACGCGCGCCGCCAGCGACGAGGCGCTGTTTACCGGCAGCGCCGCGCGCTTGCATCGGCTGCAGGCCGAGGGCGTCACGACGGTCGAGATCAAGTCCGGCTACGGGCTGACGCTCGAGCACGAGCGGCGCTGCCTGCAGGTGGCCCGCCGACTCGGCCGCGGGCGGGGCGTGGCCGTGCGCACGACGTACCTGGCCGCGCACGCGGTGCCGGCGGAATTCGAGGGGCGGGCCGACGACTATATCGACGCGGTCTGCCAATGGCTGACGGTCCTGCACGCCGAGGCGCTGGTGGACGCGGTCGACGCGTTCTGCGAGAAAATCGCCTTCAGCCTCGCGCAGACCGGCCGCGTGTTCGAGCAGGCGCAACGTCTGGGTCTGCCAGTCAAGCTGCACGCCGAGCAGCTCAGCGACCAGGGCGGAGCGGCGCTGGCAGCCCGCTACGGCGCGCTGTCGTGCGATCACCTGGAGCACCTCGGAGCCGATGGCGTGACGGCGATGGCCGCCAGCGGCAGCGTGGCGGTGCTGCTGCCGGGCGCGTATTACTTCCTGCGCGAGACGCGCCTGCCTCCGGTCGATCGTCTGCGGCGGGCAGGGGTGCCGATCGCGATCGCCACGGATCACAATCCCGGCACTTCCCCGACGCTGTCGCTGCGGCTGATGCTGGGCATGGCGTGCACGCTGTTCGGGCTGACGCCGCAGGAGGCGCTGCGCGCCGTGACGGTGAACGGCGCGCGGGCGCTGGGATTGAGCGACCGTGGCCGGCTGATGGAAGGCTTGCGGGCCGATTTCGCGATCTGGGATCTGGAACATCCGGCCGAGCTTGCCTACTGGATCGGCGGCAACCCCTGCGTGCGCGTCATCTGCGATGGGCTGGAGCGCGCCCCATGAACGAAGTCGGGCCGGCCTTCAGCCTGCATCCGGGGAACACGGCGCTCGTCGTGAGCCTGCCACACTGCGGCACCGAGATTCCCGCAGCGGTGCTGGCGCGCATGGTGCCGCGGGCGCAAGCGCTGGAAGACACGGACTGGCATCTGGAGGAGCTGTACGCGTTCGTGCGAGATATGGGAGCCAGCCTGATCGTGCCGCGCTATTCGCGCTACCTGATCGACCTGAACCGCCCGCCCGACAACGCCCCCATGTATGCCGGCGTCAACGCCACCGGGCTGTGTCCAGAGCGGTTTTTCTCCGGCGACCCGCTGTACCGGCCAGGCCTGCAGCCGGATGATGCCGAGGTGGATCGTCGGCGCACCGCCTACTGGCAGCCCTACCACGACGCGTTGCAACGGGAGCTCGCGCGCCTGAAGGACGCGCACGGCTTCGCCTTGCTGCTGGACGGCCACAGCATCAAATCCGAGCTGCCGTGGCTCTTTCCCGGGCGACTGCCGGACCTGAACCTGGGCACGGTCGACGGCGCCAGCTGCGCGCCGTCGTTGCGGGCGGGGCTGCTGCACCAGTTCGAAGCGCAGCAGCGCTTCACGTTCGTGGCCGACGGCCGCTTCAAGGGCGGCTACATCGCGCGGCGCTACGGCCGGCCGCCGCAAGGGGTGCACGCGGCTCAGCTGGAGATGTGCTGGAGCTGCTACATGCCGGAGGCGCCACCGTATCGAACCGAGCCGCAACGTTGCGCGCAGCTGATACCGGTGCTGCGGCAAATCGTTCAAACGCTGCTGCAATGGCGGCCGCCGACATGACCGGGAACACGGTGCTGTGGGCCCCCAGCGCGTGGCTGCCCGGCGGCTGGCAGCAGGGCGTGCTGCTGGACGCCGGGTCGGACGGCACCTGGTCGCACATCGTGGCCGGCATCCTGGAGCCGCCGCCGCAGGCCGAGCGACTTGCGGGGCCGGCGCTGCCGGGCCTTGTCAACGGGCACAGCCATGCATTTCAGCGAGCCTTCGCCGGCCTGGCCGAGCGGCGCGAACGCGAGGAGGACGACTTCTGGAGCTGGCGCGAGCACCTGTACCGGGTCGCGCTGCGGATCGAACCGCCCCAGTTGCAGGCCATCGCCGCGCAGCTGTACCTGGAACTGCTGCGCGTGGGCTACACGCACGTGTGCGAGTTCCACTACCTGCAGCACCGCCCGGATGGCTCGCTGTACCAGGATCCGCTCGAGATGAGCTGGGCGCTGGCGCTGGCCAGCGCCGAGGCCGGCGTGCCGGTGACGCTGCTGCCGGTACTGTACGAGCGGGCCGGGTTCGACCAGCCCACGCTGGCGCCAGCGCAGCGCCGGTTCCGCGCTGACGCGGACCAGGTGTGGGCCATGCAGGTCGCGGTCGCCTCTCGCCGCGCCGTGGGGGTAAGGGCCGGCATCGCGGTGCATTCGCTGCGTGCGGCAGCGCCTGCGGCGATCGCGCGGCTGCGCGAGCTGGCCGAACACTTCTCCGGCCCGATTCACATTCACGTGGCCGAGCAGGCGCTCGAGGTCGAGCAGTGCCTCGCTGCACTCGGCGCCCGCCCGATCGAATGGCTGGCGAGCCATGGCGGCGGGCTGGATGCGCGCTGGCAGCTGGTGCACGCGACGCACGCAACCCCGGCCGAGATCGAACTGGTGGCGCGCAGCGGCGCGGGAGTCGTGCTGTGCCCGACCACCGAGGCCAACCTGGGCGACGGCCTGCCCGATCTGCCGGCCTGGCTGGCCGCAGGCGTGCCGATCTCGATCGGCTCGGACAGCCAGGTCACGCGAACCTGGCGCGAGGAGCTGCGCTGGCTCGAGTACGGCCAGCGGCTGACCCGGCAGGCGCGCAACATCAGCGCAGCGCCGGCGCAGGGCCAGCCGTCGACGGCCGGACGGCTGTTCGATCGGGCGCTGCAGGGCGGCGCTGCCGCGGCGGGCTTTGCGCAATGGGGATTCGTGGTCGGCGCGCGCGCTGACCTGCTGGTGGTCGATCGTTCCGATACGAGCCTGCTGGGCATCGCCGACTCGCAGCTGCTCGATGTGCTGGTGTTTTCCAGCCCGGGCCGGCCCTGGCGCGACGTGATGGTGTCCGGGCGCTGGCTGATCAAGGACCACCAGCATCCGGCCGCCGAGCCGGTGGCGGCGCGGTTCGAGCGGGTGATGGCGCACCTGTGGCGAGAGCGATAGCGGGCGACGCGCGCGGATTGTCCGGGCCTGCGCGATCGGCGTATCGTCCGCGGATCGAGCCGCCCGCATCGGAGTTTCCGTGAGACTTTTCCTGACCGCCTTCGCGATCCTGGCACTCGGCACGGTCGCCAATGCCGATCCGCCGCATTCGCCGAAGACGAACCACCCGATCATAGGCACCTGGACCTTCGCGATGCCGGACAGCGACTGCGAAGAAACCTATTACGTGCGGCAAGATGGGACCACGCTGGTCACGAGCGGGCAGGAAGTCGCCGAGAGCGTGTACGAAATCGATGACGAGCCCAGCCCGAAGGGCTTTTACAAGAACACCGACCGCATCGTGAAGGACAACGGCAAGCAGGACTGCGCCGGCGATATCACGAAGGTCGGCAGCCAGGTGATCAATTACATCCGTTTCCACCCGTCCGGGGACATGCTGATCATCTGCAAGGATGAATCCCTGAAAGCCTGCTTCGGCCCTTTGTACCGCCTCGGCGGCGAGAGTTCCTGAGCGGCGCAGCGCGGGCGCGCCGCGCGATCGGCGCCGGCGGCCCGAGGCGGTATCAGCGGTAGCGCTCCTTGATCCTGGCCACCTGGGCCACCAGCTCGCGCAGATCGCCGATCGCCTGCTGCTCCTGGGCGGTCAGCGCACGGCTTGGATTGAAGTGATCGAGCAGCACGATCAGCGCCTCCTCGATCCGGCCGATCTGCTTGCCGTAGCTTGCGACGTCGGACAGCACCTGCTGCTCGACCTCGGGCTGGGACGATTGTCCCAGCTCGATATTGACCAACCCCACCTGGTTTCCAACCGGGTTGAACAGCATGGTCCAGGGATTGATCGACTGCGTGACGTTGCCGGACAGCGGAAGACGGAACGAAGGCATGGCGAACTCCTGATCGTCAATACGGACATTCAAAGCGATGTCATTGCGCTCAGAGTGTATCGACAGTTGCGCCCCCCGGCTGCTACCAGCTGACCACCGCCGTGTATTCGAGCACCGCTTTGCCCTCGGCCGGCACCACGACTTTCCAGACGGCCGAGCCGGCGCTTTCCTTCACGTGCTCCTGCGTTTCCGAGGTGATCTTCCAGTCTCCGTGCAGTGGCTCGCGCACCGTGACCGTGGCCGGCTTGGAGTCGGCGTTGCGCAGTTCGATCCGGTACGAAGACTGGCTCGAGCGCTTGGAGATGACCTGGAAATCGGTCTGAACCCGATCGACGGTCAGGTCGAATGCCTCGCCCAGGCGCAGCGAAACCTGTTCCCCCCGGGCGGTGTGCGCGATCGCATCCTCGCCGATCAGCTGGGTGCCGCCGCCGCTGTCGGGCAGGTAGGCGCGCACCACACCGGCCGGAAGCGGGATGCCCAGCTCCCCGCCCTTGTTCTCGAAGCGCAGGTAGACGGCGGCCTTCAGGCCTTTTTGCACGTCAGGGCGCCGCTCCTGGTACCACCAGTCGATCGCGTTGTTCTGCAGCACGTATTCACGCTGCACGGGTACGCCGGATGCCGACAGCAGCGCGACCTGCTTGGTCTGGTTGTTCTCGATCGTGGTCGCGCGCGGCAGCGTGTACAGGTGATAGTCGCCGAGCTTTTCCTCGATCATCTCGGCCGCCCTGGCCGCCTTCGCCTCGACCCGCGCCACCGCCATCGGCTTGTTCTCGGGTCTGACGCGATTCAGCGTGCCGGCCACCAGCTGAAGCCGGGCGTTCTGATAGGCGGTGCCGGACTGATTGGTCAGCGTGACCCAGCCGTTCAGCGTCATCCGGGTGCCGTCGGGATTCAGGTTCGCGATGTAGTCGGCTTTCCACCCGACCTGGTTGGCGAGGTAGGTGAGCTCGACCTGCTGGTCGCCGCCGTGTGCGACATCCATCAGCACCGACAGCGTCGGGCGGTCGCGCAGATTGGGCGGAACGTCGGAAAACGCCAGACGCCCGGCCACGCCCGTTTCGATCCGATCGGGGTAGCGCAGCACCACGCCGTCGTTGGTGGCCAGCACCGTGGCCTGTTCCGAGGTCTCCGCACCCGTGCCCGGATTGGTGCGAATCACCGTCACCGACCGGCCGACATACTTGCGCAGCAGCGCGGTGGGCGTCAGCAGGTCGAAGTCGAAGTTCTGCTCCAGCAGATCGAAGCCGGCACCGGAGACCGACTTGAGCGATGCCGTCTCGGGCCGGATCGTGGCGGCCACTTCGCGAAACGCGATCCTCTGTGTTCCTTTCGAGAGGCTCACGCGCCGCACGTCGCGCACCAGGGCCTCGCCGTCGTTGTAGACCGTGATTCCGAGCGAGGTGCGCGACGACGTTGGCAGCGGCACTTCGGGCGAATCCGCCGCGGACTGGGCGGCGGCCGCCCCCCACGCCAGGGTTACGGCCAGCGCCAGACCGAACGGACCGATTCGCGGTGATGCCATCGCAGATTCTCCCGGAAGAGTCGAAACAACCTGTCAATAAACGTCGGGTGCGCGCACACGGGGTTAAATCGGAGGCAAAAAGGCGCGCCAGCGTCGGTCGACGCCGCATCAGGGGCGCCGTGGCGGCACCTCCGGATACTCGCCCAGGTACTCCGCTTTCCACCAGTTGCCGCTGCCGGCCCGCTCCTGCCAGGTCGTGAAACGATACCGATAGACCAGCACTCGCAGCAGCAGCGGCGGCGATCTGCCTTCGAACGGATTGTGCCTGAGCAGATGGGTGACTGCCGGCCGGTTCTGCTGCAGCGACTCGAGAAAGGGCGCGAACCAGTAACCGGTGTCGGGCCACTGGGGCGGAAGGAACCACATCATCCAGTCCAGCCGCGGCTGGTGCGGCACGATCAACCGGGGCGGCCGGTCCAGCGCGTCCGGCTTGTAGCGGAACTCGTAGGGTTCCCAAGTCAGACCGTCGGTGCTGCCGAAGACCCGCAGCTCCTGCCGCTCGGTCTGCATCGTCGGAAACAGGTGAAACAGGTTGCCGATGCCGAAGGCCGGTGCGATCTGGTTGAACGCGGCGAGCGCGCGCGGCAACGGCCGGCGCGCCTGCGCGGCCGCCATCGTGCCGCAGCTTAACGCCAGCAGCAGTGCGGCGGCAGCGCCCGTGAGCCAGCTCGCCATCGGGCCGGGGCGGTGCGGCTGCGCGCGACGCTCCGCCCACTGGCGAGCCTGCCCGGGCAACACCCGCAAGATGGCGCGGTCGTCAAGAACAAACAGGCACAGCAGGATCGTCAGCAGGTTGATGAAATTGTGGTTGCTGGTCGCGATGATCAGCAGCTGCGCGAGGATCGTCGTGATGGCCGCGAAGAGCCTGAACGGTCGCGGCAGGAAAATGAAGAAGGGCACGATCAGCTCGGCGAACAGCGTGAAGCCGACCCCGGCTTCGAGCAGCCGGTGCGGCAGCTGATGGGCGTACCACGAGCCCACGTGCGGCAGCGGCTGCGTTTCGAAGTAGTAATCCAGCGCGGTAAAGTGCCGCCACGACGGATCGCCGCTGGCCAGCTTGAACCATCCCGACTGGAAGCGCAGCCGGAACAGCAGCCAGTCGTACAGCAGAACGATCAGCCGTACGGGCGCATCGCCCAGAAAAATGGCCAGAAAGCCGCTTTCCAGCAGCAGGTAGTCCCACTGAAACGCCGTGAATATCTGGCCCGCGTGGTACAGCGACAGGTACAGCACGAACAGCCCGGCGAGCGCCGGCCGCGGCCGCACCCGGCCGAGCAACAGCACCAGCGCCAACACCGCCCCCGCGATGGCCACGCCCTGCAGCGCCGCGCCGCTGCTCCCCAGCCAGAACAGCGTGGGCAGTCGCAGCAGGGCGCTGGGGCCTGCCTCACGCAACGCCGCATCCAGCAGACGCCCGAACGGCAGTATGCCGTCGGGTCCGGCCAAGCCCTCGATCTGAACCGCCAGCGACAGGAAAGCGGCCGCGTAGACGAGTGCGAGGCCTTTGACGAACAGCCAGCCGGCCAGCAGGTGGCCGGTTGCCAGTTGGAACAGCTCCCTGAGCAGCCTCAACGGATCTTCGCGCCGGGTGGCGTCGGATATTACCGCCCGGTGCTAAGCCGGCTCCTGGTCACAACGATATCGAGCAAAAGGCAACCGCGGGTCCGGTTGCGTCAGGGCCCGGCTCCATCAAAGACCACGTTTTCGGGCGCGCTCAGCCGGTCGGGCCGGTTCAAGCCGGGGGCACGTGTTGGCGCCCGCGTTGCCGATTCGTACGGCCACGCGGTCGGTTGCGGATCCGCCGGCCAATCCTTCCCCCCTTCGATCGTCGTTGCCATCGGAACGGATTCGTGCGGCGCGCCGTTGGAGACCACCGCGCGGGCCGACCCGCCGCCTGTTGCCGGATGGCGGACCAACGCGACCGTGCCAACCACCAAGGCGCCCGAGGCGAAACCGATCAATCCGACCAGCACCGTAGAAATCGCGCCACCCGATTGGGGACGCAACGCAACAGACCCCGTTCCCATGTCGGAACTCCTCACGTTTGCATATCCTGACCTTTAAGACGTGCTGAGGCTCCGAAACCGGACACGGTATAGTCGGGTCAGCGGCAAGGAGATGGCTTTCTTCCGGCGTGCGCGCTGCATCGTGTTCGTGATCGGAGGGCGCATCGAAGGGCAACACGATGGAAGGCTACTTTCTACGGTTCTATGTGCATGAAGGACACCGGCACCAGCACGCGCTGCTGTGGGAATGGCTGCTGCAGCAGGCCAATCAGATGGGGATACGCGGCGGCTCGGCCTTCCGGGCGATGGCCGGCTTCGGCCGCCACCATGTCGTCCATGAAGATCACTTCTTCGAGCTCGCGGGCAGCCTGACAGTGGAGGTCGAATTCATCGTCACCGAGGAGGAAGCCGACCGCCTGTTGCAACTGCTGCGCAGGGAACAGGTGCGCGCGTTTTACGCGCGCATCCCGGCTCAGTTCGGCGTGCTCAATCCGGACGCGGGCGACTGATCGGCCGCGGGCCGCCCGCGGTGGTTCAGCGCGGCAGCTCGTTCGGGCGCAGATCGAACACCAGGACCTCGGCCGCCCGTCCGGAGGAAAAGAACAGGCGCGGCTCGTTGCGCACGCGCGCGCCGTCGCCCGCTTCCATCCGCTCGCCGTTAAGGTCCACGCTGCCGCGCACGACGTGCACGTAGGCGTGGCGCTGCGGCGCAAGCTCCAGCATCACCTCCTGCGGGAGATCGACCAGCCCGGCGTAAACGCGTGCGTCCTGCAACACCGACAGCGATCCGTGCTCCCCATCGGGCGAGATGATCAGGCGCAAGCGGCCGCGCCCCTGCTCGGGATCGTAGTGTGTCTGCTGATAGTGCGGACGCAGGCCTTTTACCTGAGGCGCGATCCAGATCTGCAGGAAGTGAACCATGTCGGAACTGGACGGGTTGAATTCGCTGTGGCGGATCCCGCGTCCTGCGCTCATCAACTGCACGTCTTCGGGGCGGATCACCGATCCTTTTCCGTTCGTGTCCTTGTGCTCAAGCTCGCCCTGCAGCACGTAAGTGAGGATTTCCACATCGCGGTGGCTGTGCAGGTCGAAACCGGCGCCCGGTTCGACGCGATCCTCGTTGATGACCAGCAGATCGGAAAAGCCACGCTGGTTCGGATCGTCGTAACTGCCGAAGGAGAACGTGTGGCGGGATTCGAGCCAGCTGACTCGCGCAACGCCGCGCTCCGACGATCTGCGTAGCTCAAGCATGGTGACTTAACCCAGTTGCCCGCGAGTAAATCACACTCCTGCATCCATCTCCCGCAATCTTGACAGGGGATCAACCTCATCAGGGATCGGTCTTGCGTTGAACCGGGGTTGCGCCGCGCAACACCAGTTCCCGATAGCGCCGCAGATCGGCGTCGTAGCGCTCGTTGATCCGCTGCATATCGGCCCGTATCTCCTCGATCTGGTGCCGCAGCTGGTCCTGCAGCTCCGTGTTGTCCGCGAGCGCCCGCTTGAGCTTGTCCGGCAGCGTGCGCTTCGCATAGAACTCCGACTCGTCCTCCAGGCGCTTGTGGTCCGCCCGGTATTCCTTCAGCTGCTGGTTGGCCCGCTCGATCAGCGCCTGCCGCTCCGCCAGCACGCGATCGCGGGCGGATTCGATCTCGTCCTCGCCCGCGTACGCTTCCAGCAGCGCGCGGTCCTTGCGCAGCTGCTCCTGGGCGGCTCTTTCCCGTTCGCGCCGAGCCTTTTCCTCCTCGTCGCGCTTCTTCCTCTGATCGGGAGTCAAGGGCGGCTCGATGATGCGACGGACCGACCCGTCGCGGTTCAGCTCGCGGATCTGGACGTTCTGGCATTCAGTCGGCGGCAAATCGCCGGTCAGGGTGCGCCCGCCCGGCGTGGTGCACACGTACAGCTGGGCGTGCGCGCCCACCGGCAGCGCCATCAGCGCCACCAGCAGCAGATGGCGCGACCGGTCAAGCGCCATAGCGTCTCCGATAGGCCTCGATCGACGCCAGGTGAACGCTCGCCGTCGCCGCCAGCGGCGAGTCCGAGCGCAGCAGCGCCAGCAGGTCGTCCAGGCGGGCGATCGAGATCACCGGTACGCCGGTGGCCTGTTCGAACGCGCCAACGGCCGACCGATCCGACAGCGCGCCGTCGGCGCCGGTTCGCTCCATCCGATCCAGCATGATCACGACCCCGGCCGGCTCGGCCCCGTGGGCCCGGATCAGTTCGATCGCCTCGCGCTTGGCGGCCCCATCGGTGATGACGTCGTCCACGATCATCACGCGCCCACGCAGCGCAGCGCCGATCAGCTCGCCGCCTTCCCCGTGATCCTTGCGCTCCTTGCGGTTGTACGCAAAGGCGACGTCCCGATCCAGCCCGGCCAGCGCGACCGCGGTCGCCGAGGCGAGTGCGATGCCCTTGTAGGCCGGGCCGAACAGCATGTCGAACTGGATGCGGCCGTCGTCCTGCGCCTGCAGCAGGCTCTGGGCATAGAATCGCGCCAGCTTGCCGAGTGTGGAACCCCGGTCGAAGCGGCCGGCGTCGAAGAAGTACGGAGTCCTGCGCCCGCTCCGTGTCGTGAAATCGCCAAAGGCCAGAGCACCGCATTGAAGAGCGAATTCGAGGAACTGTCTGGCAACCGGCATGCTTTAGCGTCCTTCGAGCGGCTTTCGGGCGGGCGTACCGGCCCGCGGCAACTGTTTGATTGTCCCAGATCCGCCGGCTGGTTGCGTCTGGCAGCGCAAGACCCGATCGGATGTTTCAGGTCGTAACGCTGAACGCCAACGGCCTGCGATCGGCCGTGTCCAAGGGACTGCTCAGGTGGCTGGCGCGGCGCAAACCGGACGTGCTGTGCCTGCAGGAGCTGAAAGCGCAGCAGGTCGACCTGCCCGAGCGGCTGCTCGACCCGGAAGGCCTGCACGCGCATTTCCACTTCGCGCAGGCGCGCGGCTACAGCGGCGCGGCTCTGCTGTCGCGCAAGCGCCCGCGCCGGGTGCAGATCGGCTTCGGCTTGGACGAATTCGATCGCGAAGGCCGCTACGTGGAAGCCGAGTTCTCCACCGTGACCGTGATTTCGGTTTATTTCCCGTCCGGATCGAGCTCGCCCGAGCGCCAGCAGGCCAAGTTCCGCTTTCTGGACGCGTTCTTTCCGCACATGAAACAGCTGCGCGACAGCGGGAGCGAGGTGCTGCTGTGCGGGGACGTGAATATCGCGCACCGCGAGATCGATCTGAAGAACTGGCGCTCGAACCGGGGCAACTCCGGCTTTCTGCCGGAGGAACGCGCCTGGATCGGCCGCACATTCGACGAGCTGGGGTGGGTCGACGTGTACCGGCGCCTGCACCCGGATACGACCGGCGAGTCGTACACCTGGTGGAGCAATCGTGGCCAGGCGTGGGCCAAGAACGTGGGGTGGCGCATCGACTACCAGATCGCGACCCCGGGGCTGGCCGCGAAGGCCAAGCGCGTCGAAATCTACAAGGCGCGCCGCTTCAGCGACCATGCGCCGTTGATCATCGATTACTCGGGACGCCTCTAGCGTCGGCTGGGCCATCGTCGACCACCCTAGAGCGGACGGTACGAGCAGCTCAGTCCGACCCGTTGGAGACGCAGCAAGCTTCGCGAAAGCTGCCGGTCGAATAGAGGCAAGCGACATCGCATTCGGCGCGGAAAGCGCGTCCGCGGTCGCAGTGGCCAGCACGCGCCAACGAGCGACCGCAGTCAGTCGCTGGCTGTTCGTAGGGTCCTCCTCCCTCGTGCAGCCTCGGTGGGTCTGCAGCGGTTTCACAGGTGCCGCGCGACATCCATGGTTTGGTGGAACACCGCACGATTTCAATTCGCCGATCGGTGCGGCGATAGAAGGTGAGATGACGATTGACCTGAAATCTCCGGTAGCCAGCTCGAGTGTAGTCGCAGGCCTCGTCGATGTCCGGCCAGAGGTTCCCCGGACAGCCATTCTGCATGCACGCAAGGGTCCGGCGATCGATCGTGTAATTGTCAACAGACCACCCTTCATCGGGTCCAAGCACGCCAACATGGACGCAATCGCTCTGGCAATGCGGAAACGGGCCAATCTTTGGAGCCGGAAGCGTATGCGGCCACCGCGAGCACCAGGCACCGGTGCAGTTTGGAAGTTCCTAATAGGCATTGCGTCAACCAGAAGCCGCCGCAATTGGTGGCGCATTGCGCACAACCTCGTGGCGGGCAGGCGATCGGCATCATGTAAGAGAGCGCGCCCGTCGGACCCCCGCGGAACGCGCTCCGAGTATCGGAAACTATTACTCCTCGTGGCTTTCCTCTCTCCTTCTTCGGGAAATAGCCACGCCGGATGGGAGCGAACGCACACCGACTGTGATCGTGTCCGCAATCAAGTTGGTCGTGGTGTCGATCACCCAGATGGAACCGGGATCATTTTGATTTGTCATGTAGGCAGCTTTGCCATTCGCCGTGAAAGCCAGACTATCCGGCCTCGACCCGGCCGGCAGCGTGATTGTGGTGACCGTGTAGGTGTCGGTGTCGATCACCGAGAAGCTGCCACTACCGGTGTTGCACACGTAAGCGAAGTCGCCACCCCGGGTAAAGGCGACGCCATCCGGAAACGACCCCACTGCGATCGTCTTCACGACTATGTTGGCCGTGGTGTCTATCACGGATACGGTGCCGTCGCCGTTATTTGTTATGTAAGCGAATCCCCCATCGGGCGTGATCGCCACGTCTTCCGGCTGCGATCCGACCGATATCGTTTTCACCAACGTCTTCGTTTTGGTGTCGATCACCGACGCGGTACCGTTCCCATTGTTGGCCACGTAGACGGACTCGCCATCGGGCGTGATGGCCAGGCCATACGGAGCCGACCCAGGCGCGACAAGGACCGAGGCCACAACTGTGTTGGTTTTCGTGTCGATCACGGTGACGCCGTCAGGATTATCCGTTGCCACATAGGCGAACTTGCCGTTTGGCATGATGGCTATGCCATTTACCAGCGAACTCCCACCCCCCATTGGCACTGTCGCCACGACCGTGTTGGTCTGGGTATCGATCACGGATACGCTGGGGGCGAAGACATTCGCCACGTAAACGAACTTGCCGTTCGGCGCAACGGTCAAGAAAAGCGGACTGTCCCCAACCGGGATTGGACTACCTATGATTTTTTTGGTCTTGGTATCGACGACCGAGACGCTATTGTCGCTGAAATTCGCTACATAGGCGTGCGCCGGCGCGGCGGCCGCTGGCAACGCAGCAAGCGAAAAGCCGCAAAGCACACCCAGCGTCATCAAGCACGAGATCACGAGTCGTGAAGAGCTTCGAAGATAACTCATCGTCTACTCCATACGCGGTCAGAACCGCGAGATGTGGTGAACGGACAGAGTCGTACACTCAAGGCCAATATTCGCGGGGCCAACGCCAACCAAGCGCTCAAGTAACGGTCGAACTACTTGCGCTATAAGCTAGGACGGCAAATGATGGAAGACCGCGACATGGGACGCGATGTAATTGGCGATGCCGTCATGCCGACCAGTAGCGTGAGCGCCAACAGCGCCTGCCAGGCTCTAGTGGACTGCAACACCTGCCCGACTGTTTCGGCATTCTCATAAAACGACCTCCAGTGGATTGGCAGTGCACGCTGCTCCTTGCGGATGGTTGTCCTGGCGTGACAGGGTTCGGCGCTCAAAGCGATCGCCGATGGATTGCAGTGTCGGCGTGAAGCCGCGTATAAGTACTTGAGCCTTCTTAAGGTGGCCTTAAATGTTCTTACGGTATCGGCGTTGGAATTCGGGTGGTGTGACGTTGCGTACGCTGGATCTCGGTTAGAGATGCCCTAACTGGTGGATTCATAAGGGGAAACATCTTGTCGAGCGGGTTGCGATTCGGGTGCTTCGAGGTGCGACCGGACGAACGCCAATTGCTGGTCGATGGAGCTGCAGCCCCGCTCGGTTCGCGTGCCTTCGACTTGTTGATCGCACTGATCGAAAGGCGCGAGCGCGTCGTTGGCAAGAACGAACTGCTGGATCTGGTTTGGCCCGGTATGGTGGTCGAGGAAAACAATCTGCAGGTGCAGGTCAACACGCTACGCAAGCTGCGTGGTCCGCAGGCGATTGCAACGGTGCCTGGCCGGGGGTACCGCTTCACCCTGGCATCGCAGCAGGGCGCGACTGAATCGCCGTCATCCGGTCTGCCTAGCGACGTTCTGCCACGGCTGCTGACGTCGTTCGTCGGTCGACAGGCCGAGCTTGAGACGCTTGCCCGCCTGCTTGACACCTCGCGGCTGCTCTCGCTCACCGGCATCGGCGGAAGCGGCAAGACGCGCCTTGCGATCGAACTCGGACGTCGAGTGGCGCAGCGCTACCCCGACGGCGTGTGGTTCGCCGATTTGGCGCTAGTCAACAGTCCGGAACGCGTCGTGCTGGGAGTCGCCCGCGCCGCCGGCGTGGTGGAGGAACTCAATCGCCCTATGCAGGACACACTCGTCAAGCAGCTCGCCTCAAGGACCGGTCTGCTGATCCTAGACAACTGCGAGCACCTGCTCGACGCGTGCGCGGCGCTGGTCGAGAGTCTGCTGATCGGGTCCGAGCGCCTACGTGTGGTCGCTACAAGCCGGGAGGCGCTGGGGGTGAGCGGAGAACAAGTCTTCGGCGTGCGTTCGCTGTCTCTGCCGGCGCCCGCCACGGGGGTCGAAGCGGCTTTGGCATCGGAGGCGGTGCAGCTTTTTATCAGCCGTGCGCATCTGGTACTTCCCGAGTTCGTGCTCGATGCGCAAAACGTCGCCGGTGTCATCGAGATCTGCCGCCGGCTCGACGGCATTCCGCTGGCGATCGAACTGGCGGCCGCGCGCCTCCGCGTACTATCGGTCGAGCAGATCCGGGACAGACTGGGCGACCGGTTTCGGCTGCTGACGGCGGGCAGCCACACGGTGGCCCGGCACCAGACGCTGCAGGCAACGCTGCAGTGGAGCTATGACCACCTGACACCCGACGAACAGTCGCTGTTGCAGCGAGTGTCGGTGTTCGCGGGCGGCTGGACGCTCGAGGCCGCGATTGCGGTCGCCCGCCAGGGCGAAAGCGAGATCGACCTAGTGGATCGGCTCGGGCGGCTTTTCGACAAGTCGTTGCTTACCGTGGACCGCAATTCCGGCGGCGTGACGCGCTACGGGATGCTTGAAACGGTGCGCCAGTATGCTCGGGAGCGGCTGCAAGAAAGCGGCGAGACCGCCGCCATACACGATGCACATCTGGCCTATTTCCTGCGCTTTGCGACCGAGGCACAGGAGCAGATCCCCACAGAATTTGTTGCGACGCTCGCGCGCATCGACAGCGAGATCGCGAACTTGGTGGCTGCGCACGCATGGTGCGACCAGCCACATGTGCCCCCTGAGTGCGGACTCGAACTCGTGGCGAAGTTGCGCAGATATTGGATCGAGCGCGATCAGTTCACACTTGGGCAACAATTGTTCGATCAGGCCCTGCGGCGACCCGGTGTCGAGCAACCTACGGTGCAGCGGGCGGTGGCGCTATTTTCGCTCGGCCAGCATTTGCACCTTGCGGGGCGGCACGCCGAGGCGGTAGCGCCGCTGACCGAAGCCCTTGCGTTAGCGCGGACACGCAACAACAGGAGTCTTTCCGTCTGGTGCCTTAGCAAGCTGTCGGGAGCGCACCTAAAGTTGGGAGGCCTGCAGGAGGCTCGCACATGCGTTGACGAAGGCGTTGGGTTGGCGCGCGCGATCGGATCGGGGAACGAGGTCTCGGCCGTGCTCGCTGCGCTTGGAGACGTGTGCAGGTTCCAAGGCCGCTTCGAAGATGCGGCGGCCGCCTACGAGGAGTCGAACGCGCTGTGCTCGCGAGGCGATCTGGGCAATCGGCACGCCCACACCCGCAATGTCGCATACGCGGCGATCGCGCAGGGCCGTCTCGATTACGCAGGCAAGCTGCTGATCGACTGCATCGGGATGGCGCGTGAATACGACCCACATCTCCGGAACCACCGCGACCTTGAGGTCGCGGGGCACCTTGCGGCGGCGTATGGCGACTGGACGCGCGCAGCGCGGATTCGAGGCGCGGTTGATGCAGCGGCAGACCGCCTCGGCGTCGCACGCGACGCTTGGGGCGATCGCTTTGCGCAGACTTTGCTGGAAAAACCGTGCCAAGCCCTTGGCGAGGAGGTGTACAACGCCGCGCGGAAAGACGGATATGCATTGACCTTCGCCGCCGCTCTCGACGAGGTGGTCGACTGGCTCGACGAGCCGACACGCGGGATTGGCACCTGACCAGTAATCCAGCGCAACATTCCAGCGTCCGCTCCTCAGCAAACTTTGGCGCAGTGCTCGATCGTCCGAAAGTGGTAAGGATTGCCGGACGCCCGCCCGTGCAAGTGTAGGCCGCTGCGTTGCGGCGGTGTGGGTGGCGGGAGTCGGGCAACCCCCAAGGAAACCGCGGGCGTGCTGACGCGGTCGGACTTTGCCCGCCCCCAGCGGGACGGTCAACCGATAGGTCAGGTAAACGAAAGCAGCGTCGCCCTTCCACAGCCTGGTGCACCGCGCAACAACCCTCACCCCCTTGTATGTTGAAAGCAAG
>Ga0210408_10001245_pt1 | contig 27333 bp, 23 predicted proteins | sample IncBWH4MmetaG_FD_155471 | JGI IMG/M metagenome (GOLD analysis project Ga0210408, IMG submission 155471) | Forest soil microbial communities from Barre Woods Harvard Forest LTER site, Petersham, Massachusetts, United States - Inc-BW-H-4-M | ecosystem: Environmental > Terrestrial > Soil >...
TTGTTCGCATGGTTGAAGAACTTCCGGCGCCTGCTGGTGCGTTGGGAACGTCATAGCAATAATTTTCTCGGCATGGTTCAACTTGCCTGCATGTTGATCCTGTTGAGACGTTTGTGAGACCACTTCTGAGAACTGAGAACTGAGAACTGAGAACTGAGAACTGAGAACTGAGAACTGAGAACTGCTCCCCTCACCCGCTATGCCGTATATGCATCACATCCCCATCCTGCACGATGTAATCCTTGCCTTCGAGGCGGAGTTGGCCCTTGGCACGAGCATTGGCTTCGGAGCCAGCTTCGAGCAATTGATCCCAGCGGATAGTTTCCGCCCGGATGAAATGCTTTTCGAGATCGGAGTGAATGGCTCCGGCGGCTTCGACGGCGCGAGTATGAACGGGGATGGTCCAGGCGCGACACTCGTCTTCGCCGGCCGTGAGGAATGAGATCAGGCCGAGCAGGTGATAGGTCTGGCGAATGAGGCGCACCAGGCCGCTTTCCGTCAAGCCATAGCTGGAGAGAAATTCGGCGGCATCTTCGTCGCTCATCTCCGCGAGTTCGGCCTCGACTTTCGCGCAGACGGCAGTCGCGCCTGCATTAAGACGGCCTGCGACTTCGGTCAGATTGTACTTTGCGACCGCGCCTTCCAGAGCCTTGCCAAGTTCCTGCGTCTCGCTGACATTGAGAACGTAGAGCATCGGCTTCTCACTGAGAAACATGAAACCGCGGATCCGCTTCTTGTCTTCGGGCGTCATCTCCATTTCACGAAGCGGCTTCTCGGTTTCCAGATGGGCCTTCGCCTTGATGAGCAGCTCGTTCTCTTTTTCGAGTTCCGGCGAGCGCATTTTCTTGAGGTCTTTGACGAGGCGTTCGAGCCGCTTTTCGATCTGCCCGAGGTCGCTGACCATCAGGTCGAATTCCACGTTCTTGATGTCGCGCAACGGATCGATCGGGCCGACATGGGGGATAGAGTCGTCTTCAAAGGCGCGCAGGACGTGCACCAGAGCGTCCACTTGGCGGAGGTGGCCGATGTAGGCGGTTTCTTTGAGCGCGTCCTGGCCGATGGCGCCCACGTCCACGTACTCAATGGAGGCGTGCGTGAGCTTCTTCGGGTGGTAGAGGGCGGCGAGTCGGTCGAGTCGATCGTCGGGAACTTTGGCGACGCCGATGTGGGCTTCGCGCGGGTTGGCCAGCGCGTGCGCTGACAATGCGGTCCTGGTGAGCATGCGGAACAGCGATGTCTTGCCCACCTGGGGCAGGCCGATGATTCCAGATTTCATGGGCAGCTTTCAGCCGTCGCCGACAAAGCTACAGCGCGACCGGCGTAGGAATCCCAAATTTTACAGAATAAATGATGGAGCCGGTTCAGGGTATCGGGCGCGAGGTACAGTAGACAGCCGCGATTCCAAGAACCAGCACTGCCACCTCCAGGCGGACCGACCAGACATGCAGGGCGTCGAACTGCATGCGGCCCGGGTTGGTGGGTGGAACGGTGTCAATATCTACGAACCCTGCCCGCAGTGCGGCCATTTTCGGCGAGATGCCAAATTGCGAGAATGCGGTGAGGAGCAGCATGGCTAGAACCAGAATATGACGCAGCGCGAAGGGTTTGGCCGATCCTGTGGTAAGGCTGGACAACAGCAAGGAACTGCCAAGAAAAACGATGCCCGAGAAAAGACCCATCCAATGCAGGATCCCGAGCGAATGCCCGACGATGGTGCCGGCCATGTGCCGCGAGGGAAGTTGCGAGAACGCGGTCGGTGCCTCAACGAACGACAGGAAGATAATCCCCCCGACCCAGACGATCAGGCTCAGGAACATGAGGAAGCGGAAAGTGGACATGTCGAATCATTATAGCTTTGCTTACTCACAATCGCCTGGGTAGCATTCTGGCGGCATGAGCATTAATGCTTCGATCTTGCCACCCTGATTCAATCCGATCATGAGCGTAAACTCTAATGTCTTCCATTGCAGCACGATTAGATGGGACTGCGCGGGACCCATAAATTCTCTCCGCTCCTGGTGGACTTGGCGTTGCTTGATTTCTTGGAAGCGGGTGCCATAGATCTTCTTGATAGTCTCGATACTGTCCCCCAGTTTTAAACCAGCACCCGTTGACCCAATGGATCCGTGGTCTGCTCCTTCCACATAGACGGAGTTTATGACTCCGAGGTCAGCTGATCCCTGAAGGCCAACTTCCAGCTTTAGCGCCGATTTCTCCCAGACGTACCCCGTCCAATCAGGGTTATTCGGGGCTGTTATTTTACGCGTCGCAGTGCCGTACCGTCGCACCACATCTTGAAGTTTGGCGCTCGTAAGATCTATTCCAGCCAGCGTGTTCTCAGGCTTGCCTAATGATAGGAGCGGATCTGGCAAATGATCTGCTAATGCCGAGGTAAAGAAAAAAAATAAGAGGAGTGCCAGAGCAAAAATGCGATTTCGGTCCATGTCCTTTGTCCTACGTTCTACACCGGCACCGCAACGCTATCCGCGATCTCGCGCATGACTTGTTCGGCTTGATCGGATTTTTTCAGCGTGGAGGAATAGGATCCGCTGACTACCACGCGATGGGCGAAGACTGGAACCACCAGCGGTTTGAAGTCTTCCGGAATGCAGTAGGTGCGGCCTTCGAGGAAAGCCATTGCCTGGGCTGCTCGATACAGCATTTGTGAGCCGCGCGGGGAGACGCCCAGCGACAGGAACTCCGATTCGCGCGTCTTGCGGACGATCGCCAGCGCATAACTCACCAGCGAATCGTCTACCCGAACTTTCGTTACGGCTTCCTGCATTTCGAGAACTTCCGCGCCAGTGAGAACGGGTTTCAACGTCTCGAGTTGTGCGGCTCCTGCCACCGAGCGCAGGATTTCGCGTTCCGCGTCGGCATCGGGGTATCCCATGTGCACCCGCATCAGGAACCGGTCCAGCTGAGACTCGGGCAACGGATAAGTTCCGTGGTGTTCGACCGGATTCTGGGTCGCGAGGACCAGGAACGGTTGCGGCAGCGGATAAGAATGGACGTCGATAGTGACCTGGCCGTCATTCATGGCTTCGAGCAGCGCGGATTGCGTTTTGGGCGTGGTGCGGTTGATTTCGTCCGCCAGCAGGATATTCGTGAAGACCGGTCCATGCTTGAATTCGAATTGCTGCTCGATGGCGGAATAGATGGAGATCCCCAGCACGTCCGAGGGCAACATGTCGCTGGTGAACTGGATCCGCTGAAAGCTGCAGTCGAGCGCCCGGGCGAGTGCCTGGCCCAGGGTCGTTTTACCCACTCCTGGAACGCCTTCAATCAGCAGGTGGCCACGGGCGAAGATCGATACCAACGCCAGGCGGATCACCTCATCCTTGCCGCGAATGACTTTGCGCAGGGTGTTTTCGAGCTGAATGGCCCGATGGGTAGCGGCGGTAGCGATCTCTGGAGACATCGAAAGGCGATTTTACTATGTGGGGGTGGGGGAGGGCGGTTACGAACGTAAGGCTGCTTTTAGCTGTTAGCTCTGCGTTCTTAGATTCGAACGTTCTGGTTAAGAGTTCTTGCGAGGTTTGTGGAGCCGGGCGGGCTTTTTTTCGACCACAAAGGACACCAAGGTAGCACCAAGGCCTGCCTATGAAGCCCTTCGTGCTACCTTCGTGTCCCTTGTGGTGATCTTTGGTTTCTGATTTAGCCGATTCTCTGAAACTCGGCGGGCCGTCCAGTCAGCCGCTCAATCCGCTTCGCGATCGGCGGATGCGTCGAGAACAGGTTGCCAATATTCATTCCCAGCAAGGGCTGGATGATGAAAAGGTGCGCGGTGGAGGGCGTCGCCACCATGGGTAGCCGTTTGGAGTACGCATCAAGCTTGCCAAGTGCGCTGGCCAGCGCATAGGGGTTCCCCGTCAGATGCGCCCCGGTTTCGTCCGCCTGGTATTCGCGCGATCGCGAGACAGCAAGCTGAATCAGCATCGCAGCCAGCGGCGCAAGGATCATCATCACCAGCGCGCTCAATCCACCTCCACGGCGCTCGTCGCGGTCGCCACCGAAAAACATCGCAAACCGGGCTGCGTATGTGATGGCACCGGCGAGGGTGGCAGCGATGGAGCTGATAAGGATGTCGCGGTTGTTCACGTGACCGAGTTCGTGAGCCAGCACTCCCTCGAGCTCGTCATCATTGAGGAGGTTCAGGATGCCCTGAGTCACCGCAACCGACGCATGACGCGGATTGCGGCCAGTGGCGAAGGCGTTGGGGGAGTCCGTCGGAATGACGTAAATCCTTGGCATTGGAAGCCCGGCCTTCTGCGTCAACCGCTCGACGACCTGGTAAACGCGGGGCAATTGCTCGCGCGTAACCGCCTGGGCCCGGTACGTGGCCAGGGCAATCTTGTCGGAGTAGAAATACGAGACGAAGTTCATCACGCCCGCGATGATCAGGGCCGTGAGTATTCCCCGCTGGCCGCCGAAATAGCCACCGATGGACATCAGCAGCAGCGTGAGGCCGGTAAGGAGAAAGGCGGTTTTAAATGTGTTTCCCATAAAGCAATTCCTGTACTGATTGGATGTTGCGGAAGGGTTTGAGATGCTTAAGGGAATGTGAGTCACCAGCTACCGCTCTGGCAGGGACAGCCTAAGCATCGCAGAGTCAGAGGGATAGGGCGAATAACGCACTTGCACCCCGCCAGCTGCACTGCGGAGTGTCGCCTTATAATGCCGAAAGAATCTCAGACCTTCTGCGACTCGCGCTTGATGGCTCGTTCCAAGGTCCCGTCGAGTGCGGCTTTCGCTTTTTCGTATTCCTGCTGAGTAATCTTGCCTTGCTTGTGTTCGACCTCGAGTTGGAACAGCTCTTCTTTTAGTGCTTCGAGCAGCATCGAAGGGCGGGCTGGCGCGACCGCCGTTGCCGTGACCGCCGACGCGCGTTGGGTTTGGACGGAAGCTGTCGGCGTGGGCCGTGGGATGCGCGAGGTTACCGGTGAACGCACCGGCTCTTCATATTCGGCTTCGCTTACTGGGCCAGCTCCGGCAAAGGCGGCTTTCTGACGGGTGGTGACGTAGTAGGCCCCTCCGGCTAAAGCGACCACGAATCCGCCGATAATCCACCAACGGTACTTCTGCAGAGGATCGGGAGCATCAATTGGCGGTCCGAGGCCCCCACCGGGACCGGATTGCTGCCCGCCACTTGCAGGCCCACCCATCGCCCCACCATTCGTGCTGCCTTCGGGAGCGTTATTGGACGCTAGAACTCCGGTCCCCGAAATTTTGAAGCTCAAGGGGTCGCCCGGCTTTGTCAGCGAGGCGACTTGCACAGTCGCGTCGGTCTGCTGGGGATCGTTCATGGATTCGAAGTGCGCGTTTGGCCCCGGCTCGAACTGCATCGTCTTCGGAACCATCACGACGAAGTGCTGCATCCCATAAACCGCCTTGGGATCGATGGTGGCGGAACCGGAGTAGGGCAGAGTGTACTGCACCTGGAACTGGGTCTCTCCCGGCCGAAGCGGGAAGATGAAAGCGTAGCGATTCTTTTCTGACTGCGGAACCGGCGCGGAGTTGAGCGGATTGCCGTTGGCCGTCTTCGCCATCGACTGCGAGATCTTGGCGCCGTCCGGCAGGTAGAACTCGAAGTTGCGGTCATTCATCTGAGTCTTGGGAGGCTTCGACTCATTGTTGACTGCGAACAGGCGAATCACTTCGAGCTGCCCATTTTCCACCTGGAAGCGCATGACATCGGCGGTGACTGAAATACCCTCCAGTTTTTTCGACACATCGAAAACTTCCACGTCCACGGAGGTGGTTCCAGGAGGGGCCATGCGGTGATAGGTCACCCCCTGGTGGATAGCGCGAATCAGGTGAGGGCCGCCCACATCGTCGTAGGTGAACTTGAAATTGCCTTTGGCATCGGCCTTGGTGCGCGCCGCTTCTTCCATGCCGTTCGCCAGCTTGATCAGAACGACTTCATCGCCGGCAGCGGGCTTGCTGGTGGTCTTATTCGTAACCGTGCCTGTCAGGGTCTCCGCCGCAGCGTAAGAGCCTAGAGCCAAAATCAGGCTGAGTGTGAAAGCTTTGAGAGTGAGGTTCAAACCCTCGCTCCTTTCCTGTCGCGGAGTGAAGAAGCCGCGATGGCGGATGCCTGTTCGAGGCGAGCGATTTCCGCAAGGATTGCGGCGGCTTCGTCTTCCAGGGAGGTCTTCATCTCCTGATAATCGGAATCGGGAAACTTCCCCGCCTTGTATTCAAAGTTCAAGTCGCGCAGATTGTCGTACACGGCTTCCTTGCGCTCGCGCAAATAGATAAGCCGTGTCTTCACGGGGCCGGTGTAGATTTCGCCGGGAATGTAAAACGTGTACACGAGCGAGCCCAGCGTAACCAGGGCGCAAATCAGAAAGACCGTCACAGTTCCGTCTCCTCATCCGCCTGGCTGCGGAAGCGCTCAAGCTCAGGACCCCGCAGCGGCTGAATGCCGTCTGCCAAAGCCGGGGTGGGACGCAGACGCCAGGCACGCACCACCAGGACCACCGTAGCCAGACCGGCGAGCAATGCCACAAAGGGCATGATCCAGGCCACGCGGCCGAACCCTTTTGTGCTGGGAGCCGCTACCACCGTGGTGCCGTATTTCTGCACGAACGTTTGCAGGGTCAAATCGTCGTTGTCGCCGTGATCGAGCGCAGCCGCGAGTTCCACTCGCATGCGGTCGGAATACTGGCAGCCCACGTGGTTACATTCGAGCAGAATCTGGGAACAACCGCAGACACACATCAGGTGATGGCCCAGGTTCTGGAAGCGCGCATCTTCGTCGCCGACGCCCATGAAGGTGAACAGCGCAGCCACGACCAGCAACAATTGTGCAACCCGCTTCAGTATTGGTTTCGATGGAGGCCGCATCAGTCGCCGGCTCCTACTGCCGGCGCGGTTTGTACCCGCGCAGGCACGCGTGCGGCGATCGGAGCCGCGTTGGGAACGAGGGCAGTCACTGTTCCAAAAATCATGATGATCAGTCCGGTCCAGATCCACGGCACCATCGGGTTCAGGTGAGCTTTGATGATAGGCCGGCCGGTCTCTTCATTTCGGCCCTCGTAGACAACGTACAGATCGTTCACCAGGAACAGATCCTGCGCGTACGTGGCATAGATCCGCGGAATCGTTTGCGGCTGCGAACTGGCCTTATAAAGTCTTCGCTCCGGGTACATGGTCGTGATCTGATCGTTTCCCTTGAAGACGTTTATGATTGCCCACTCATTGCTGAAATTCGGGTTGTCGTCCTGTGTGTAGGACTGGCAAACCAGCGTGTAGGGACCTATGTTGATTTTGTCGCCGAAGCCCATCTCTTTTTCGGCTTCGCGGTTGAAAGGTGTCCCGAGGATGCCGATGATGACGACCGCGACGCCGAAATGCACGATGTAGCCGCCGTAACGCCGGGTGTTGCGATGATAGAGATGAACCATGGAGCCGAGCAGTCCAAGGCCGGGGGTTTTTTGCGCGATCACGCGCCCGCCGCGCACGAATTCAGAAATAACGGTGCAGATGACGAGGGCGGCGAGCATCGCGGCCATCAGCGAATAGAAGTAGGAGATATCTTTCCAGGGGCGGACGCCCAAAATCATCATGACGACGCCCAGTGCCAGGGCTCCGGCGGCGGGCCACATGAAATTGCGTTTCAGGCTTTCGAATGATGTCCTGCGCCAGGCCAACAGTGGGCCGACGGCCGTCAGCACCAGCAGGAAGAGCGCCACCGGGACAGCTACATTGTTGTAGAACGGAGCGCCGACGGTGACTTTCGATCCTTGAATCAATTCCGAGATCTTCGGGAACCACGTGCCCCACAGCACGACGAAGCAGGCCACCACAAAGAGCAGGTTGTTGAATAGAAAACTGGACTCGCGCGAAATGATCGATTCCAACTTGTGCTCACTGCGCAGGTGCGATCGGTTCGCTACGTAGAACCCAGCGAAAGTCGCCAACGTGATGATCAGAAACCAGCCGAACCATGACCCGATGGACGATTGGGCAAAGGCGTGGACCGAACTGATGATTCCGCTCCGTGTCAGGAAAGTACCCAGGATAGCAAGCCAGAACGTCGAGAAGACCAGCCACATGTTCCACGTCTTCAGCATTCCACGCTTCTCCTGCATCATCACCGAGTGCAGGAAGGCGGTACCCATCAGCCACGGCATCAGCGAAGCGTTCTCGACCGGATCCCATCCCCAATAGCCGCCCCAGCCGAGCACTGAATATGCCCAATGCGCGCCCAGGAAAATCCCAATGGTCAGAAAACCCCAGGTGACCATGGTCCACCGGCGGGTGATTTGAATCCACTTTTCCCCCGGGTAGCGCATGATGAGCGCGCCCAGCGCGAATGCGAAGGGAACGGTGAATCCTACGTAGCCCAGATACAGCATGGGCGGATGAATGACCATTTCCGGATATTGCAGGAGCGGGTTCAGACCACTGCCATCCGGCGGAATCTGGCCCTCTAGAATGGCGAAGGGGTGAGCGGCGATATTCAGCAGCAGCAGGAAGAAAACCTGCACGCCCGCGATGACGACCGAGGCATACGCAAAAAGACGCGGATCGGTTTTGTAGCGCAGCCGCAGAACGAATCCGTAGGCGGCGAGCAGCAACGACCAGAACAACAGCGAGCCTTCTTGTCCTGACCAGAGAACCGCGAACTTATACGGGCCAGGAAGATCCTTGTTGCTGTGGTGAAAGATGTAGGCGACCGAGAAATCATCGGTGAACGCGGCCGTGACCAGCACTACGGAAGCCAGCAGAATGGTTCCGAACGCAGCGATTCCCGCGCGGCGCGCGGTTTCCCCGAGACGCTCGGATCCGGGCCCACCAATGATCAGCGCCAGCGCGCCGACCACGAACGAATAGCCGGCAAGTCCGAGCGCCAACAAAAGCGCAAAACTACCGATTTGCGGCAGTGCAATACTACTGAATTGGGACATTGGGGAACCCTTACATATTTTTTCAGAAACACGCGACTAGAGCAACCGAGAAGACCCTGACCGAACCTTCTCTTCTCGATTAGAGGTTTGCCGGGACGATCAGGTTACGCTGATTGGGCTCGATACCGGCCGAACTGGGGCCGCGTGAATATTTTAACGATCCGGCGTGAAACTATGGTGTCGCATGCTGGGAGTCCAGAGCAAGTGCCGGAAGTACAGTTTCGGCGTGGACTTGGCACTCGAATTCGTCCTGCAATGGCCTTGATGGTCGTTTCACCGGCTCGTCGTTTGTCCGCAAATTGCTGCAGACTAAGGCACATGCGGCAAGCAAGCCTTCGCCTCTCGAATGAGGGTATCGGCTCGGCACGGTTCACGAAGGAATGTCACGTCAAAGCCCGAAACCTCGCGCTCGGCTTCGGACCCTCGGCTATTACTACCACTGCAACATTGGGACAAAATTTTCGGAGCTGCGGACGAAGACCGATTCCGTTGCCTGCGGCATCGTCCGTCACAATCACTTCACCCCTGCCGGAATGGAGCGGAGGCGGTCAAGCGCCTCATCGGCCGAACTCGCGCTGACGACAGAAAGCCTTGCGGAGCACGCTTTCGCGTACACGCTATTGGATTGCATTATCGTCGATGAGGAGCACGTCAGGCACGACACTACGCGTCGACTGCGTGCACACGATAGGCGAGCGCACGCAGTTCGCCCTATGTTTGTCTCGCTTACGCCGACTGCTGGTGCTGGGCGCGGTAGCGCTCACGAACTTCGCGCTCGGCCAGCAACCAGTGTTCATTTTCCTGGCCGGATACTCGTCCGTGCTGCTCCCAGAGTTCGTAAGCGCGGCGACGGATTTCTTCTTCCAGGTTGATCGGCACGATGTTTTTGCGAGCATCGGGCTGGGTTTTGCGAATTTCCCTGAATTCCGGAACCGCGTCGGCCGTGACCGAAGGATTCACGGGATTTACAGACGTATTCGGGTTTTCGCCATTCGTCTTGCCGGCGTTGGTGCGAGGTGTTTTAGCTTTGGCCATGATTGAATACTCCTTGCAAGCTCCTAACTTTAGAAATGAGTCGAACTGATGAATGAGCCACATACCTACACTTCAACCACGACCGGGGGGATGAATGTTGGGTAGCGGGTGATTTTCTAAATATAAACCTTCTAGTCCAATATATGACAAGGCCTGTCGAGAAAAATTGTGGAAGAAACTGAGAACGTGGATTTTTTCTACAGTTACATAAATAGCAGATCAGTGGAAGTCGTGGGAGCTGGTTTCCGCCTGGGTGACGGAAAGCGGCAGTACGCGTTCTGCTTTCACTGAGATCACGTTGTCCTGATTCTGCAGGATGCCTTCCACCATCAGAAACCTTCCTGAGCTAAGAAGAATCCGGTTGTGTTGGAGCAGGTCCGGCGTGACGATCGCATTCGCTATGCCCGTTTCGTCTTCCAGGCTCAGAAAGACAAATCCTTTTGCCGTGCCCGGCCGCTGGCGTGCAATCACACACCCGCCAATCCGCAGACGACGTCCACTGGGCAGGGAACTGAGGCTGGAGGCTGGATGAATGCCCAATGCCCTCATTTCGGCACGGCGGTAAGCCATCGGATGTGGACCAGTGGTCAGACCGGTCCCATGAAAGTCGGCCACTAGACGCTCTTCATGCGTCATGCGCTCCAGTGGCGAAGGAGCGTCGGGTTCCGGGAGTTCTTCCAGCAAAGGGCCAGAGCGGCGAACGGCTTTTTCGATCTGCCAGAGCGCGTCGCGGCGGTGTCGCGAGTAGCGGGTATCGAGTACCGAGTTGTGAGTTAGTTTCGAGTTTCGGGTTTCGAGTTTCGAGTCGCGAGTCCCGAGTCGCGTTGGCGGTTTTTCACCACCGAGGCACAGAGGCACAGAGGAATTCGAGGATTTTAGATTTCTGATTTCAGATTGCAGATTGTTGGGACTTTCGGGAACTGGCCGCGAAAAAGCAGATTCCTCGCTACGCTCGGAATGACAAATTTTTAAATTGTTGTGTTTATTGATTTTCTCTGTGTCTCTGTGTCTCTGTGGTGAATTTCCGATTGCATTCAACGCTCCGATTTCGGCCAAGGTGGTGAGTTCGTCTTTGCGGAGTTCAGGGACACGGCGGGTGAGGTCGTGGATCGATTGGAAAGGAGCGAGGCTGCGTTCCCGAACCAGAGCTTGTCCAGCGGCTTCGCGCAGCCCGCGAACATATTTGAGGCCAAGGCGCAGGGCGAGGGTCTTTTCACCACACCGAGTCACAGAGGAATCATTTGTTTTCGACAGATCCTTTAATCGCGCTTGTTGGAAGCCTTCATTCTTTTGCCGCTGCACGGCGTTGGAGTGAATGTAGGAGCCGATTTCGTTCCAGGAGATTTGGACGGTGAAGTCGGCGGCCTCTCCATGTGCTTGCGGCTGATCTTGAGGGATGACGCCGACCTCAGCGGCTAAAGCCGCGCTGGAATTGAGATTCTTATCGGACCGGCTAAAGCCGGTCCCTTTCAAAGCGAATTCTTGGTTGATGGCTGGTGGCTGATGGCTGATAGCTGATAGCTGAGGACTGATAGCTGATAGCTGGTGGCTGATGGCTGATAGCTGAGGGCTGATAGCTGATGGCTGATAGCTGATAGCTGATTTCTCGCTGGCGACTGGAGACTGGCGACTGGAGACTTCCTCCAGCGTGCACAACCAATCCGATTTCGTCACATCAATCGGCAGAACTCTCAACCCATGCCGCTGCGCATCTTTCACAATTGTGGCCGGATGATAGAAGCCCATGGGCTGATTGTTCAGCAAGGCTGCGGTGAAGGCGCCCAGGTAGTGGCACTTCAGCCATGCGCTGGCGTAGGCGATCAGGGCGAAGCTGGCGGCATGGGATTCGGGAAAGCCGTAGAGCGCGAAAGAGGTAATCGAGAGAATGATCTGCTCTTGCGCTTCCTGGGCGATCCCATTGCGGGTCATGCCTTCGCGCAAACGAACTTCAATTTCTTTCATGCGCGCCTGCGAACGCTTGAATCCCATGGCGCGGCGGAGTTCTTCAGCTTCCCCTCCGGTGAAATTCGCGCTGATCATCGCGATGCGCAGCAACTGCTCTTGAAAAAGGGGGACGCCCATCGTGCGCGCCAGCACCGGCTCGAGCGAGGGATGCGGATAGGTGACGGATTCGCGTCCCTGGCGGCGCTGAAGGAACGGATTCACCATCTGGCCAACAATGGGGCCGGGGCGAATGATGGCGACCTGCACCACGATGTCGTAGAACTTCTTCGGGCGCAGGCGCGGGAGACACGACATCTGCGCGCGGCTTTCAATCTGAAACATCCCGACTGTGTCGGCTTTCTGCAGCGTTGAATAAACTTCGGAATCGTCTGGCGGCAGGTGTGCAAGATCGACTTCCTGGTGGTAGTCATTGCGGATGAGTTGGATGGATTCTTCGAGCACGGCCATCATGCCGAGGCCGAGCAAGTCCACCTTGATGATGCCCATATCGGCGCAGTCTTCTTTATCCCATTGCACGACTACGCGTCCCGGCATCGAAGCAGGTTCGAGCGGGACCACGGAATCGAGTTGCCCCTGGCAGATGACCATGCCGCCGGAATGCTGGCCGAGATGGCGCGGCAAATCCTGCACGGCGGTGCAAAGCTCGAAATATTTGCGCAGGCGCGGGTGATTCAGATCCAGGCCGGCGTCGTGGAAGCGCCGATCGAGCGCGTCATTGGCATCCTTATATTCCCAGGTGGCGACAGCGGCAGAAATTTTGTTTAGCGTCTCCGGATCAAATCCCATGGCCTTGCCCATTTCCCGGGCAGCCATGCGGTTGCGATAAGTGATGACATTCGCCGTCATGGCCGCGCCGCGCTGGCCATAGCGCTGGTAGATGTACTGGATCACTCGCTCGCGCTGATCGCCACTGGGCAGGTCGATGTCGATATCCGGCCATTCGCCGCGCTGTTCAGAGAGGAAGCGTTCGAAAAGCAGTTCCATGCTGATTGGATCGACCGCGGTGATGCCCAGCGAGTAGCAGACTGCGCTGTTGGCAGCGGAACCGCGGCCCTGGGCGAGAATATTCTGCTCGCGGCAGAAGCGCACAATATCCCAGACGATCAGGAAATATCCGGCCAGTTCGAGTTTCTCGATCAGTTGGAGTTCGCGCTCGAGCTGGCGGCGAGCGCGCTGTTGCAGGTCCTTATTGTGAAATCCGTTCTGGGGAACGCGATCGCCTGACAGCGAAATGCCGTAGCGCCACCGAGCGCCTTCGTCCGTACGCTGGCGCAGGAACGACATCATGGTTTCGCCTTCGGGAACGGGATAGCGCGGGAATTCATAGCCCAGATCGCTGAGCTTGAACTCGAGGCGCGCGGACAGTTCCGCGGTATTGACGATGGCTTCGGGCAAATCGGCAAAGAGCTGCGCCATTTCTTCGGGCGTCTTCAGGTGGCGCTCGGAATTGCGGGCGAGCAGGCGGCCGGCAGTCATCAGAGTCTGATGGTGGCGGATCGCGGTGAAAACGTCACACAGCGGACGATCGTGCGGCGTGGCGTAGCAGACGCCGTTGGTGGCTAAGAGCGGCAGATGGAGGTCGCGAGCAATCTCGATGGCGACGCGGTTGCGGGCTTCTTCCTCGCGGTGAAAATGGCGCTGGAGTTCGACGTAGACGTTCTCGCGTCCGAAAATGCCGGTCAGATGCTCGACCGCGCGGCGGGCTTCGGCAGGGCCTCCTTTTTTTAGCGCGGCAGCGAGCGGACCTTCATCGCCTCCGGTGAGGCAGACGATGCCGTTGGCGTGCTGCGCGAGTTCGTGCTCAAGTACCGCTCCTTCTTCTTTTCTTTGCGCGCGCAGCTTCATTCGGGTGATGAGTTGGCAGAGATTTTGGTATCCGGCGCGGGAGGAGACCAGGAGTGGGAGTTTGAAATCACCGGATTTCAGATTTTTGATTTCAGATTGCAGATTGTGGAAATTCGATGCAGGCCGCTCGGGCGATGCAGATTCCTCGCTGCGCTCGGAATGACAAGCTTCTAAGAGATGAAGTGCTTCCTTGGTAAGTTTTGATGTTTCTCTATTGTTGGTTTTCTCTGTGTATCGGTGACTCTGTGGTGAAAACACTTCGCAGCTCACTTCGGCGCCGATGTGGGCTTTCAGGCCAACCTTCTGGGCGGCAAGGTAGAAACGCGGGGAGCCATAGAGCCCGTCGCGGTCCAGCAGGGCCATCCCCGACATGCCCCGCGCTGCGCACACCGAGATCAAGTCCTCGGGCAAAGTAGAGCCTTCGAGAAAACTGAAAGCGGAGCGCGAGTGAAGTTCGACGTACATGAGTTGGTAAGCAGTTCTCAGTTCCCAGTTCTCAGTTCCTAGTTTCTAGTTTCAAGCTGAGATCCCCGTTGTCAGGCTTCCGGTAAACAAAGAACTTTTGCAATACGAGCAATGGTTGCGAGCAACTGAGAACTGGGAACTGATAACTGACAACTGAGAACTGAGAACTGCTTTAGTCATATGTTCCCTCCACGAACCAATGCCCACTCAGCAAATCGTGTACAAGACGATAAAGAGCCAAGCTAGACTTTGCTGACGCTGGGTTTCTGATAATGGAGCGACAGGCGTCCCCGCCCGTCGACCCGCGATTGACGACTGCTGACGACTGGCGACTGACGACTGACGACTCAATCGCGATATCCCATTCGTCTCTCGCCCATCCCTCTTCTTCCCACCAATCTCCGGAAGAGCGCCAGGGGCCGGCCATCCAGAGAATCTCCCCGTCTACTTCTTTTCGTTTCGGACACACCAGGTGTGCGGGCTTGCCGTCGCGCAAGGTGACCATCACGCGCAGCGGCGGACGGAACATGCGCAATGCGGTGATCGGCGCTTGTGTGGCGGCGCTGTCTGACTTTTCTTTTTGTCCCTTGGGCTGTGTTGGCACAAAATGCCGCATCCGAAAAGCTCCCGGACGATGCGAGTCGAGAAGTTGCAGCGAGCCGACTTTTTCTTCGCCGACCATGCCCGCAATACGCGCCAGGGTGAGTTCGAGTTTCTCCGGTTCAGGCGTGGGCGGCTGAAACAATCCTCCCTGCGTGCTGCGCGGCTGAGCCGGAATGGCCGAGAGATGCACTTTCAGAATGGGTGCGCCGGGAGGATGCGCTTTTAAATCGAGTTGCAGAAGTTTCAGGAAGACCTTGGCATCGAGCATCGGGACGGGAAGTTCGAGGGTGCGGGTGAATAGTTTCGAGTTTCGGGTTTCGAGTTTCGATTGGAGGTACTCATCACAGAGGCCGCCTTCGGGCGCGTAGAGGCCAGGCTCCGCTGCGGATTTTTGATTAGTGATTTCAGATTGCAGATTGGCTGGGAGCGGTGCAGAGCGCGTCGGAAAAGCAGGTCCTTCGCTTCGCGAAGGATGACAATTCGTGAATTGAGAGGAGCGAGTTGTGGATTGTGACTTTTGCGATGGGCTTGATTCTTCCGCGGGCACGTCTTCGACGAAATGAAAGCCGTTGTCGAGAGTCAACTGCAGGCGCAGTTCCTGCGCGGCCAGGGCGCGGGCGCCCAGGCGGACACTGAGCTGATCGAGCATATGAGCCAGAAGGAATGCGAGTGGCTCCAGCAACACCAGCGGGTGCTCTAATTCCATGGCTTCTTCAAAAATCAATGGTGGTTCCACAGGCACCAGCGTGCGCGCGACCGCGCCGCGCGCGAGTTGTTGCAGATAAGGTCCAGTCTGGCCCAGGCGCTCGCTTAAAGCGACTTCGGGAAGCGCGCATAGTGCGCGCAGATTGCGCACGCCCCATAAATCAAAACTTTCAAGCATACGAGCATCTTCCTCGGACAGATTGGCTCCAGTCAGTCCGGAGAACAAAACGTCCAGCGGAAGATTGCCCAACCGCTCGGCTTCCTTGCCTTCGGGAACCACCGTGACTCCCAGGAAGCCGCGGGCCGCAAAGCGGGCTGTATCCGGATTGAAGGCCATGGCGACGTTGGCTTCGAGGCCGAGGTCGGACGTGCGGCGCGCGATGTCGCGTGCAATCTTTGGGAGCGAGCCGAAGAGGGATTCGAGCCCGGAAAGATCGAGAATCACCGTGTCCGCTGCCGTGTCTTCGACGCGCGGTGAGAACGATTGCGCGCAATCGAGCAGGGCAGCGTGCGCTGCGGTTTCCTGCAAAAGCGACCGCGGGCGGAGCATCAGATCAGTCCAGGGTTCGACCTGAATCTTGGTCATGCCAGGCTCGATGCCGATGCGGCGCGCCTTTTCGTTAATGGCAAATACTTTTTGCAACGGCGGCTTGCCTTCGAGCACGGCGATTGCCTGCGAACGTAATGCAGGTTCCGCGCGCAGAATCGCTTCGGCGGGGAAGTCTGGAACGAAAATGCAGGCAAAAGGCATGGGATCAGTCGTCAGTCTCCAGTCTCCAGTCGTCAGCTGCTATCAGCTGTTAGCTATCAGCTTTTAGCCATCAGCCATCAGCTATCAGCCACCCATTACCAGCCCCTACCTGCTTTGAAAGGGACCGGCTTTAGCCGGTCCGAAAAAGTTCTAAATCTCCAGCGGCTTTAGCCGCTGAGGGTGACTCTCATGCTGTCCACGCTGCTTTTGCAGTAAAATCGCCCACCGACTTCACCGGCTTGCGTTCCATGCGCGAGCGCAGAACTTCTATCTGAACCTCGATTTCAGTCAGCAGTTCTGCATGCGATGGTTTTTCGCTGGCAGATGTTTCATCGCGAGAATCCTGTCGGTCTTCCGAGGATTGCCTTTTACTGAGAAGTGAGAACCGGGAACTGAGAACTTTTTCCTGGCGACTGACGACTGGCGACTGGCGACTGACTGACAACCGACGACTGAGTTCCAACGCCAACGACGCGCACGATTGCGCGCAGGCTTGCGTCCCCGTCACCAGCAAAAGTGTGGGAGTGTTCTCCACGGCGCGGCGGAAGCGGAACCAGGTGGTCAGCGGAATGCGGCGCGCCATCTTCAAAGGCACTCCGGCCAGGTCAATGGCGACCATGCCGAATCCGCTGCTTTGCAGCAGCAGGTCCGTTGCGCGCAAAGCTTGTTCGACAGGATCTTCCATGCGGCGCCGCGCACGCTCTTCCAGGCTGAAGGCTTGGCGGCGCTTGCGCGATAAAGCAGAAGATTGGGCATGCGATCCGCAACGCACCCAGAGCAATCGTTCCAGGTTCACGCCGGCTGCTGCAGCGGAATGGGGATCAAAAGCGTCGCTGGCGTCAATGAGCGCGCAGATTTCTTCGCGGCGCGTGACGGCGGCGATCGCGGCAAGCATCACGGTGGTGCGTCCGGAAGACTCGGGTCCGCACACTTCCGTGAGGCATCCGCGCGGCAGTCCGCCAGTCAAGGCATCGATCTGCGCAATTCCGCTGGACGCTGTTTCCGGCGCAGGACGAACTTCCAGCCGGGACGCCGGGGTCAGACCTGCCAGTGTTTCCGAAAATTCTTTTAAAAGCTTTGCCGAGCTGGATCGGGCGACCAGGGGAAAATGGCTGATCGCTTCGACGTGGAGCAGCGGGGAAGACATGAGATCCTCGACATTCAGGGAAGGCCGTAGCTGGGAATCCCGTATGAGCGAATAAGGTATGTTCGCTTTTTATTCGCCTTTTGATAAATTTTGCTCCGCTTGCGCCGTGTTGTCAATATGATCCGTAAGTTTATAAAAACAAAGCGAATTGTCATTCCGAGCGCAAGCGAGGAATCTGGATTGAGCAGGAATCCCTCGCTTGACCGACGGCTGCCTGCTCATATGTTCCGCGAGATTCCTCGCTGCGTTCGGAATGACAAGATCTATCTCGGAATGACAAGATTTATCAAAATCACTTTCCTCTTTAGTACTGTCAACAGTACTGTCAACAATCGACTTCTGGATCGTTATCGCATAATCCGGCAACTAACAAGACCCGCACCACCCCTTGTCCATGAACCTTTCACTTTTTCGCACATTGAATGGGCTTAGTTCTCCCGCATAGAATCGGAATCGCTGTGATGGCACGATCAACGGTGTGGGCGTGTATCGTCCTTGGAGGATGGCTTGCGCACGATATGCCATCTCAAACGGCGGCCGCGCAAACTTCAGCAATTCCCACCTCAGGGCTGTCTGCGTCCGCTCCTCAAAGCACTGCAATCCGAAATCCAGCCCAGCAAAGTACGGCTGTCCGCGCTCCCGCTTCGGCGCTCCCGACGGCGGCCGTCAGCCCTTCGAAAATCAATCTGCGCGCCGGCACGAGCCGGAAGTTTTTTGCGCAGGTCAGCGATGGATCCATTTCCAAATTTGTGTGGCGTGTGAACGGTGTGAAGGGCGGGAGCGCCGCCACCGGCACAATCGATGCCGACGGCACTTTCATCGCACCCGAACTCCCTCCAGCCAACAACGTTGTCGAGATCGAAGCGACCAGCGCATCACGACCCAATATTTCCGGCAAGGCCGTGATCACCATCCTTAATCCCACGCCCGTCATCGCATCCCTGAACCCGAGGACGCTCACCTACGGCGAACACGAAGTCACGATCGAGGGCAGTGGGTTCGTATCGGGTTCGCAGGTGAAGATGAATAATGTGGCGCTGCCCACCAGGTTCATTTCGAGTAAGCGGCTGACTACTACAGCGACCCTGGCTCCGGCAACCGGTGGTCGAATCGCCTTCACCGTTTCCAATCCAGATCCCGGCAACGAGACTTCGGGTCCGGCGGTCGCGACGTCAGGCCCTGCGAATCCCAAAATCAGCTATCTCGCCGCAGGACGTTTTCTGGAACAGGCTTCTTGGGGTCCATCTGCCGAGAGCATTGCGCACCTGCAGGACGTGGGTTTTGAGGCATGGCTGGCGGAGCAGTTCGCGACGCCTGCGACCCTCTACAAGTCTTCGAACAACACCGCCGACAATCTGACCGACGAACAGAGCGAGTTCTTTGTCCATGCGGTCGAGGGCAAGGACCAGCTGCGGCAGCGAGTTGCATTCGCCTTAGCGCAGATTTTTGTAGTGTCCGGTTTGAAGACGGGGCAGCCGCGCCAGATGGTTCCTTACCAGAACATGCTTCTGCAGGATGCCTTCGGGACTTATGCCAATGTTCTGCGTGACGTCACCTTGAGCCCGACCATGGGCGTTTACCTTGACATGGTGAATGATGACAAGGGAAGCGCCGGGACTTCTCCGAATGAGAACTATGCGCGGGAGCTGATGCAGTTATTCAGCATTGGAACCGTGGGCCTGAATTCCGACGGCAGCGAGACGGGGCGGCCTACCTACGATCAGAGCACCATTACCGACATGGCGCGCGCCTTGACCGGTTGGACATTTCCCGGCAAGGCAATCACCGAGGGCCACAATCCCGAGAGTTTCGAAGGCCCCATGATCGCAGTCGAGAGCAATCATGATGAAGCGGCGAAGGTCATTGTGGGTGGGATGAAGTTGCCTGCAGGTCAGTCTGCCCAAAAAGACTTGGATGACGTGCTGCATGCGCTGAGCATGCATCCGAACACCGCGACTTTTATCTCGCTCAGGCTGATTCAGCACCTGGTGACCAGCGATCCCAGTCCCAACTATCTGCGGCGCGTCAGTGAGGTGTTTGGGTCGAGTGGAGGAGACTTGAAAGCCGTGGTCAGAGAGATCCTGATGGATCCGGAAGCGCGTGCCGGGGACGATCCGAACACGGCTGTATCGGAAAAGAGCGGTCACTGGCGTGAGCCGGTGCTGGCGGTCGTCGCCATGATGAGAAGCCTGGGAGTCAGCGTGCGCGCGGATAATCGCGTAGAACGGTTTTCCACCAGCCTGGGCCAGAGGCTTTTTTATCCGGAGAGCGTATTCAACGACTACTCCCCGCTTTACCGAACCTCAACTGGCTTGCTGGCGCCGGAGTTTGAGTTGTTAAGCTCAGGCACTGCTTTAATGCGGGCGAACGTGGTGCGTAATTTGCTCGAGAAAGGTTTGAATGGGGACGCGCAGTTGGACCTCACAACGCTGGTCTCGCTCGCAGGGTCGCCGCCGGACCTGGTGGATGCGGTCGATCATGCGTTTCTTTATGGGCGCTTGCCGGCGGCTTTGAAGCCGGAAATTGTCACCGCGGTTTCGGCGACGCACGATTACAACCTGCGCGTCCGCAATGCGATATACCTGGTAGCAAGTTCGGCGCTCTATCAAGTGCAGCACTGAGTGGGAAGCAATCGCGATGAGTTACATCACTCGAAGAGAACTGTTGCGAATGGGAGCGCAATCGCTGGGCTTCCTGGCTGCAGGCGGTTGCCTGGGACGCTTCAGCCGTCTCTATGCAGCGGCATCCGAGACGAACGACTACCGCGCGCTGGTTTGCATTTTCATGTTGGGCGGCAACGACGGAAACAATCTCATCGTTCCCATCAAAACGGAGAAGCAAAGCTACAGCGACTACATCCGGGTGCGAGGAACGATCGCGGGGTTGCCGCAGAACTCTCTAGGTGTGATCGCGACTGCGAATGGAAAAGAGATGTATGGCCTCCATGCCCGGCTGGATCGACTGCGCGACCTCTACAGCCGCGGGAAACTCGCAGTTGTGGCCAACGTCGGGACGCTGGTACGGCCCATTAGCCGGGAGCAATACCAGCAAGGCGCTGCTGTGCCGCTGAACCTGTTCTCGCATTCCGACCAACAACAACAGTGGCAAATGGCGTCCATACCCGGTGCGCCGCATAACGGTTGGGCTGGGCGCGCGGCCGACCTCGTCTCCATACGCAGCGCGCCATCGAGATTTCCTATTGGTGTATCCACTGCAGGCAACAGCCTTTTCCTGACTGGCGAATTGCCCGAAGTATCGATCATCAATGGCCAGCTTGGACTCGATGGCTCAGACGGGTCGATCGCAGAGAACGCCCGAGACGCGGCCTTTCAGCAGATTGTGAAATTTCCTACCGGGATGGCGCTCATCCAGAAAGCCAACCAGGTAACAGCCGACGGATTAAACGCAGCGAAAGAATTGAATGCCGCACTATCGGCGGGATCCTCGCTGAAAACGCCCTTTCCGTCCACCAGCCTGGGCAAACAACTGCAGCAGGTCGCGCGCGTTATGAATGTGCGCAAGGAACTCGGCGCGCAGCGGCAGATATTCTATGTAGCCATCGGCGATTTCGATACCCACACCGACTCCATGCGCCGACAGGACGTGCTGCTCGCTGACATGGCGGCATCGATGTCAGCTTTCTATGACGCCACGCTGGAGATGCAAATCGAGCGACAGGTTGTGACCTTCACCGAATCGGAATTTGGCCGGACCTTGCAGCCTAGCAGCGGTGCGGGCACGGACCACGCTTGGGGAAGCCATCACCTGGTGATGGGAGGTGCGGTGAAAGCGGCGGATGTGTACGGAGCGTTTCCGGTTCTTGCGCTGCAGGGGCCAGAAGATGTGACCGGACGCGGAGTCTGGGTGCCCACTATTTCGCTCGATCAGTACGGCGCGACCCTCGCGTCCTGGTTCGGAGTGGCCGACGATTCGCTGACGAAGGTGTTTCCGAATCTTGGGAATTTCTCTCCGCGAAAACTGGCGTTCGTGTAGCCGGCTCCTATTGGGTGACTCGATTCTCGACGAGTGCAACGCTTTCGAGTGCCCGCAGGTACCGATCCGCCGAACGACGCACGGCCTCCTTGGCGTCTCCTTGCACGACGAAGTTGGGCCAGGCCCCGTAAAGTTTCGTGAATGAGAATGGCTCCAGCGCGGAGACGATGCGGCGGACGCTGGCGGCGTCGAGCGGAACGAAATTCGGATAGCTGTACATGAAGCTCACGTAACGCTTGTCCGGACAAACCTGGGGCTGGTCTCCCGTGAACAGGGCGCCTCGTCCATTCTCCGCTTGCGCAGAGTGCAGAACCTGAAAGCCCGGGAAGTGCCCGCCTAAACGAATCAGCGTCAGGCCTTGTCCCAGCGGGTACGTCTCACCTTTCCAGAATCGGATCACGGGATCGGGTCTTTGTACCCATTCGCGGTCTTCTTCATGCAGATAGATCGGCACGCCCCCAAAGGCGCGGCTCCACTCGACCATCGACGTGTAGTAATGCGGATGAGAGATGGCAATCGCGGAAATGCCGTCCAGCGCATTGATCAGCTCGACCGTGTCGGGATTGATCAGGCTCACGCAGTCCCAAAGAATGTTGCCTTGCGCAATGCGCATGAGCAAGGCGCGTTGCCCGATGCCAAATTGCGGAACCGTCAACACGCCCCAGATTCCTTCACCTTCCAGATAGATCGTGTTGCGATGCGATTTCTGCAGTTTTTCGAGCGTCGTCCACTGTTGCCCCTGTAAGCCGACGAACTGCCGCTCATCCTGGCAGATCGGACAGCGCCCGGGCGGGTGATCGGCTGGACTGAACTGCGTTCCACAAGTGACACACAGGTATGTCATGGGCTCTTCCTCGGAAAATCGGCGGGCAGTTGGTTAGGATGCAACTTGCTCGCGTGGCACGAACTGCCCCAGCAGAGATCGCAGCTGAGCGCTCAGGTGCAATTCACGGCTTTCGCGCTCCAGTACCTGGTGAGCATCCGGCCCCGATTTCAGCGCATAGCGTAGGTACGAAATTCGCATCAGCCACAACCCGTGATGGAGGTCTTCCTGGTTGCGCATCTGAAAGGTGACCCAGCCAGAATTCGGAACCCAGCGATGATTCTGGGCCAAACCCTGGGTCAGAAGTTCATCGTGGATCGCGCGCGGGAATGGTATGTCCACCATTCCGCCGGTGTGCACATGGCCGACTTCCGCACTTCCCAGGCGGAATTCCCGACCGCCAAAACGATGCGGGTGAGTTGCGATGTTCGGCCATCCCGAGACTTGTGCTTCGAATTCCTTCCAGTACGTCATGTCAATGCCGTCCTCAAGCTGCTTTTTGGATGACGGGAATCCGGCGGGCGATTCTTTCCGAGTAGGGAACGATAGCATGTTACGAGTCGGCCTGTTCGGGGTCGCGGGCAGCGCCTTCGAAAGCGCTCTTGCTTCGTCGAATCGCGGAAGGAACGAGTTTCGGAGGTTTGGGACCACGACGAATGGCATTGAGAACTGGAGCATACGCCAGTTCTTTACCTCCCTCGACCGAACGCAGCATGAGTCCACCACGGCTCATATCGCCCCGTCCCACAAATTCCATAGGGAAGAGCAGACGGTCCTGGAAGATCTGAAGGAGAGGATCCACGTATTTGGAAGTTGCAATGCTGCCCAGCAGAACAATGTCGCACACGCCTCCGAGCCTCTCCAAAAGCAAATGACAGTCCCGCTCGAGCGGAGCGCGATATCGCGGGTCTCCGGCATCGATGTCGTTCGCTGCCATCTCGCGTAACCGCTCGAGGGTCACAACTGTTTCCGGAGCGAGCAAGCCCGCAGACGCAGTAATCACGAATGAACCTGATACATCGAACGGAGGCGTGGAAAAGGTTCTCGCATACGCAAGCTTGCCGCGAAAATACAAACCGCTGACAAAAGTGAACAACTCACCCAGCGTCACGCCATTTTGCCGCAGACGGCAAGCAAGATCTGAAGCAGCATTTGCTTTGAGGACGTAACCGGCACGGATGCCTGCAAGGTTGGCGGGCGAGAGGAGAAAAATCCGATGCTTGCGATGCGAGTGTGAGGTCAGGCCTGAGATTCCTTTCTGTGTTGATTTGGGTAGCGCCGGCGTCTCGCCGGCTCCCCGGCGGTTACGGTAACCGCCACATGCCGGCAAGATGCCGGCGCTACGCCGTGTGCTTCCGGCGTAGCCCTATTTTAGTCGAACAGACGGTAGCGAAGCTTACTTGCATCGAGTCGTTGTGCTCCGGCATCCGAATGACAGGTTGAAACCGGTATCGATGATCGGAGATCAGGATGGAGTTCGGAATCGCCATTCCACAGACGTATCCAGATACCGCCCGGATTCAGCGCTTCTTGCGCCGGGCCGAAGAGATGCCTTTCACAGCCGCATGGTGCATTGAACAAGTAATCGGGACTGCTCCCGTTCTAGAATCGGTGACCACTCTGGCATACGCGGCAGCAATTACCAAACGGCTGCGCCTTGGGATAGCAGTTCTCTTAATCGCGCAGCGCAATCCCATCGATCTGGCGAAATCGTTGTCATCGGTCGATGTGCTTTCGAATGGGAGGCTCATGGTTGGGGTGGGCCTTGGCGCGAGTAGCCGACACTATCCGGCATATGGACTTGCAACCGAAGGCCGGGTCGCTCGGTTCCGCGAAAACCTGGAGATCATCAACCGGCTCTGGACCGAAGACAGAGTGACCTTCCATGGACGCTTTTCACAACTCGACAAGATTCCAATGCAGCCGAAGCCCGTGCAGAAGCCGCGCCCGCCAATCTGGTTTGGCGGACATGTTGAGGCCGCGCTCCGCCGTGCAGTCGAGCTGGGTGACGGCTACATGGGCGCGGGATCGACACCCATGGAGGTGTTTCTCAACGACATCAAGCAATTGCCGCCGGAGTTTCCTAAAGCCAAGCGACTGTACCTGGCGTTCGGTGACAATCTAGCGCGATTGCGAGAGTGGTTCGGGGCGTTTTACCACAAGCCGGAAATGGCCGATCAGGTGGCAGTGTGGGGATCGCCACAGCATATTACCGACGAGATCATCCGCTTGAAAGAAGCCGGCGTGAATCATGTCCTGCTGCATCCTGTGTTCGACGAAGAGGAGCAGATGGAGAGGCTTGTAAACGAAGTATTGCCTCGCGTGTAGCCGTGACCAGCGCTCATCGCTTAATCCATGCGGCCCCGTCTGCTTCGATGAACTGCTTTACACCTTCCCTGCCCGTGAGAGCCAGCCAGAGCGATCCACCTTCGCGCTCCAACCGTAAGTCAATATCGAAGAACGGGCAACAGGCACGCTCGCCGACTGCCCACTCCGCGGCCAGTTGTACCGTGTTGGAGTCAGCCGGAAATTCAAATTCGTAACCATTGGGGAGTTCCCGAACGTTCTTTTTGAGCGAGTGCAACTTGGGACCGAGTTCATCGAAGTGACGCTTCCTCTGCTCCGGAGTGAGCGCCAGCCGGTTACAAGCAAAAGCTGACTGGGGCCGTTTGGCGTCTGGCGAGCTACCTTGTGCCCCTGCCGATTCAGACAGGCTCATGACAGCGGTAGCAAGCAATGCGCACAGCATTGCAGCGGTCAGTATCATCGAGGTGTTGTTCACAGTTATTCTCCTTTTCAGAACTGCTCTCGTGAGATTTAGCGACTCGCAGGCGGAACGATGTTGTTCATCCGCAGGTACTCCACCATCTGACCGTAATGATTGGACGAGTGAGCTACAGCATCGATGAGCATCAGAAGGCGCGTTCTGTTGCCCTTGGATGGGACCGGATCGTCCATGTTGTTTTCATTCAGTGCCAGCGCTGCTCGGTGAAGGCTGATGAACGAGCCTTTGAGATAGTCCATCACCTGAGCCTTCGTCTTCACAGTGCCGGGTGCTGTTTCGTGGTCGGTGCCAGCCGGCGGCTCTTCGCCCAGCGTGGCAGCGGCGAGTTGGTAGTTGGCAGCCGCCAGGTGTTTGACTTGCTCGGCGAATGTACGAACACCCGAAAACTCGCCATTGGCCGGGGCAAAAGCGTATTTCTCCTCCGGCATGATTTCCGCGGCAGGTACGAGTAATTGCTCGGTGTTCGTGACCCAGAAATCCATGACCTGACTGACAGTATGTGGTTCAGCAGGCCTGGCGACTTGCACGATGACGCTCGCGGCATACAGCAGCAAGACGACGGCAAGCTTTCGGATTATTCCGCTCAAGCCAATTCCTCCCCTTCGAAACTTGCTTCTTGAGAAAGCTACGACTTAAAGCCGACTTTAAGGCAAGCGGAATTTTGTAAATTCTTTGTCAGGCCAGAACGAGGTTTAAGAGAGGTCAGAGACTTCGTCTATGATTGGCTCCATGCCGTTAAGCATTTCTGTAGTCGCGAAGCAGATTGGACTTCGGCCGTCTGCGATCCGGTATTACGAACAGATCGGGATTCTCCCTCCAGCGCAGCGAGTGAGTGGACAACGGCGCTACGACGTCACGGTATTGCATCGCTTGATACTGATTCAGAAGGCGCGGCAGACTGGCTTTACGCTGGATGAGATCAAAGAATTGTTCTTTGGGTTTTGCGCTGGGACGCCCCCTTCAGTCCGTTGGCAGAAGTTGAAGAAGCGGAAAATTGTCGAACTCGATGCGATGTTGGAGCACATCCAGACCATGCGTACCATCCTGGAACAACAGGGGAATTGCCGTTGCACGGCGCTGGAGGAGTGCGGGAAGAGGATGTTCGAGAAGCAGTGCGGAAGCAGCACGACACGACGCGAGGCTGCAGAAGGTCAACAAAACCCTCGCAAAGAGCGTCTCACAGGACCACAGTGGAAGCCCGCTCGACCAGCTGCTTTGCCGGAGCGAGCGCGATCAAGAGTGCGCCGATGATACCAAGAAGGCCCCGGCGCACAGCAATTCTCCGCGTCGATTCTCGCGGCACGGAAGTTCGCGCAGTACGACGGCGGGAAGCGCGTGCCTGCAACCGTTGCTGCGATCTCTGACGCCCTTCGCTGGGCAGAGGAAATCATGAATGAGATCGACAGGCGTTGGCCCAGCAAATCTGAGATGAACACGTGATGAGTTGCTAATGTTCTGTCGTTGTTGCGACTTGTCCACCATCGAAATGCGACACGACCCGTCGGCACAGAGCAACAAACTCGTCGTGTGTGAGGTCGTTTTTAGCGTCATTCGTTCGGTATGAACAGATTTTGAAACTCGCTTCGCTGAGACCGTCACCGACATGATCTACCGATGGAAGTAGAGCGAACTTCGATTTGTAGACCCGTCGTTGAGCCTTGGACTCCGCGTTGTTGTACCTACTTAGCAATGACCAGTCCAGTTGCTCGCCCGTGTAGTGGTCACATGCGCCACAGTTAATCACTGCATCGTGAATTGCCAGCTTGTACTGCTCGCGGCTGGCGGTTTGATTGCCGCGCTCCTTGTCTCGCTTTACGTGGGCGGAAGCCCTTCTACTGAGCCATCGTTCGTATCTCTCTTGTGCCAGAATTGGAACGAGGAAGTCAGGCATCTGATACTTGCGGGTTTTCATTCCAGTGTCCTCCCTCGAAACAAGCACCCCATTGTAATTCGCGGACCTTGGAGAAGATTACCCTCGTCCACTCGTCATCGAGCTACACTCGCTCGTAGATGCTTACCTTGATCTCGCCCACAGAAACCTCGATATTCAATACGGGATTTCCGGGCGAACCAACAATTCTGCGGGATCGAAAAAGCCGCATGTAGTTCAACTGTAGTTCAACAGGCGAGAGAGAATTCAGGAAAGCGTTACAGATCAATAGGATGGAAAAGATTTGGTAGCGCTACCGGGAATCGAACCCGGGTTTGAAGATTGAGAATCTTCCGTCCTAACCCCTAGACGATAGCGCCGCCGGGCAGAACTAAATTATAGCAAAGCCCACGCGGCGGACTTTTCTCCCA
>Ga0210408_10001246_pt1 | contig 27326 bp, 47 predicted proteins | sample IncBWH4MmetaG_FD_155471 | JGI IMG/M metagenome (GOLD analysis project Ga0210408, IMG submission 155471) | Forest soil microbial communities from Barre Woods Harvard Forest LTER site, Petersham, Massachusetts, United States - Inc-BW-H-4-M | ecosystem: Environmental > Terrestrial > Soil >...
GGCAGCGTACTTCGCGGTCTAGCTGCTCCGCCACGGCGGCACGGGCCGCATCGATCTGGTCGACAGCTTCATCAATGGCGCCTCCGGACGGGATGTCATGGAGCTCCTCGCGCCCGTTCGCAGCACCATCGGCAACATCCACACGGGGCTGTCTTGGGAAGGAGCCCAGCTCTACGCCGATCAGTCGCTCGACTGGGTCTACATCGACGCCGACCACCACTACGAGCCCGTGTGCCGGGACATCGACGCTTGGCTCCCGAAGGTCAAGCTGGGCGGCGTGATCGCGGGTCATGACTACAGCAACTATCCGGGCTTCGGGGTGATCCAGGCGGTCAACGAGCGCTTCGACAACGTGATCATCTGGCAAGGCGAGCGCTTCCAGGGCGACGGGGTGAGGGAGTTTACGGAGGCGGAGCTCGGGGACTACTACCCGTCGTGGTGCGTCAGGGTGAAAGCTTAGGGCTCCAGCTCGACATCAGCCGGCCCGCGCAGGACTCGTGGATGCCGACCGTCAGCGTGCGCCCTCCGAGCCGGAGCGTCGTCTCGTACTGAACCTTCGGGCCCCAGCAAAACATGCACGTGAGCTCGTCCGCGGGATCTGAGAGCACTAGGTCCAGCTCTAGCGTCAGCGTGCCGGGCTGGCGGGGCTCGGCCATCGTCACGGGTGCACCGGCACGACGATCGGCACCGGCATCACGCGCGTCTCACCGGAGCGCCACAGCGCGGTGCAGCGGTAGGCCAGCTCATGCTGCTGGCACTCGGCCATGAAGGCCTTCTTATCGGAGCTGCCTGACATGATCAGCATGACCACTGCCCCCACGCACACGAGCAGCACCACCACTAGCCCGCGATTCATGCGGCGGTAGGCACGCTCGGCTTCGGCAGAGAGGCTTGGGTCACGCGAGCCAGTCCCTGAGCCGCTCATGCGACCGGCCTCACGTCATCGGAGACGCCTCGGAGTTGGGCTTCTTCAGCAAGCTCGGCATTCAGTTGCTCTCGGAAGATCGGCCACAGCTCCTTCAGGAACATCGTCACCTGCATCGGGTAGCGCGTCTGGATCAGCCGATGCGCTTCATCGATCTTGCTCGCGCGCGCCCATTCCCATTGCTCGATCAGATTCGACCAGTCGACGCGATCCATGATCGTTTCTTCGTGGATCTTGTCGGTGATGTCGAAGTCGCCGGCCACCATCAATTCATGGATCTCCCGCTCGATGGCTTTCTCCGTTGCCTCGTGATCGATCTCGCGCTTCCCCGCCGAGAACTTGTTGATCAGATAGTCGTCCCCAGCCTGCACGAGGAACGCCCGCATGCCGCACTCGGGGAGGCCTCCAAACCAGTAGCCGTAGTTCCCGTAGTCGGAGAGGATGCTGATGCAGCCGTCGTCGGTGATCCAGATCCGAGCCCACTCGATGTGGGGCGGCGCAACGCGGACTTGGTAGAAGCGGGTGACGGGGGTCTTCATGTGAATGACCGAGCCAGGTTATTGAGCGCTGCGAGCTTGCCCGCCATGATCGTGGCCGCTTCACCGAGCGCCTCGTTGAGGTCCCGCTCTTCACCCGTACCGACGCGCCCCGACTGCGCACAGATCTCCGTGTCGTCCTCTGACGAACCCACGATCCGGATCCGTGCCCATGCGCTACGACCGATGGGCCGCGCGCTGGGACCGACCGTCGAGACATCCGCCTCGATCTCCATGGTCCACCCCGAGTCGGTCCCCACGCGCACGCGGTAGCCTGCGCCGGGATGGGGGCGTACCAGGATGACGTTCCGCCAGTGAAGCCTTTCAGGGAGCGCTGGCGCCGGACCGAGGATCGCGTGCACTGGACGCCGGATGGGCGGCTCCCAGGTCACTAGCGAGCCCCGGAGAGCTCCGCACCGTTTACAGCAGCCGCGACCATTGTCCTCGTGCTCGCAAGCATCAGTCAACGCTTTGGCCGCTTGCGCTTCGTCGATCTCATCTCGAGTCGTCAGGAACTGATTCATGGCGTGTACTCCGGATCGCTTTTCAGCATCTCGAGGGTTTGCAAAGTCACCAGCGTTTGCTCTGTCGGACCTGCTGCCCGAATCAGCTGCATCCCGATGGCGTTGAGCTTGCCGAGTTGTTCGGAGATCTGCAGCACGCAGGCATCCAAGGCCGCCAGCAAGTCTGCTTCCGTGCCATTGAGCGCCCAGTCAAAGCAGCCGTGCAAGGCTGGGTAGTCAGCATCGCCCTCGATCACGGCAATGAATGCGTAGGCCTCGCGAGGCTCATGCCAAGACCAAGCACGCAACTGAAGCGTATAATCCCCTAGGGTGACCCGCTGGTCATAGCAAACATCCTGCCGACCACGCTCAGTGATGAATGTGCTCGGCAGAGAGAATCCTCGCCACATGAGCACTGCTGGCAAGGACCACGGCAGCACCGACAGCTCTTCGCTCACGGCTTCCTCATGTAAAACCGTTCGATAAAGTCGTAGGCCCGCTGGTTCCAGCGCGCGTCGTAGAGCGCGTTGTGCGCGTCGGCATCATCTTGCTCGGGCAAGTCCCGGCTCAAGATCCCGTAGTGGTCGGCGAGCTGCTTCAGATCTCGGCAGTACATCGGCCACCCTGGAGGCAGATCGATCATCTTCCCGAACAGCTGGCAGAAGACCACCCAGTCGTAGTCCGCGTAGTACGCCCAGAACTCCGGCTTGAGTTGAGTGCCTGCCGCGACGAAGGCCACGATCTCATCCCGGATCTGAGCCCGCGGCTTCCACAACGGATCGCCCGGAGGCGGGAGCTTATTGAGCACGTGCTGCTTCACCCAGTCGTTGCAGTGCAGCGGATCGAACTCTCGACTGACGGCGTAGTACTCGCGACCGTCATCACACTTGATGCCGATCGAGATCAGCTCGATGATTTTCCCATCCTCGTCGAATTCGGTGTCGAAGAAGTACTTCATGAGCTCTCCTCGCTGGGCCACATCCAAAAGCAGTTGATCAGTGCGGCCCCCGCCGCAAACGCTAGCCACTCCGCTGCAGGACCCGTCGTGTATCCCAAGCCCACGATGCAACAAGCCAATATGAACGCGTTGAGCGCAAACAGCTTCGCCTTCCCGGCCGTCATCGGATCTCCGCTTCGAGACACCGCGCAGTGCGATAGTGGGCAGCCTCGGGAGCGTTCTCGTCGGGGTCGACCTGCTTCAGGATCATCACGAAGGCGCCGCACAATGGGTCGCCATCATCGTCCCGGATGAAGCACGGGCAACCGTCTGTCGACGCGCCGCTCGAGGGCTCGCTGCAGAGGGTCGGATGATCGGGATCCACCCAGATGGTGAGCCGAACGTTTAGCGATTTAAGCTCAGTCATAGTCCTTGATCTCTCCTCCCCAAGCAGGCTCGCTGCTGCGCGGCCAGCCATTGGTGTGATTGAACGCAAGCTCCAACGCCGTCTCGAACGGAAACGCCTCGTAGCCCGTGTGGCCCCCACGGCTCACCCAGTAGTACCAAAAGTTGTCCGCGAAGCGGATCACCCAGCGGAGCGCTCTCACTGTTCGAGCCCCTGGCTTTTGCGCAGCTCTTGTCGCGCATCGTACAGCTCAGCAACCTGCTGGCGCGTGAGCCGCTCACCGCCCCGCATGCAAGCGAGCTGTCCCCACACGAAGGAGATCGCTTGCTCACGCCGAGCGCGGGCTTGCTCTTCGGGGGTCATGCCCGCGAAGGCTTCGTTGGCGCGCGACAGGAGCGCTTCCAGCTCGGGGTCCATGAGGGGTCTTACGGGCATTGGGCTGCAGATCTTCCTGACAGTTTCGTGCTATCACGATTCATCCATGAAGCGAAGCCCTCTCAAACGCAAAAAGGCGCTCCCAAAACCCACCGGCTACCTCAAGCGCAAGACGCCGCTCCGTCGCTCCAGCCCCAAAGCCATCGCCAAGAAGCGCGAGCGCGCTGGGCTCGCCGATCCCGAGTACTTGAAGTGGATCCGAAAGATCCCCTGCATCGCTCCCTCCTGCGGAGCCAAGCACCGCGTGCAGCCGCATCACATGACCGGAGGCCAAGGCGAGCAGCGACGCGGCATGAGTCAGAAGGTCCACGACCGAAACACCCTGCCGCTCTGCTCTCGGCACCATCGAGCGTTTCATGCCGGCAAAGGGATCTTCAACGACTGGGCCAAAGAGCAGCGGCGCGGGTGGCAAGAAGCGTGGATCCGAAGACTCAATAGTGAGTGGCTACTCGTCGTGCCGTTCGCTGACTCTGGCGTATCAAAAGCTTTCGGTCCCTACGACATAACGAATCACTGACACGTGCCCTCTTCCATCCACACGACGCCACTCGGGCACAGCCCACTCGGCTCGCAAGCGGCATCCTTCTGACAGAGCGCGCAGTCTGGCGACGAGCAGATCCAGTTGCGTCCATTGTAGTTGACGGCGTCGTTCAGGGTGTATTTGTCGCAGTGAGCGCGATCGTACGGCTCCCAGCACGCGCCGCCGTCGGTGCCCGCTACCGACCAGCGGATCCAGTCTGCGGCGGGGGGCGCGCCCGTGATCTCGAAGTAGTTGTAGCCGCCAATGGCCGGCGGGAAGGTCTGCTTCTTATTGCACAAGGCCTCTTGCCCGTTGACGCGGATCGTGCGCACGGCCCAGCCGACGGTCTGGGAGCACGTCAGCGTGTCGAAGGACTCTTTGGTGCGGTAGCAGGTGGCCGTCCCGAGCGCGAGGTAGCCTGGGGAGACCGTGTCCACCGGATCGGCGCAAGGTGTCCCCTGGGACAACGCCCCACCCATTCCGCTGCCGCCAGTCCCACTTTCACCGGCTTGGGACAACGCCCCGCCAGAATGGTTGCCGCCAGTCCCACCCCCAGCGGCGCCCCCTGCTGAGGCCTGGGCGTCGCCGGCCTCGCCCGTGGGCGTAAATAGCTCACCCGCTGTGAAGGGCGCGCCGCAGGCGCTGAGCGCGAGCGACAGGAGCAGCAGCACTGGGATCAGACGGATCTTGGTCATGGTGGACTCTACGCCGCCCTGGCGGGCGACCTTCCCCGGACCCTAGCAGTCTTCTTGACAGTTTCAAACTGTCACGATGGGGCGCTCTGCCTACACTGGATCTGGGGGAGGCTCTGAGCCGCCGGCGCGCGCGATGGCCCGCTCGACCTTGCTCGCCATGCGCTGCAGATCTTCGGTGTCGAGCTCGACTGCGCTCGTGAGCGCTGTCACGATGGCGCGGGCTTCGACGACGGCCGTCAGCACGAGCCGCACTTCGCGCTCGGTGGACTGGCGCTCACCCTTGGCGGTTTTGAAGTAGCTTTGGGCGCGATCGATCATGCGCGTGGCCGAGTCGACGGCTGTCGTGTACTGCGGCGTGTGCACGTCGGTCACGGCGCACAGGCGTGCGGCGCGTGCCACGAGCGCGACCGCGCGCAGGCACGACTGGCAGGCTTCAGCGTCCATCGGAGCGGAGACTACAGCCCGACTTGGATCTTCACGTTGGCCGCGAGCGCTTCCATGTACGAGCCCGACTGCAGACTCTTCATCAAGACGACGTCGGTACCGCTTCGCGCGTAGGCCGCGACGACGAGCGAGTTGAGCGCGGGGGAGGAGTCGGCAAGGTTCACGACCTGACCGAGGAGAGCCTGGGTCGGCGCGGTGGCGTCGGTGATCTCATCGAGCGAGGTGCCTGGGATGCCTGTCACGCGGGCGCCGTTGTTCGACCAGGTCACCGTGAACGGCGTCCCTGCCGACTCATTGACACCGAAGCAGGGCGGCTGAGGGGTCACGAAGCCCTGGGTGGGGCCCGGAGCGCCTACGATGGAGGTCTTCACTGCCACGATGCTGCCGACGCCGATTGCCATGGGGAGAAGACTACGTGGGGTCTGGGCAAAGGGTCAAGTTTCTGGCTTGACGAATTCACCCAGCAGACAGTATCCTCTGTCCGTGGCTTGACAGTCAGCGCGCCGCGCACCCCGGACCGAACCCCGTAGCCGAGCTTGGCTTCTTCGGTCTCCTATGCGTTTGCTGCCTGAATTTAGCTACGACCGCCTCTCTAGCTCAGCGGTCAGAGCACCGGGCACGCCTTGCGCGTCTCCGGAGGTCCGACGTTCGAATCGTCGGAGAGGCTCCCCGCGCTCCTAGCTCAGTTGGTAGAGCACCAGGGCATAAGCACCCCGGAGGTCAGTGGTTCGAGCCCACTGGAGCGCACGAAGGAGTATCCCATGGAGAAGCTATACGTCATCGTCCGATCTGATCTGCCGCCCGGCGCGCAAGCCGCCCAGAGCACGCACGCGGCCATCGCGTTCACGCTGCTCTATCCAGAATTGACCGCGGGCTGGGCCGCCGGCGAGGACAACCTCGTGCTGCTCGCTGTGCCCGACGAGCGAGCGCTCGGTGAGCTCGTGCGGCAGGCCCAGAGCCAAGGCATCCGCACCGCTGCGTACCACGAGTCTGCCATGCAGAATTCCCTCACGGCGTGCGCGTTCTCGGGAGAGATCGCTAAGGCCGTGTCGTCGTTGCCTCTGGCGCTTCGTCCACCGAAGCCGGCTCAGGCTGCCGCATGAACTCCAGCACCCGAGCGGGATCGACCCCGAGGGATCGAAGGAGCCCCACGTAGGCCGCGCAGCGGCGCTCGGCCGACTCGGCTTCCTGGATCAGGCAATGCACCTCGTACGGAGTGGCCTGCACCGTAAACGCCAAGTCTTCTGGCTTGAGCCATTCGACTCCGTCGATGCTGCCGTCTCCCATGCAGAGCCAATCGCCGTTGTCGAGACGGATGCGCCCGCCCGGATCAGCGACCCTTGAGCCCCCAGAGGCCGCGAGCGCGAGACGCTTCAGATCGTCACGACTCATGACGGCACCCGCGTGAGCCAGAGCATCCGGAAGCCACCGTTCAGGTCGGCGGCGGCCTTGATCGTGATGGGGCGAATGAGGCCGTCCGTGCCGATCTCCCCAATCACGAGCCCCCATTCCTGAAGCTTCAAGAGCTCCGCTTCCGGATCATCGTGATCCGTCGGCGTGAACTCCATCGCGATCGCGATCTTCGGGCTCTTTGCAATCACCTTGCGCATACCAGCAAGGGCCTTCATCTCAAGCCCCTGAATGTCGATCTTCACGAAGTCAACCGGTACCGTCTTCTCTTCGGCCCAGCCGGCCTCGTCGAGCGTGGTGATCTCCACTGACTCCTGAGCGACGCCGGGCTCGCTCAAGCCGAGCAGGCTCGCGCTGCCCATCATCGTTGGCAGGGTATTGAGCACCGCCTTGCCTCGGTAGTCGCCGACCGCCGAGCGATCCAGCATGCCCTGCTTGCCGAAGCCGTTGACCGTGAGCGACCTCTGGATGAGATCTGCCAAGCGCTGCTGCGGCTCATAGGCACAGACGAGTCCTGTCGGGCCCACGAGCTCACTGAGCAGCAGGGTGAAGTAGCCGCAGTTGGCGCCGACGTCGATGCAGCGCATGCCGGGCTTCACGTGGCTCGCAATGGCTTGACTGACCCACATCTCCCAGTAGCCGTTCATGAGCATGTGGGGGGTGAGCGAGAGATCCCGCGTGTCGACGTACATCAGTAGCTCACCGAGCACGCGACAGAGCGCCGTGTGGTCTCCGAGGTAGGCGGAGCGCGTGCTCTCGCGGCAGTACTTCTCGATGAGCGATCGATCTTCTTGTCGGAACAGCGATGACAGTTTCATTTAGTGGCACTCCTCTGTGGACTCTTCTTCGTCGTCTTCATCTAGCTCCGCGAGGTACGCGCGCGCCGCATCGAACGACGTCACTCCGTAAGCCAACTCGAAGAGCACGTCGGCTGTCTTCTCATGCGCGCGGCACTCCTGCTCGTAGAGCGAGTCTGAGCCCACGGCCCACTTAGTCAGGCTGTCGGTAACCTTCTGCCGGATCCCGAGTCCGAGCACGACGCCCATGCCGACGGCCATCACCTCGGCGGCGCCGCCGGCGAGGGCATTGTCCCAGCCGATCCAGGGGTGAGCGCCCGGACCGAGCATGCCGAAACCGACGAGGCTACCGGTCGCGAGTGGCCAGAAGAAGAACCAAAGCCACTTCTCCGTCACGACAGCTCCTTCGGCTTCAGCACAAATCCTGTGCCCTTGCAGCGCTCGCACTCCGCGTCTTCGATCCCATAGACGTGGAGTGCCACCTCACTGCACCCAGCACGCGTCGGGCACTCAGGACAGCGCACGCTCGCAGGCGGCGGGGATAGGCGGCGGGGCGTGCCCATCACAAAAACTTTTCCGGGTGCAGGTACCGCTCGGGATCTCCCCAGAGCTCGGAGAAGGCAATGATACGGAAGCGGCCCTTCACGCGGCCCTCGAGCGCGTCGGTCACGAGCCCGCGCACGATCCCTGTCGCCGTCACGCCCCAAAGATTGGCGTAGTGGTCGAGGGCGGAGGCGACGCCACGGGTGAGCAGGGTGTCGGCAGCAGGCATGGGTCCGCGCGCAATGTGATAGGTGACGCCTTGGTAATGCCACGATCCTGAGGTCGTCGTGGGGCGCGGAGCACCGGTGCTCAGGAAGTGGTGAATCAGGCTCCTCAGGAGCGCTCCGGAGCCGATCTGAAGCGTACCGACGTACTCTTTGAATGCGCGATGGACGACCTGGGGCATCGTGAGCCGAAAACGGGCGTGATCGGTGCGATAGAGCGCTCGTTTCCTGCCTGCTTTGCGCAGTCGTCCCCGCAGCGGCAATTCGGCATTGCGTAAGCGCTGCACCTCACGGAGCACGTCTACCCGCACGCCGAGCGTCTTGGCAACGCGCTGGATCGAGACGCCCGAGGGAGCCGACCAGCGCATGGCGAGCAGTTGCTTTACCAGCCATGGCCGGAAGCGGAGCTGATTGGCGCTCCCGCTCATCCCATGATGATCCGCGAAGGCTCCGGCGGAGCGGGCGGAGCGGGCGGCACCGAGACGATGCGCGTCACGGCAGCGATGTCTCGGTCGTTCAGGAGGGTAGCGACGGAGCAGATCCCGGTCACCCCTGGCACAAGCCATCGGACTTCGACAGCGTCGTCTGCATCGACGTCGTTCAGGACCGCGTAGCGAATCATCTGGGTCGACGAGAAGACCGGCGGTCCCCCGGGTGCTCCTTCCTCGAGCGCCTCTTGCGGGATCCATTGCGGGTTCTCCGGATCGTCGGCGTGCTGCATCTTGAGGTGCTCTTTCACCATCGGGATGACGAGCGGGATCCGAAGCTGCACGAGTACCGGAACGCCAAAGTAGGCTGCGAGCGCGGTCTTTTCCATGGGACTAGGGCTTCTTCTTTCGTTGGGTGGTGAAGCGGCTCTCGACGAGGAGCTCACTCACGGCTCCCCGCTCGTCGCCGTTTCGGTTGATGTTACGGCGGGCGAGCACTTTGATCTTTTTTAGGCCCTTGTACAGTTTGACCGTGGTGGGGCAGTGGGAGTTGGAGAGGAGCGCGATGTGCTTACCGTAAGCCGCAAGCATCGTCATGTGCTCGGACAAGATCTTATGATCCGCACTCGTGAACCCATCGGCCTGGTAAGCCGTGAAGCTTTCCTTAGTCACCGGCACGTAAGGCGGATCATAGTAGATGAAGTCGCTCGTGGTGGAGACGTACGCAGCAGAGTGGAAGGGCTCGGCGCAAAGCTCGACGCCGAGGAGAGCCGCGCTCGCCGCGTGGAGCGCTTCGAGATCCAAGATCTGGGGGTTCTTGCGCTTACCCCAGGGGACGTTGAACTCGCCCTTCTTGTTAACGCGGTACAGGCCGTTGAAGCAGGTCTTGTTGAGGTAGATCATGCGCGCGGCTTTGGCGCATTCGCTGCGGGGCACGGCCGCGCGGATCTCGTAGTAGGTCTTCTCGCCGTAGGGCTTCTTGAGGAGTTTGTTCAGCTCGCGGATGACGCCCTTCACGTCGTCACGCACGGCCGCGTACATGCCGATGAGCTCGGTGTTCGTGTCGGAGAGGCGGGCGTAGCGGAAGCGGCGCCTGGAAGCGAGGGCGAAGAAGATCGCGCCTCCGCCCACGAAGGGCTCGTAGTATTTTTCGATCTGCTCGGGGTGCAAGCGGTCGATGGCGGCGAGGATCGTGTCCTCGATCTGCGCCTTGCCGCCGGCCCACTTCAGTATGGGCCTAGCGTAGTTGATGATCTCGCCGGGGACGGCGGCGGGCTTGGGCATCAGTTGGCTTCCTTGTCGCGTGCTTCGAGCTCCAGATAGTCTTCCAGCTGATTGGACCCATCGATCGCGAAATGCATCCCGTCGCAGCTGTCTTCGGCTCGCGCAGACAAGATCCCGCCTACCCAGAAGTCTTCATCTTCAGCTTCGACTCGAAGTGTCACCGGATAATGATCGGGCACACCGTCGAGAGCTTTACGAAGCTGGCCTACGGTGAGGCCTGGGGCCTCGATCTCGTCGTCGTCCTCTTCTCCAGGTTCTGGAACCGGCATCACAAACGGGATCTCGTGCCCACACGAAGAGCACTTCCACAGGATCCCCGAGCCCGGGAGTCCCGCCTGCACCAATTCGGACACCACGCCGCACCCTGGACACTTTCCACCGACTTGCATCATGTGTTCCTCAGCAACTCTACGAAGGGCCCGAGCGAAACCTTCCACGACCAGTTGTTCCGCCACAGCGGCGACGCCTCGACCGCCTCGCTCTGGAACGCCAACCAAGCCATCCGCACTCGCATGATCGAGTGCGCGATGTCCCTAGGGGCGAGTGACGGCGCCACCGATCCCGGCAGATCATCGAGCGGCTCCAGCTCGCCCGTGCGGATGATCTCCGCCGTCGTCGAAATGCCGGAGCCGAGGTACTCCATGTGCCCCGTGCACGCCGTCACCGCCACAGGCACGCCCGAGCACAAGGCCTCGAGCGGGATGAGCCCGAAGGCCTCCCCGCGCGACGGCTGGCAGACCAGGTGCGCGCGCTGGAGGTTTTTCGCCATGGCGACCGCGGGCAAGTCGGCGCGGTCGGCGATACGCACGCTCTCTGGCAGGCGGATATTGAGCTCCCAGAGCGTGTCCATCAGCGAGAGCTGCGCCTGGCGATCCATGACGCACAAGAGGCGTGCGTCTTCCCAGGACAGCGCGATCCATGCCTGGATGAGCTCGACCGTGCCCTTCCGGCGCTGAGCGCTGGTGGAAAAGTGCATCACCCGGAAGGGGTCGCCGCGCTCGAACGATTCGCGCGTCTCGCTCGAGAGATCTTGACGGTAGTGGTACTCCGCAGAGACGCCGTGCGGAACCGAGTGCACGACGCCGACATAGTGCCCGTCGAAGTGTTTACTCACGACGTCGGCGGCCCAGGCGCTCGGCGCCATCAGGTGCACCTGGCGCGGGAAGCGCTCGGCGTAGCCCGTGATCAGGCGCACGAGGTCGGGGGGGAGGCGATTGGAGTTCGGGGCCAGCATGATCCAGTAGTGCTGGTGGAGCCCCCGCTTGAATAGATCCCCCACTTGGCCGAGGGGGCCCGTGAAGATGCCATGGCGCGCGCTCGCGCCAGCGTGGGATTCTTCCTCGGGGGCCTCCGCGACGTCGAGCGGGCAGATCCCAGCGAGCAACCCTTCCTCATCGAGCACCGAGCGGAAGCCATCGGTCACGACTGCGAGCGAGCCGTGGCCCTGCACGCGTCCGTACAGGCGGGCGCGGGTCACACGGACACCGATCGGTAGTACTCGAGCGCAGGCGGGCGACGAGCCGCGACCGCGAGGACGCGTTCACGCATCAGCTGGCCCACGGCAGGCAACTGAAACGCGGCCAAGTGCGGGGAGGGCGCTGAGTGATTCGTCGGGCTCGTGGTGTACGAGAGCAAACCCGCCAACCTCGGCACCGTCACCTCTGCCCACTGAGCGCCCGCTTCCCACCGATACGAATCCGGGACGGGCTCGAAGGCGGGGAGACGAGCGCAGCTATCGGTCACGGGATTGGCAAAGTCCCGCACGCCGCCGGCATCCACGTACGCGAGGCGATTGCCCGCGAGCGCCGCCTCGAACGCCGGCAAGCACCACGCTTCCCCATGGCTCGAGCACACGTAGATGTTGTTCCGGTAGTGGAGCTTCAAGATCTCGGGCTTCGGAAAGCGTCCTTCGCGAAGCTTCACGCGATCAGTGAGCGCGGCTGCCGTCCAGCCGCGCTGCTGGATCGATTCGTCTGCGCTGAGTCGCGCCATCACGTGGTCGGGCGTCTCGTACCCCGGCCAGTTGCCGCCCGTGTACTTGATGGTGAGCGCCACCCGATCCTTCGGCGTGAACGCCCTCAGGAACGCCTCCACGAGCTCAGCGTAGGCCTTCCTCGGCTCCCAGCGCCCGATGCTGTAAAACTTTCGCCACTTCAGATCGGGGGCGCGCTGCCGAAGCTTCAGGATGGGATCCTGGGGATCGTACGGGTGCGGGATGACGACGACCTTGTCCGCGGGCACGCCCGAGCGAATGAGCATGTCGCGGTTGTCGTGGCAGGGGACCCAGTTCTCGGCGACGCGAGACAGGATGCGGGCGATGCCGGGATCGATCCGATCGCGCTCCCAGACGCTGTAGACGATCGTGTTGTCGTAGATGTGCTGCCGCATTGCCATGTCCCCTTCGACGCCGGTGCTCGACTGCGCGATGGCGCCTTGGGGGACGATGACCTTCTTCAGGTGCTCAGCGTCACGCACGACGAGGTGTTTCACGACCGGGCAGAGCGCGGAGGCGGTCGTGCGATCCAGCTCCCCGATCTCTTGGCGCACGTCTTTCGGTAAACCCCCGATGTGCACGCTGCCGACGCCGCCGTGCTCGTCGATGACAGTGCCCGTGAAGCTCTTGAGGAACACAGGGATACCGGACGAAGCCAGGGCTCGAGCGTGCAGGCGCACGGCGACGGCGGTGCCGTCCCAAGGCGTCTCGTACTCGCCCTGGTACATGACTGCAAAGGGGTGAGCCGCGGGCTTACCCCCCGGCGCGAACTCCGCGTCGGTGTCTTTCGGACGAGTGGGCGCCTCGATCATTTGCCGCACTCGAACTTGCACCGCTCGTCGTTGCAGGAGTAGCCGACGGTCGCTCCCGTTATCTGGTCCTTGAGCATGAACACTCCATCACAGTGACGAGTGGCCCACCAGATGGATCGATCGCAGCTATTCGCGTGGATGCTGTAGGTGTCTTCGAAGTTCGTTTGCTTGATGTCGGCGAGTGCGGACTCGGCGCGATTCATCCGAAAGTAAGTGATCTCCAGTGCCAGCGGGATCAAGACCGCCAGCAGCCGCCACACGTACTTCACAGCGTCTTCACCACGGAGTTGTCGATCTTGAAGCGCCAGCCGCAGTTGAGCGGGCAGGTCACGACTTCGTGCAGGAAGATCGTGCCGGCGATGGTGAGGATCTCGTCGGGGTCCAGGGGGTTGACCCAGATTTCTCCCGCGCGGCGCGTGTCCAGATCGAATTTTTTGTGCTTGTTCGTGAACTTGAAGTTGGCTTCTGACGAGCCCACGCGGAGCGCGCACTTGGGACAAATCATGCACAGCATGAGCTCGGTCGGATCATCCTGATCAGCCAGCCGCAGCTCGCAGGTCAAGAACTGCTCGGGCTTGTTGTCCGAGTTCCGGAACTCCAAGACCACCCAAGCATGGTTTTCTCGGGACCCGAGATCGGCCACGCGCATGCGGGCGTTCAGGGGGTCGGTGCGCGCGATGCGGTGCCGCTCGGCCTCAGCGTTACGCCGCGTCTCGGCGTCGTGGCGCTTGGCCTGGAGCTCGTACTCGGCGCGTGAGCTGATGGTCCCTCCGCGCACGAAGGACGTCATCGGTGCCCCAAACTCCGGCTTGGGTGAAGCCGGGGCGGGCGCAGGAGTCGCGGGTTTCTCTTCGCTCATGGATGCGCTTTCACGGTCACTGGCACCTGCACAGGCTCAGGGTCCTGGTCAAGCTTGAACGGGCTCACGATGATGCGGGGCTCGATGTACACGGGCTTCACATCCGGGCCATTCGGATCTTTGCACATCACCCAAGTGCCTTCAGCGCTCGCCGGCGAGAAGAGGCCATTCGGGTCAGCTTGCGGCACGACGAGCCAAGCGAGCGGGCCTGGATCAGCGCCGCGGCCGCGGACGTCTTCTTTCTGGGGCGCGGTGTACTGCGTCGCGTACGGGATCCCGTAGCCGATGGAGTCGCACAGGAAGAGGCGACGGCCGGTATTCTCGGCGTAGGTGTACGTGAAGGTCGTGAGGCCTTCTTGATCGCGTAGCTCGAGGATCGACTTCAGGAGCTTCTTCTCTCGGAAGTGCGTGATGGCAGGCATGCCCGTCTTGGCGTTGCCTTCGGCGAGGATCGTCTCTTGTCGATCCGTCGCCGCCCGATCGGAGTCCGGCTTATCGTCGCAATCGTTCCCGGTCGCCGCCGACAGCAGCGCGATCCCGAGCAGGAGCCCCTTCACTGCGTCACCACATCGCGCATGGACGACATGAAGTCTTGCAGATCAGCGGGCAGCTTCGCGCTCTCGTAGCCCGCCTCTTGGTGCAGGATATAGGAGGCGATGGCCTGCTTCTCTTGCAGGGTCTTGGCACGCGCGTAGTCGAGTTGAGCGCTCCGGATCTCTTGCGCCATGCCCTCGTTGTAGGCCTTCGACTGCTCGAACGTCTCCCGCCGCACGGCCTCCTCCCTTGGGGCAAAGACCTTGTACAGGAAGAAGTCGTTGCCCGTGAAGACCCAGGTCAGACCCAAGATCCCGAGCAGCACGCCGATGCCGATCACTGCGTATTTCATGATGGTTGGACTCTCACTCGAGACACTTGGACAGAGAGAAATCCTGATAGCACGCACCTGTCACGATGCGCAATAGCCCAAAAGCTGATAGCCTCAGCGCAGCCGCAAATCAACACGGCGCAGAGCAAGACCCGCGTTGCGAGCGCGGTGCAGAGAGCCGTAGGACGCCATATCGAAGGCCTTGAGTGCCCCGGCAATCGGGTAAGGGTTCCACCTTGAACGGGCCCACTCCTACCTCATGTCAGAAACAGGGAAAGCCTTCGAAACGCTCCGCCGCTGTCTCAAGACCGGAGATCCGACAGGCGGCGAAGAAGCGCTCGAGCGGATCTTCCAGCGCTTGCTCACGGTGATGGGCGAGCTCGCTCAGCTCAAGCGCAAGGCCGACGAAGCGCGGGAAGACGAGTGGCGGAAAGAGTTCGAGGCGGGAGCGATCTCGGCGGAGGACGCGCTCAGCGGTGCCCTCGACGGACGCCCACGATCTCATGACCCAGCGCCCACAACGCCGCGCCCACGAGACCGCCCACCATGAGCCAACCGACCGTCTGCGCGACGAGCGCCCCGGTCGTGGGCTCGTCCGCGCCGAGCGGTCGCCAGCTCGGGGGATCGACGATGACCCGCGGCGGCATCAGACTTTGATCCTCATTGCGAGCATCACGACGATCGCCGCGGCTCCGCACGCGAGCGCAAACTTCGCTGGTGACGGGTAGCTCGAATCGTCACCGATCAGAGCACCCGTCCCTTGCTTCGAGCACGGACACGATCCGAGCCCCGAGATCGGCTGCTCGAACTTGTTCGCGTAGTACGCGCCCACGCCCTCGAAGGTCGCGTACGGACACGGACACGGGACGCCATCGCAAAAGCACAGCGGAGCGTCCGCGACGACGTAGTCGCCGCCCGAGCGAAACCCGCCGCGCGCGCCGCGGCCACCACGAGACGCGTGCCCGCCGCCATGACCACCGGAGTGACCTCCGCCATGTCCAAGCCCGTCCACCGGTCTGTAGGTCGACCTCTGCGGGAACATCACCGCCGGTGCTCTTTCTGCAGCCCGAAGTAAGCAATGCCCATCGCACCGAGCCCGAAAAAGAGCGCGATGACGAGGGCGTTCTTGGTTGGGGTGGGAGCGGTCGTGACGCTCGGCGCCGTGTCGCCGACGCCTTTGCAACCGCAACCACTGCTCCCGAGTCCCGAGATCGGTTGCTCGAACTTGTTCGCGTAGTACGCGCCGAGCCCTTCGACGCCGACACGCGGTTGACCGACGAGGTTCGGGTTCCGGCCCCAACCCGGCCAGGGCGCGCTAGACCAGCCTTTGCTGCCGGCATGCCAGGGAGAGTCCGGTTGGTGCATCCGGTAGTACTCGGGCTTGATCTCTGAATAACTCATCGGGGTGCCTCGGTCTGAGCCTGCTTCAGGAAATCGAAAGCGGCGCGTACGTCTTTAAACTTCTGCTCGGCCTCAGCTTTGTTGGCTGGGTTGCGATCGGGGTGGTAGCGGCGAAGCAGCTCCTTGTAGCGAGCTTCGACCTCAGCCCAGTTGGCTGTCTTTTTGATGCCGAGCACTTTGCGTGCGGCGGCGAAACGCGGATCGATTGGATGCGGCGAAGGAGGCGGGGGAGGCGTCTGTCCGCCGGGCGGGCGCCGCGCCGGATCTGCAGCGCTGGCCCAACCGTTGGCACCAGGGATTTTTGGAGCGTGCTCGGCGGCGGAGGCCATGACGCAGACGTAGCAGACGGCGTCTCCCTGCTTTTGGACGAAGCTGTGATCGAGGCAGCAAGGCTTCCGGCAAACGACGCAGGCGGCGATTGCGGAGCCTGGGCAGGCAGCGCTCCGGCGCGTGCTCGGATCGATCTCGATGACTTCGCAGCGGATGCCGTGCACGAGGCGCGGCAGCCAGCGAGCAGCCGCCGATTTACTGAGCTCGGTAAACCAGGGAGCGACGGCTTGCCAGGCGTAGCGAGGGCCGTCGGGCGCGCCCCCGATGAAGGTCGACGCCAGCCGCGAAGCGAAGCCGAGGAAGCCTTCTTCAGCCATTCAGCCGATGCTAACACCTGACGCATGGGACGGGGAGGAGTCGCGGGAGCTCAGTGCTTCCGCAGGCACAGGTACAGGATGACCGCCAGGCCGCCGGCGGCTGCGATCTGCACCGCGGGGCGCTGGAAGTAGGGGACCGGGGGAGGCGGCGTGGGGGCGGCGGTGATGCCGTTCGGGCCGACCTGGATGGTCGTGGGCGTGATGCTCGGCATCGCGGGGATCGACGTCGAAGGCGTCGCGACGGGCGTCGTGTCGCCGAGGATGCCCGAGCGGTACGCGAGCGAGCCGAAGCCCGCCATGCGCGCGGGGCGGCGGCGGGAGGAATGGTTCCGGGCCATCTCGGAGCGATTCAGGGGGCGGGCGTACGCGCCGAGTGAGCCCTCCTCGAACTGGCTCACGGAAGCCTGGTAGTCTTGAAAGGGGGCAGCGTGCGAGAACACGCCGTCACGCCAGCTGCTCTCGTCTCCAATGGCTCGGTACATCTGGGATCTCCTGAGGCAAGGTTACCGAAGATCTCAGGGAGTCCGCAACTTTTTGGGGTCCTTGTCAGAACTCTTCTCCCCCGCGCGTCGTCAGGGCATGGAAGACGACATCGACCCGAACAACGAGCAGGGATTCCGGCTACAAGACTGGGCCAACCGCCGCTTGGCCCAATGGGGTCTCGGGGACACAATCGCCATCATCTACGTGCGCTGGCCCGTCCCGCACGCTTCGCTCTGGAACCACCAAGGCCGCCTCATGGGCACTGAGCCTGGAGTCGCAGCAGTTGCCGTCCCGGCGCTCGTGCGGCGCATCGAGCGGGGGCTCGAGAGCTTACTCGGCGGGTGACTGAGCTTTGCAGGCCGCGTGGCGCACGGGATCGGCGTAGATCTCGAGCCACCCCAAGGCAACCGGGTCGGAAATCGCGACTCGAAGCTCGGGTAGCGCTGAGGCGACCAGCGACGACGGCACGTACTGCTCGACGTTCGCGAGCGTATCGGCCATCAGCATGCCCTGCACGCGGCTCATTTTCAGGGCACCCGAGATCGCTTCGGTCACTTCGGTGGTGGACGGATTCGACGTTTCAAACCAACTGATCATGGAAACTCCTTCAATTCGTAGGCAGCGCCAACTGGAACGGCCCCTTGCAGCCCGACTCCTCGCACACCCCGGCGAAGTGGTCTCGGCTGGGTTTCCCGCAGACGCACAGATCGTCCTCCGCGCGCTCGAGGCGGCGCAGGAAAGCCTCGTTGCTCTCGCCACGGCGGGGCGTGATGCGATCGGGCGGCCTCACCATGGCCATTTGCTCCGAATCGCCGGCCCGTACTTGATGCCGACCACCGCTCCGGTGCCGACGGCGAGCACGATCCAAGCCCAGGTCGGGATCCCGGCTTCCATCTCGGCCGTGCCGAGGCCGACCGCGCGCCCCGCGAGCTTCAGGGGATTCGGGTCGATACGCATGGCGGCGCCAGCGACCTTCTCGAGATCGGCGGGGCTCATCACGAAGTCCATTAGGTCACCGTCACGTCAGAAGCCTTCGAGACTTCGGCTGCAGCGTCGCCCAGAAGATGTAGCCGATCGCCGAGAGCGACAGGATCCAGATGAGCTTGGTCGCGGGCGTCATCGGTGGCGAAGGGACCGTAGCACCGGGCGGCAGCACGATCACCGGATCGAGGCCAGGCGTGGAGCTCGCGCTCGAGGCCTGCGTGATCGTCGCCGGGTTGAAGGTGGGGGGCTGCTGCGTGAGCGGCGTGATGGGATCGGCCGTGGCGTCGCCGTAGCCCCGTCCGTAGCCGTCATAGCCTCGGAGCGCGACGATCCGCATCACGCGCTCCTTCTTGCCACGAAGAGCTTGTACGCCCCGATGGCGGCCGCGGCGCCGAGCGTCACGAGCAGGACTGCCTTGGTCGTGTCACTCGTGGTGGCGGCCACGACGGGCTTGGGCGCGGGAGCGCTGGGAGCAGGTAGGATGCTCGGGATCCCTGGGATCGACGACGGGATGCCGGGCACCGAAGCGGGGATGGGCAGCGTATTCGATTGGGCGGGCGTTGCGGGGATCGAGATCGGCCCGGACGACTGCTGAGCTTGGAGCGCGGTCGTGAATGGCGTCGTCGGGCGCGCGCGATCGCTCGAGCTTGCGGGGACGTCGAGCACGTAGCTGAGCACGCCGCCCACTTGGCTTGCGGCGTAGTTGAGCGAGATGTTGCCGAGGTTCGGGTCGGCGGCGGAGCGGAGCGTTAGCCAGTACAGGAAGAAGATTTGTGGCGGCTGGCGCGGATCGAGCTGCGCGTAGACGGCTTCGGTCTTCTGGTACGCGTACGGCGTCGAGGCGAGCGCGGAGCTCAGCGTCGTCGCGAAGGTGAGCACGGGGCTGGTGATCGCAAGCGTCGTCGGCACGCTGAGCGCGGTCGCCGCGACCGAGACGAGCTGTTGATCGAGGATCGCGAACGCCTGATAATTTTGCGTCGGCGTTGCCTCGGTCCAGGTCACGTCTCCGGACTGTGCGGCCCATTCGGTGTACGTGACGCTCGGCGTCGACTGCACGAGCGCGAGCAGCGCTTGGTCCGCGAGCGGCAACGACGCATCATCGCCCAAGCCCGAGACGCTTCGGAAGAGATCGTTGCGGTAGTAGGAGCCGGCGGTGCGCATCAGGATCTCGCTTCAGCTTGAATCACAAGTAGCCACCGTACCTGCCTGTCAGGACACCTCACCGACGTGCAGGTTTTTGGCTCCTGGTTGTGGTGGGATGGTTCGGGGGAGGGCACGGTGGCTACCTGAGAAAGGGGTTAAACGCCACCCGCAAGGGTGACGCAGGGCGCGAGGTGTTTCTCGAGCGCGATGAGGTCGTTGTCCGGCATCAAGAACCCGAACACTTCGCCCTCGAAGAAGGCGATCGGGATCGGCACTGCCCGGAACACGTGACAGCTGAGCGTGAGCGAGGTGCCGCTGTGGAGCGTCCAGGGCGCGGGCACGTGGAGCAGGCCCTCCCGGTGATGGCGCTGCGGCATCAGGCTCAGATCGCCCGAAGCAGCTTGCGCTTGCGCGTAGCGCGCTCGCGAGAACTGATCGTCGGTCGCGACGGGTCCGGGGCCGCCGGGGATGAGGCCGGGGTTTGGTTGGGGAGTGTAGGCGGGGCTCGCGCCGGCGGGCGGCGAGGGGTTCAGCTCGTAGCGCACGTTGCCTTGAATGTTGGCGTTCGAGCGGATGTTCCAGCCCACTTGGGTTGGGAGCCGATTGTCTTCGAGCGGCACGAAGTCGCCGGCAGCCGAGCCTGAGGGGCGATAAATGCCGAAGCGGTAGTCGAGGAGCACGAGCCCCATCGAGTCCGGCACGCGAAAGCTCCCCAGATCGAACTGAAACGGCTGACTCGGGGAGGCCGTGAAGATGCCGTCGTCCGGGAGCTTCCGCCACACGGCCTCGAAGGGCACGATGGCTGAAGGCGTGACGTAGCTTGCGAGCTGACCGCCGGCGAGCACCACGCGATCGCTCGAGCAGGCCGTGAGCACCCCGCGCTCGAACGGCACCGCGCTCGGCGGCATGGATCGCTGCAGCGCGGCGAAGGCGTCACGCTGCTTGGGATCGAACAGGGGGCGGTTCATGATCAGGTCCTTGATCGAGAGGCGACGGGGCGCCTCTCACTTCCTCAAGATTGACCCGATCCTGCCGGCTGCACAATGCGGTAGCCGTGAAACCCGATGATGAGGATGCCGTCCGGCAGACGCACGATGGGATCGGTCGTGTCGGCGTCGCTGTTGACCGCGTCGTTGATGCCTTCGATGTAATCCCAGCCCGAGGCGAGGAAGGGGTACGACGCGTTACCCGAAGCGAAGCTCTGGATGTTGCCGTAGGAGGGATTGTTCACGTGGAGCGGCTGCACGTTGAACTGCAGCTGCTCACCGCGCTCGAAGACATCGAGCGCCCCGAGCGGGAAGGCGTCGTTGATCTGCCGCGTCCAGAAGGCGGACGGGACGGGCTCGTTCGAGCGGGGGAAGGAGGAGCCGGCGTTCAGGAACTTGACCGTGAAGTCGGCCTGCATCGAGCGGAAGGGTGAGCCGTTCGACGGGGACAGGATGTGCGGGGCGCCGGTGCCCGGGAAGGCTTGTTGCTGCTCGACCTGCGAGCGCTCCATGCCGTCCATGATGTCGTTGGCGGAGTGAATCGGTCGGTAGCGGCCGTAGGAGCGGCCGAAGAAGTTCGCTTTGGCGTTCGTGACGGGGTCCGTGCGCTGCAGCTGGTACTGCGACAGGAAGATCGCGTAGCGGGAGGTAGCGACGAAGGGGCCTTCTTGGCTCACCTGGATCACGGACTGGGCAACCGTGTTAAAGTTCGCGCCGAGCGGGATCGTGGCCAGGAAATCGAAGGGGACCCGGCGGCCGGGGATGTTCTCGATGTACTGAATGTTCGGGGGGCCACCACCGATGGGGCGGCTGACCGTCGTCTGCTTCAAGAGGGTCGCAATGGCCTCGAGCGACTTGTTGGCGGCGTCTGCCTTGTCGTTGGCAGATTTCGCAGCGGTGACGGCGTAGTTGAGCTGCTGCTGAAAGTTCGGAGGGGGCTGGTTCATCGGAGTGCCATCTGCGAGCGGAGCTCGCGAGAAGTACCTCGCTAAAGGAGCGAGTGCCTAAGGACGAGACGAGCAGGAGCGGTTGGTCTCCACCGCAGGCGTGAGGGAAAGGGGTAAACCTCACGCCTACGGGCCAGAGACCGGGATAACGACGGAAGCGCGAGGGAGTCCAAGCCCGCGGCCACCGCCGTCAACCCCCGCCTTCGGCGATCCCCGGGTGAGTGACTCCCAGGGCTCAGCCAAAGGCGGCTTGGTCTTACTGAACGTCGCGGGAGAAGAGCCCGTCGAACGTGAACGTCACGACCTTGTTGATGCCGTCGGGCGCGTTCAGGTTGTCGCGGAGCGACAACATGTTGCGCGAGCCCTGCGTCACGCCCGCAGTCTGGGTGCCGCTGTCGCCGGTCAAGGCGTAGATGTTCGCCTTGCAGACGATGTTCTGGCGCGGCGGGATCAGGATCGCGCGCGCGAGGCGCAAGATGCCCGAGTGGCCGTCGTTGCCCTGGTTCTGCCAGTGGATGAGGTCGGTTGCACCGCCCATGTCACCGGAGATGCCGCCGCCCGCCGGGAAGTACCAGGTCGGCATGTTGAAGATGCTGTCCTTCAGACCGGTGCCGAAGCTCCAGTGAAGTTGCTCTTCCGTCTGCCAGTGCAGACGATACACGTCCTGGATCTGACCGGGAGCTTGACCGACAGCGTCGCCGCCAGCGAGCCACAGGGTGAGGTTGCCGTAGTCGCCGTTCAGGGCGACCTCTCCGGAACCGGCACCGCTCACGCGGAGGATGCTGTTTCGGTACCAGCTGAACACGCGCAACGCCAAGACGACGTGCGACTGATCGGACGGCAGCGTGCTGCCGTTCGGGAGGTTGGTCACGGCGGCGCCGCGTTGACCGTTGCCGATGAACAAGTCCGTTTGGTCACCGACCGTACCCTGGGTAAACCCAGCGGTCCGAATCAAGGTGTCCCAGAACGGCTGATGCACGCGCTCGCGAATACTGACTACTTTGGCCATGGTACTAACTTTTCTTTCTTGGGATTTCAGCGTGATTATAGAGGCCTGCGTTCCTCATTCGATCCCACTGGAGAGCTAACAACGCCCTAAGCCCCGGTCCTCGGTTTGCCGAGGATGCGGGGCCTGGAGCTAGTAACCCGCGAGGGTTACCTTGGCGCTTCGATCAGCCGAAGACGCCCTGACCGCCGTCGGTCTGCAGGATGCCGGCCGGGACCATCTCGGTAGCCGACTGGCCATTCGAGATGGAGCGCGTGCCGGCCCACAGCTGACCGTTCGACATGCCGGGGATCCAGGTCGACGAGCTCGGCACCGTCGAGATGGAGCCGTAACCAGCGGCCGCCTCGTAGGCACCGACGCCTGCCGCTGCTTCCGCGATCGTGAGCTCACGATCGAGGTCGCCGTGCGGGTCGACGTGGTTGGTGCTCATGGTCTCGCGAGCGCCCATGCCGGCCGCCGCCTCCATGAGATCGGGGTTCGCGCCGTAGCCGGCGTTGGCTTCGTACGAGGGCAGAGCGCCCAGGCCCGAAACGCCCGACTGGAAGTACTCACCCAAGCCGCTCACGCCGCTTTGAAAGTACTCACCGAGGCCGGACACTCCTGACTGAAAGTACTCGCCCATCCCACGTCCACCGATCGCGGCGTAACGGGGTTGAATCGAGGTACCTCCGAATCCGTACATGGCGCTCAGGCGCGCCGCCGTGCCGTCATCCGGTCCCGCCAAGAGGCCCGCGTACTGCGGAGCGAACTTGGTGAGTGCCGCGGCCAAGAGGGTCGTCGTGAAGCTCACGGCGATACCAGTGGCGACGGTGTTCCGGGTGGTCGAATCCTTGATCAGTTTGCTCGCCGCGAAGACGCCGAGAGCTGCCACGAGGCCGCCCGCGATGAGCTTCTGGTAAGCCGGATCCAAGGTGATGAGCCCGAGGCCCGCCGTGGCAGGAGCCACGACTGGAGGCGTCGTCGGGGTCGCAGGCACAACCACGGCGGCCGGAGCCCCGAAGATGTGATTGAACCCGTAGTTCATCAGGGCGTTGGTGATGACCTTGTGCGCGAGGAAGCCACCGAGCGCGAGCCCGCCGGTCTTCAGCACGAACAGGATCGGCTCCATGACGCCGTTCTTCCGGAACATTCTCCGTCGGCCGTTCCGGCGATGACGACGGTGCGACACGCGGCGATGCGACCGGCGCGACCGACGATTGCTCGCCATGCGGCGCGAGCGGCGACGCGGAGCTGCCCGGCGAGTGCGTCGCGAGCGGCGCTTGCGGTTGGCAGTCAGCTTCCGGCGCGAGCGCCGGCGACGACGGATGGGGGCACCACCGCGAGCAGCAGCCCGACGGCGACGACGAGCGGCAACCGCCGATTTCTTCATCGACAGCTTCCGGCGCTTGCCGCTGCGTCGTTTACGCGACACTCGGCGGCGTCGCTTCGGAGCCGCACGGCGAGCCTTGCGCGTGCGCCAGCCCTTGCGGGCACCAGCGGACGTGCCGGAGTTCCGGCGCAGGCGCCGGCGGCGACGCGGATTGGCTTTCAGGGCCTTCGCCTTCCTGCGACGACGGGTGCGCTTCGGAGCCTTGGCAACGCTCTTACGAGCCTTGCGGCGCTTCCTGCGCTTCGGAGCAACGCTGCTCCGCTTGGCGGACTTACGTCGCTTCACGCGACGCTTGGCGCGGCGAGCGACGGGCTTGCGCGCTGCGCTCTTCTTGCGACGGGTCTTTCGAGCCATGATTGCTTTCCTTGTTGCTGTAGAGGCCGCCTTTGTGCGGCGAGACTTCTTTTTGGCTTTCGCCCTGCGTTCTGCGAATCGCTTTGCGTCGAAGCCGGCGTGCTCGTATTTCGGCACGGGCTTACGCGGTGACCGATGCGTCTTGGCGTACTCGAACGCCTTCGAGCGGCGCGTGCGCTCCGCGGCCGACATGCTGTTGGCGCTGTAGCCAGGCAAGCGACGCTTGACGCGGAACTTCTTGGCGGAGATCGATGAGCTGCGGCGAGCAGAACCGTTCTTCTTCAGCGCGCGCATGCGCTTGGCGAAGGCCGCCTTCTTCGCGCTCGAGAGAGCGCGACCGGCTTGCTGCTTCCGCGCGTTCGCCGAAAGCCCGGACATCGAGCGACGTGCGCTCCGGTACGACCCGCGCCCATTGATGGCGGCAATGTGGGTGACGGACCCATTGGCCGCGTACCGCGGGCCACGACGAGCGGCGCCTTTTTTAGGCGGCTTCGTGTAGCCATACGCCTTTACGGCGCTCTTTTTGATGCGGTACGTGCGACCGGTAGCCATTGTCAGGACAGACCTCTGCGCTCCCTTCAGAGCGCTCTAGCGGTCCTGACGAACCCGGCTAAACCGTTGCGGTGATTGGAAGCCTAAAAGACCCCGAGAACCCCGTCAACTTTTTGGGCGGTACGGAGTGAGATTCTTTTCGGCAGATCGCCCGCGGCTTGTTTTCAAGCTGATTTAGCGCTGCTTGTGGATGTAGATCCCGAGGCCCAAGCAGGCGAGGCCGAGCCAAAACATCCCGGAGAGTTGCGGGCGACGGGCGGCGGCCTGATCGGCAAGCCCTTGCGCGTAGCGCGTGGGCTCGGCGAGCTGGTCGGCGGTCACCTTTGAGGCGCTCACGATGAGCGAGGGATCGCCCGTGCGGGGGAAGCCCGTGTTGTCGGTCGCGGGCGGGTAGGGGCCGAGCGGGAGCGGCGACCAGGTGGGCTGGAGCTTCGTGATGGCGCTGACGATCGCGCGCTGCTGGGCGAGGGCTTGAGCGTGAGCGGCGGAGATCTGGAGCGCTTCGGCTTGCTGCAGGAGCGAGGGACCGGAGGGCGCGGCGATGCTCGTCGCCATCGGCAGCGCGAGGTTGCTGCTCACGATCGTCGCTTGCGCCTGCGAGGGTGCCTGCGCGACGGTCATGCTAGCGGGCGTGAGCGCCGATCTCATGAGCGATGCCCCTTGTAGAGCGCAGCTCCCAGCACGCCGACGCCGATGAAGAGTGCCGAGTAGTTCAGGAAGGTGGAGAGGTTGGAGCCGGTGACTTGGGCCGAGGCGAGATCGGTCGTGCGCTTCGTCGCAGCCATGGCCATCTCGGACGCGCTTTGCGTGAGCTGATCGTTGAGCGCTTTTTCGGCAGCGACGGAGGCCGCCGTGCGCACGAGATCACCGCTCACGGCGATCGAGATCGCCGACAAGCCTTGGAGCGCCGCGTACTCGGCGTTGAGCAGGAACGTGAGCTGCTGCACGTAGGCGGCTGAGGTCCTCGGGAAGCTCGAGGGCAGCGCGCACTCCGTCGTGCGCTGAGCGGGCGGGATGTAGATCGCGCCGCGCGCGGCGAAGGCTTCGGCGTCGCGCTCGAGGATCCCGGCGCCGAGGTTCGGGGAAGTGGGGTAGGGGCAGCCGTAGTCGTACGCGCACCAGTAGGTATTCGTGCTAGTGGCGGTGCCGTTGTCGAGATAGAGCTGGTAGCTCCAGATGCTCGGATCGACCTCGGCACGGTTCGCGGTCGTGACCGGGCCCGTGTAGGACTGGGAAGGCGCGTCCCACGCGTGCGAGAACGGAAAGCCGACGAGCACCGGGAGGTTCCGGACGGAGGACTGCGAGTAGCGCGGTTGGTTCGGCTCGATGCCATACCACCGGAGCCCGAACTTCCAACCGATCTGGACCTCGGCCATCTCCCAGCGCAGCTCGTTGCCGAGCAAGATGTTGTCGAAGGTGTCCCAGTATTTATTCTGGATCGGCACGCACGCGGCCTCGAAGGTCGCGTTCGCGGTCTTCATGAACGCTGTCCACTCAGCGACGGCCGCGGCGTACTCGGCGCGCATCTCGGCTTCGCTCTTGCCCCCGAGGCCGAAGATCTCTCCGATCGTGCCGCCCACGTAGCCGCCCGCGAGCCCGCCGATCATGGCGCCGATGGGCGCCGGGATCCCGACCATCTGCCCGATGGCCGCGCCCGCGATGGCGCCGGCGACCGTGCCGATGGCCTTGCACTCGTCTTCGGTGAGCTTGCCGTCGGCGAGGGCTTCGGCCGTCACCGTGAGCAGCGAGGGATCGATGCCCGTGTACATCACGCACGCCGTGCACGCGATGTCGAGCGCGGCGTTCTCGAGGGATTTGGCGTTCACGCCGGTGATGTTTTTGTACTGGCTGAGATCGATGCCGGTGTAGCCGGAGGCTACCGCGAGCGCGTAAGCTTCGACGTCGGCCTTCACGGCGGCGGAGCTGGTCGGGAGCAAGATGCCGTTCGCGGCGGCGTAGTTGAGGAGGGCCTGCTCCATCAGATGAACGACCTTCTTCGGGTCCTTCATGTCGTTCACGTTGAAGTCCGGGATCGCTTCGAGGTAGCTCTTGTACTGGTTGTACTGCTGCACGACCTCAGCCGCCGACGGGTAGGAAGCGATCAGCTGGTTACCGTAATCGATCGCTTGCTGCTTGGCGGCGCTCGCGACCGACTGCGCGTACGCGGTGCCGCTCTGCTTGACGGCCTGGCCATAGTCCACTGCCGTCTGCTTCAGCGTCGCCATGCCCGCGCCGGGCAGATCGCTGTAGGCGGAGCCTAGCCCGTAGAGCGGGCGGCGTTGGAGCGGGAGGCGGGCGTAGGACATGGCGGGATCACGCTCAACCTACGATGCCATCTTTTTCTACGTTGAGTGAGTCGCCGGTGATGATCGCGCACAAGTCGGCACGCGTGTAGATCATCAGGAAGGTTTCGCCCGTGCCGGGGAGGCAGGCGGCGCCCACGTACGCCTTCGGGACGCAGACGTTGTAGTACTCGCCACTGAGCTCGTACTCGTAGTCCTCATCGTCCTCGAGATCTTCCGGGGGCTCCTTGTACGACTGGAACTGGATGCCCAAGATCGGCGCGAGCTCGGCGATCGCTTCGGGCATGCGCTTGGGCAGCTCGATGAGCTCACCCGGGAGCTCGAGCCGGCGGCGGCTCGAGTAGTCGCACAGGAAGCCGGGCTTCACGAAGAGGTGCTGCGGGCCTTCGGCGACGTGCTTGTAGTCTTGGTAGTCGCCGCGCTTCTTCCACTTGTCGGACGTGTACTGCACGGCCTCGGATTGTCCGACCGCGATGAGCTCCTTCGGCCACGACCAGGAGATCGGGATCTCCTTCTCGACTGCTTGTCGTAGAAC
>Ga0210408_10001247_pt1 | contig 27318 bp, 25 predicted proteins | sample IncBWH4MmetaG_FD_155471 | JGI IMG/M metagenome (GOLD analysis project Ga0210408, IMG submission 155471) | Forest soil microbial communities from Barre Woods Harvard Forest LTER site, Petersham, Massachusetts, United States - Inc-BW-H-4-M | ecosystem: Environmental > Terrestrial > Soil >...
CAGCGAGACGTCCCGACTTCCGAGATCGCCCGACTCGGAAGTGAACTCCGTCCGGGACTTCCGAGATTCCGCAGGTGAGCGCCCGCTGTCGGTCGGGATCAGCTTCCGAGATCAGAACCATGATCGACTCATGGCCGGTTTTACGCGTACCTCGGCCGCACCCGTTCAAGCACGACTGAGGCACTTGGCGCTCAACCCGGCACGCCCGCGTCGACGGCGGCGCGCGCTTGGTCGAGGTCCAAAAGTGCGCCGTTCATGCTGGCCTGGTGGAGGTCACCTCCCGGCATTTCGATCCGCCCAGCATCGGCGACGCCTCCCGCCTTCAAGGGCTCGAAGCCGGCAGACCGAATCAGGCGTTCGACCGTAGTCGCAGCCGCATCGTCGTCGGTGACGTAGAACAGCACGGCCCGGGAGGGCTTGCGGTTTGCGGCGCTCGCGAACGAGCCAGCGGCTAGCGTGCCGAACGCCTTTACGTAGTGGGCGGGCGCGGGGAGCAGAGCCGCGACCACCGAGCCGGCCGACTCTCCTTCAGGCAATGTTCGAAGCATCTGCCCGTTCCCGTCGAACCCAAGCGGATTCGACGGGTCGACGACGATCTTGCCGTCGAGCAGGGTCGCGTCCTTCGCGACCAACTCCTTGATCGTGTCCAGCCAGAGGGCGAGGACGACTACGTCGGCGTCCGCGATCGCGTCTTCGACGGACGTCGCGCGCGCGAGCGGGCCGAGCTCACGAGCGAGCTCCTCGGCCCGAGATTCGTGGTCCGCGGCCAAAATGACGGCTTCGCCGGAGTGCACCAGGCTCCGGGCAAGGGCGCTGCCGATGTTGCCAATGCCGATGATTGCGGTTGTCTCAGGCATTGTTGACCTCCTCGGTGAGCAGTCTGAAGGTGAGTGCGACTGTCATGAGTTGACAGCCTCCGGTCTTGGTCCGTGGGTTGGAGTGGGGTCCGTCGCGGACAACGCTCGGGACGAGCGGCGAGCGTCCGGGGCGGATCCGTTCGCGCCTGGGGTTCGCTGTACGCCGGCGGGCTGCGCGCGCGACTGCCGTCGCCACGCGATTGCGACCGTGGCGGCGGCGATGACCGCCCACAGGCCGAGCACCAGCGTCGATTGCGTCATACTGCTGCTGTGGAAGTAGGCGACGCTGCGGGTGACCGTCACGCCCTGGGACAGTGGGAATGCGTAGGACAGGTCGTGAAAGAGGGTGGGCAGCAGGTCCGGTGTCACGGTGCCGCCGCTGGACGGAACGCTGAGAATCAGTGCCGCCGTGAGCGAGAAGGGAAGGAAATACTGCTTCAGTAGCGGAGCCGCGCCGACCATCAGCTGGCCGTAGACCTGGGTGAGCAAGAACGCGTATGCCAGCAGCAGCGGCTTACCCGGCAAGACGTGCAGCTCGACGGTCGTGAGATAGGCCGCCAGGGCGCCGATCGCTCCAATTGCCGCCACCACGATGACTCGCCGGCCGACCCCCCATGTCGGGAGCTGCAGCAAGACGATCGCGGTGATCAGTCCGGCCATCATCAGCGGGAATACGAAGAAGAAGATCCCGGTCCCGGCGTCGCCGGACGCCAAGGGGACGAGATCGACGACCGGCGGGGGCTGCCTGCGGGTCTCGGCCGCAATCTGGGTGAAGATTCCCTGGAGATAGTTCGCCCGGATTGCCGAAGCAGCGCGCGTCACGTAGACAGTTCCGGTCGAGCCGGCAACGTACGCGGCGGCCGCAGTTCGGTCGCGCGCCGCAGCGGTCGCGGCCGCCGCTGAAGGTGACCGGCGAACCTCGAAGCCGCTAGGTCTCATGCCATCCAGCTCGTCCGTGACCAGCTTGACCTGGTCGGGGCTGCCGACGACGGCAATTGGCATGTTGTGCGGCGTCGGCTGGTGATAGGCAGCCTCGAAGGTCACCGGCAGGGCGATCGCGAAGACGACCGGGAACCAGAGGATTGACGCGACTCTTCGCCAGGACATGTCGGCCTGAGGGACGCTCATACTGCTGTTCGATCCAGTCCGGGAGATCGGAGAGGCGCGGCGGTTCGAACGGCCTCAACGCTCGCGACCGCGGCGCCGAGCTGGCGCCCGGGGCGATTGCTTGCTCTTCGGCTTCCGCGCGCTGCCGCCGGGCGAGGTCCCTGAACTGGTCAAGCGCCGGGTTCACGCCGACGAGAGTGAACTCGGCCTCGACCGTCTTGAGATCAAGCTGCCAGACGTCGGCGAGAACGCGCTGCATCCAGCCAGTCGCATGGTCCCATCCCTCGCGCGGGGTCCCGGGGCGATAGCTACCGCCCCGGACCGTGACCAGCACGGCCGGCTTGCCGCCATGATCGGCTCGGCGCCGGCGGCCATGCGGTGGTCGGCGATGACCATGTCGACCCAGGCCTTGAAGTGCTGCGAGACGCCGAAGTTGTAGAGCGGCACGGCAAACAGCAGTGCATCAGCCGAGACGAGCTCGTCGGTCAGCGTTGCTGCGAGCGTTAGCGCCGCGTTCTGTTCATCGCTGCGGGACTCTTCCGGGGTCCCGCTGGCGAACACAGCGGTCGCCCACGCCCTTGCGGGCATTGGGTCGACCCCGATGTGCCGGCGGATGATCGGCTCCTCGGGATGGGTGCTGCGCCACTCCTGCTCGACGAGGTCGGCGATCGCGCGGCTATGCGAGCCCTCGACCCGGATGCTGGCATCGAGCCTGTAGAGGACGCCCCGCATACGGTTCGTGACGGTCATCTCACACCCCGACTGGCTCAGCGCCGGACTCGGTCTGAACCGTCCAGGAGCCGTTCTTGCGAAAGCTGGCCGCGGTGGCGTAGCTCTCCTCGAGGAACTGGAGGTGGGTCACCTTGTCGTCGACGACCTTCACCAGGATCGAGAACTGGGAGGTCACGCACTTCCCGAGCGAGTTCGACTTGTAGCGGAAGTCGGCGAACAAGGCGATGTTCTCCTCGGAGGCGAACATCGCCATCACGTTGAACGCCTGGTTCTCCCAGCGGGTGAACATCGTGCCGAGGTGGTCGAGGAACGCCTGTCGGCAATGCGATGTGCCGGCCCATGGCATGATCTTCTTGAGTTCGGCGTCCTCGCTGTTGAGTGAGACGTGGGTCGCGTCGGCGGCGACCAGGCAGTTGACGAGATCGGAACCCAGCAGGTTCTGCAGCCACTGGCCGGCGAGTTCGATGGGCACGGGTTCCATAGAGCCGATGGTGACGCGCGACGCCAGGCCATCGAATCCTGGTGCCCCGTAGTCTGCGAGCCGGTGCTACTAGGGAAGCAACGCGTCGCTCGACTCGCGCGGGAGGACTTTTTCGAGCTTGGTGCGCGAGCTGATGCCGAGTTTGACGAAGACCTTGCGCAGGTGGTACTCGACGGTGTGATGGCTGATGAAGAGCCGCGCTCCAATCTCGCTGTTGGAGAGACCGTCGCGGGCAAGCCGCGCGATCTCCGCCTCCTGCGGGGTTAGATCGTTTCGCGGCTCGATGGTGCGCTTCCGGGCCTGCTCGCCGGTTGCTAGCAGCTCGACGCGAGCGCGGTTGGCGAATGCTTCCAACCCGAACTCGCTGAACATTTCGTAGGCGGCTCGAAGCTCCTTACGAGCGTCCAAGCGACGCCGCTCACGCCGGAGCCACTCGCCGTAAAGGAGGTGGGCACGGGCCAAATCGACCGCCATTCGCGTGTTTCCGAGTCGGTCGATCGCCTCGAGATACTTGCTCTCGGCGAGCCCTTCGCCTAGTAGAAGCGCTTGCGCGCGCGCGGCGATCCCTAGTGCCCAATCCGTCCCGCTAGCGCGGGTGCGATCCGCCAGACGCCGATCGGCCTCGGCGGCGAGCTCGGGAGTTCCAACTCGTACGGCGGCCTCGATCAGCTCGGGTATCGCCCAGTTCACCGGAACCAGGTCCGCCTGATCAAGCACACGGCGCGCTGCCGCCAACGCTTCGTCGTAGCGTCCAAGCCCGTTGTAGAGCACGGACTCGGCCCAATCTGTGAACTCCAAGCCAGCCCCCTCGCCGCGGGCGATCAGCTCGGACCGAACGCGATCGATCAGGCGCCTTGCGTCGGCCTCGCGGCCGCGCATTGCCACGATTGAGACTCCGAGGTACGGAGCGATCGGGTTTCCGGTCAGCTCCGTCGCTTCCTGGAGAGCATCTTGGAAAGAGGCAGCCGCCGCAAGCTGACCCGAGAAGAGATGCATCTGGCCGCAGTGACCAAGCGCATCCGGGAGCTCGCCGAGCGCTCCGGTCTCGCGGATCAGCTGAAGGTGTGCCTCGGCGAGTCGCTTCCACGCTTCGTCATCCCAAAGAAGCAGTGTTGAGAGCGTCGCCCCATACATCCAGCGCAGCTGCTCGGTCTGAGACATCCCGCTGACGATTTCTCGCTGCGCCTCGCGCAAGATCGGCACTGCCACGGCATACGAGTCGCTACAGGCCGCCGCCAAGCCGTCGAGCAGTAGGTCCAGTCCGCGTGGCCTGAGTGCTCGTGGTGCCGCAAGTCCCGCTTCTGCCACTTCGCGCACGCTTGCGCCCGGCCCGGCAAGCGATCCGGCATGAATAGCGGCCGTCAGCGCCTCAAGGTACGTCTCTCGGGCCAGATCGGGGTCGAGTTGCCGGAACCGCTCGGCGGCTTCGAGTAGCACTGCGGCGGCGCCGGTGCTTCGCGCTGCAAGGAAGGAAATCCGGCCACGCAGCAGGACGGCCCGCGCCCGGCCAAGCTCGGTCAGAATTCCCGATTCCGCCGTCGCCAGCAAGCGTCGAGCGTCAACGAGCGCGCCAGCCTCTACCTTTGCGCCCGCCGCGGCGAGCGCGCGTCCGGACCGGCGCGATTCCTGAGGTGTCAGCGCCGTGGCTCGCTCCAGGAACGCGGCCGCTGCCGCGTAACCTCCTCGTGCCTGCGCCCGTGCTGCCGACTGTTCGAGTTCCGTCGCAACCTCCTCATCCGGCAGTGACGCCGCCTGGGCGCGGTGCCACGCCCGCCGATCGGGGTCGATCTGCGGATCGGTTGCCTCGGCCAACGCGCGATGAACCTCGCGCCGTTCGTTCGGGTCGGCCGACCGGTATACAGCCGAGCGCACGAGTGGATGACGAAACACCACTGCACCGTCCAGTCTCAGCAAGCCTTCCGTCTCGGCGGCGCCCGCGGCCGCCTCAGGGATCCTGAGGTCTTGGGCGGCGCGCCTCAGAAGCGCAGGGTCGCCGACCGGGTCCGCCGCCGCGAGTAGCAGCAACTTCTGCGTGTCGCGTGGCATGAGCTCGAGCCGCTGACGGAAGCTTTCCTCGATTCTCCCTTGAAGGGATACCGCGCCCGGCAAACCGAAGCCGCCGGCGAGCCCTGACACCGTCAATCCGCGCGGCAGCTCGAGCAGAGCGAGCGGATTCCCCTGTGTCTCGGCCACCAACTGCGCTGCAACTCGCTCGTCTAGACGCCCCGGGACGACGGACGCCAGGAGCTCGCATGCGTCGGCGTCCGTGAGCCCCTCGAGTGCAAGCTCCGGTAGACCGGCGGTTAGTTCCAGGCGTCCTCTCGTCGCGAAGAGCATCACCACCGACTCAGCCAGCAGTCTTCGCGCGACGAACGCAAACGTCTCCGCAGACGCTCGATCGAGCCACTGTGCGTCGTCAACGACACAAAGGACTGGGCCCTGGTCAGCCGCATCTGAAAGAAGACCCAAGACCGCAAGTCCAACGAAAAACCGCCCAGGGACCGCACCAGCGTCGAGTCCAAAAGTCGTTCGCAAAGCGTCGCTTTGCGGGCCCGGCAACCGGTCGAGTGAGCCGAGAAGCGGCGCACAGAACTTCTGCAGTGCCGCGAACGCGAGCTCCATCTCCGATTGCACGCCTGCTGCTCGCAGCACGTTGAGATCCGACGCCGACCCGATCGCGTACTCGAGTAGGGCCGTCTTCCCCACCCCCGCGTCCCCGCACAAGACAAGCACCCGGCTCTGACCGGCACGCGCGCCGTCGAGCAGCCGGTCGAGCGTGTTGCACTCTCCTTGCCGTCCGTACAGCCTCATACCCGGCGGGTTAGCGCGAGTGCTGACCATGACCGAATCATTCCACGCGCGCCAGGGACTACGGGCTCCAGGGATGCGATCCCGCGCCGGTGTGGAGCATCCTGGCCGCGGAACGTCGCCGACGACGAGTTCGTCGTCCTGGCGGCGCAAGACAAATCCAACGTGGAATGCCCACCTCAGAAAAGATAACGGAGATAACCATGCCTGGCACCCCGAATGCAGCCAGTGTCCTGATCGTCGGTGGAGGGTCCGCCGGTGCAGTCCTCGCGACGCGATTGAGCGAAGACCCCACGCGGAGTGTGCTGCTGCTTGAGGCCGGGCCGGCGTACGCCCCCGAGGCCTATCCGGGGGCACTCCTCAACGCCGACGTGGTCGCGGACCCCGGTCACGACTGGGGTTACACCTCGCACGCCACCGGGTCCACCCCGGAGATCCCAGCGCCTCGGGGCAAGGTGCTCGGCGGGAGCTCGGCGGTAAACGCCACGGTGGCCATGCGACCGCGGCCGGCCGACTTCGCGAAGTGGGCCGAGCGCGGCGTGGACGGCTGGTCGTTCGACGAAGTCCTGCCGGCATTCAAGCGGATGGAGAACACACCGACCGGCGACGACGCGTATCACGGTCGCACCGGTCCGCTGCCGGTGCGCCAGCGCAGCGACGAGGAGTTGACCCCGTCGCTGCTCGGTTTCCTGAAGGCGTCAGTAGCCCATGGGTTCAAGCGGGTCGACGACTTCAACGGCGTCGAGCAGCACGGCACCGGCGCCGTACCCGTCGACGCGGTCGACGGGGTACGGCAGAACACGGGGCTCGTGTACCTCACCGCGAAGGTGCGGAGCCGGCCGAACCTGACCATTCTCGGTGGGGTCACTGTCGACCGCGTGTTGTTCGAGGGGGAGCGGGCCGTCGGCGTGTCAGAAGCAAACGGCACCGTCTACCGGGCGGACGAGGTGATCGTGTCCGGTGGTAGCTACGGCAGCGCCGCGATCCTGCTCCGTTCCGGGGTAGGCCCGGCGGCCGACCTGCGCTCGCTCGGCATCGAGGTGGTCGCAGACCTGCCGGTCGGCCAGCGGCTGCACGACCACCCGATCTTCCCGAACGTCTATGCCCTCGTTCCGAAGTACCTGCAGATGACCCCGGCTGTCGGGTCACTGGTGTGGACGGCATCGAGCGAGGCGATCGGCGACGAGCTTGACCTGCATATCGCCGCGACTCACCTCCTCGACCCTGCGCTCAGCCCGACCGGCGGGCTGATCGTCGTGGCGATCGCGCTCGTGCAACCTGAGTCGCGTGGGACGCTCCGCCTGGCCAGTCGTGACCCGGACCAGGCGCCGCTGATCGACAACAACTACCTCGGGACTGACCGTGACGCACGCCGGCTCCTGGAGGGGGTCACGCTCTCCCGGGCGATCTGCCGCAACAACGCGTTCGCGCCCTTCACTGCTGCGGAAATGCTTCCAGGCGACGCCATCACCGACGAGGCCCTGCCGGACGTGATCGCAAGCAACCTTGCCTCCTACGCCCACCCGACATCCACCGTACCGATGGGCGGTCCGGGGGACCCGTGGGCAGTCGTCGACGCGGTCGGCGCGGTCAAGGGCCTCGCCGGCTTGCGGGTGGTGGACGCCTCGATCCTGCCTGAAATCCCGTCCTGCGCCACGAACCTCACCACGATCATGGTCGCCGAGCGCGTCTATGAGCGTGTCTACGCCAGCGCAGCCGAGGTGACCGAGTCCCAAGGTCACAGCGGAGCCGCGCTGCCCCCCGGACGCTAGGAGAGCCGCCGTGACTACAACCACCACCCCCTCCGCCAACGCGTCCCCCAGCGGCGCGCGCACCTACCAGTGGTACGCCGACGGGCAGTGGCGCGACGCTCCCGCGGCCTTCGACGACCGCGAGCCCTATACCGGCGATGTCTATGCCCACGCTCCAAACTGCGGAGCAGACGAAGCGAAGGTCGCCATCGCAGCCGCGAGCGCCGCGTTCCCCGTGTGGGCTGACACCCCGCCGGCGGAGAAGGCCCGGCTGTTCTTCAAGATCGCCGAGATCATCCGCCGTCGTCGCGAGGAGATCGCCGAGATGTTGGGCCGCGAGACGGGCAGCACCGTCCTCGCCTCTGCCGGCCAGTTGGAGCTCCTCACGGCCGCCCTCGAGCAGGCCGCAAACTGGGTGTACCTCCCCAAAGGGGAGGTCCTGGTGTCGAACGCTCCGAACACCCACTCGATCGCAATCCGCCGTCCGCTCGGCGTGGTTGCCAGCTTCACGCCGTGGAACGCAGCCCAGATCCTTCCGTGGCGCGCGGTCTTGAATCCCCTCGTCACGGGTTGCACCGTCGTCGTGAAGCCCTCGGAGTACTCGCCCGTCTCTGGCGGGCTCCTGATCGCCGAGATCGTGGAAGAGGCCGGGTTCCCGCCCGGCGTCGTGAACATCGTGCCGCACGCCCCTGGCGCCGCCGGACCGATCGCGGACGAGTTCTTCGCCAGCGACGAGGTCCGGGCCATTAACCTGATCGGCGGTGTTAAGACTGCACGCGTACTAGCCGAACGGGCCGGACGGACCCTCAAACGGACGGTCCTGGAGCTAGGCGGCTACAACCCGATGATCGTGCTCGAAGACGTCGACGTTGACTACGCAGCGCGGACGGCGACCTTCGGATCGTTCCTCCACCAGGGTCAGATCTGCCTTAACACTCGCAAGATAATCATCCAGCGCAAGATCTACGACGACTTCCTCGAAAAGTTCGTCGGCCGGACCAAAGCACTTCCGTGCGGCGACCCGCTCGATCCTCACACGATCATCGGGCCGCTCATTCACCAGGGAGCCGTGGACCTCATGGACCAGCGCGTGGCAGAAGCCGTCGCCCTCGGCGCGACGGTTCGCACGGGTGGCACCCACCGCGGGCTCGTGTACGAGCCAACCATCCTGACCGACGTCCCTTACGAGGCGACCGCGTCCAACGAGGAGACCTTCGGTCCCCTGGTCGTCGTTGAAGCCGTCGACACCCCGGAGGACGCGGTCGCGGTAGCCAACCGCGTCCACTACGGGCTGACTTCCACCATCCTCGCCGGCGACACCTACAAGGCCTTCGAGCTGGCGCCGAAGGTCTGGCACGGCGTCGTCAACATCAACTCGCCGACTCTAAACGAGGAGATCCATGCCCCGATCGGCGGGGTACGCGACAGCGGCTGGGGCCGGACGGGCCCCGACAGCCTCACCGACTTCACCGACGTCATCTGGATCAACACCACTAGCAGCGAGCGCCAGTTCCCGTTCTAGGAGCCTGCTGAAAAAGGGCGCATATCCGGCACATCTACTTGAACGATCAAGCCAAGGTTCCGGACGCCGAGCATTAAGGAGCTTGTCATGAGGAAGTTGCAGCGCGTTGCCATGGCCGTGGCCCTCGCCGCCGCCGGCCCCGCTCTTCCCGGGTGATGTCGCTGGCGCAGATTCCCGGTGTCCGCGAAGGAGGTGACCGACGGACGTATGAGGGATCTTCACGTCACCGGATAGCGAAAGGAAGAAAGGTTAGGGGAACAGGAACGACGGCCCGTTCGGCCGAAAAGAGATTTGAAAACCAACGTACGGCAGGTGACCGTCGTAGCTGACTGGTGACCGTCGTAGCCCACTGCGCCCTCAATCTAGGGAGATTGTCATGTCCGCCACACCACCAAACACCGGGCTGCCGACCCGGGTGGTCAGTACCGCGGCGGCGCCAGACGCCACCGCGACGCCAAGCTCAGGCGCCCCGGGGCGGCGGCTGGGCCTGGCGCTCGCCGTCATCGCGACGGCGCAGCTCATGGTCGTGCTCGACGGGACCATCGTCAACGTCGCCCTGCCGCACATCCAGAACGCGCTCGGCTTCTCCGGGACCAACCTGGAATGGGTCGTGAACGCGTACACCCTGGTGTTCGGCGGGCTGCTGCTGCTCGGCGGGAGATCCGGCGACCTGCTGGGGCGCCGCCGGATCTTCATCGCCGGCCTCCTGGTCTTCGCGGGGGCCTCGCTGCTCGGCGGGTTCGCCACCGACCAGGCGTGGCTGCTCGCCGCGCGCGCCATCCAGGGCGCCGGCGCGGCGATGGCCGCGCCCACCGCCCTGTCGCTGATCGCCGTCACCTTCCCCGAGGGCCCGCCGCGGAACCGCGCCATGGGCGTATACGCGTCGATGACCGTGGCCGGAGTCGCGGTCGGGCTGATCGCCGGCGGGCTGCTCGTCAGCTACCTCAGCTGGCGCTGGGTGTTCTTCGTCAACGTGCCGATCGGGCTCGCCGTCGCGGCCCTGGCCACGCGGGTGCTGCCCGAGTCCGGGCGGAGCACCGGGCGCTTCGACCTGCCCGGCGCGATCACCGGGACGCTCGGCGTCGGCTCCCTGGTGTACGGCCTGTCCAGCGCCGCGACCACCGCCAACGGCGTCTCGCACTGGGGCGACACCAAGGTCATCGCCTCGCTGGCGGCCGCGGCGGTGCTGCTCGCCGCGTTCGCGGTGATCGAGGTGCGCAGCACGCACGCGCTGCTCCCGATCCGGGTGCTGCGCAGCCGGAACCGGACCGGGGCCTACCTGATCAGCCTGTGCGTCGGCACCGCGCTGTTCGGCATATTCTTCTTCCTCACCATCTTCGTGCAGAACGTGTGGGGCTACAGCCCGCTCAAGACCGGCATCGCGTTCCTGCCGCTGGTCGCCGTGATCATCGTGCTGTCCGGGGTCGCGTCGCAGGCGGTGAACCGCATCGGCGCCCGGCCGCTGATGATCGCCGGCAGCGCGAGCATGGCCGGCGGGATGTTCTGGCTGTCCCGGATCAGCGAGCACGCCAGCTACGCCGGCGGCCTGCTCGGCCCGATGCTGATCATCGCGACCGGCCTGGGCCTGCTGTTCGTGCCGATGACGCTGGTCGCGCTGACCAAGGTCCGCAACGAGGACACCGGGGTGGCCTCCAGCCTGGTCAACGTCGGCCAGCAGGTCGGCGGCGCGATCGGGCTGGCCATCCTCGGCACCGTGGCCTGGAGCGCGGTGGCCAGCAACCTGCGGTCCCGCACCGCCGCGGCGGCCGCGGCCGCCCAGGCCACCGGTCACCCGCTGACCGCCGCGACGCAGACCCAGATACAACACCACGCCCTGGCCACCGGGTTCTCGCAGGCCTTCCTGGTCTCCGCGGCGATCGGCCTGCTGGCCCTGATCATCGCGCTGGCCGCGATCCGCGTCACCCGCCAGGACCTGTCCGGCGCAGACCAGACGACGGCGCCCGCCGGCTGAGCGCGCCCAGGGCGGGGAGTAACGCGCATGTCCTCACCATCTGATGCGCCGAAGCCGGATCCCCGGCCCGAGCCGGGTCGCCCGCGATGAGCACCGCCCACTGGCAGGCGCGCCGGCTGCCGATCCCGGCGGCCTGGCCGGCGCGCTCCAGCCCGGCCGCCCGCCCCTGGGCGATGATCTCGGCCGGCCTGGCGCCGATCCTGCTGACCGGGGCCTACCTGATCGCCGGCACCCTCCAGCCAGCCTCCTACAGCCCGGTGCGCACGACCATCAGCGCGATGGCCGGACAGGCCGGAACCGACCGGTGGGTCATGACCGGCGGCATCATCCTGACCGGCGGCTGCTACCTCGTCACCGCCGCGGGCCTGACCGGCGCCCGGGCGCCCGCCCGTGCCCTGCTGATCGTGGCGGGCCTGGCCGGCCTCGGCATCGCCGCATCCCCCGAACCCGCCCGCGGCGCGACCCCGCGGCACCTCGCCTGGACCGTGCTCGGCGCGGTCACGATCACCGTGTGGCCCGCCTTCGCCGCCCGGCGCGCCTCACCGCGGCCGCTGATCCTGAACGCCTGCGGCTCCGCCGCCGCCACCGCCGTGTTCGCGGCCCTGCTCGGCTGGCTGCTCGCCGAAACCCGCGACGGCAGCGTCCTGGGCCTGGCCGAGCGGCTGACCACATCGATCCAGACCTGCTGGCCGTTCATCACCGCCGTCGCCCTGCGCCGCACCCGGCGCCCCCGCCCCGGCCTGGCCATCGGCGGGAGCGGCGGGGTGAAGGACGGGGCCACCGCGCGGGCCAGGGCCCGCGGCCGCAGGCAGGACCGGTGATGGCAGCCCGCCTGGAGGCGCCGCGGGCGGGCGTCCGGCCGGTGACCGTCCCGGCTCCGGCACGCCGGGCCCGGGTGGCCTGGCCGCGGCAGCCCGCGGTGGCCGAGCTGCCCACCATCGGCGCCGGTTACCTCGGGTATGCCCTGGTGCGTCTGGCCATTCACGCAGACCGCCCTGCCGCGTTCGCGCACGCGGCCCGGCTGTGGCAGGCCCAGCGGCGCATGCACCTGAGGATCGAGCCCTGGCTCAACGGCCTCGCCGCAGCCCCCCCGCGCTCGCCGAGGCGGCCGGGTACTACTAACTGCCAAGTCGGGGACCTTAGGGACCCTCACCGCGCATTCAGAAAAGGAGGACGACAATGACGAACCCCGCCCGGTCCGATGACCCCTCTTCAGCAGCCAGTCCAGGGTACATCTTCGGTGTATCCGAGCCAGCGGTTGGCCGCGATCCGGGGGTGGTACCTTCCGCGCGATGCGGGTGAGGCCGTCCGCGGTGGCGGCCTGCTCGATCAGTGCGTCCACCACCCGTCCGGCGCAGTCGTGCGGCCCGCCGAGGCGCTGCGCGGCGGCCGACCCGGCCGCGATGGACGCGGCACGGATCTCAGGCGGCAAGCCGGCCTGGGGCCACGAGTACACTCCCCGCCTGGGTGATCCGCCGCTTCCTGGACCCGAAGGCCGAGTTCGTGCTTGTCACCGACCCGCCCCAGATCCTCGCGGGCCGCCGGCTTCGACATGCGCGGCGTCGCGCCTAGAACCGCTCAGAGGCCAAGTCCGGATAGATCATCGAAGGCCTCGGTGAGCAGCGAGTTGAAGTCGGCCGTCGGATCGGGCATGAAATCGTGGATCGCCTGGCCGAGGGCCGCCACCCCGACCTGGGCCGCGAGCACGGCCTGGCGGGCCGGAGTTCCGCGTGCGGTCAAGGCTTCTGCGGCGGCGTCTTGCAGCGAAGCGATCTTGGCGAGTTCGCGTTCGCGCAGTGCCGGCGTCGCGGCGATGAGTTCCGCCCGGGGGTGGAGGTAGGGCCGGTTCTTCTCCAGGTGCGATTCCACGGCACCGGCAAGGAAGGCCTGCCTGAGCACCGCCAGCGGCGCGGCGCTGCCGGGCACATCGGTGATGGCTTGCGCCAGTGCAGCACGGAAGGTGTCTTCGCCGTCGAACAGCACCTCGCGTTTGTCTGGGAAGTGACGGAAGAAGGTGCGCTCGGTGACGCCGGCCTCGGCGGCGATCTCCGCCGCAGTGGTCGCGTCGTAGCCGTGTTTGCGGTACAGCCTGAGCGCCGTGATCTGCAGGCGCCTGCGTACTGCTTCTCCGCTGCGTGGCATGTCGTCAATTCTACCGGGTTTCGTCAGTCACCGACGCTATGTGGTAGCGTCAGTGACTGACGGAACGATTTCGAGAAAGGTCTCCCCATTACCACTGTCCACGGCAGCTCGCCCGGCATTCCCGCCCGACCGGCTGGCGTCCACCGGATACGCCGTGCCGCTCATCAGCAACCCGGACCTGCCCGCTCGCCTCAACGGGCAGCTCCCGCTGGCCGGCGGTAAACCACTCACCGCGGGGACGCCCGTCCGGAAAAACCGTACAGGCAGGCAAAAAGGATCACGAGTTGGAGTACGTGATGGCAGCAGACGCGATAGCTGCGGGGACGATCTCCCTCGCGGGACGAACTGTGCCACGTATGGGCTTCGGAGCTATGCAACTACGCAGGTCGACTCGGCCCGAGGCCGCCTCAGCCGTTCTGCGAAGGTCCGTCGAGCTCGGTGTCCGAGTGATCGACACCGCGTGGTACTACGGCAACGATGTCGTCAACCGGTTCATCGCCGAAGCGTTGCGGCCCTATCCGGCGGACCTTGTGCTGGCGACCAAGGCGGGCGCCCGAGCGACCAGCAACGTCCACCCGCTGCGGCCCGACTACCGCCCCGAGCAGATGCGGGCCGGCAACGACCGCGACCGGACCGTGCTCGGTCTGGATACCATCCCGCTCACTCACCTGCGGTGGCCTGACGGGAACGACGCGTACGAGGCCGTGACGTTCGACAGGGCGTTCGACACGATGCTGGCGATGCAGGCGGAGGGCCGGATCGAGCACATCGGACTGTCGAATGTCACACTCGACCAACTGCGCCGGGCACACGCACGTGGCCCGATCGCCAGTGTGTCGAACATGTTCGGCTACGGCAACCAAGCGGATACGCCGACGCTGGAATTCTGCACCCAGAACGGCATTCCTTATCTGCCGTTCGGACCGCTCGGCTACGGTGCGACCGACACGCCTCCGGCCGAACAGGGGCAGACAGCCGCGCAGGCACGGCTCGCGTGGCTGCTCGCTCGCTCTCCCGTCACGGTGGTGATCGCCGGCACCAGCAGTGTCGAGCACCTGGAGGAGAACGTCGCGGCCGGGGCTCAGTGAGCGGCTGGGATCGTCGACGGCTCCAGCGCCTGGCTCATTCCCCTCACACCCTGAACTGCTCGCGGACTGTATCCACATCGGAGGACCCGTTGACTTCCCTGATCGTACCCGGCGTGCACCGCCTCGGTGATGACACGGTCAGCTTCTACCTCATCGAGGACGATCAGGAGCTGCTCCTCGTCGATGCCGGGCTGCCACGGCACTTCTCTCAGCTGACCCGGCTGCTGGAGCGGCTCGGCCGTTCCCTGCCGGACATCAAGGCCGTGCTCCTCACCCACGGCCACGTCGATCACCTCGGTATCGCCGAACGCGTGCGCCGCCAGAGCGGCGCGCCGCTCTGGGTGCATCCGGCGGACGCGGCAGCTCTCAAACGCCCGACACGTCCAGCGCCCGGGGCCGAACCGGAAGGCAGCATGGGCCGTTACCTTCTGCGCCGCCCCGCGGCGGCCGGCCTGGCCTGGCACATCATGCGCAGTGGTGCATTGTCCACGTCTCCGGTCCTCTCCTTCGAGGCGCTGCCCTCTGGCTCCGGGCAAACGCTGGATCTGCCCGGCCGTCCTCGGCTCGTCGCCGTTCCCGGCCACACGCCTGGAAGCGTTGCCCTTCACCTCCCCTCGCGCGCAGTTGTGCTCACCGGGGATGCCCTGGTCACCAGCGATGGCCTCGCGGGGCGCACCGGCCCGTCCATCGTCAACGCGGGCTTCACGCACGACACCGCTCAAGCGCTGAAATCGTTGGAGGCGCTGGCGGGCCTGGACGCCGAAGTCGTCCTGCCCGGCCACGGTGAACCGTTCACGGCCGGCGTGACCGAGGCTGTCCGCCTCGCCCGGCTCGCAGGACCGGCATGAGCCCCGTCGCTTCCCTCTTGCGAACCCGAGCCGGCGGACCTCCCCCAGATACCACCCTGATTTGCCGTCTGAAATCCGGAAGGACAACCCTCATGGCCACCGAAACCACTCTGCAGACCATCACCCTTGCCGACGACCTGACGATCACCCGCATGGGCTACGGCGCCATGCAGCTGGCCGGCCCAGGCGTCTTCGGCCCGCCCAAAGACCGCGACGAAGCGATCGCGGTGCTGCGCGCCGTCGTCGAGGCGGGCGTGACGCATATCGACACCAGCGACTTCTACGGGCCGGCCGTCGTCAATGAACTGATCAAGGACGCCCTTCACCCGTACCCCGCGAACCTGCACATCGTCACGAAGGTCGGTGCCCGCCGTGACGAGAAGGGCGGCTGGATCCACGCCTACGAACCAGCCGACCTCAAGGTGCAGGTCCGTGAGAACCTCCAGCACCTCCGGCTCGAGGCTCTGGACGTGGTCAACCTGCGCGCCGGCTCGATACAGGGCCCTACCGAGGACTCGATCGCTGAGCAGTTCGGCGCCCTGGCCGAGTTGCGCGAGCAGGGACTGATCCGTCACCTGGGCGTGAGCAACGTGTCCGACGCGCAGCTCACCGATGCCCAGGCGATCGCGCCGGTCGTCACCGTGCAGAACTTCTACAACCTGGCCAGCCGCAGCGATGACGGCCTAGTGGACCGCTGCGCCGCGGAGAATATCGCGTACGCCGCGTTCTTCCCGCTCGGCGGCTTCCGCCCGCTGCAGTCGCAGACGCTCACCGACGTCGCCGCCCGCCTCGGCGTGAGCCCGCAGCAGGTGGCTCTCGCCTGGCTGCTGCAGCGCTCGCCCTCGATGGTGCTGATCCCCGGCACCTCATCCGTCGCCCACCTGCGCGAGAACATCGCGGCCGCCGACCTGGTCCTGCCCGCTGACGCCATCACAGAGCTCAACGCCATCGCCGGCTGAGCCGCTTGGGCCCGCCGTGCATCACCACGGCGGGCCCAAGCGGGACGAGCCAGCTGTCTCACGGCTTGCGGGGCTGGCCGGGGACCTCGGCGAAGAACTCCGGGCGCGCCGACGGCTGCCTCCTCCTCCTCCTCCTCCTCTTCTTCCCACCGTCTTCGAAGGCGGAGATGATCTTGTCGAGGTTTGCAGGCGACCTGCCGGTTCATCTCGGAGACGCGGGCCGCGAACCAAAACAGGTGACGCCGGCTCCGCCGACGCCATCCCGGCCCGGCAGCGGGCCACCGATGCGCCAGGCTCGCTACCGCCCACGACCGCAACCGGCAGCCCGCCGACGAGAACGCACGACTCCGCCGCCAGCTCGCCCGCGCACTCGGGGACCAGCGGTCGGCAGTGACCCGATCAGTGGTCCACGGGACCCGGGCTGTCGGCCGAGGCGGTCTCGCGGATCACCGACGCCGTACCGGGCCTGGCAGTCAAGGCCGCCGGCCAAGCGGTCTGCACCGTGGTGTTCCATGACGGGGTCCCGGGGAAGGCCCGGGGCAACCAGGTCGTGCAGAACAAGCCGGCCTGCATCGGGATCGGCGCCGACGCGAGAAGCACCTCCTGCGGATCTGGCTGGCCCGCGCAACCGGCGTCCGGGACATCCTCATCGCCTGCGTGGACGGCCTGGCGAGCTTCGCCGTTGCCGTCACTGCCGCGTTCCCGGCTGCGGTCGTGCGGCCGTGCGCGGCCCCTCATCCGCAACCCGCCGCCGCGAGGACGGCAAACGCAACGACCAGCCCGCCCGCCTCGTCGAGGGCCAGCTCGAGGCCCCCGACGAGACGTCGCCTACCCTGGCAAGGCTACAATAAGCCAGGTGAACACAGTAATTCAAAATCATTTGCACATCTGGGTGTACAGGCTCACGCCAGGTCAATGCTGGGATCAGCACCTTGGAGGCGTGGCCTGCGCGGACGTGATCGCCTGTTGGGAGGGCCGGGGATCCCGCGAGCGCTGGGCGCCACGTACGGTCAGGTCATCGGGAGGCGATCTCGGTCAGGACCGAGACGGTGGCTTCGGGCGAGGGCATCTCGGCGATCTCGGCGGCGACCGTGCGGGCGGCGGCGCGGGTCTCGTCGTCGCTGAGCAGCTCACTCACGCGCCTGGCGATCGCTTCGGCGGTCTGGTCCTCAGCAGGCAACTGCGCCCCGACTCCACCCGTCGCAACGGCGTCGGCGTTGCAGAACATGTCGGCGTTGCTGAACATGTCGGCGCCCTGCGGCAGTACGAGCTGCGGCACGCCGTTGGCCAGCGCGCCCAGCGTGAGGCCGGTGCCGCCGTGGTGTACCACCAGGTCCACCAGGGACAGCAACTCTGCCTGTGGCTCCGACGTTTCGATCCTGACCGAGTCCCCAACCTCGCCGAGCGACTGGATGTCGAAGGTCGGCCCGACCGCGACCAGCACGTCCACGTCCATCGCGGCGAGCCCCTTGATGGCTTGCTCCAGCGCCGGCATTCCACTGAACACCGCCCCGAAGGTCAGATAGACCAGCGGCCGGCCGCCATCCCGATCCCGGCCGGTCACCCAGGAGGGGGGCTGGCCCGGCGCGGTCATGGGGACCGGCCGCAGGGCGATCCGGCTCGCCATCGCGACTACTTCCTTGCCCTGGAGCGATGACGGGTAGATGTCGAGAAGGGGGTTGCCGCCACCGCGCGTCGCCGGGACGGGCAGCTCAACGCCGACCTCGCGGGCGAGGTCGGACACCGTGGCCTCGATCGAGATGTTCTCGTAAACGCGGCCGATACTGTGGCTGACTCCGGGAATTCCGGCGAGCCTGGCCGCGAACAACGCGCCCGTATTATCGATCTCGTGCACGACCAGGCCAGGCTTGAACTGGTACAGCACCGGGCCGAGGTCGGCCATGAAGGAGCGGGGGAGTATTTCCGCGAACGCCAGCCGCTCCAGTTCCACCTGCCGCTCAGGCGTGACCGAGGAGAGGTCCACGGGGCCGCCGTTCGCTTCCGCGAAAGCGTCGCTTATGGCCGTTCCCGCGGAAACGGCGTCCAGGCCGAACGCAGAGAGGCTTCGGTGAAAGGACTGGCCCGTGGCGAACTGAACGTCATGACCGGCGTCGCGGGCAGCGAGCGCGAGTGGAATCAGCGGGTAGGAGTGGCCTGGCAGTGGCAGGCTGGAGAACAAGATCCGCATGGCGTGCCCCTACCTGTCGTTGTTACTTCCGTCGGCCACCCCGTCCGGGGCGGGAATGTCGGGCGAGCTGACGTGGACATCGGTCATGGGGAGACCTCTCTTGAATCGTTCCGTCAGTCACTGACGCTACCACATAGCGTCAGTGACTGACGAGTACCGGGCGGGCTGCGGGCGTGCCGCGCGGCGGAGAGGAAGCACGCAGGCACCTGCGGGCGGCAGCGCTCAGTTTGCGCAGATGACACGGCCACGATGCGACCGCCGCGGCGGAGATCGCCGCCGGGGTACGTGTGTGACGAGGCGCACCTTCTTCCGTCACTTCACAGGCAAACGTGAGGTGCTGTTGGAGGCGAGTCCACCTAATGGGCCGCTGGCAGTGCTCAGGCGGGCCTTCCGTGCCGTGATCGGCTCCCGGGGCAGGACCGGCCATTTGCCGGTCCGGCTCCGGATCAGACCAGGCGCTGCGCGCGCGAACTCGCCGGGCTGGCATCGCCGCACGGTGCCGTGACCGAAGCCTTCGCGGCTCGCGGAATCCCGGAGCGCCAGGCCGCGTTCGCGGCCCGGGTCGGCGGGCAGTTCTGGTCCAGGTGACCCGCGAGCGGACGGCCGATCCCGTGGCCGACTTCGACTCGCTGCCCACCGAAGCCTTCGACGACTTGTCCGGACCCAGCCTCTGGGCGAGAGTTCGTCGTCACCGCGCAGGTGAACGACGACGCCCGGCTCCGCGAGCACCGCGGCCCGCGTCAAAAGGCACTGCTTCGCGAGGAGGTCCTGGCTGGACCTGCCCAGGACTCGTCAGTCACTGACGCTATGTGGTAGCGTCAGTGACTGACGGAACGATTCGAGAGAGGTCTCCCCATGACCGATGTCCACGGCAGCTCGCCCGACATTCCCACCCCGGACGGGGTCGCCGACGCCTACTTCACCCACCCCGACGACGGCGCGGCCCACCCGGGCGTGCTGTTGTTCTCCGACGCCGTCGGGCTGCGCCCGCTGGTGCGCGACATGGCCGACCGGCTGGCGTCCAACGGATACGCCGTGCTGGCGCCCAACCTGTTCTACCGGACCGGGCGGGCCCCGGTGTTCAAGTCGCCTGCCCAGATCGAACCCTCGGAGGCGCATTCGTACATGACAGAGGTCATCATGCCGGTGGTCTCGGCATTGACGCCGGATCTGGTCATGCGCGACGCGGGCGCGTACCTGGACTGGCTGGCCGCCTCCGAGTTGGTCACCGACGGCCCGGTCGGGCTGACCGGGTACTGCATGGGCGCGGCGCTGATGCTGCGCACCGCCGGCACCTATCCGGACCAGATCGCGGCCGGCGGCGGATTCCACGGCGGCTTCCTGGCCACCGAAGCGCCCGACAGCCCGCACCTGACAGCAGGCAACATCACCGCCGAACTGTACTTCGGCCACGCGGACCAGGACGAGACCTTGACGCCCGAGCAGATCGAGCGCCTCAGCAAGGCCCTCGACAGCGCCGGCGTGCGCTACCGCGCCGAGGTGTTCGCCGGCGCGCCCCACGGTTACACCCAGGCCGACTTCGCGGCCATCGGCCGCTACAACGCCGAGGCCACCGAGCGACACTGGCGCGAACTGCTGGCCCTGCTCGACCGCACCCTGCACTAGGCCAGCCAAGCCGTCGGTCGGCCCGGTTGGCAGTCGCGGACTGCCAACCGGCGCGTAACGGAGCGCCGGCGAGAGATTTGATGGGAATGCGAGCCATGCACGACGGACCCGTGGCACCTCAAGGTTGGTCACGCTCACCCCGTGGCACGAGCGAAGTCTTCGTGTCGAACGTCATCGGGGTGGGCCCGGACGGTGAGTACGCCCTCATCGGAGGGCAATGCGCGCATTGCGGGCGAGCGATGTTCCCGCTACGGGACATGTGCATGCACTGCCAGGCCCCCGACCCTGACCCGATGGCGCTTGATGGTGACGGTGTCGTGTACTCATACACGGTTATCCGCCAGGCGGCCCCGGGCTTCTCGGTGCCGTACGTGCTCGCGTCCGTGGACCTGGCGGCTGGGGTCCGGATCATCGGCCAGGTCAAGGCACAGCCGGCCGACGTAACCATCGGAACTGCCGTTCAGCTCAAAGTCGAACCAATCGGCGAAGACTCACGCGGGCGGCGCGTCATTGGTTATCGCTTTCATGTTTCTGAGGAAGGCCGGGCATGAGCGAGGCGTACATTACAGGGGTCGGCATGACTCCCTTCGGAAAACACCCGAATACCACGTCGACTGAGCTCGGGGCCATGGCCGTGATCGAAGCCATGCGTGACTCTGGCATCGATCCGCGGCAGGTGGATGCCGCCTACTGCGGTAGCGTGTACGGGGGGATATCGGTAGGCCAGCGGGTTCTTGCCCAGGTCGGCATGACCGGCCTTCCGATAACGAACGTCGAGAACGCGTGCTCGAGCGGAGCGGTCGCGCTACGAGAAGCTTTTCTCGCGGTCCGCGCCGGAGAGCATGACATTGTCCTCGCGCTAGGGGTAGAACACCTCACCTCGAAGTTCGACGGCGCGATCACGCCCGACGAAACCGATCCGGAAACTGTCGTCGGGTTGACGATGTCAGGGATCTACGCGATGCGCGCCCAACGGTACATGCACGATTACGGGGTCGATCACGCGCAACTGGCGCTTGTCAGCGTCAAGAATAAGCAGAACGCCGCGAAGAATCCGCTTGCGTACTTCAAGAAACCCGTCACCGTCGAGCAGGTACTGTCGTCGCGGGCTATCGCCGACCCGCTCACCCTGCTGGAGTGCTCCCCCGCCACGGACGGCGCCGCGGCCGTGGTCGTCGTCTCAGCCAGGGTCGCCGCCCAGTTCCGGGACCGCCGCGTCACTCTCGCCGCCTCGACACTGCGCTCCGGCGAACTCGAGACCACCGACTCTCAGATGAGCTTCGAGACCCTGACCGAGCTGACAGCGTCCCAGGCGTACGAGCGCGCCGGGATCGGGCCCGAGGATGTCTCCGTCGCCGAGGTGCACGACTGCTTCTCGATCGCGGAAGTTCTGCGGGTCGAGGGTGCAGGCCTCTTCCCCCGCGGTGAGTACCTCCACGCCGTCGCCCGGGGTGACGCGCACATCGGCGGCCGGCTGCCGATCAACCCCAGCGGCGGTCTGCTGGGTAAGGGCCACCCCCTCGGGGCCACCGGGATCGCGCAGGTCGTCGAGCTGGTCAGGCAGCTGCGGGGCGCAGCCGGAAAAAGACAGGTCGACGGTGCTCGGGTTGGCCTCGCGCACTGCCGCGGCGGCAAGACCGTCGGCGTTGACGCCGCCGCCTGCACCGTACAAATACTCGTGAAATAGCTGCTGGCGAGCTTCAGCGGTGTACCCGCGCCGGGCGGCGGCCAGCAGCCTCCCAGCACGGCACGCGCCGTCGGCGCAGCTACATCCAGCTAAGGACAGGTGGTGCAGATGACTCTGCCCCTTGACGGAATCCGGGTACTGGACCTCTCGCAGGGGGCCTCGGGACCGTGGTGTGCCATGTTGCTTGGCGACCTCGGAGCGGAGATCGCCAAGGTGGAGCCTCCCGGCGGGGACTGGGCACGAACCCTCGGACCGCCCTTCGTGGATGGTGTCGCCACCATCTTCCTGGCCATGAACCGCAACAAGCGCGGGGCGGTCATCGACCTCAAGAGGCCAGGCGGATCGTCGATCGTCGCGCGCATGGCGGCGTCGGCCGACGTCGTGATCGAGAACTTCCGTCCCGGCGTCGCGGAGCGCCTCGGCATCGGATACGAGGATCTCTCAGCCCGTAACCAGCGCCTCATCTACCTGTCGGTATCCGCCTACGGCCGGACCGGGCCGTGGCGGGATCGGCCAGGCGTCGACGGCGTCGTGCAGGCGGCGAGCGGCATCATGAGCGTCACCGGCGAAACCGGGCGCGGGCCGGTGCGGGTCGGGTTTCCCGTCGCGGACACGGCGGGAGCGATGTTCGGGACACAGGGGGTGCTTGCCGCGCTGCTCGCCCGGGAGCGAACCGGGAAAGGTCAACGGGTCGACGTCTCGCTCCTGCAATCGGCGCTGGCGTTTCAACTGCCGGTGCTGGCGATGCACCTGGCATCGCCCGGGTCGACCGGACGTCATGGCAGCGGCGCGCCGTACTCGTCACCGAATGAAGCGTATCGAACCGGCGACGGGTACCTCATGGTCGCGGCCTATTTGCCGGAACGGTGGATTCAATTTTGCCGCGCCATTGGCCGCCCCGCACTGGCGTTCGACAGCCGGTTCGAAACGAACACGAAACGCCTGGCCGCGCGCGGGGAACTGTCCGAGGTCATCGAATCGATCCTTGCCGAGCGGTCAACCGCAGAATGGGCTTCTATTCTGGAGTCCGCCGACGTTATGTGTACTCCGGTACTCGATTACGACGACCTGCTCGACCAGCCACAGCTCCGGCAAACCGAGGCACTTTGGCAGGTTGATCATCCAACCGCCGGCGAAATACCGGCGCTCCGCTACCCAGCCCTCCTCGGGACCACCCCCGCCGCCCCGCAGGCCCTGGCAACCCACCACCAGGGAGAGCATTCGATCGATATCCTCACCGATTGGGGATTCTCAAAAGATGAAGCTATGGAATACCTCGCCGCCGGCGTAATAAGGCAGAGCAGCGCAGTCTTCGACAACGGCACGGCAGACGGGAACCAAGATGACTGACGAGCTGGTCAAGTGGCGTGTCGAAGGCAGCGTCGGAATCGCAACGCTCAACCGGCCCGAGGCGCTCAACACGCTTAACCGAGACATCATCATCCAGTTGACTGACCGTGTTCAGCGCGCGTCCGGCGACCCGTCCATTCGGGTCCTGGTGCTCGGGGGCGAAGGGGAACGCGCCTTTTGCGCGGGCGGCGATCTCAAGGCCCGGCAGCGTGAGTACGAGAGCGGCACGGGTGACCTTCTCGCCGACCCTCTACAGCAGCTGTTCACGGTGCTGGACGCCTATCCCCGGCCCGTCATCGCGGGCATCCACGGCTACTGCCTGGGAGGCGGCCTCGAGCTGGCCTTGGCATGTGATCTCCGGGTCGCGTCCGCGGATACTGAGTTCGGTTCACCCGAGGTGAATATCGGCACCATGCCCAGCGCCGGCGGCACCCAGCGACTTCCCCGCCTTGTCGGCCTTGCCCGCGCGAAAGAGATAATCTTCACGGGGGAGAGATTCGATGCGGCCGAGGCCTATCGCATCGGCCTCATCAACAGAATCGCGGCCGCCGGAGAGGGTCTGAAAGCGGCGATCACGCTGGCGGAGCTCATCGCCCAGCGGGCCCCGCTGTCAGTAGCCAGCAGCAAAGCCGCGATCGAGAAGTCGACGCTCCTGGACCTCCAGGACGGGCTGGCCTTCGAGCAGGAGCTGGCCGCGGCGTTGCGGGACAGCCACGACCGGCGCGAAGGTCTCCTTGCGTTCACCGAGCGCCGGCCGCCGAACTTTACCGGCAAATGAGCCACACCGCTGCTTTCCCGCGCCTCTGGAGGCGTTCACTTCCCGCCGGGAGGTCACCAGCGTGAGACTCGGTACCTACCTTCCGTTCGCCGGGCCCGGAGGGGTCCCCTTTGACGCGCACGAGGTGGCTGTCCATGCGCGCCGGGTCGAGGCCGCGGGGTTCGATGGCGTCTGGGTAGGCGACGGGTCTTACCGGCGAATCGCGCCGTGGCCGGACCCGCTCAGCTGGCTACTGGCGGTCGCCGCGGCACCGAGTCGCTCGAGGTGGGAACAGCGATCTTCCAGGTCCCATTGCGATCACCGGTCGACCTCGCCCAACGCTTTATGACCCTGCGGGCGTTGACCAAAGACCGGCTCACAATCGGCGTCGGTCCCGGCTCGACGGCCACAGACTATGCCGCCTACGGCATCCCCTTCGAAAACCGCTTCTCGCGACTATATCGTGATCTGGATATCATCCGCCGGCTCTGCGACGCTGAGACGGTCGAAAATGCGAACCTATTGCCATGGCCGTCCGTAGCTGGTCCTCCTCGGATGGCCCTGGGGTCCTGGGGAAGCCGCGTTGGAATCACCCGCGCAGCACGGGAGTTCGACGGATGGATATGCTCGGCGGTGCACACCAGCATCGATGAGATGCGCCGCGGCATCAAATTCTATCGAGAGCTGGGCGGGCAGCGTGCAATACTGGCGACCTGCTCAATTGACTTGACGGCCACGAGCCAACCACTGCCCGACGATGAGCCCATAAATATCATGTGCGACAAAGCTGAGGCTCGTCGACGCCTGGAATATCTCGCGGAGCTCGGTTTCGACGATATTCTGCTCGTTCCCCGGCAACCGGACAGACCCTATTTCTACCCGGCCGACCTGTCGCTTGCCGAGCTGGTCGAAATCCGAGACCTGATTTCTACCTAAAGGCCGCGGAAGAGGAGCACCAGGATAGCAGGTGACCGACACAGGAGGGATGTTCACCTGAACTGTCAGGTCAAAGGTTCGCATGGCCGCCAAAGGGGACGTGCCCGAGATGCAAGGGAGATACCGTGACAACCGACACAGAGGCCGTAGTGCCCCGCGCGTACCACGCCGCGGAGCCCAGTCGGTCTCGGCAACGAGCCTGACGGGAGGCGCGCCAGCGTTTGCCGCGTGCTGAGGCAACCGGAGTGTCCGCAACCCAGCGGGACGCACGCGGTCCCCGGGTACCCCGTTCCGCGGCGGCCCTGCCGGCGGCACGCTGGCGACGGCGTCGGCTGACGGATCCTGTCCGGCCTCCGAGACGGCGGCGGTCAGGCTGCTGGCGGTTGGCTTGTGGCGCTGTCGGCCAGTTCGGACCAGTCGAGGCAGTAGCCGTCCCATGGCCCGGCCCAGTCCCATCCGGTACGGTCTCCCGGGGCGTCCCGAGCCTGCTCGGCCAGGCCGGGCAGCGCGTCCGGCAGGTCGGGCAGAGCGGTGATGACCTGTGTCCCGTGGCGTTCGGCGGCGCGAGAGCGGAACAGGAGGCTGGCCATCTCGCGGTCCGGGACGACGACATGGCAGTAGGGCACGGCCATGCTGAGCGCGTCGATGTCGTGGACCGCGTTCATGTTCCAGGGCTTGGCCGCGCCGCGGAACAGCTCGACCTTCAGGTCGACGGCGATCCGCAGCGAAGGGACCGCGTCGGCGAACGCGACCATGCGGCGGCGGGACACGTCCGGCCGGTCAGGGTTGTAGCCGACTTCGCGGTTCAGGCTGATGCGGTACTCGCCGAGCAGTGCCTGGAACGTGGCCTGCTGCTCATGGATGAGCTCGCGGGCCTGGAGGCGGACGCGCAGCTCCGCCTTGCTGGCCGGATGCTCGGCGAGTATCTCGACGTAGCTCGCTTCCCACTCCAGCCTGTCTGCCTCGACCGCGTCCATCGCCTCGGGCCGGTAGCCGTAATGCTCCCGCAGCTCGCCGATCTCTTCGTCACCCGGGCCTGCCAGCAGCATCATCTCGGTGAGCTGGTTGGCCTTGCGGAGGAACTCCGGCATCCCCTCGATCGTGGCCGGGTTCACCACCGCTCCGTCCGGGCCGCGCAGCACCCCGTGGCCGGGCTCGCCGTCGAACGCCCAGCGGAAGCCGGTGCCCAGGACTTCCGGCGGCTGGGGCCGGAAGGCCGGCCGGCCGAAGGTCAGGTGCATAGCATGGAGCATCTGGTGGCGCAGCAGGACCTTCCGCGCCCGCAGGGTGCGGCAGTGGGAAATGGACGCCATGGTCCTGGCAACATCCAGCCGCTGCCGCGGGCTGGTGATCTTGCTCGTCTCGATGTGATGGGTCGTGGACAAGGGGAAAGCGACGCCTGCCGCTGCGGCATCCCGGACCGCGGCCAGCACCCGGAGATCGGAGGCCTCTCGCGGCTCCCCGTTGGCAGACCAGCAACCAGCTCGCCGTCATCAACCCGGCCACCCTGGCCATCACCCGCCGCGTCCCCCTGCCCGGCTGCGACAACGACCACGGCCTGACCCTCGACCCGCCCGCCCGGCTCGTGTTCATCGCATGCGACGGCAACGCCCGCCTGCTCACCCTCGACCTGGCCACCTGGCAGGTCACCAGCACCAGCACCGTCGGCGACCAGCCCGACGTGCTCGCCTACGACCCAGCCGCCCGGCGCCTCTACGTCGCCGCCGAATCCGGTACCCTCACCATCCTCGACAACCACCGCGGGCACCTGACCGTCACCGGCCGCGCCTACCTAGCCGACGGCGCTCACGTCGTCGTCGTCGACGCCGCTACTCACGACAGCTACTACCCCGTCCCCGCCGGCCCGGGCGGCCACCCCGCCCTGCTCATCTATCAGCCCGCACCCTGAAGGTCCACCCGCGGCCAGGTCATGGCCGGTCTGTCATAATGCGGTCGTAGGTGCGGCGGGCGCGGGCGCTGCGGGCGCTGGCGCCGTACCGGCGGAGCATCTGCGGGGAGGACCAGCCATTCAGCTCCATCAGGTCCCCCTCGGCGCCGCCGCGGTCCAGCCAGGTGTGGCTGAAGTGGTGCCGGAACCGGTGCGTCCACGCGTCCACCCCGGCCTGCCGGCCGCGGCGGGCGATCATCTGGTAGATCCCGTTCGCGTTGGCGGACCAGATAGCCGATCCGGGGAGATTTTCACCGGTTTCCGTGTTCAAGTCCCCCCTCGGACACCCAGAACGGTGAAATATCCCCTAAAACAGACACCCGCTTGAACACGCGGGCGGCCCGCCTGGCTGCCCGCATCGCCCCGTCAGGTCTTGCCTTCCCTTCCGGGAGGCGGCCATGACCAGCGCGCTCATCCCTCCCGTCATCCCCCGGCGCTCCCCGCCCGGCAACTGGCCGCGCGGCAGGCCCGGCGCAGCCGGGCCCCTGCCCCTGCCCGCCTCGCCCGGGCAGGCGCCCGCCCTGGCCGCGGACGTGGTGTACGGCCTGGGCCGGATCGA
>Ga0210408_10001249_pt1 | contig 27264 bp, 22 predicted proteins | sample IncBWH4MmetaG_FD_155471 | JGI IMG/M metagenome (GOLD analysis project Ga0210408, IMG submission 155471) | Forest soil microbial communities from Barre Woods Harvard Forest LTER site, Petersham, Massachusetts, United States - Inc-BW-H-4-M | ecosystem: Environmental > Terrestrial > Soil >...
TCATGGTCACCGCGCTGGATAGCCCGGCCGATCGCGTGCGCGGGCTCGAGGCCGGCGCCGACGATTTCCTGACCAAGCCGGTGTCCGACGTCGTGCTGATCGCGCGGGTGCGTTCGCTGACGCGGCTGAAGATGATGACGGATGAGCTGCGCATGCGCGCCATCACCTCGCTCGAGATCGGCATCCAGGCGCCGGAGCGCGAAGCGGTTGCCGACACCGGCAAGGGCGGACGGGTCCTCTTGGTTGACGACCGGCCGTCTTCCTACGAGCGGCTGGCGCCGGTGTTGAGCGCCGAGCACACGGTCGATGTCGAAACCAACCCGGCGGAAGCGCTGTTCCATGCCGCCGAAGGCAATTACGACCTTCTGATCATCTCGCTCAGCCTCGAGCAATTCGATGGGCTTCGGCTGTGCAGCCAGGTGCGTTCGCTGGAGCGGACGAGGGCGGTGCCGATCCTGGCGATTTCCGATGCCGACAACAATTCGCGGCTGTTGCGCGGACTGGAGATCGGCGTCAACGACTATCTGTTGCGCCCGGTCGACAAGAACGAATTGCTAGCGCGGGCGCGCACGCAGATCCGCAAGCGCCGCTACACCCATCATCTGCGCGACAACGTGCAGAACTCGATCGAAATGGCGACCATGGACGCGCTGACCGGGCTGCATAACCGCCGCTACATGGAAACCCATCTGGCGACGCTCGCCGAGCAGGCCGCAAGCCGCGGCAAGCCGCTGGCGTTGATGATGCTCGACATCGATTACTTCAAGTCGATCAACGACACTTACGGTCACGACGCCGGCGATGACGTGCTGCGCGAGTTCGCGGTGCGGATCCGCAAGTCGATCCGCGGCCTCGATCTCGCCTGCCGCTATGGCGGCGAGGAATTCGTGATCGTGATGCCGGAAACCGATCTCCATGTCGCGGGCATGGTGGCGGAGCGGCTGCGCCGCTCGATCGCAGGCGAGCCGTTTGCGGTTCACAAGGGAGAAAAGCGCATCGAGGTCACGATCTCGATCGGGCTGTCGACCCTGGAAGTGAAGGGCGAGGCCGTCGCGGACGTGCTCAAGCGTGCCGATACCGCGCTCTACCGGGCCAAACATGGCGGCCGCAACCGCGTGGTGTCGCAGGCGGCGTAACGTAACACGGTCATACCCCGCGAAAGCGGGGTATCCAGTACGCCGCGGCTTCTCAATTTGATCTCGACGTCTCTGGAATACTGGATCGCCTGCTTTCGCGGACGATGACAGCTACCGATTCAATTTTCAAACAGCCAAGACACGCGTCCGCCTTCTCGCGGCGCGATTTTGCCCGAGCTTTTGCAGGATCGTGTCCCTCGAAAGAAAAGAGGGCGCAGGGAAAGCCGGGTGCCCGATGCACCCGCAGCCTCGCGTGGGAATTAAAAAACCACACGAGCATAGTCACTACAGGTACGCCGAAACAATCCGGCCTTCCCTGCGCAGTGGTTTACGGCTTATGGCGTGCTCTCCCCGGTGAACGGCTCTTTTGCCACCGTCGCCTGCGCTTCTTAGCGCAGACTTGACTCCAGCGTCACGAAGTCAGGACCACACGCTTTTGCCGTCCGCTTTGGCGCCACTCGTCAACGGCACCTCCGCGTCCATTGCATCCCCGCCCTACGTTTCGTGACGATCGCGATACGCCCCTCTCGAGAGGGCGGGATGCGCGAGTCGTAATTTTGATTTGCCCGACGGCACAAGCGCGAGAGCCTGCGACAAAGTAACACGACGGGCAATTTTCGCATGGCAGATATGTGCAAATTGCCCGGCGGCGAGCATAGCGGAAAATTTCTGCTGATTGGGCTGGACAGAGAATTCGGAAAACACAGCCCGGTCGGGCAATCAAATCGATGCAAATGACCCACAGCCGGCTCGCGACGATTGAGGTGCCGGGTTCATCTCAGATCGCCGGGCGTGATGGTCCCTGTGCAAGCGTAAGCAGAACCGCAGCCAGTGCCGCGGCGGCCTTGTCGGGCCGCGCCTTCTCGTAGATCGCAAACTCAAGGTCGGGAAGCCGCGGCAGCCCCTCTTCCACGCCAAGGATGCGCAGGCCCGCGATCAGCGCGCTGGCAGGAAGCGGGGTGATGGCGAGCCCCGCGAGCGCCGCCGCGCGCACGCCTGTCAAGCTGGGGCTGGTATAGACGATCTCCCAGGTCAGTTCGTTGTCATCGAGCACGGCGAGTGCAGCCTCGCGCGAAACGGATCGCTCGCGATAGAGAGCCAGCGGCAGCGCCGCACCCGGAACAAGATCGAACGTGTCGGCCGCGGCCCAGACCAGCGGCTCGCGCCACAACAGACGCCCTTTTGAGGTTCCGAGCGGGCGCTTTGCGAACACGACGTCAAGCCGCCCCGCATTAAGCTGCTCGATCAATTCCGCGCTGACGCCGATCTGCACCTCGAGCTTCACGCCCGGATGGAGTTTTGCGAAGCGGCCGAGCGCCGAAGGCAGTGAGCCGCCGGCGACCTCCTCGACCACGCCGAGACGCGCCGTGCCGGACAGCCGCGGCGCCGCCAGGCGATGACGGGCCGCTTCCTCAAATTGCAACAGGCGACGCGCGTCGCCGAGCAGCATCTCGCCATCGTCGGTCAATGCGACACTACGCGTTGTCCGTCGGAACAAGGGCCGTTTGGTCTCGAGCTCAAGCCGCTTGATCTGCTGGCTTATCGTCGACTGCGTCAGGTTGAGCCGCTCCGCGGCGCGGTGGAAACCGCCGCAATCGGCGACGGCAACAAACGAACGCAGCAACTCGAATTCCATCATGGGCGATTAATCCGATTCAACGATCAATCATATTATGAAATATCGCTTCTGTGATCAATACCGACGCCTATTTCTCGAACCACCAGACGTCAAACGATGGAGAAGAGACATGCTCATGCTCGACCGCCGAATGCTCCTGCGTGCCGGCTCTGCCGCCGTTGGGGCCGCTGCACTCGCTCCGACCGCCCCCGCGCTGGCCCATGCGCCCCAAGCGGGCAAGCGGGCGCAGCCTGGTTTCTACCGTTTCAAGCTCGGCACCATCGAGATCACCGTCGTCAGCGACGGCACGCTCGCGTTCCCGGCCGAAACGCTGTGGGGCGATCGGGCCGAGGACGCAAGAGGCCTGCTCACATCCACGTTCCAGCCGTCTAGCCCGGTGGGACTGCAAATCAACACTATCCTTGTCAACACGGGCGACAAGCTGGTGTTGATCGACGCGGGCTGCGGCGTCAACAAGTTCCAGAACACGACCGGCAGATTGCTTGGCCACCTCGCCAGCGCGGGCTACGCACCGGGCGATATCGACATGATCCTGTTCACTCACTGCCATTTCGACCATCTGTGGGGTATTAGTGACGGCAAGAACGCGTCGCTGCTGTTCCCCTCGGCCGAATTCGTCGCTAGCGAGACCGAGGTCGCCTTCTGGAGCGACCCCGCACTACCCGGCAAAGTGTCCGCCAAGCAGCAGCCACTGGTTACCCAGGCGAATCTGAAATTGGCCAGCCCCCGCCTGCGCCTGATCAAGGCCGGAGCGGAGGTGGCGCCGGGCGTGACCACCCTCGACACTGCCGGTCACACGCCAGGCCACATGTCGGTGCGTATCAGTTCCGGCAGCGAAGAAATGCTCCTCACCGGCGACGTCGTGGTCGACACAGAGATCAGCTTCCTGCATCCGGAATGGACGTTCGGGTTCGATCTGGACGTGCCACTGGCAACTAAGGCGCGCATAGCCTTCCTCGACCGCGCAGCGGCCGACAAGACGCTAGTCGGTAGCTACCATCTACCCTTCCCTGGCTTCGGGCACGTGGTGCGCGAGGGGAGCGGCTACCGCTGGCTGCCGGCGGATTGGCAGTGGACGAGCTGACGACTTCGCCGGGCGGGGGCGGTGTGCTCCCCGCCGGCCTCATAAGCGCTACGCAGAAAAATCAACCCCGGAGTCTGATCGATGATGAAATTACAGACACTTGCGGTAATGGCCGCTGGCATGCTCGCAGCAACGCTCGGCGGATTTGAGGCTCACGCCCAGACGGCCGCGCGGGTCGAGGCACGCAACATTGTGCTGATACACGGAGCGATACGAGTGAAGGGTCGCGGTGTTCAAGCTAGCGTTGGCTCCGCGGTATCGAGCACTGATGCTTCCTATTGCTCCCAGCGTTGGGCGTACTACGACCCGGCGTCCGGGAAGTATATGGGCGACGATGGTGAGTGGCATCCTTGCCGATAGGCCCATGCGCCCTAAGCGGGCGACAACCAGAGGCAGGCTGATTTGGGACGGTCTCGCAATTGAGATGATCGACGCGGGAAAGACAAGCGGCAGAGCTGGCGAGGCAATTTTGATTGCTGCCCACTACCTCAATGCAAAGGCTCCGAGAGGCGCATGGAAGGCAAAGCAAGATTCGTCTTTCCGGTCGTGATCACCGCCATTATCGCTTTTGTCGTGAGCGGGGCGTTGACGTTCTTCAACATCGGCTGGCGGAATGATTTTGTGATGCGATGGTTGTCCGCCTTTGCGATCGGCTGGCCGATCGCGGCCAGCACCGCTTATCTCGCGATCCCCTTCGCCCGCAGCCTCACCCAGCGCATCGTCGCCGCCATCGAAAGAACCTGAGCAGCTCCTTGCGGGACGGCTTGGCGTCGTGTTCGCCACGCGTCTGCTCGGTACCTCGCACGGGCGCTTGGCTGATGGTCGACTGCATCAGGTTGAGCCGCTCCGCGGCGCGGTGAAAACGCCGCAATCGGCCACGGCAACAAAGGCGCGCAACAACTCGAAATTCAGCATATGATTGATCATTTTTTTGATCAATCATATTAGAAAATATCATTTCTGTAATCAATGATGACCTCCCACCTGTCGCTTCAAGGGCAGGGTTGAACGAAGGAGGTCCATCATGTCAGGCACATCACGACGCGGAGCAGATCGCGCCTTCCGTCTCGCACGGGCTGCCGCGCTCAGCGGCACGAGCGGAAAAGTCTGCCCCGCCGACCGCGCGACGCGGTTGCTCGAAGCCATCATCGAGCCGGGCGACCGCGTGACGATCGAAGGCGACAATCAGAAGCAGGCGGACTTTCTCGCCTCAGCCCTGGCGAAGGTGGATCCCGCGCGGGTGCACGATCTGCACATGGTGCAGTCGGTGTTGGCGCTGCCCGACCATCTCGCCGTGTTCGAGCGCGGTATCGCAAACCGCCTGGATTTCGCTTTCGCGGGGCCGCAAAGCCGCAAGCTCGCCGAACTGGCCGCGAACGGGACGGCGAAGATCGGGGCGATCCATACCTATCTCGAACTCTATGCTCGCATGCTGGTCGACCTTTCGCCACACGTCGCGCTTGTCGTCGCCGATAAGGCCGATCGCGACGGCAATCTCTATGCCGGCCCGAACACCGAAGATACGCCGACCATCACGGAGGCGGCGGCGTTCCGCGGCGGCATCGTCGTCGCGCAGGTCAATGAGATCGTGGACCGGCTGCCGCGGGTCGACGTGCCCGGCGACTGGGTCGACGTCGTGGTGCCGAGCCCGAAGCCCTATGTGATCGATCCGCTGTTCACGCGCGATCCCGCCAAGATCAGGAACGAGAACGTGCTGATGGCGATGATGGCGATCGCTGCGGTCTACGAACCCTACCAGGTGCAGCTGCTCAATCACGGCATCGGCTATGCGACCGCGGCGATCGAACTGATCCTGCCAACCTACGCCGCCCGGCGCGGACTGAAGGGCAAGATCGCCAGGCATTTCGTGCTGAACCCGCACCCGACCCTGATCCCCGCGATCGAAGCCGGCTTCGTCGACAGCATCTATTGCTTCGGCTCCGAGCTGGGCATGGAACGCTATGTCTCGAACCGCGCCGATATATTCCCGGTCGGCACCGATGGCAATCTGCGGTCTAACCGCGCGCTCGCGCAGGTCGCCGGACAATATGCCTGCGACCTCTTCATCGGCGGCACGTTGCAGATCGACGCGCAGGGCAACAGCTCGACGGCGACGAAGGGCCGGATCACGGGCTTCGGCGGCGCGCCGAATATGGGCGCCGACCCGCGTGGCCGCCGCCACGACAGTCCCACCTGGCTGCGCGCCGGTCAGGAAGCCGGCGAGAGCCTGCGCGGACGCAAGCTTGTGGTGCAGATGGTGCAGACCCATCAGCCGAATGGGGCACCGAGCTTTGTCGAACGGCTGGACGCGTTCGATCTCGCCGCCTCGGCCGGTTTCGCGCTACCGCCGGTGATGATCTATGGCGACGACGTCACCCATGTCGTCACCGAACGCGGCGTGGCCAACCTTTTGCGCTGCCGGTCGCCGCAGGAACGCGAAGCGGCACTGCGCGCCGTCGCCGGCGATACCGAGTTCGGCAGGCGGCAGCCGTCCGAAACAAGCGACGGCCTGCGCCGCCGCGGCATCGTGATGTTCCCCTCCGACCTCGGCATCGATGTCACCACCGCAACCCGCGACTGGCTCGCGGCCCAAACCATCGACGACCTCGTGACGGCGTCAGGCGGACTCTACGTGCCGCCGGCGAAATTCCGCCGCGCCGTCGTCACTCACACTTGAGAAGGAGGTAATGATGACCCTGGTCAGCCTGACTTCCAGCGATCTGTCCAACACGCAACTGGCGCCCCTCGACCGCGCGAAGCAGCTTGCAGCAACGCTGCTGTCCGAACGCAGTGAGGCGTCGGGGGCGCTGGTCGCGCGCCAATTGCACGAGGTGCTGGGCGCTCTCGACACGGCCGATCGGCACGGCTTCCAGCGCTATCTCGCCACGGAGTTCCAGCCCGACAGCGCGGCGCTGCGCGGGGCGGCGGAGCGCTATCTCGCCGACGGCACGGCGGAGGCCGCGGCCGCTCTCGCGCGGGCCGCCGATCCGCCCCGCCAGGAATTGCTGCGGCGAATCAACATGGCGCCCGGGGGCACTGGCGCGCTGATCGCGATGCGCAGTGAAATTGCCTCGTGCCTGCGCGGCGAACCGGTACTGAAGCTGCTCGACGCCGACCTCCGGCATCTGTTCGCCTCGTGGTTCAACCGCGGCTTTCTCGAGTTGCGGCGGATCGACTGGCAGACGCCGGCGGCGGTGCTGGAAAAGCTGATCGCCTACGAAGCCGTGCACGAGATCGCGGGCTGGGACGATCTGCGGCGACGGCTTGCACCCGATCGCCGCTGCTTCGCATTCTTCCATCCAGCGCTTCCCGGCGAGCCGCTGATCTTCGTCGAAGTCGCGCTGGTACAGGGGTTGGCCACAGCCATGCCGCTGCTGCTCGCATCGGAGACGGATGAAGAGGCGGCACGGGCACAAGCTGCGCGCGCTGACACCGCGATTTTCTATTCGATATCCAACTGCCAGGACGGCCTACGCGGCATATCGTTCGGCAATTTCCTGATCAAGCAGGTGGTCGAGGAACTGCAGGCGGAGTTTCCGCAATTGAAGCGCTTCTCGACCCTGTCGCCGGTGCCGGGCCTCCGGCGCTGGCTCATGCAGCGGCTTGCGCAAGCAAGCGATCCCGACGCCGCGTTGCCCGAACTCGAGCGCGACGGCTGGTGGCATAACTCAGCGCAAAGCGAGAAGCTGCGCTCCGCGCTGATGCGGCTGTGCGCCCTCTATCTGACGCGGCAGCCCTCGATACGCATCGACCCCGTGGCGCGTTTTCACCTCGGCAATGGCGCACGGCTCGAACGGATCAATTGGCTCGGCAACAACTCGCCGCGCAGCATCCGCGAATCCTTCGGCATCATGGTGAACTACCTCTACGACCGGGACACCATCGAGGATAACCACAAAGCCTTTGTGCGCGGGACCATCGTGCGTTCGCCCGATGTCGACGCACTGCTCGAAACTTGAACCCATGCGGGGCGATCGCACCAGGGTGACAGAAAGGCGGTGAACGGCGACACGACATCGAAATCTCAGGCGACCGGCGCCGCTCTGCGCCACCCATGCAACCAGACATTCCAACCTATCCTTGAAGGAAGAGATATCATGATGATGAACAGACGCGCTTTTTCCGCCGCCCTCGTGACCGGTGCCGCAGCTTCGCTGATCTCCACACGTGGCATGGCCGCAAATTCAACTCCAGCGAAGGCTGGCAACGTCGTGCTTGTGCACGGGCTGTTCGCCGACGGCTCGTGCTGGTCCGAAGTGATAGCGCGATTGCAGGCGGCGGGGCTCAACGCCACGGCCGTACAACATCCGCTGACGACGCTGCCGGAGGCGGTGGCCTCGGCCCAGCGTGTGCTGGCGCGGCAGGATGGCCCGACGGTGCTGGTGGGTCATTCCTTCTCCGGGATGATCGTCACTGAGGCCGGTGTGCATCCGAACGTCTCCGCGCTCGTCTATGTGGCGGCGCGCGCGCCAGATGCGGGCGAGGACTACACGGCCTTGGCCAAAACCTATCCGACGCCGCCGGCGACAGCCGGTATCGTGTTCGATGGCGACGAAGGGCGCCTTTCCGAGCAGGCTTTCCTTCGCGATTTTGCCGGCGACCTGCCGGAAGCGAAGGCCAGGGTGCTCTACGCGGTGCAGGAGCCGTTCCACAAGGCTCTGCTCAGCGGCAAGACCACGCACGCGGCCTGGCGATCGAAGCCGAGCTACTATGCGGTTTCAACGGATGACCGCACGATCAATCCGGACCTTGAGCGCTTCATGGCCAAGCGGATGGGCGCCAAGACCATCGAGGTGAAGGCCAGCCATCTCTCGCTGATCTCCCATCCCGACGAAATCACGCGGCTGATCCTCGAAGCCGCGGGACAGCAAGCCTGACGAGCCAAGCACGAAAGGAGCAAGCAGCCATGAAACGCTTTGGATCTGCCGCCTGGAACGGCGGCCTGCGTGAAGGCAAGAGCTCGGTCTCGACCGAGAGCCGCGCGCTGGAAACCTATCCCTACACGTTCTTCAGCCGCTACGGTGAAAAGCCGGGCACCAATCCGGAGGAGCTGCTTGGGGCGGCTCACGCCGCCTGTTTCACCATGTCGTTCGTCAGACTACTCGGCATGGCGAACTTCGTGCCGGAGCAGGTCGACAGCAAATCGGAAGTCGTCATCGACAAGGACGGCGATGGCTTTTCCATCACCTCGGTCCATCTCACCGTCACCGCGAAGATATCGGGCATCGACCAGGCCGCGTTCCAGTCAATCGCGGCAAAGGCAAAGGCCGGTTGCCCTGTCTCCAAACTGATCAAGGTCGAGATTGGCTTCGGAGCCACTCTCCTCTCGTGAGTCTGCGCTGAAGGGGTGCGCAGGGTAGATCGCTGCGCTGCGCGCCCCTTATTAGAGCGGGATGAGAGCGGCCAAGCGTTCGCGCACTCGGCGCGTCAACGCAATTGGTGCATCCTAAACCGTGGAGACTGGAGAATGCCGTTTGTCACCTTCACCATCCGGCGCGGCCTCAGCGCCGCCGACAAGTCCCGCTTATCGGAGGTAATGTTAGAAGCCCAGGTGGCCGCCGGCTATCACCGGGCCGACCGCTTTCACCGTTTTCTCGAGGTCGACCAGGATGACTTTCTGGTAGATTCCCGCTTCCCCGACTACGCGACGGACAGAACCGATCGGTTCATGGTCGTTGAGGTCGTCATCTCCAGCGGGAGGCCGACAGGAACCGCCGCCACCATTGCGGACGAAGCGGTCAGACTGTTCGGCGAGCGCCTACATCTCGCGCCTCAGGACGTCCTATTCGTCGTCCACGAGGTGGACCCGAACCTCCCGCGCTTTCCTGCGTCGATTAGGCGAGAGGCGATCGCGGATTCCGGGCATCCCTCTTGATCACTCGGCTACAGCGCGCTTCTTCGCAGCACTTTCGCCAGCGACCGCAACTCCCGGGTCTTGAGCAATGCCGCCCGCCTGCGGCACAATCGCACGACGAGCAAATTATGCACGACACGTATACGCGAATTGCTTGACACCGATTTTCGGCGTTTGGAGAAAATCCACGACCAACTCTGTTCTTTCCACCGATCGGCATCCCAGGGGCGCGCTTTTGTCGGTCCGTTTTGCAAGCGCGCCAGGAGAGGCACGAATGGACCGGGACTTCGACATCATTGTCCACGGGGCGACCGGTTTCACCGGGCGGCTAGTGGCCGAGCACTTGCTCAAAGTCTACGGCGCGGCCGGCGATCTCAAATGGGCCATGGCCGGACGCAACAAAGCGAAGTTGGAACAGGTTCGCAGTGAGATCGGGGCGCCCGCGAGCCTGTCTTTGGTCATCGCCGATTGCTCGGACCCGGCATCGCTGACGGCCATGACGCGGCGCGCCAAGGCGATCGTCACCACAGCGGGTCCCTATCAACTGTATGGAAGCGATTTGGTGGCTGCTTGCGCCGCCCAGGGCGCGGACTATGTGGACATCACCGGCGAGCCCGGTTGGATGTACGACATGCTGGTCCACGAGGCGGTCGCCAAGGCCTCGGGCGCGCGGATTATATTTTGCTGCGGTTTTGATTCCATTCCCTTCGACTTAGGCGTTCACTTCCTTGAAGCTGCGGCCCAAGCGAGGTTCGCCTTGCCTGCGGCTCGCGTGCGCGCACGGGTACGCAAGTTGGAGCGCGGTGTTGGCGGCGGACAATCCGGTGGATCCTACGCGACTGGCATTGCAACCATGGAGGCGGCGCAGGCGAATCCGCAAATCATTTCTGTGCTCACTGATCCCTTCGCCCTGACCCCTGGTTTCAAGGGGCCGGCGCAGCCGGACGGGAGCAAGGCCTACGAAGACACCGTGACGGGCTCCTGGGTCGCGCCATTTAGAGCGGCCGCGATCGACACCAAGGTGGTGCACCGATCCAACTTCCTGATGGGTCATCCGTGGGGAAAGGACTTCAGATACGACGAGATGAGCATCGCCGATGGTCCGACCGGGAGCGGCGTCGGGACGCCAAGCTTCTATATGGTCGGAGGCAATCCGCCGAAGCCCGGCGAAGGACCCTCCAGGGCCGAGCGGGAAGGCGGATGTTATGATATTCTCTTCATAGGAGAGACAGCCGCCGGGCGAATCCTTCGCACTAGCGTTAAGGGCGACATGGACCCCGGTGCTGGTTCCACTTCCCGGATGTTGGGCGAGAGCGCCGTGTGCCTGGTGCGCGACATCGCGCGAGATAAAACGCCGGGCGGGATCTGGACCAGCGCTTCGGCGATGGGAGACGCCTTAATCAAGCGTTTGGCATTGAACGCCGGGATCACCTTCCAAGTTGAGCTATAGAACACGACGCTTAAGGTCGCGTCACTCCGTCAGATATTCTACACGTAACGGGATCGGACCTATTTACGTAGCCGAATGCCGCCGTGCATTTTTCGGCCGAGTTCCCGAGGGGCTGTCGCGCCATAAGCAGCCTAATACTTTCCATCGTGCAGCCTTGCTTTGGTCAAACCGGCATGGAGTTTGGACAGAATGTCATCGATCTCCCGCGGGCCGCCGCGCACGCGGGTGACATTGGACGAGGCACGGAGCGCTAATGTCCACGCTGAACCCGAAAACCGATCCGCAAAGTGTCTTGGTCGCGCGCGTGGACGAAGAGCTCGCGCACACTTATGAACAGATCGCGCACGCGGATGAACAGATTGCGCGCGCGGAGGAACAGCTCTCCAAGCTAGAGCAAGATGCCGCGCGTCATCCCTCGGATCATCCGCAGACCCGCACGAACACGCTTCATCCTGCTGTCCTGGGCAATCGGCCGTCGCTAGGCGGGCAGGCGATACGCGGCTTCATTGGCTTGCTGTTGGCAGCGTGCATCGGTGTCGCTGCTTTCGTATGGCAGTCGTCCTATGGCGATGCGGCCCGGCAGATTGTCGCGAGGTGGGCGCCGCAGCTCGTCTCGATTTCATCGCTGCAGCCGAACCAACCTACCGCTCGGGTAGTCGCGGCGCGGACAGCATCCCCACAAGCAGCACCTCCGGCTCAGACCGCATCGCAAGACGTCGCGCTGACCGCCGCCCCGGTGCCTTCCGAACTGGCGCAGTTGCTCCATACGATGACACGCGATCTCGCGGACGTGAAGCAAGGGCTTGAGCAGCTCAAGACGGGCCAGGAACAAATGGCCAACGACAATGCAAAGGCCGTGGAGCAGCTCAAGGCAAGCCAGGAACAAATGACACGCCTTATCACCAAGGCTTCTGAGCAGAACCTGCGGCCCAAGACATCAGCGCCTCCGCCGCGGCCGATCGCCGCCCCGACGCGTAAGCTCGTGCCGACGCGTCCGTTGCAGCAAACCAGAGAGCGGGTGCAGGCCCCAGTGCAGTTGCAGCCCGAAGAACAGTAGTTGTCATCGGCGCCGCGGCCCGTCGCCACCGACCGCAACCCCAGCATTCACCAAAAGCACCCGCGCGGCCTCCTTCGCCGCCCGCGCCATCGCGGGATCGTCCCGGACCAGGTCCTGCGCGATCGAGCCATCGACCAACAGCGTAAGCTGGGTCGCGAGCCCTTCCGCGTCGGCGACATCGAGCTGCCGCAGCAAGTCGCGGAACCAGAGCCTGCGGCTTTCCTTGAAGGCGACCGCAGTCTTCTTCACCGATTTATCCTCAGCGCCGAGTTCGGCGACCGCATTGACGAACGGGCAGCCGCGAAAGTCTTTGGCCGCAAAACGCCGCTCCAGCTGGTCGAAGGTGGCAAGGATCTGCTCGACCGGTGGCTTGTCGGACGGCCGCGGCTGCACGAAGCGGCGCGCCAGATACGCCGCGATCAGCGCATCCTTGGACGGAAAATGGTTATAGAGCGTGCGCTTGCTGATGCCGACCTCGGCGGCGATGGTGTCGACGCCGATGGCGCGGATGCCCTGCAGATAGAACAGGCGGTCGGCGGTCTCCAGAATCCGCTCTTTCATGGGCTGCTTTGCGCGAGGGGAGGCCATCTGACGGAATAGACCCATGTTCTTGAGTATGTCTTGAAACGAGGGAAATAGGACATTTGCGACAGCACAGGAATCTGTCAGGAATGGCCCTGGCGCCGGCTTGACAATGTCGCCGCTGATACCTTAATTACACAGATCGGTGTAATCAAGCCCCGATCGACGGCAGGCCGCGGTTTTTCCGATCCGCGAACCAAAGAAGGAACAACAACCATGCCCCTGCTGCAAGTCCTGCGTCCCACGCTTCCTATCCTGATCGGCGCCTCCCTGATGCTCTCGCTCAGCATGGGCTTGCGGCAGTCGCTCGGGATCTTCCTGCAGCCGCTGACGCACGACGTCGGCATCTCCGTCTCCGACTTCACCTTGGCGATCGCCGTGCAAAACCTGGCCTGGGGATTTTTGCAGCCGCTCGCCGGCGCCATGACGGTGCGCTACGGCTTTCGCTCCATCATGGTGGTGGGTAGCGTGCTTTACATCGCGGGGCTCGTGCTGATGGCGAGCGCGCAGGGCTTTCTCAGCGTCATGCTGGGCGCTGGCGTGCTGATCGGGACATCGCTGGCCTGCACGGCCGCGGCAATCGCCATGTCGGTGGCCACGCGCGCGGTGCCGGCGGCGGTGCGAAGCACGGTGCTGGGTATCGTCTCGGCGGCGGGCTCGCTTGGCGCACTGATGGCGGCGCCGATCGGCCAGATCCTGAATGAGGATTACGGCTGGAGAATGGGCCTGGTCGGCTTTGTCGTGCTGTCGCTGGCGCTGCTTCCGGCGGCCTGGTTCGCAGGCCGGGTCGACAAGATTCCGCTACCGCCCCGCACCGCCGACCAGATCGCCGATACCTCGGCCGCGGTGGCGACCAAGATCGCGTTCGGCAATGCCTCCTTCGTGGTGATGACCTGCGCCTATTTCGTCTGCGGCATGCAGCTCGTCTTCATCACCACGCATTTGCCGTCCTATCTTTTGATCTGCGGCATGGACCCGATGCTGAGCGCGCAGACGCTCGGCGTCATCGGCGGCTTCAACGTGCTCGGCAGCCTGTTCTTCGGCTGGGCCGGCGGGCGCTGGAACAAGCTGGCGCTGCTCGGTGGAATCTACTTTTTCCGCTCGCTCGCGCTTGGCTGGTACTTCATGCTGCCGCCGACGCCGGCAACCACATTGTTGTTCGGCGCGATCATGGGGTTCCTCTGGCTCGGTGTCGGGCCGCTGGTGGCCGGCGCCGTCGCCGAGATGTTCGGCCTGCAGTGGCAGGCGATGATCCAGGGGCTCGCCTTCATGAGCCATCAGCTCGGCAGCTTCATGGGCGCTTACGGCGGAGGGCTGATCTACGACGCGCTCGGCTCCTACAACATGGCCTGGCGGATTGGTGTCGCGGTTGGACTAGCCGCGGGAATCATCCAGGTCGCGTTCGCGCTGATCCGGCCGACCATATCGTCGCCGCCGGTGTTGCGGACGGCGTAGCTCCGGGTGCCGGTCCGGTGCCCACTTTCTTGATGGGTCCCGGCTCTGCGGTGCACCGCTGAAGGAGCGCTGCACCGCGTCCGGGACACGGAGCAGGTGCCAAACAAAAACGGGGCCGCAAGGCCCCGTTTGCAGTCAGGAGTGTTCCGCGGATTCTTATTTGATTTTGGACTCGCGGAATTCGACGTGCTTGCGCGCCACCGGGTCATACTTCTTCTTGACCAGCTTGTCGGTCATGGTGCGCGAATTCTTCTTGGCGACGTAATAGAAGCCGGTATCCGCCGAGGAAACCAGCTTGACCTTGATGGTGACCGCTTTGGCCATGTTCCAAACCTTTGATGTCGAGCAAATGAGGCGCTGGCCAAACCGGCCGCTGCTGGCGCGCAACCTAGCCTCAGAACGCCTAAAGTCAAGGTTTTCGGGCAGACGGTAAGCGGGATTCCCCTGCGATTACCCCTCGAAAAATCGGTTTTTCGGTCTGGGCAGGCCGAGATTTTCGCGCAACGTCCTGCCTTCATATTCTTTGCGGAAAATCCCGCGCTTTTGCAGTTCCGGCACCACCTTGTCGACGAAATCATCGAGCCCCGCCGGCAGATACGGGAACATGATGTTGAAGCCGTCACAACCGTTGCTCGTCAGCCATTGCTCCATCTGGTCGGCGATGGTGGTGGGGGTGCCGACAAAGGCAAGCCCGCTAAAGGCGCCGACGCGCTGCGCCAGCTGGCGCACCGTGAGCTTGTCGCGCGCGGCGACGTCGACCAGGCGCTGGCGGCTGGTCTTGCTGGCGTTGCTCTCCGGTATAGGCGGCAATTGCCCGTCGGGATCGAAGCCGGACGCGTCGGTGCCGAGCGCCACCGACAGCGAGGCAATGCCGCTGTCGTAGTGCACCATGCTATCGAGCTTTGCGCGTCTTTCCTTGGCCTCCTCAACCGTATCGCCGACCACGACGAACGCGCCGGGCAGGATCTTTAGGTGCTCAGGGTTGCGGCCGACCTTGTCCATGCGGCCCTTGATGTCCGCATAAAGCCTTTGTCCATCCGCAAGGCTGCCGCCGCCGGTGAACACGGCCTCCGCCGTCTCCGCCGCGAGCTGCCTGCCGTCGTCCGAGGCGCCGGCCTGCACGATCACCGGCCAGCCCTGCACCGGGCGGGCGATGTTGAGGGGACCGCGCACCTTTAGATATTTCCCCTTGTGATCGAGCACGTGCATTTTTTCAGGGTCGAAATAGAGCCCGGCCTCGACGTCGCGCACAAAGGCGTCGTCGGCGAAGGAATCCCACAGGCCAGTGACCACATCATAGAATTCGCGCGCGCGGCGATAGCGCTCGGCGTGCTCCATGTGGTCTTCCAGCCCGAAATTAAGCGCGGCATCGGGGTTCGACGTGGTGACGATGTTCCAGCCTGCGCGTCCGCCACTGATGTGGTCGAGCGAGGCAAAACGGCGGGCGACATGATAAGGCTCGTCGAAGGTGGTCGAGCCGGTCGCGATCAGCCCGATATGCTCGGTGGCGCCGGCGAGCGCCGAGAGCAGCGTGAACGGCTCGAACGAGGTCACGGTGTGGCTGCGCTTCAAAGCATTGATCGGCATGTTCAGCACGGCCAGATGATCGGCCATGAAGAAGGCGTCGAACTTGCCGGCCTCGAGTTTCTTGATCAGTTGCCTGATATGCGGAAAATTGAAATTGGCGTCCGGCCAGGCGCCCGGATAGCGCCAGGCGCCGGTGTGAATGCTGACCGGCCGCATGAAGGCGCCGAGCTTGAGTTGACGTGCTGCCATCGCCCCATTCCGTGCTGCGGTTGTTGTTACGGAAGACATAGGCACGAAGCGCTGGCCCGCCATCACGCAGGCCGCAGAAGATTATTTTGTTTTTGCGTTCGCCACTAAAATAACCGTCATTCCGGGGCGCGCCACTTGGCGCGAGCCCGGAATCCATACTCCCGATCGTGGTTATGGATTCCGGGCTCGCCGCTTTGCGTCGCCCCGGAATGACGTTGAGGCGGAGCCACGCTCCCGATCTTGGACGCTCATTCCCGGCGCGGATTGAGCGTCGGGTCCATGGCAAAGCGCTGTTCGAGAAAGTCGATCATGACGCGGGTCTTTTGCGGCACGAACCGCCGTGAGGGATAGACCGCGTGAATCGGCTCGGGCTTGGGTTCAAAGCCGTCCAGCAGCACCACGAGACGGCCGGTCTCGATTTCATTGGTCAGATGCCAGATCGGCGCAAAGCCGATGCCGAGGCCGGACAGCATCGCCTCGCGGATGCCTTCCGAATTGCGGGTTCGCACCCGACCTGTGACCTCGACACTGACGGGTCCCTCGGGACCTGCAAAATGCCAGCGCACGCCGGCGGTGATCCCGGTAAAGGTGATGCAATCGTGCGCGGCAAGATCGCCCGGCCGCTTCGGCAAGGTTTTGCCGCGCAGATAGGATGGTGCGGCGACCACGACCCGCCGGGTCACGCCGATTTTTCTGGCGATCAGCGAATTGTCGGTGACCCCGCCGCTGCGAATGGCAAGATCGATGCCTTCCTCGACCAGGTCGGCGTGGGCGTCGTTCATGACGAGGTCGATGGTCACGTCAGGATAGCGCGCCAAAAATTCCTTCAGATGCGGGATCACGCGCAGCCGACCGAACACCACGGGCGTCGCCAGCCGCAACGCGCCCGAGGGACGCGATCGCCGTCGCCCCACCGCATCCTCGGCTTCGCTTACCGCCTCGATCGCAAGTTTGGCGCGCTCATAGAAGCCGCGGCCGTCATCGGTCAGTGTCAGTTTCCGCGTGGTGCGGGTGAACAGCCTCGCGCCGAGATGCTCCTCCAGCGCAGCCACTTGGCGGCTGACGGTTGGTTGGCTCGAGTTCTGCTCTTGCGCCACGCGGGTGAAAGAACCGGCCTCGACCACCCGGACGAATGCGCGAAACAGGGAGATAGTGTCTGTCATTCATACATAATACGGATCAATCATATGCGATCAAGCCCATAACCACTATTCCATGGATGGATCATGTTCTCCGAGACGGCGTTGCCGCTCATTCAAAGGAGAGTGTCATGACCAAAAAGTTGGAAGGAAAAGTCGCAGTCATCACCGGCGGCAGCGCGGGCATTGGCCTTGCCACCGCCAAGCGGTTTGCCGAGGAGGGGGCCTATGTGTTCATTACCGGCCGCCGTCAGGCTGAACTGGATGCCGCCGCAAAAGAGATCGGTCCGAAGGCCGTGGCGGTGCGGGCGGATGCGTCAAACATCGCCGACCTCGCCCATCTCTTCGATACGGTGAAGGCGGCCAAGGGCCGGATCGACGTGCTGTATGCCAACGCCGGCATCTACGAGTTCACCCCATTCGGATCGATCACCGAAGATGCCTACGACAAGATGTTCGATATCAATGTGAAGGGCGTGCTGTTCACGGTGCAGCAGGCGGTGCCGCTGATGAAGGACGGCGGCTCGATCATCCTCACCGGCTCGGTTGCCGGCTCCAAGGGTTTTGAGGCCGCCACCGTCTACGGCGCCACCAAGGCCGCGATCCGTTCGTTTGCGCGGAGCTGGACGTCGGACTTGAAGGAGCGAAATATCCGCGTCAACGTTCTCAGCCCCGGCCCAATCCAGACGCCCGGATTTGACGTGTTTGCCAACGCTGACGTGAAAAAATACATGAAATCGATCGTTCCCCTGGGGCGCATCGGCACGGCCGACGAAATCGCCAAGGTCGCGCTGTTCCTCGCCTCCGACGATTCGAGTTTTGTGGCTGGCGTCGAGTTGTTCGTTGACGGCGGATCGGCGGCGATCTGATGGCCGCGATTTGGGCGACTCCGGGAGGACAATTTCACGGCCGTCATTGCGAGCCAACGGGTCGCGCGGATGCGCGCCCGATGACAGGCTCCGCGAAGCAATCCAGCTTTTTATGCCGAGGCCATGGATTGCTTCGTCGCAAGTGCTCCTCGCAATGCCGGCGGAGGGCCCAAGCGCCGGCGCTACGTTCCCAAAACATCCTTGTGCATCTTGCCGCCGTAAAAATGAAAGAACGGCACGGCTGCGTCGTGGCTTAAGGGTCCGGTCGCAAGCCGCCGTTCCAGTTCGCCTAGAACGTTTTTTGTCATCGGATGCAGATCGGCCAGCGGTTTTGATCCGATCTCGACCCACACGAGCTCGACCAGTTCGGCGTCGGGATGGATCACGCCCTCGACCCGATGGGTGATGGCGGAGGCGTCAGCAGTAAAGAAGCGGGTATCGAAACGCCGCACCCGACCCGGCGGGGTGATCGCGCGCGCGATCAGGAACAGTCCGGACGGATCGGGCAACAGGCTCGCATCCGAAAAAGGCTTCCACGGGCCTTCGAGTTTTGGCGCTGTGCCATCGGCCTTGCGGCCGAGGCAGAGGCCGGTTTCCTCGCAGGCCTCGCGGATCGCGGCGACCGCCAGCGATTTTGCACGCGAAGCCGTGATCTTCGGGCTGCCCTTCAAAAGATTTGCTTCGAGCTCCCGCGGGATCGACGCTGCCACCGGCACGCGGTTGTCGGATTGATCGACGCGGCCGCCGGGAAAGACGAATTTTCCCGGCATGAACACCACCTTGTCGTGGCGCTTGCCGACCAGAACCTTGGGCGTGGCGGAGCTGCGATCGACCAGGATCAGCGTGGCCGCATCCTTGGGCCGGTAGTAGGGATGGTGATCGGCCTCTTTTTCTTCCGGCTTTTCTTGTGTTGCGGCGTTGGCGGCTTCGGTCATTCCTTCCCCATTGCGTTTTTTCTTGTCGTCCGGAGCCTCCGTTCCGATTGAATCGAAACGGAGGCTCTCTTTCTTGTTTTGACGCGTTTTCTTCACGCGAACCGGTACCCACTTCGCTGGAAGACGCTCTAGTTAAACCGGGCGGAATGTCGCCGGGCGCATTGTCGTCAAACCCGTGCATGCGCAACGCCCATTGCACGCCGACCACGGCGCCCTTCACGGGCTGGAGCAAGGCGAGCGAGGCAACGAGCGTGAGCGGCAGATAGATGGCGAGTTGCAGCCAGACCGGCGGTGAATAGTCGGTTTCGATGAAAAGCGCCGTCGGCACCACGATGTGGCCGACGATCACGATGACGAGATAGGCGGGCAGGTCATCGGCACGGTGTGGCGTAAAATCGAGGCCGCACACCGAGCAATGATTGTCGACCTTCAGAAAGGCGCGAAACAGTTTGCCTTCGCCGCAGCGCGGGCAACGGCCGCGAAAGCCGCGTTTGATCGCGGTCCAGACGTCGCGCTTTTCGGCAATTCCGGTCTCGCGGGTCCATGTCTTGGGAGCGGTGCTCATGGCTTCCACGATTTCCCTCTCTTCGACTTGCCGGACCTGCCAGCCTTGGAATTACCAGCCTTGGAACTACCAGCCTTGGAATTACCAGCCTTGGACTTACCGCCTTTGCCGATGTCCGGCTCGCGATGTTTTTCGCGTGGAGCGCGGCCGGGATGCGCCTTTCCCGCCTTGGGCTGCGGCCGCCGTTCGGCCCTGGAAGTCTCGCGCCTTCTGCCGCCTGCTGCGATCTGGCCTTGCGAGAGCAGCTCGAAACGCAGCGCGCCGGCTACTGGGGCCGCTTCTACCAGACGAACGTCGACCACGTCACCCAGCCGGTGCATGGCACCGCTGCGCGAGCCGACGAGCGCGTGGCGGGTCTCGTCATAGTTGTAATATTCCGATCCGAGCGTGCGGATCGGAATCAGCCCGTCGGCGCCGGTGCCCTCGAGCTTGACGAACAGCCCGGCGCGGGTGACGCCGGAGATGCGCCCCTGGAAGGTCGCGCCGATACGGTCGGCGAGATGATGGGCGATCAGCCGGTCGGCGGTCTCGCGCTCGGCCTTCATGGCTCGCCGCTCGGTGACGGAAATCTGTGCCGCAACCTCGCTTAAGCTTTCCGGCGTCTCGGTGTCCGGCAGCGCGCCTTCGCCAAGGCCGAGGGCGCGGATCAGCGCGCGGTGCACGATCAAATCGGCGTATCGCCTGATCGGCGACGTGAAATGCGCATAGCGCCTCAAGTTCAGGCCGAAGTGGCCGTAATTCTCGGCGGAATATTCGGCCTGCGCTTGCGAGCGCAGCACCACTTCATTCACCAGCGGCTCGTAATCCTGGCCCTCGACCTGCGCCAGCACGCGGTTGAACAGCGCTGGCCGCAGCGCGCCGCTTTTGGCGAACGGCAGATCGAGCGTCTTCAAGAATTCCTGCAAGGCATGAACCTTCTCCAGCGTCGGTTCGTCGTGCACCCGATAGATCAGTGGCAGCGCCTTCCTCTCCAGCATTTCGGCGGCGGCGACATTGGCAAGGATCATGAATTCTTCGATCAATTTGTGCGCATCTAACCGCTCGGGCACGATCACGCGATCCACGGTACCGTCGGCTTTCAGCAGGATCTTGCGTTCGGGAATGTCGAGGTCGAGCGGGTCGCGTTCGTCGCGCGCGCGCTTCACCACGGCATAGGCCGCATAAAGCGGTTTTAGGATCGGCTCGAGCAGGGGACCGGTGACATCATCGGGCCGTCCGTCGATCGCGGCTTGGGCCTGCGCATAGCTCAGCTTCGCGGCCGAGCGCATCAGCACGCGATGAAAGCTGTGCGAGCGCTTGCGGCCGTCGGGGCCGATCACCATGCGCACCGCGAGCGCGCCGCGCGGCGCGCCCGGCACCAGCGAGCAGAGATCGTTGGAGATGCGCTCGGGCAGCATCGGCACCACGCGATCCGGAAAATAGACCGAATTGCCGCGGGTCAGCGCGTCGCGATCGAGCGCGGATCCCGGCCGCACATAGAAGGCAACGTCGGCAATGGCGACGTTGACGATGTAGCCGCCTTTGTTGTTCGGGTCGGAATCAGGCTCGGCGTGCACCGCGTCGTCATGGTCCTTGGCGTCAGGCGGATCGATGGTGACGAGCGGGATGTCGCGCCAGTCTTCGCGGCCCTTCAAGGTCGCAGGCTGCGCCGCTTCGGCCTCGCGCAGCGCGGCCGGCGAGAACGCCTGCGGGATCTCGTGGGCGTGGATCGCGATCAGGCTGACCGCCTTTTCGCTCGCGAGCGAGCCGAGCCGCTCCTTCACCTTGCCGGAGCCAAGCCCAAAACCGCGCGAGCGCACCAGATCGACGCTGACGAGGTCGCCGTCCTCGGCGCCGCCAGCGTCGGCCTTGGCAATGTTGAGCTCGTGCCCGGCCTGCTTCTTGTCGACCGGAATAAGGCGTCCACCGCCTTCGGGCCGCGCGCGGAAGATCCCGAGCACGCGGGTCTTGGCGTGATCGATGATCTTGATGACGCGGCCGCGATACGCGGCGGCGTCGCCCGCGTCCGACCGTTCGACGCGCAACAAAGCGCGGTCGCCGACACCGGCCGCGGTGCCCGGTTGCGGCCGGCGCGGGACGTGAATGCGGATTTTTGGCGCGGCGCCGCTTTCCTCTTCATCCCATTCGGCAGGGGTCGCGATCAATTCGCCGTCGCTATCGCGCCCGGTGATGTCGGCAATCACGGTAACCGGCAGTGCGGCAGGCTCGTGGATCTTCTTGCCGCGCTTGTTGATCGCCCCTTGGTCGGCGAGTTCGCGCAAGATCCGCTTCAGCTCGGCGCGGTCGGCATTCTTCAGGCCGAATTCACGCGCGATCTCTTTGGTTCCGACGTTTCCGGGATTGGCTCGGATAAAGGCGACGATGGCATGCCGGGCCGGAAAGCCACTGTCAGTTTTCCTGTTCACTTACCCTCGGGCCTTTCCAGCACTCTTCTTGGCGGCTGTCTTGGCGGCGGGGACAGCCTTCGCCGCCGAAGTCTTCGCGGCCGCAGGCAACGGTGCCCGCGCCTTGCTGACGGCATCGGATTTCGGTTTGCTGGCTGCCTTCTTCACCGCGGCCTTTTTCACTACCTTCGGTGCTTCCGCTTCGCTTGCGGCGGGTTTTGCCGCCGCCGTTTTGACTGGCAGTATCTTGACTGATTTGGCCTTCTTGCCCTTCGGCTTGCCGCCGCCCTTGGCCGCGCGCTCGTCGATCAGCGCAATGGCTTCGGAGAGCGTGATGGCATCCTTGTCCTTGTCGCTCGGGATCGTGGCATTGACGCCGCCGGCGGTGACGTAAGCGCCATAGCGGCCGTTCTTCATCGCAACGGCGCCAAGGGTCGGGTGATCGCCGAGCGGCTTGCCGGGATCGGCACCGAAGCGGCGACCGCTCGGACCTTTTGCGATTTTCTCCGCGATTAGCGTCACCGCGCGGTTGAGGCCAATGTCAAAGACCTCGTCGCCCGCCTCGAGACTGGCATAGGTCTTCTCATGCCGCACGAACGGACCGAAGCGGCCAATGCCGGCCGTGATCGGCTGGCCGGTCTCCGGATGCTTGCCGATCTCGCGCGGCAGCGACAGCAATTTGAGCGCTAGCCCAAGCTCGATATCGCTGGGCGAGATGTTTTTCGGAATCCCGGCGCGCTTCGGCTTCTCGCCCTCCGCGTAGTCCTTCGGTTCGCCGAGCTGGATATAGGGGCCGAACCGGCCGGCCTTCACGGTGACGTCGAAACCGGTTTCGGGATCCTTGCCCAGGACGCGGTCGGCGCTGGCCTCGCTGTCGGCGGCGAGCGGACGGGTGTAGCGGCACTCCGGATAGTTCGAGCAGCCGACAAAGGCGCCGAACTTTCCGGCCTTGAGGTTGAGCTTGCCGGTACCGCAGGTCGGGCACTGCCTGACATCGCCGCCATCGGTGCGGGCGGGGTAGATGTGCGGGCCCAGCATCTCGTCGAGCACGTCCAGCACTTGGGCGACGCGCAGGTCCTTGATGTCGTCGACGGCGCCGATGAAGTCACGCCAGAAATCCCGCAAGACCTGCTGCCAGGAGATTTCATTGTTGGAGATGCGGTCGAGTTGCTCTTCGAGGTCGGCGGTGAAGTCGTATTCGACATAACGCTTGAAGAAGTTTTCCAGGAACGCGACCACGACCCGGCCCTTGTCCTCGCCATGCAGGCGCTTCTTCTCGAGCTTGACGTAGCCACGGTCTTTCAGGACCTGCAGGATCGAGGCGTAGGTCGACGGACGGCCGATGCCGAGCTCTTCCATGCGCTTGACCAGGGAGGCTTCGGAGAAGCGTGGCGGCGGTTCGGTGAAATGCTGGGTGACGGCAAGGTCGCGCCGCCGCAAGGCTTCGCCCGCGCTCATGGCGGGGAGGCGGCGGCCATCTTCGTCTTCCTCATCGTCGCGGCCTTCCTGGTAGAGCGCCAGAAAACCGTCGAATTTGATCACCTGGCCGGTGGCGCGCAGCTCCAGCAGGCGGGAGCCTGCCTTGGCCGCGATGTCGACGGTGGTGCGCTCGAGTTCCGCCGATTCCATCTGGCTTGCGATGGTGCGGGTCCAGATCAGATCATAAAGCCGCGCCTGATCATTATCGAGCTTCCGGCGCATATCGGAAGGGCGACGCGACAGGTCGGTCGGACGGATCGCCTCGTGGGCTTCCTGCGCGTTCTTGGCCTTGGCCTGATACTGGCGCGGCGCATCCGGCACATAGGCGTTGCCGTAGTCCTCGCCGATCACCTTGCGCGCCTGCGTGATCGCCGAAGGGTCGATCTGCACGCCGTCGGTACGCATATAGGTAATGAGGCCGGTGGTCTCGCCGCCGATATCGATGCCTTCATAGAGCCGCTGCGCGATCCGCATGGTGTGCGCGGGCGCGAAGCCGAGCTTGCGGCTCGCTTCCTGCTGCAGGGTGGAGGTGGTGAAGGGCGCCTGCGGATTGCGGCGCGCCGGTTTGGCGTCGACGCTCGAAACCGTGAAGTTCGCGGCTTCGATCGCTTTCTTGAAATCTTCCGCTTCCGCGCCCGAGCCGATGTCGAGCCTTTGAATCTTCTTGCCGTCGGCGCCGACCAGGCGCGCTTCGAAAGTTTCGCCGCGCGGCGTCGCCAGCGTCGCCACCAGCGACCAGTATTCGCGGGGCACGAACTTCTCGATCTCGAGCTCACGGTCGCAGACCAGCCGCAACGCCACCGATTGCACGCGTCCGGCCGAGCGCGCGCCAGGCAATTTGCGCCACAGCACCGGCGAGAGCGTGAAGCCGACCAGATAATCCAGCGCGCGCCGCGCCATATAGGCGTCGACCAGCGCGCCGTCGATCTGGCGCGGATGCTTCATCGCGTCCGTCACCGCCTGTTTTGTAATGGCGTTGAACACCACGCGCTCGATCTTGTGATCTTTTAGCGCGCGCTTTTCCTTCAAGACCTCGAGCACGTGCCAGGAGATCGCCTCGCCCTCGCGATCGGGGTCGGTCGCCAGAATCAGCCGGTCGGCGCCCTTGAGCGACTTGGCAATGTCGTTCAATCGGCCATTGGCCTTGGGATCGACCTCCCAGATCATTTTGAAATTAGCGTCCGGATCGACCGATCCGTTCTTGGCGGGAAGGTCCCGGACATGGCCGAACGAGGCCAGAACCTCATAGGACGAGCCTAGATATTTGTTGATCGTCTTGGCTTTCGCCGGAGACTCCACAATTACGATATTCATGTAATTCCAATGGCTTACGGGAAAAATGAAGGCCGGTTCCGCGAGACTCGCGCCAGCCGTTTCGACCCGAACATGGGTGCGCTGGCCCTCCCTGTCAAATCGACAGATGTTGAAAGCGGCTGTAACCAGGACGAGTTAGCGTCCTCTGGGTTGTAAAACATGTACCATGGGTTGTGTCTGCAAGGGGCGAGCAACCCTCAGGCCGGGATGCTGCGGCGGCGTTTGGCCGGCCTTGGCTTCAACGCCGTATCGGTCGAGGTGAGCAGTCGTCCATCCTGCGAATGGAGCTCCAGCTTTCGCACCGGCCGGCCGTTTTCGCGATCGACCAGGATGGTCGCGATCTCCTCCGGCCGCTCATCAAACTCCTCGCTCCATTGTCTAAGCGCGACCAGGATCGGGAACACGCCGCGGCCCTTCGGCGTCGGCACATATTCCTGATAGGCGCTGCCGTCGGACGCCGGCGCCATCTTCAGAATGCCCTGGTCGACCAGCGTACGCAGCCGCGCGGTCAGGATATTCTTCGCAAGCCCCAGACTTCTCTGGAATTCGCCGAAGCGGCGCTGGCCGAGCAGGGCGTCGCGGATGATGAGAAGCGACCACCAGTCGCCGATCGCATCCAGCGACCGTGCGATCGGGCATTCGGCGCACTCCAAGCTTGTCCGTCTCACCATTTGCAATCTCCCGGCGGCTTCATCTCTGGACGCGTCTTGAATCACGGCCTTGTGTAGTTGCATTATAAAACCAGATGCCCTAGCTACGCCATCTAGTTTAATAATGCAACCACTGGAGGCGATCATGAGACTTGCGGACAAGACGGCGTTGATTACCGGGGGCAACAGCGGCATCGGGCTTGCGACCGCGCGTGTGTTCGTGGCCGAGGGCGCGCGGGTCGTGATTACCGGGCGCAACCAGGCGACGCTGGCGGCGGCCGCGAAGGAACTCGGGCCGAGTGCATTGGCGTTTCCGGCTGACGCGACCGACGTCGCCGCGACCGAAGCCGCGATCAAGAAGGGCGTCGAAAAGTTCGGCAAGCTCGACATCGTGTTCGCCAACGCAGGAATTGCCGGCGGCACGCCGCTCGGCAGCGCCAGCCTTGAGACGTTCGAAAATGTCATCCGGACCAACGTCACCGCGGTGTTTTTCACCGTGCAGGCGGCGCTGCCGTATCTCAATGACGGCGCCTCGATCATCCTGAACGGCTCGGTGATTTCCGTGCTCGGCAATCCCGGCTACGCGGCGTATGCGGCCAGCAAGGCCGGCGTGCGCGCCATGGCGCGGGTGATGGCTTCGGAATTGTCGCCGCGCGGCATCAGGGTCAACGTGGTTGCGCCCGGCGCGATCCGCACGCCGATCTGGGGTGCGGCGACCGCGACGCCTGAAGCCGAGAAAGCGTTTGAAGCGCGGATCGGACGGACGACGCCGCTCGGGCGGATCGGCGAACCCGATCATGTCGCAAAGACGGTGCTGTTCCTCGCTAGCGATGATTCGGCGCATGTGCAGGGACAGGAATTATTTGTCGACGGCGGCTCGACGAGTTCGCCGGCGGGCGCGCCGATCTATCGCGCATGAGGGGAACCTGCTGGCGCCGCTGAGCGGAACTCGAAAAGGAATCCGATCAGCGCGACTGGATGTGTAATCCAGATCACAGTTGTGCTGTTCGGTTTCGAGGTATTTTCAAATTCCGCGCTGCTGCTTTGAACCCTGGTTGCAGCAGGCTCGACATCTCCATGGCAGGGCTTTTGCCCACTGATGATTGGAGAACTCGATATGTCCAGAGCCGCTCACATCTTCGCACCCATATCCGCATCTACGTCCTCATCGGAGAAATCCGATAGTACGCTTGATCCCATCGTGTTGTTTTGCGGAATTTGCTTCCTCGCGCTCGTGATTGCGATGCTGACGGGCGAGCAGGGCGTTTGGCTTTGATCGTTTTCGACACCCGATTTAAGTCCGGTCAGCGCATCCGGGCGAGCTCTCGTCGATTGGTTGCGCTGGCCGGTTCTCTCCTCTCCCGGGCGTATTTTGAAGAGGCATTTGAACCTTCGCCGCGGCTGCGAAGACTTTTTTTGAGGGCAGGGGTTTTTTGAACTTTCTTTTTATCGGAGCCTGATATGCCGAATGGTGTCCGTATTTCGTTTCCCGCGTCAAAAATTTCGTCGCAAAAATCCGACGGTCACCCGCTCATTTCGATCGCGATATTTTCCGGGGTAGGCTTGTTGGCATCTCTCATTGAGGTCTTGTGCGGCGTGCAGGTCGTCTGGTTTTAGTTCTCATACTCCGTGCTCTCCTCTCAAAGGCGAGGGAGCACGCCGTCGTTGGCGGACTTCAGATCAGCGACGCCAGCCCGCCGCCGTGACGCTCCAGCCTGCCTGCGAGTTCGAGTTCGAGCAGCACGGTGCGCACCACCGCCGGTGATGTGCCGGCCATCCGGATCAAATCGTCGATCGATACCGGGCTTGGTCCGAGCAGGCTTGTGATACGCGCGCGATCGCTTGCGTTGGGATCGGGCGCAAGCGGTTCGCCGTCCGGCTCGCTCAATGGAAATG
>Ga0210408_10001250_pt1 | contig 27247 bp, 27 predicted proteins | sample IncBWH4MmetaG_FD_155471 | JGI IMG/M metagenome (GOLD analysis project Ga0210408, IMG submission 155471) | Forest soil microbial communities from Barre Woods Harvard Forest LTER site, Petersham, Massachusetts, United States - Inc-BW-H-4-M | ecosystem: Environmental > Terrestrial > Soil >...
CATGAGCGATGGGGCGTCCCATCTGCCAGGTGATTTCGGCGGCAATCTCGCCGGCCTTGGCGACGAAGGCGTCGACGGCCTTGCCGAGGATCTGGCAGCGCGCCGCCAGCGGCAATCGGGCCCAAGCGAGCTGCGCGGTTTGGGCTGCCTCGAGCGCGCGATCAATGCCGGCGGCGGTCTCGAGGGGCCGCTCAACGTAGATGCGGCCGTCGACGGGACTGATGGTCTTGAGTGTCTCGGTAGCCATGAAGCTTTAGATAATCTCGAAATATCGGGCGAGTTCCCAGTCGGTAATGGCCTTGCGGAATTCGCGCTCTTCCCATATGCGGGTGGCGGCGTAGTGCTCGACGAAGGCATCACCAAACAGGGCGCGCGCGGTCTTGGAGGCGGCGAGCCGCTCGGCGGCTTCGTAGAGCGTGGCCGGCAGGCGCCGCTGCGGCGAATGCTCACGATCATAGGCGTTCCCCAGCAGCGGGGCGTCCGGCTCGATGCGATGCTCGATGCCCCACAGTCCGGAGCCGATGGCCGCCGCCAGCGCGATATACGGATTGATGTCGGCGGCCGCGATCCGGTACTCGACGCGCTGGCTCGACGGGCTGCCGTGGATCACGCGCAGGGCGGTGGTGCGGTTCTCGACTCCCCAGGTCGCGGACGTCGGCGCCCAGAATCCCGGGACCAGGCGCGAGTAGCTGTTGACCGTGCTTGCGACCATCGCCAGCAGTTCGGGCATCAGCGCCTGCTGACCGCCGACGAACCAGCGCATGACATCCGACATCTCGTGCGGCTTCGAGGGATCGTGAAATGCGCTCTCGCCGCCGGCACCGCGCAGCGAAATGTGCAGATGGCCGCTCTGGCCCGGAACGCTGTTCGACCACTTGGCCATGAACGTCGCCATCAGGCCATGGCGCTGCGCGAGAACCTTGGCAAAGGTCTTGAAAAGCGCCGCGCGATCGGCGGCCTCGAGCGCATCGCAGTAGATGAGCGCGGCTTCGATAACACCGGGCCCTGTTTCCGTGTGCAGGCCCTCGATCGGAAAGCGCATGCTCTGACCTAGATCGAGCAGTTCGTGATACAGATCCGAATGCACGGAACTGCGCAGCACCGAGTAGCCGAAGGCGCCCGGCGTCATGGTCTTCAATGATCGGTAACCCTTGTCGCGGACGGATTGCGGCGTTTCGTCGAAGACGAAGAATTCGAATTCCGCCGCGGCGCTGGCCGCATACCCCATGCCCGCGGCCCGCTCCAGCACGCGCCGCAGCGTGCCGCGCGGGCAGACCGCTTCGGCGCGTCCCGCGAACTCTCCCAGAAACAGCGCGGTCTTCGGCTCGAAGGGAATATCGCGGCGGGTCTCCGGCAGAACCCGCACAGCGGCATCGGGATACGCGGTGTGCCAGCCGGTGAATCGAGTGTTGTCATAGAGTTGATCGTTCGAGTCCCAGCCGAGGACCACGTCGCAGAAGCCGAGATTCTTGTCGAGCGCCGCCAGGAACTTCTCGCGGGAGAGATATTTTCCGCGCAGGATCCCGTCGGTATCGAAAACGCCGATCTTGACGTGCTCGATGCCACGCTCGGTGAGAAAGCTGCGGATTTCGACTTCCTGTTTCATTTCGGGTGCCTTTCGCAACATTGTACGACGTTCGGCGCATCAGCCGCTAAAGCGGGCGCCGCGACGATGCCGGCGGGGATGAGATGCCCGGGGAGGGTCGTGCGACGATAGCCTGGGACGGGCGTCCGTGAAAAGCTAGAATTCAGGTCCCATGACCCTTGGCTCCCATTCCTTGAGTTTCGTATCGGGCACCAGCGATCAGCCGCTGGTCTATCGTACCGTCGACGGGGTGCTGAAGGCCGCCGTCGAGCAGGGACCGGATCGCGACGCACTGATCGTGCCGTTCCAATCGGTGCGCTATACGTTCGCCGAATTCGATCGCGAGGTCGAGCAGGTCGCGCGCGGGCTCATCGCCTGCGGGCTCGCGCCGGGCGAGCGCATCGGCATCTGGGCACCGAACTGCGCCGAGTGGCTGCTGACGCTGTTCGGGGCAGCGCGTGCCGGTCTCGTGCTGGTGAATATCAATCCTGCCTACCGAACCACGGAACTCGAATTCGCGCTGCGCCTGGTCGGCTGCCGCGCTCTGGTATTCGCGCCGCGCTTCAAGAGCAGCGACTACGCGGCGATGCTCAATTCCCTGATCCCCGAACTTAAAGTGGCTCCGGTCGGCCGGCTGGACTGCACGGCTTTTCCGGAATTGCACCTGCTCATTCAAACAGGCACGGAACCGGTGAGCGGCGCCCTCTCGTTCGAAGGCCTCATGGCCCGCGGGAGAGATCTCGACGACGGGGTATTGGCGTCGATCGCAGAGCGGCCGGATGCGGATCAGATTTTCAACATCCAGTTCACCAGCGGCACGACGGGCACGCCGAAGGGCGCGGCGCTGACGCACTTCAACATCGTGAACAACGGGTTCTTCGTCGGCGAGGGCATGCGGCTCACCGCGGCGGACCGCGTCTGCATTCCGGTGCCGCTATATCACTGCTTCGGCATGGTGCTCGGCGTGCTTGCCGCCATGACCCATGGTGCGGCGAGCGTGTTGCCCGGCGATGGCTTCGAGCCGCTGGCGGTGCTCGAGACCGTGGCGGGCGAGCGGTGCACCGCGCTGCTGGGCGTGCCGACCATGTTCATCGCGGAACTGACGCACCCCCGGTTCGGCGAGTTCGATCTGTCGTCGCTGCGCACCGGCATCATGGCGGGGTCGCCGTGTCCGATCGCCGTGATGCGCCGGGTGGTCGCCGAGATGCACATGCCCGAAGTAACGATCTGCTACGGCATGACGGAGACTAGCCCGGTCAGTTTCCAGAGCCAGCCGGACGACCCCATCGAGCGGCGCGTCAGCACCGTCGGCCGGGTGCATGCGCATGTGCAGGTGAAAATTATCGACGCGGAAGGGCGCGTCACGCCGCGGGGCTGCGCCGGCGAATTGCTGATCCGCGGCTACGGGGTGATGCGCGGCTACTGGAATGACGCCGAGCGCACGCGGGATGTGATTGACGCCGCCGGCTGGATGCACACCGGCGATCTGGGAACCATCGACGATGAGGGCTTTTGCAACATTGTCGGCCGCGTCAAGGACATGATCATCCGCGGCGGCGAAAACATCTCGCCACGGGAAATCGAGGAGTTTCTCTACCGCCATCCGGCGGTGCTGGACGTTGCCGTCGTCGGAGTTCCCGATCCGAAGTACGGTGAGTGCGTCTGCGCCTGTATTCAGCTGCGCGGCGGCATGACCGCCACCGAGGAGGAAATCCGTGAGTTTTGCCGCGAGCAAATTGCGCACTACAAGGTGCCCCGCCACGTGCGCTTCGTGGACGGATTCCCGCTCACCATCAGCGGCAAAGTGCAGAAATACTTGATTCGCGAGCGGTTGCGCGCCGAACTCGGCTTGAAGGAGGACGCGCACGCGTGAAGAGGTCATCTTCCATGCGTGAGCGGCGCCGTGCGCGCGGCCTACGCGAGTTGCGGTTGATCGTACCCGATGCGCGCTCGAAGGCAGTCCGTAGACGCATTGCGAAGCAGGTGGCAGGCCTGAATCGATCGCGCGAGTTGGACGCTCTCAAGTGGATCGAGGCGGTTTCGGAATTTGATGCCCGATGAGGCGCGGCGACGTGGTGACGGTTGCAACAACGGGCGACTATGGTAAGCCGCGTCCCGCAGTGATCGTCCAGACCAATGCCCTGCCCGTGGAACATGCCTCGGCCGTGGTGTGCCAGATGACTTCCGACTGCAGCGACGCCCCCGACTTTCGGGTGACGATCGATGCGAGCGAGAGGAACGGCTTACGCGTGAGATCGCAGGTGATGGCCGACAAGCCAGTCACGATCCGGCGCGAACGATTTGGACGGCATGTTGGCCATCTCGACGACAAGGATATCGTGCGACTTAATATCGCTTTGGCGTTCGTCATGGGCTTGGCGGACTAGCAGCCACGATTTCTCTCGATATTGGCGTCGCGCCTCCCTAAGCCAAGGGAACGCACCGAGCATTGTCCCCCCCGGCGCTCTAACCCCATTTTGATGCCTGCCTCGCTTCAGTCCTTGAGAGTTTCAACACTGGAGCCCAAATGAACCGCTTATTCCTGTTCGCGATGTTGTCCGGGCCGGCGATGACCTGCGGAGCGCATGTCATGGGCGGCATTGCCGAAGTTTCCATAATCGACCGCGACAGCGGAGCCGCCTTGAGCTCGTACTATTACCGCGGCGAGTACTGGGTGGCCGGAAGAGCGGGCGCACGCTACGCCATCGAGATCCACAACCGCCTGGGCGAGCGCGTGCTGGCGGTGACCTCCGTCGACGGCGTCAACGTCATTTCCGGCGCGACCGCCGGTTGGGATCAGACGGGCTATGTTTTCAGCCCCGGCGATCGCTACCAAATCACGGGCTGGCGAAAATCCGACGCCGAAGTCGCCGCGTTCACGTTCACCGATTCTCCGAATTCCTATGCGGAACGAACCGGCCGGCCGGCCAATGTCGGGGTCATCGGCGTGGCGCTCTTTCGTGAGCGTCAACCGCAGCCGGTCTACACGCCGCCGATGATCGGTCGTTTGTCTGGTGGAAGCGAGGCGCCGCGTGCGTCCGAGCTGGACTCCGCCACGGCGGGTGTGCCGATGCCGGGTGTGCCGATGCCGGGTGTGCCGATGGCTAAAGCACCGGCGGCAAGCGCGTCAAACTCGGCGGCTGAGACGCGGACGACCGCGCAGGCGCGCGAATCGATCGCGTTGCCGGCGCCTAATCCTTCTCCCCTGCAGCGTGCACCCGAGCCCGCGCCAAAACTCGGCACGGGTCATGGCGAACGGGAATACGCGTACGTCAACCACACCGACTTCTCGAGAATGCAGGCCCAGCCGAATGAAGTCATCCGCATTCATTACGACAGCCTCGAGAATCTGTTCGCCATGGGCATCGTCAAGCGGCCGCGCCCGGTGCCGCCGACGGCCAACCCGTTCCCGGCGTCGCCCGACCAGCAGTACGTGCCGGATCCCCGGGGATAAACCTGCGCGGAGGTGCCATACTGCGGTGAATGACGGCCGCAGGCGAGAGTGACGAGACGCTGATGGCGCGCTATGGTCGCGGCGACGCTGCGGCCTTCGAGCTGCTGTATCGGCGGCATGAGATGCGGATCTGGCGCTACCTTGAACGCAATGTACGGAACCGCGCGACGGCGGACGAGCTGATGCAGGAAGTTTGGTTCGCCGTCGCTCGGGACGCCGCGCGCTATGAGCCATCGGCGAAATTCACGACCTGGCTGTTCACGATTGCGCACAACCGGATGATCGACTCGATTCGAACGAGTCGCCGGCAGACGAGCCTGGAGACCCTCGAGTACGAGGCCGAAGATCCGGGCCCTGGCCCCGTCGCGGAGGCGGTGGCGCGGGATCAGGCGGGCGCGCTGAATCGAGCTTTCGAGACACTGCCCGGCGAACAGCGCGAAGCGTACCTGCTACAGATCGAGGGCGATCTAAGCGTCGAGGAGATCGCGGCGATCACGCACAGCAGCTTCGAGACCACCAAGAGCCGCCTGCGCTACGCACGCGCGAAGCTGCGCGAGCTGCTCAAGGACTTTGCATGAACGAAGTGCCGCCGGGCCAAGATTCTGACGAAGAAGCCGACGACCTGTATCGGCGCGCGTCGGCTGTCGATGCGAGCCGGCCGAGCGAAGCGGTGCGCCGCAGGGTGCTCGAGCATGCCGCGCGGCTGACGGCGGAGCGCGTGGCCGCCAACCGCCCCGCGAAAATCAGCTTCGCGCGGTGGTCCTATCGGTCGTCGTGGCGGCCCGCAATTTTCGGCACCCTCGCCGCCGCGGCGCTGGCCGGCCTGTTGTTCGCGCCGGAATTTCTCATGCCGCATGGGCCCGGCACGACCTTGTCCACGGACCAGGCGCCCGTGCTACAGCCGATCCCGGCTACCAAAGCTCCGGCCGCGGACTCAGCGCCCGCGCCCGCGCCCGCGCCCGCGCCTGCGCCTGCGCCTGCACGTCGGGACGCAGCTCAGGCACCCGTAGCACAGGTGCCCGAAGCCGCGGTGGACCGGATCGCATCGCGCCCTGCACCGCCTGGGGAGCGGAGGCAGTACGCGGCCGATGAACCGTCGCTGCCTGCGTCGCGCGAGCAGGCGCAAAGCACGCTCAAGCCGCGCGCTTCCGCCCGCAATGCCGCGACCGTCGCGGACTCCGCGGCGCCAATCGCCGCAAAGAATGCGCCGACCGAGTTGCAGGGCGTGACCACCACTCAAAGTGCCGCCGCCAGTGCCAGTGCCGGTGCCGGTGCCGCGATCGAGGAGCGGCGCGCACGCCTTGGCGCGTCGACCGGCATCACATCGGCGGTGCCGCTGGCGGCGCCGGCAGCTCGGGAGCCGACGGAGCGCACGGAGGTCACGGCGGGTCGCGGGGTGGACCCGGCCGCGGCGTTGCGGCGAGCGGCGGAAATCGGCGACGTGGCGAAACTGCAAGCGCTGCTCAACCTGCAGTCCGAGTCCGCCGTTGACGCGCGTGATGAGGACGGCCGTACGGCCTTGATGCTGGCGACCTTGCACGGCCGGGCTCACGCGGTGAATGTGCTGCTGGCCCACGGGGCGGATCCAAATGTAGCGGATGCGCGCGGCACGACGCCCCTGCAAGCGGCGCTGGCCGGCCATCAGACGGCGATCGCCGCGGCGCTGCAACTTGCGGGCGCCCGCGCGCAGTAAAGTCTCGCCACAACGAGCTACCGTTTCGCCCAATCCGGCTGGTATGCGGCGATGCGCATCATTTCGGTTCGGGGAACGCCGGCTTGCCTCGCAAACTCAGGCCAGCGGGCGATCGCCCCCACGACCCGCTTGAGCAGTTCCTTTGGCCTTCGAACATCGAAGGCGCCGGCCAGCGCAAGGAGATCCGCATCCGTGATATCCCATGCTTTCCCGCCAACCAGCATTTGATGCTGACGCGTCCATTTTCCCGCCGCAGGATTGTGGGAGAAACAAGTGTCGTAGGCCGGAGCGATTTCCCAAATCCTGGATTGATCGAGCATGAACGCGAAGTTCTTGGTGTGATCGTCGCAGTTCACGGCGGCGATATTGAACGCACAGCGCAGCCATGCCTGCTCCAGCGCAGAGGCATCGAGCTTCAGATCGAGCACGGCGCGCAAATACTGCTCGTAGCTGTGCACGTAGGGGGCATTGAAATCCAGGTGTGCCAGACCGCAAAGAGTATGTACATGCACCTTCTCATTTCCTCGACGGTCGAATCGCTTGGTCATGAAATGCGCGCGACCGCCTTCTTCCAGCAGGCGGCATTCATTCATCTGCACGCCCGCTTCGGCGGCCATGAGGTAGTGCGCGTACTCGATGCGGCCAAAGCCGGCCGAGTTATTCAAGACACCCTCGACCCCCACGTCGAATTTCAGCAGCCAGTGCTCGAACCCTTGCGGCAGGTCGAATTGCCCGGAAATCGCTTCGTTCGTGTGCGGATTCCAGCCGATGACGGCTTTGGCGCGCGCGCCGCCGGCGGAACTGCCCACGTCCAGAATGTCCTGCGCGACTTTGCCGAGTTCGCCACGCAGCGCCCGGCGGGCGTCCTCGACCAGGTGCGACATATCAAGCGAGACCAACACAGGCTTGCCGCGCGTTTCCGCCAGGGCCGGCTCGAATTCAAGGGCGCCCATGGCGCGGCGGCCGACATACACCAGGCGCTGCAGCGTGGTGATGTCCTCCAGAGGAATCCCCTGGCGCGACAGGTACTCAGCGATGAGTGCGTTGCCGAATTTGTCCGGGAGCGCATCCGCCAAGAGTCCGGGCAAGCCGTGAAACGTGTCTTGAGGCAATCCAGGAAAACTGAACCGCCGCTGGGTGTCGAGCTTCATGAGCAGCGGCGATAACTCCAAGCCGCTGCTTTCGAAGGCCGGCGCGTACTGAAATTCATAGAACCCCGGTTTCCCACGCAAAGGAGCAACCGCTCCAACCGACCGGTTCCAAATGCGCACCTCAACGACGTTGACGTCAGCCATGCGGGCCATCCGGCGGCGTTGTGGCTTTACTCTTGCGCGGCGCGCGTTTGCGTTGGGTTCGCTGTCGCTCGGCGGCAAGCAGTTCGAGCGGCGTCGGTGCGTCCGGTTCCGGGATAAGAGTTTCCAATCCATCCAGCAGGTTGAGCGCTCGGAGCAGCGCGACGAGATTGCGCAAAGTGATGGCGCCGGTTTTTTCAAACCGCTTCAGAGGCGTCAATCCGATGCCGCTTTTGCGCGCGGTCTCGACCTGAGACAGGGCGGCGCCTTGCGGCGAAATTCGCCAGGCCTTGATGGCGCGGCTCAGGCGCTGGGTGATTTCAGTATTGGTAAGGCGATAGAGTGACATAAGCTAATATTAGACTGATAACAGCTAATAATGGAAATAAAAGGCTAATTGTAGACCATATGAGTGTGTATGAGATAGAGGCTAATATTGGATTATTATCATAGATTAGCTCGATTAATGGTCTAATATTAGTCTGGATAAGATGAAGTTGATGGGAAGGACACCTACGACGGGATTCTTGCTGCGCGAAGGATCTCTCGCCGAGCGCCGAGCGGGGCGCGGCGCGCGGCGCGCGGCGCGCAGGGTGCGAGGTGCGAGGCGCGGGGCGCGCCGAAGTATTGCTTAACACGCGTTGAGAATTACTAGGGGCTTCGGCGGCGCGCGGGATATATGTTCGTGGGCTCGGCTGTTCACGAAAGGCGGGAGTGCCCATGTACGATTTATACATTTCCAACAAAAACTATTCCTCGTGGTCGCTGCGGCCGTGGGTGCTGATGCGCGAGCTCGAGATCGCGTTCAAGGAGCACTTGGTGCCCTTCGGTGAGGAGTCGAGCTGGCAGCGCTACCGAACGATTTCGCCCAGCGGCAAGGTTCCCTGCCTGGTCGACGGCGATACCGTGGTGTGGGATTCGCTTTCCATTGCTGAATATCTGGCCGAGCGGCATGCGGCGGTGTGGCCTGCGGAGCCGCGCGCGCGGGCGTGGGCGCGAAGCGCGTCGGCGGAAATGCACTCCGGGTTCACCGAATTGCGCAACCGCTGCTCGATGAGCTGCGGCACTCGCATACGGCTTCATGAGATTCCGCCGGCGCTGGCGCGCGACATCGGCCGACTCATTGATCTTTGGAATGATGGCCTGCTTCGATTCGGCGGCCCCTTCTTGGCTGGCGCCAAGTTCACCGCGGTCGACGCCTATTTCGCGCCGGTGGCGTTTCGAATCCAGACCTACGGCCTCACGTTGAGCAGCGCGGCGGCGGCGTATGCCGGCCGGTTGTTGAATACGCATTCCATGCGAGAATGGTACGCCGACGCGCTCAAGGAAACGCTGCGGGACCGGCCGCACGAGGACGACTTACCCAGGGTCGGCAGGGTGCTCGAGGATTTGCGGGCGACGTAGTTACGCGGGAGAGAATCGGGGCGGCCATGGGAAAAACCAACAAGATCATCGCCGCCCAGTTGTTGATCATCGGCCTCGGCGGCCGCGGTGCGTTGGCGCAGACGCCGCTCGACGACGGGGTCTGCGGAGCGAAGCCGCAGCCCGCGTTTTGCAGCGCCGTTCGCGGCGTACGTGCCGAAGGCTGGCCGGGGCAGAGCCGTTCCGAAGTCATGGCGCAGCACGGGATGGTGGTGACCAGTCAGCCGCTCGCAGCGCAGGCGGGATTGCAAGTTCTCATGCGGGGCGGCAACGCCATCGACGCCTCGGTCGCCACGGCCGCGGTGCTCAATCTGGTCGAGCCCATGATGGTGGGGATGGGCGGCGATCTCTTCGCCGTCATTTATATCGCCAAAGAAAAGAAGGTTTACGTACTGAACGCGAGCGGAACGGCGCCCACGGGCGCGACCGCCGCGCGCTTCAATGCGCTGGGCTATCACTGGGATCCGAAGAATTGGGGGCCGACCTCTGGAATGCCGTTCTACGGGATTCTGCCCGTGACAGTTCCGGGTGCGGCGTGGGGCTGGGAAGCGGTGCTCAAACGCTTCGGCAAACTCACGTTCAAGGAGGTTCTGGAACCGGCGGCAGAGTACGCGGAGCACGGCTTTCCAATCTCCGAACGCATCGCACACGACTGGCAAATGCCCAACGCGCTCCCTTTGGAGAAATGCTGTACCCAACCGGATCCTGATTCCATCAAGACCTGGTACGTCAACGGCCGGCCGCCGCGGCCGGGGCAGATCTTCAAGAATCCCGACCTGGCGCGGACATTTCGTCTGCTCGAAGCCAAGGGCGCGGATGCGTTTTACAAGGGGGAAATCGCCGCGGCCATCGTCGCGAAGTCGCGGGCTTTCGGCGGGACCATGACGCGCGAGGATCTGGCCAATTACAAGGGCGAATGGGTTGAGCCCGCCCACACGAAGTATCGGGGCTTCGACATCCTCGAATTGCCGCCGCCCTCGCAGGCCTGGGCAGCCAACGAAATGCTCAACATTCTTCAAGCCTGTGTGCCGCAGTGGGCGCCGGGGCAGACGCTGGCCTCGCTTGGGCCCACGAATCCCAAGTACTGGCACTTGTTGGTGGAAGCGAAAAAGCTCGCGTATGCCGACCTTTTTCATTTCAACGCCGACCCGAATTTCGTCGCCGTGCCTACGGCCAAACTGCTCTCCGAGGCGTATGCGGCATCGCTTTGCGGCAAGGTCAATCCGCAACGCGCCTCCACGCCCGGTGCTACGGCAAACGTCGCTCTGCCGGGAGACACCATCGTGCTCTCCGCAGCCGACGGCGAGGGCAACATGGTGTCCTGGGTGAACAGCAATTTCGCCGAGTTCGGTTCGGGAATCACGGTACCGGGGTACGGTTTCATTCTGCACAACCGCGGCGCGCTGTTCACGCTCGATCCGAAGAGTCCGAACGTCATTGAACCTCACAAGCGGCCGTTCAATACCCTGTCCGCGGGGATCGTGATGCAGGGCGGCGAGCCTTTCATGACCGTCACGCTGATGGGCGGCGACATGCAGGCGCAGGGACATGCGCAAATGCTCATCGATATTCTCGACTTGGGCGCCAATCTGCAGGCGGCGGCCGACATGGGAAGATTCAGACACAGTCAGATATCGAACGTGCTGAGTCTCGAGACCCCGCTCTATGATCTGGTGGGGGCGCAGCTCGCCGCCATGGGCCATGTCGTGAAATCCGTGAACGGAGAGGATCTCGGCGGGGTGCAATCCATCATGATCCTCAACGGGACCTACCGCTCCGGCTCTGATTTCAGAAAGGACGGCGAAGCCGTGGGTTGGTGAATGGCCTTTGAGCTTCTCGCCCCCGACGAACCGCCACCCGTCATCGCAGTCGGGCGGCAGGGGCAGTCCAATTTCGTCATCGTCGTCGATCACGCGGGCCGGCGCATTCCGCGGCGGCTCAACGGCCTCGGGCTGTCGGAGTCCGAATTGCAGCGTCACATCGCGTGGGACATCGGCGCCTTGGGCGTGGCGCGTCAAGTGGCCGCGGCGCTCGATGCGCCGCTGGTGGCGCAGAATTATTCGCGGCTGGTGATCGACTGCAATCGCGATCCCAAGGTGGTGTCATCGATTCCGAGAGTGAGCGAATCGGTCGATATCCTCGGCAATATCGGCCTGAGCGATGAGGAAATCGCCGCCCGCCGCGCCGAGATCTTCGATCCGTATCACGATCACGTGCGCGCGCTGCTCGACGAAAGGGCGGCGGCGGGCCGAACCACGATTTTAGTGGCTCAGCACACCATGACCGACAATTACAAAGGCGTGGATCGTCCCATGCACGCGGCGGTACTGTACAACCGCGACCGCCGCTTCGCCGCTCTGGTACTCGATCACCTGCGCCGCGAAGCGGGCCTCAACATCGCCGACAATGAACCGTACTTCGTCAGCGACGAGACCGACTACACCATTCCACGCCACGGCGAAGCGCGCGGCCTGCCGCATGTGGAAATCGAAATCCGGCAGGACCTGGTGTACGACGATGCGGGACAGGCACAGTGGGCGCAACGCATCACCCGCGCACTGCAAGACGCCGAGCGCGCCCTACTGGCCTCAAGTTGACGAGTCGCGGGGAACTCCGGGGCGACCTCGCGGGCATTCGAGCGCGGCGCGGTCCCAGTGCGCGGTGATGGCGGCCGCCTCGTAGGTGCTTTGCAAGAAGGCGAGCAAGGCGGCATCCGGATCGGCCGATGTGCGAACGGCATCGTAGGGGAGCAGGAACTCGCCGAGCGTGTCGCTCCAGAACGCCGCCGCGGGCTGCACCGTGGATTCGCGAAATCCGGCGGGGATCGGATAAGCGTAGGAATAGAACGCCGGATAATCGACGCCGCCGCCGCCGGTCCAAAAGCCGGCGCTGCTGACCTCGTGGGAATACGCCTCTTGCATCACCTCGAGCTTGAGCCCCGGGATCTTGCCCGCGTAGGGTGGGGCGCGGCGGCCCGAGAAGCGCGTGACCGCGAGATCGAAACCTCCCCAAAAGAAATGAACGGGGCTGGATTTTCCAAGGAAACCGGTGCGAAACCTCTTCAGCAGGCGGTCGGTCTGCAGCAACACCTGCCAGAAGCGCCGCGCGTAGTCGGGGTCGTACGCCGCATGAACCCGGTCCCGGCTGAAGGCCGTTGCGCCTGCGATCTCGCAGGGCATTTCGTTGATGGCGACCGCAACGCCGAGATCGGCGAGCGCCGCCATCACACCGGCGTAAAAGTCCGCGACGCTCTGCGGTTGCAAGGCCAGACGCCGCTCGCGGCCGTCGCTCACGGTGATGTCGAGCACATGCAGGGTGAAGTCGAATTGAATTTCGAAAAAGCGGGAGCCATGCGCAATGGGCGAGGTGGTCAGCCCCCGCGCGTTGACATACAGCGGCACATGCCAGCTGTGATTCAGCCAGGGCGTCTGCGCCAGGCGGATCTTGCCGATGACCTGCGTCCAGAGTTGCAGCGTGTCGCGCGTGTCAGCCCAGGCGCTCAAGGCCAGTTCTGGCCACGGCGCGCTCGTCGGTTCGGCCATGTTCGTCTCCCGCATCCATAACCCGGCCGCAACGGTTTAATATGCCGCAGCGGAATCCAAGCGTACAAGGAAATCACGCCATGCGCCGAGCGAGCTACCTTGCGGTGATATTGATATCTGCGAGTGGGGCGGCGGTCGTCTCGGCGCCTCCCCATGGAGATCGGGCGGTGAATGGCGGTGAAGCGGCAGCGATGGACAGCGCCGCGGTAGAGCGTTTCGCCGGCCTCGCGCTCAAGTGCCTGCATGCGGAATATCCCAGTCACATCAGTCACACGATGGACAGCGACGCCGATGCGCTGCCTCCGCATGTGCTCAATCCCGGGTTCTATGGCTGCTATGACTGGCACTCGGACGTACACGGCCACTGGCTGCTGGTGCGCCTGCTGCGACTGTATCCCGACGCGCCCTTTGCCCCGACGGCGCGGCTGGAACTTGCTCGCAGTCTGACGGCGGAGAACATTGCCGGTGAGATTGCCTATTTGAAGCGGGTGGATCGCGCGTCTTTCGAGCGGCCCTATGGCCTCGCGTGGCTGCTGAAGCTGTCGGCGGAGCTGCGGGCTGGGAACGACCCCCAAGCGCGCGAGTGGGCGAGGGTGCTGCAGCCGCTCGAAGCCGAAGCGGCGTCGCGGCTGAAGAGCTGGATACCGAAGCTTCACTATCCAATTCGAATCGGCGAACACGATCAAACCGCATTTTCGTTCGGCTTGATGTGGGATTGGGCCGGCGTCGCCGGCGATGCGCAGATGCGCAGCGTACTCGGCGACGCGGCGCGACGATTCTACCTCAACGACCGCAAATGCCCGATCAACTACGAGCCATCCGGCGAGGACTTCTTGTCGCCCTGCCTGGCGGAGGCGGATTTCATGCGCAGGGTGCAGGGTCCGCCGGTGTTCGGCCGCTGGCTGTCGGGATTCCTGCCGGGGATTTCACCGAAGTCGGGGTCAGTCTGGCTGCAACCGGCGACGGTAACCGATCGGGCCGACCCTAAGCTCGCGCACATCGATGGACTCAATTTGAGCCGCGCCTGGATGCTCGAGGGCATCGCCCACGGACTCAAAGCAGGCGATGTTCGCATCGAGGCGCTGCAGGCGCTCGCGGCCCGGCATCGGGAGGCGGCGCTTCCGGCCGTGACCGGCGAGCACTACGAGGGGGGACACTGGCTCGGTACTTTCGCGGTGTATTTGACGAGCAAGGCGGGATTTAAATGAGCCGTGCGGACATCCAAAGGTCGAATTCTCGGACTGCTTGTCTCGCGCGCACGCTGCTCACCGACTTGATTCACCGGCAGATTGGGCAACGCTCAAGACCGGTAAATTAACAAACTCCCCCGGGGCGCTTTAGCTGGACGGCCCGGGGGAGCGATACGCCGACGGCAAAGGCCCAACAGCGTTGGGATGAAGTGTGACTCGTTCACGCATGGAAGTCTGTCGGTAGTTACCCTTCGTGTAGTGTAGGAAAACATGATGAGGCCACTACCTGGCGCGGCTTCCTCACATACTCGACCGCCGGTTTTTTACCGAGTCCGTACCATCCGTCGTAACGTCTGGTCCCAGCCGGCCCCAGGCAAGTTCAGGAGTTTCGACTTGATCTCATCTCGGGTCTTGTCATCCATCTCCGAGAGCGGATGAGTCATGAGGTCGTTACGCGAACTGACGATTGCCGAGTGTTTTAGGGGCCCGGCGAATAAATCGGCATCGACCACAATGAAGTAGTGCTCGTGGCGTTTGGCTGGGCTTGCAACCACACCACCAAGCCACCATTCGCACCAGCCGCCACGGCCGGCCACTGGGCCGTTGTCCCAGCAGCGCTTGCCGGCACCAATTTAAAGCCATTGGGCCACGCCGCGGGAACCGCACCAGATGGCGATACACGCGAAGCGCTCAAGGATGAAGGATTACCGCTGCCCCACACCAACGAATGGGCTCCGTTGATGAAGGCGCTACGCACGCGATCCACCACGATCCCGGTCGCTGAGGCCGCTATGATGCCTGGCATGCTCGCCGTTCCATCGAGCAACACAGCCGCGGGAGATACCCTGGCTGCGGAGACGGTCGCTGTGTTGCTGTAGGGCGCGGCACCTCGCGGATCCCGGTAAGCCACGAGGTAGTTCGCTCCATCAAACGTTACCGACGGCGAGAGGTCACAGCACACTCCGTTGGAACTGCTCGATAGACTGCTGGTATCCATTATCAGCAGGGGCGTCGTGTCTAGCAAAGCGCCGGCTGTCGAGACGCGCATGGCCCGCAAGCCGGTAGGATTCATGCCGAATTCACCCCATACCACCAGGTAATTTGTGCCGTCATAACCCACCGCCGGTCCGTCGCGCTCGTAGATGTTGGTGTTGGAGATCGTAAAGGGGGCGCCATCGGGCAGGCCGGTTGTCGGCGAGATGAACAATCCCGACATCTGCGGCGGTCGAACTATGGCATTGGCGTCGCCGTACACCAAGAGGTAGCGAGTTCCATCAAACCCCAATGCCTCCTGGTCGCCGGGAAAGGAACTTTGAAAAGCTGCGCCCACAACGTTCGGACCGCTCACAATCGATCCGGATCTCGACACCAGCAGTGACAGCAGGTTGGGAGAGCTCGTCGTGCCATAGAGAATATCCTCGTGTACAACCAGGTAGTTGGTTCCATCGAACGCCACCACCGCGTGTACTCCGACGTTAGTCTGTACCGGTATGGCTGTTGCGGAGGTCAAATCTTCTGATGTCTTAACCGTTCCGTCCGGTCCGATCAACGTCGCGATCCACTTGACCTTACTAGTGCCGGTGCTGTTGTCGCAGGCGAGCGCGACGGCCAGAAAATTCGTGCCGTCAGAGGCCACGTTGGTGGGCGCGAAGAAAGTCGGTCCACCCAGGCAATTGGCGGTCGCTAAGGTTGGTGTAATAGACGATGTTGGGCCTAATCCATGTGGCTTGCCGTTGATCATGTACCCGCGCAGCTCCGAGGCGCTGCTCACCTGAGTCGCGCCGCCACTTACGGCGGCCTGTTCCTTGACTTGACCGATGCCAGGTACCAGCCAAATGTCATCGGTTCCCGAAATCGCGGGTGTCGATTGACCGCTGTCAAACGCGGTGCCAGCAACCTTGGTGGTCTGGTGCATGGCATTGGCGAAGGTCCCCGCCGGCACGTCCACGGACTCGATGGCGACATTCGCGATGGTTTGGGTCAGGTTAAGCGTGATCGCGTTTCCGCTCTTATCCTTCCCGAACGCTAGGTTCGTTCCCGACAGACTGGAAACAGATCCGACTTGTACCGGAAACAGCAACTCCACATAGGGTACGATCAGCGGCGTAATCGAATCGGTCGCATCATTATTGCCCAGCAACGTGACGCCACCGGCGTTGACGTAAAAGTATTGATCGGACCCCCCACTCGCAACGGTTGGGTCAGTTCGCGTGAAAACTGTGGCGCTCACACCCTGAACGGTTTTAGTCCCATTCACCGCAACACCGACGATCGCATACGGACTCAATGCGGTGGTATCGTTAGTGGCGTAATTGAAGGACCACTGATCCCCAGTGCTGCTGGGGAAATACGAGGCGGTGTCACCTGGCCCCGTAGCTGGGGCCAGTCCGTTCCCGGTGACCGTCGCGGCGGGTGGTCCGCTCGTGCTCCCACCTCCACCTCCTCCGCCACCGCCGCACGCGGTCAGCCCTGCAAAGCAGAATATCGCCAGCCAGAAGCCCTGTGAGCGACCTGCCATAGTGCTAATCCCTATTGATATTTATGAATTCCGTTTTCCGACACTAAAGAGTCACGACGCGGCAAACATTCTAATCGAGAAAAAGAAAAATCTCATGGAAGAAACAGCACTTCACATAACTGGGGCCACGCGCTCCGAGGGCCGATCCTCTTGGCCGGAAGTCGCCTGTCGCCCCCCGCATGGCCGCCTCCAATCGTTATTGCGTTGGCTCAACCGGGCTTGGCGACCATCAGCCAAAACACCGCAACGAGCGACAAGAAGGCCGGCACACCAAGCCAGAACCACACGCGTGCGTAGCTCCAGTAGATAGGTGCAAGAGGAATTCCTTGCGAGTCGCTATCGCGAGCGAGATCCCTCATTCGCATTTGCAGCCAGACGACGGGAAGCCAGCAGAGACCCGCGATGCAGTACAACGCAATGGCGTAAGCTACCCATCCGTGGGGTATCGGGAAGCCCATCAGCCGCGCCAAAGTGATACCCGTTATTGCTTGAACGACAATGGCCGGGCTCGTAAATAGACAGTCGGCCAGAACCACTTTTTCAGATACCACACGAATCGCAGGGATGTTCCCCGATCGATCGACGATCCACTTGAAGAACGCGGTGCCTAGGCCCGTCCCAAACAAAACCGTCGAACTTATAATGTGAATGGCTTTGATGAGGATGTACGGTGTCATTCGATGACTTCCTTCACATCGAGCCCCTGAAGCGCATCGATGTATTCGGCAACCGACAAGAGGCCCATACACGGCATCGCGCCCGCTGGCAATTTCACACCGTCTGCGATCTTGTTGGCCAGCACAATCGAGGCTCCGCACGGGATAAACGGACCGTGATTGTGTCCGGCAATGACGTTCCATTTGATGGTACGTGACTGACCATTACGGGCCGCACCTTCCATCGTGACGAACATTCCGCCCTTATCACTCACGAGCGGCTCTATCCAGCGGCTGAGGCGATTCAAAGGTGATGCAAACGGCATCATGTTTGCCAATAGTCCCGACTTCACCAGTCCGGCGAGAGTCCAGACAACTAGATGGCCAGTATCACTTGCAAAACCCGCTTGAAAGGTGACTGTCTTGGCGGTCGGGTAGCGCTGCGCAAGACGTCGAGATCTGGCACCTCGCAGGTTCCCAGCCAGCGGCGTCCGAGTGGCGAGGGGAACTGATGCCGCTCAAGACCGCGCCACCCGAATGCGGTAGCCCATGACCCGTCCTGCAGAACTCTTACTGGCTTTCCAGCGTAGCTGAACACGCCGCGGACGGTTGCAAGACCTGGCGCCCTTGCACCGGAGCTTATCCCTATCCGTATGGCGTCCAGGCGCTCGAATTCTGGGAGGTAGCGGTCGACGACTGCGCTGGAAAGCGCTGGTACCGAGCTAGCTCCGCTTGTAATCGTCAAGCCGTGTTCCTTTGCAGCGACATCAAGTGCCGTGATACCGGCGACAAACTCACGCCCATCCGCCAAGTCGATGTAGTGGCATCCAGCGTCGATGGCAGCTCGTGCAACGGTGTAGTCTTGGCCCTGGAACGGCCCCGCTGTGTGAATAAGAATGTCGACCTGCAGGCGGCGAAGGTAGTTTGCCAGATCGGGGGCCTGAGCGTTCAGGCACACCGCCTGTTCAGGCGGCAAGCCAAGGGAACGTGCAGCAGTCGTCGCGCGAGTGATGTCCCGGCCGGCGATCAGGACCCGCAGAGCCGGGTTTCGCGCCAGTGCGGCGCAAATGCGGTGACCAAAGAATCCATAGCCACCCAGCACGAGAACCGTTTGAGCCACATTGTCCGCCGTCATCCGCTCTCAGAAACGTCTTCGTTCTTCTTGAACTCCGTTGACGGATCAGACTCGGTATGCTGAGGAAGATAGCAAGTCTTTCGCCGGCCGAACCATCGATATCGATTTCGCGCTACGAGCCGATAGACCGCATCGCGCCAGGACCGCGGAATTACTCGTGCAACGTTAACTACTCGCCATGCTCGTCCTACGGCAGCGACCAGATGTATCCATGCGTCAGACTGAGTGAGGCATCGGTTGCCGTCCAGAACTAGAAATGTCAGCGGGTCATCGGGATCGCACCCGTGCCGGGCCAGCAGAATTCGGCCAAGTTCGCTTTGCATGGGTACCAAGTGAAACGGTGGCTGGGTTTGGTGATCCTGTAGCCACCGCGCCCCGCCGCTACAGAGATTGCAGAGCCCGTCGAAGACAACTATTCGGATTTCGGACTGCACTTCCTTAGTATGCCTCAGCGGCCCTCGCTCCTTCCCCTAGCCGTACTAGACGCACCGGATCTCCCGCAAGTGACCGATGGACTATGTCTTACTCTTTGCCAGTCGCGAACTCTCCTTCTTCAGGGGTCGGGACACCGGGCATACCTCCTGAATGTAGCCATTGAGCGTATTCAATAGGTTATCCCGCACGAGACTGTAATGGATGAATTGACCGTGCCGTTCGCTTTTGATCAGGCCGGCGTTCTCGAGAATGGAGAGATGTTTAGAGATCGAGGGCTTCGAGATGTTGAAGCGCTCAGCAATCTCCCCCGCGGTCAGATCGGTACCGGACAAGTAGGCCAGAATCTTGCGCCGAACCGTAGAGGAGAGAGCCTCAAATACCTGTTCCAGAGACATTGAATCCTCAATATTTAGATCGTTGACTAATTATCTACTCATGCTATTATATTTAGCAAGTAAGCTAATTATACAACAAGGTTTGCGCCTATGAGTGTATCTACGAGCCAAACGCCGGCCGCGGCTGTCGCAAACACACTCTTCGCAACTCTCGCCAACCATCGCACTCGCCCCTCCTGCGCCGAGGACGTACGCTTCGGGACCGTGCGGTGGGCGCCGATTAAGTCGCTCTGGTTTCTTGGCATGGTGACGGGTGTTCTGATCGGCGGCACTCTCACGTTCAGTTGGAAAGCCTTTTCGGTCTTTGTCGGTGCCACGGCGGTCGTGCTGCTGTTCGGGCATTCGCTCGGCAATCACCGCAAGCTGGTTCACGATAGCTTCCAATGCCCTAAGTGGCTCGAGTACGCTCTTGTGTATCTCGGGGTCCAGGTCGGACTTGCAGGTCCCATCGGACTCCTTCGACAGCACGAATTGCGCGACTACGCGCAGCGACTACCTGATTGTCATGACTACCTACGACACGGCCGCTCGGCGTGCGTCGATGCCTGGTGGCAGCTCAATTGCCAACTGGTCCTCGATCGCCCACCGATTGTACGCATCGAGCCGAGGATCGCGCGAGACCGCTTCTTCATGTTCCTGGAGCGCACTTGGATGGCACAGCAACTGCCGGGAGCACTCTTGCTCTATGTAGTCGGCGGGTGGGCATTTGTGTGGTGGGGCCTATGCGCGCGCGTCACGGCGGGTGTGTTCGGTCACTGGCTAATTGGCTACCTGGCCCACAACCACGGCGAGATTGAGATGGAGGTCAGGGGCGCAGCCGTACAGGGTCACAACGTTCGATTCACTTCGCTCCTTACGATGGGCGAGTGCTGGCATAACAATCACCACGCGTTTCCCGGTTCGGCGCGGCTCGGTCTACGCCGCGGAGAATGGGACCCCGGCTGGTGGGTGCTCCAGGGAATGCGCCGACTCGGGCTGGTCTGGGACATCAAGTTACCTGCGGATCTTCCAGCTCGCCCGGAGCTCGTGGTCGTCGGCACTACGCGCCCTGCATTGGTCGATACTGTGCGTGGAGTCCCTCATGGTCACACCGCCTGAGCCTTCCTCGTCTCTCCGCGCCTGGATAGGCCGAACGGGTTGGACGGTGCCGCTCGTTTGTGGCGCGGTGGTCGGAATCGCGATGCGCCTTCTTTACGGGGGCAAGCCAGGTCACGCATACGACCCCATGATGCGCTCATTCGTTCTGCTGGTTCCGGCCATGGTCGGCGCTATCGCCGTATACATCGCGGAGCGTAAGAAGCGCCGCAGTTGGTCCTACTATTTTTGGGTCGGGGCAGGGGCGAATGCGCTTTTTGTCTTGGGCGCTTTCCTCATCATGATCGAAGGCCTCATCTGCGTCATTCTTGCCGCGCCTCTTTTCGGTCTCATTGGGGGTCTTGCGGGATTGGCCATGGGGGCCGTGTGTCGACGGTCCCGCTGGCCAAGACACACCGTTTATGGGGTCGCGGTCTTACCGCTGCTCCTGGGTGGCTTTGAGCAGTACCTTCCGGTTCCACAGAATGTTCATTCTGTCGAACGGACCTCCATCGTCTCGGCCTCTCCAGAGAGAATTTGGTCGCAGCTCGTCGTGGCCGAGAATATCCGACCGAGTGAGATCGGCGGCGCGTGGATGTACCGAATCGGCGTGCCCCTCCCCCAATCCGCCGTTACCGAGGTCATCGATGGAAAGGAAGTTCGGCATGTCAGGATGGGCAAGGGGATTCACTTCGATCAGGTTGCGGCCGATTGGGAGCCTAATCGGCGAGTCCGGTGGCTGTATCGATTCTCCAGTGACTCGTTCCCGGCAGGTGCACTCGATGATCATGTCAGAATCGGTGAGGCGCACTTTGACATTTTGGACACTGAGTATGCGCTGCGACAATTGCCAGCTGGAACTGAACTGCGCGTGCGAATGAGCTACCGCGTTAGCACCCCGTTCAATTGGTATGCGAGGCCGGTCGCGGAGATCCTAGTGACTAACTTCGAAGAAGCTGCCCTCAGTTTCTACGCGCATCGCGCTGTCGCACCGTAGCGGGCGACTCGCCGAGCCGCGCACCGTGCCGGTCACGCTCCGCTACAAGGGCCGCAAGCGCATCCAGCTCGTGTGTTGCCTTCTCGACATGAGCTTCGTCAACTGTGTAGCATTCAATTATCGGATAGATGGGTTGCTTGTCTCCGAGGCTAAAAAGCACGACCAACTGTCCGGCTTGCTTTGGGAACGGGGGAGAGTCTGGCCCATAGAACATTCCTACCGTGGCAGCAGTGATCGTAGCGCCCGCAGAGAACGGACCCTTCCAGGGGCGCATTACGAGAAACCTGGATAGCCAACTGTAATCGCCGGGGTCGAATTGAGGTGGCTCCACCAAGCGAACGAGCGCTATAACTTTAGCGGCACGAAACCGATCTGCATCCGTACTAGACCAGTCCAAGCCCGCTTCGTGCTCGCGCTTCATCCCTTCTTTCTGCCGTTCTTCTGATCGCAAGAACGCTTCATCGAGATGTTCGTAATGAGTTTTGCGAATGAGGTGTCGATTGACATCGAACTCGAAATAGTAAGCCTGGCTCCGAAATACACTGGTCGGATCAACCCACGATAATCGCTCGTCACAGGGTGGGGTACATGGGGACATCGTAAATCCCCCAAAGCCGCCGGAGTGCCAAAACTCAAAATTTGGCGGGACACCGAATCGACGTGTAACAATTTCCGGCGAATCGCCGAGTCGGGTGGCTGCGAACGCGCTTGCATATCTGTGGCTCTTGTACAGGTATAGCCCTGCATAAACGCAAAGAGCGGCAGCGACCGCGCCAATCAGAACCTTCAGCAAGAGGCGTGACTTCATGGCATCTAATGACCACGTTGAGCGGCGCGCGACCGCGCCCAGCGTGCAGCACTCCTTTGCGCTACGGTTGGCTCGTCAACCATCGGGGATAGCTTACCGCAGGCCTCCAACGGCCGCTTCCTGGCGGTCATTTCGGTACCGCTATCGCTTGGTTTTGGCCGTGGAGTCCGTGGCGTTGGCGGCGACCGCCAACGCGTACTCCCGACCCCGAGCAGCCCTCGGCGACCGGCCGCTTCAGAGCAATGAAATCGCGAACTTTCCCATAAACGAGCATTGGCGCCGGTGCACCATTGAAGAATCAATTCCTTGCGGCACAATGATGCCGGCCCCTTAACTCGTTCATTTACGGCTCTTTATGGAAAAGATTGCGAGCATTTAAAGCTCACTGCTGGACCGGCGGAGCGATTCCATTTGGTGCGATCAAGGCCCCTGACTTTCCTTCCAATAATGAACTCTCTCAGGCATTTCGCAATCCGATCGGAAAACGCGTTACAGTCGGGCTCATGTCGACCTTAGCAACGCCTTTTGCTAGAAAAGCGAACCGCTTTATCAGTATGGCTGTCGCCACGACCTTATTTATATCCCGTGCGTCCGCCGCTGATATCTGTATCGAGTTTGAAGCCGGAGGCACCGCGGTTACGAACGAGAGCCAAGCCGTGCTGACATCGTTTGTGAAACAGATTGCAGACCATCCAACACTCGGTGGCGATCAGTTTCAAATCGAGGTTTACTACGCCGACGATTTGGCTTGGCCGGGCATTGAACTCGCATCAGAACGATCGCGCTCTTTAGTGCGCGAATTGCTGAGCCGCAATGGCGACTCCCCGACGCCTTGGATACAAGTATTATTGCGGGCGCACGATTCGGCGGAATTCGCCCCAACACATTGCCAGAGCGCGATCATTTGTACGCGTGGCGATGCGGCGTGCGGCGCGTCATGAATTCCAGCCCTAGGAATATTGCCCTGCGGCAGTCTCCGCTAACACTAGCATTCTGTTTGCTCCTACCGATGTGCCTCGTCGATTGTCCGAATGCATTCGCCACCATTGCTGGACATTCTTACTACGCCAACGCCTGTATCAACTTTGATTCCAGCGGGGTTGAGATTACCGCTGAGAGCAAGCAATCACTTGCACGATTGCTCGCAATGGTAGACACGCCTACTTCGTCGCTTTCGTCTGAGGATAAGGGGAACGGTTACATTGGCTTGCGCATCACGCTTTTGTACGACTATGGCCTGGCCACGGCACAGCCTGATCGAGAGAACTATCGATCATTCTTAAACGGTGAGCTCAGCAAGCAGCAGAGAATACTCGAAGAAATCCGCAAAGAGCAGGTGTTGTTGAAGACTGTGCGTCACGCTCACCTGTCTGCCGTGAAGATGTTCAATACCCTTAACACAGCTTACTCTGCGCGAAACTGTAATGCATTTGTACAAATGCAGTTTTCCTGGTCGGCGCATCCAGATATGTGCAAAAAAACGGTGGGTTGGATTTGGTGCGAGATTGAATGCAACTCGAAGCAATGTGTCGTTGTTAGCGAACGCAGCAATTAGCTGTGAGGTAGACAGCCCCGTGAAGGGTCATTGTTGGGAAAGTCCCAGCATTCGCGTTGGCCTGCATCCGATCAGTCTACCGCGCGCCGTGAATGACAGCTTTCAGGCGCGTATTTCTGGTGGTCGAATGACTCAAATTGGCCGGTCAGCGACCGATTTGCTGCTCCAGACCGATCATTCCATTCCGAATTACGCACGTCGATTATGCTGTACCAAGGTGACGCGAAGCTGCCGTACAGGGTACCCGAGAGCGACCAGCAGGAATCGGCTAAGCTAACAAGGGGCCGACGGTGTTTTAGCAAGGTGGGGTTATCGGCCACGGGGAGAACCATGCCGGCGGCGCTGTTGATTGTCTATGCGTGCCTCGCGACGGTCGAAGTTGCCGTCGTCGTCGCCTGGATACTCGCGACGCGCAGGCACCGCTGGCCGGTCCGCCCGTCCAGTGGCGACGTCGTGATCGGCGGCGCCACGGGCTTCCTCGACACGCTCGGAATTGGGAACTACGCGCAGATCACGGCGTTGTTCAAGCTGCGCGGGCACCCGCCGGACGAGCTGATCCCGGGTACTCTGAACGTCGGCAATGCCGTGAGTATCCTCTTCAGCTCGGCGCTCTTCATCACGACCGTCCAGGTCGAACCCACGCTCCTGCTGGCCATGGTCATCAGCGCCGGGGCGGGCGCCTGGGTCGGCGCCGGCATCGTTAGCCGAATGCGCCGTCGTGTGATCCAGGTGTTCATGGGCGTGGCGCTGCTGCTCGCCGCAACGTTCTTCACGATGACCAACCTCGGCATCATCCCGCCGACCGGTTCGGCGATGGGGCTCGCGGGCTGGCGGTTCGCCTTGGCGGTCGTGGCAAATTTCCTCCTCGGCGCGCTTATGTGCGTCGGCATCGGCAACTATGCGCCCTCGATGGCGCTGCTCGCATTCCTCGGAATGCACCCGATCGCCGCCTATCCGATCATGATCGCAAGCGACGGCGTGCTAATCCCGGTTGCGAGTCTCGGCTTCCTGCGCTCCGGCCGCTTTTCGCCCGCGGTCGCGGTCGGGCTCACACTCGGCGGAATCGTCGGCACGATCGCCGCTTTCCCGTTCGTTAAGATGCTCGGCGGTCACCTCACGCTGATGCGCTGGGTCGTCACCGGCGTCATAGCGTATGCCGCCATCACGATGCTCCGCTCCGCGTGGGCATCGCAGCCCGATGCGCCGGTGCCAACCGTTCCTGGATAGTGCGATCCATCGCAATGCTGCTGTTGCGCGCACCCAATGGACCAAGGTCTTACCGTAGCCGCATCTTCGAACATTTCCGCGCTGCCACCTTCGCCGACGGACGCATCCACTGCCCAGCAACTGCAGCCGGCTTGGCCGGCACCGTAGCCACCGCGGCATGCGCGGACACAGGCTTCGGTTCAGGCGCGGTTATGTTGGACTCAACCAACGCCAACCCCTTACGAAATCCACTGCGACAAAGTGACGACCTTCCAACCCTTTCCCTCTCTAATCAACCGAAATGTCCCCCCGGACCATCCGTTACTCCATACGAGGTAGGCTCGATCTTTATCATTGTTCACTACAAGCGGCGAAAACGAAACGGCATGGAAATCTGGAGTCATGCGCCGAAGCTCAGCTATCTGCGCCTTGTTGTAAACCAGCACGACGCGGCTTGGATTTAGAGTGGCGAAATCGGCGGCGTTGCCTTCGATAAAAATCGGATGCTCTATCGACAGCAATTCGCCAATTCTCATCGTTTTGAATCGTCCGAGGAATGTATCGGAACCCGTCGCTGACTCAATTCCCTCAATGATAGGGACCATTCGCACATGAAACATTTTTTCGATGACCGCAGCCATTGCACCGTGAGTGGGATCTTCGCCCTGACTGCGGGCGACATTCGGCATGAAATCCTCGCCGTCGGGAATGCCGTCGCCGTCACTGTCAGGATTGTTTGGATCGAGCAACAAATGCTTCTCGACAATATCGGTGATTCCGTCCCCATCCGAGTCTTGTCTAAGTGTTGCGATCGGAATTTGCAGATAAAGATTCTTCGCACGGCGCTTGGACCTCAATCCCACCGGCGGGTACGTGATTGACTGAGTGTCCAGTTCCTCCACATAGACTTCCAATTTCAACGTTTCCCCGTCGAAGATCGGCAATTTAGAGTGTGCGCGGACTACGTACGGGAATCTCTCAGCGAGACCTGTGTATAAAGGATCCCGCCAAGTACGCCCACCATCCTCGGATAAATGAATCCAATACCCCCCGGCTGAAACCTCCCCTGACGGATCCAGAGTTTGCGATACGCTGACTGCGGCGATTCGATTACCCGATCGGCCAATGCGCACCGGTGAAAAGCCCGAAGGTAGTGATGAGAATGTCGTGGGCCATGCTGGCGGCTTTTCGCTATCGGACCCCTTGTCCCGTGGCGACCGCATGCCCTCGGGCAGCGGCAATTCGATAAACGGAGAGGGCAGCGGCTCAATCGAATTGCCGCGATCTGCAGGATGTTCACTATTCGGCGGTGGCCCAAAAGCATCAGTGAGTTCTTGATGAATTGTGGTGGCCCGCTTTGCAAGCTCGATTCCCGCGATGCTGGCAAATGTCTTCTGCGCGGCGATCACGTCGGCCTGAGCGTCCTCGTCCCGAAACTCCCGGCTACTCCAAGGGTCCAGCAATTGCCGCGCCTTCTCGCAAATGGACGCGTAGCCGCCGCCAGCCAGCCGTTTGCAAAGCACGGCCGTCCACAGGCCGGAGCCGTCACTGGGCGCCGAAGCTCCGAAGTTTTGACTATAGTAGTACTCCACAAAATCGTATGGATCCTCGTCCGGTGTGAGCAACGCGAGATCCGCCAAAGCCGCTTTCCCAAGCGAGTCCTTTGAACTGCACTCTTGGCCGCTCCCATTCTCAGGCGGATAGTTATGCCAGCAATGCAGTAGCGACCGGCTCGCTTCCAATACACTCGCCGAGATGGCGACCTCCGGTGATTTCAGACTCTTATTCAGCACGTACCGAGCGACCGCGAGATCGGTAGAAACGTCTCGAAATTGCGCTTTGTCTTCGATCAAAAGACCATCCACCGTCACCGCAATGGCTTTTACCGAATGGGCCTCTGTGAGCGTGCGGCGAGTCTCGTCCGAGCGTGTGTCGAAAAAATCGAGACCTTGCTGCACAAATCCGACGTCGAATAACTCGTGGACGTGCCGGTCCGCGAATAGATCGCGAAGCGTCTGATAATCAGTAGCAGTTGCATGGGCGCGAAGATAGTCGCCCGACAAATACTCCGTGAGGGCCAATGACTGAGGCCGACTCAGCTCTTCGTCGAGTGCCAGCCGCACTTTGACCGCGGCGGCCTTGTCAGGGTGCAGTTCACTGAACGCCGCTAGCCAAGTCGTGCAATATCCCATTTGCGACACCAGCCAACCGGCTGCCGCAGGATCACGAGCGCCGTCTATCAATGCTCGATAGGTATCTGGATTGCATCGACTGATATAGTTGATCGCTT
>Ga0210408_10001251_pt1 | contig 27238 bp, 25 predicted proteins | sample IncBWH4MmetaG_FD_155471 | JGI IMG/M metagenome (GOLD analysis project Ga0210408, IMG submission 155471) | Forest soil microbial communities from Barre Woods Harvard Forest LTER site, Petersham, Massachusetts, United States - Inc-BW-H-4-M | ecosystem: Environmental > Terrestrial > Soil >...
CGGAGGACAATGTTCCGTTGGTCAGTTTGACGTCGACATGTTCGTCGGAGTCGACCGTGCCCTTGCCCATATCGACAAAAGCCTGGCTCAGGCGCGCCTCGTAACCCGTCGAGGTCTGCATGAAGATGTCCTTGTGCAGATCCAGCGTCTGCTGCTTGTTGTCGAACATGCCGGTCCTGGCATCCAAGGTCACGGTCGATTGATCCTCCATGAGGACCTTGGCCTTCAGCGTCCTGAGCTCGACATGGTCGGGATCGGTCAAATCCTGGACCGCGCTCTTGGCCCAGAGTTCGTAAGGCCGCTGGTCCTGCGTGAAGCCGGACAGATGCGGCGATTCCATCGTGACCTTGGTGCCGGACACCGCGAAGCCATCCCGATCGATCGGCAGGTTCGGCAAGAATGTGTGGAACGGATTGAAAAAATAAGACTTCAAAACGATCGCGGCCATTGCCAGCCCCACGACCGCGGGGACCGCGATCCTGAGAGCCCGGACCAGCCGGCTGTGGCGCGCGGCAACGGCAAAGCGCGCCTCCAGGGCCGCTGCTTGATAGGCTGGGTTCTGCACCGAATTCACCGCTGCACTCACCGTTGCTCCGCGCGAGACCCGCGCGTATTCCGCCAAGGCGCGCTCCACGTCCTGCCCTGAAGGCAGTTCCGGTCGTTCGATAAGGTCCAGTGCCTGTTGACGTCTCGGCCCGCGACCGGGTGCAAGACCAACGCCGCCCTTAGCCGGTCTACCCTGTGCCATCCTATCGGGCCTCGTCGCATTATGCAGCCCCGAACTGGCTTAACGACTTTGACCGAAACGGGGCGGCAGCTCCAGCCCCGCTCACGAATGCGCGAAGATGTCCTCGGCCTCGAAGCCCTCCAGGTCGAGCCGAGCCCGGGTCGGCAGAAAATCGAAGCAGGCCTGCGCAGCCGCCGAACGGCCTTCACGGGCGAGCATGGCGTCGAGGCGCTCGCGCAGGGCATGCAGATGCAGGACATCGGAGGCCGCATAAGCGAGCTGCGCCTCGCTGAGGCCCTGCGCGCCCCAGTCGCTGGATTGCTGCTGCTTCGACATGTCGACGTTGAGGATCTCGCGGACCAGGTCTTTCAGACCGTGTCGATCGGTGTAGGTGCGCGACAGCCGCGAGGCGATCTTCGTGCAATAGATCGGCTGCGGCATCACGCCAAAAGTGTGGAAAAGAACCGCGATATCGAAGCGGGCGAAATGGAATATTTTTGTGATGGTCGGATCGGCGAGCAACGCCTTCAGGTGCGGCGCATCGGCATGTCCCTTGGGAATCTGCACCACATCCGCGCTCCCGTCACCGCTTGACAGCTGAACGACACAGAGCCGATCGCGGTGCGGGTTGAGCCCCATGGTCTCGGTATCGATGGCCACCGAGCGGGTGTAGCGGGTGAGATCGGGCAGGTCGCCACGATGCAGGCGTACGGTCATGAAGGATGCCTCTGGTCGATTCGACGCGCCAAACTAGCGCCCAAAACCTTAACAGGCGAGCATCCAGCACGTCTGGAACCGTGACAGAGCCACGGGGCTGCTCAGCTCGCGACCGGCCGGATGACCCGTCGCCACAGTAGACCGGCCGCGACGCCGAGCAGCACGAGAGCGAGCGGGTGCAAGGCCGGCGGCGTAATGCCGTTCAGCGACAACACGGACATGTCGAACACCGGGAGCGCGGCCGTCACCGTGAGCAGGATCGCCAGCGGCTTCCATTGCCGGGTCAGCAGGAAGGCCGCGCCGGACACCGCGAGGACCAGGTTGCGCGACAGATACACGCGGTAGAACAGCACTCCGGCCGCGTCGGAGACCGCTGCTCCGAACCTCGCGGAGGCCCATTGCGGATCGAGCAGCCCTCGCACCGACTGGATCGACAATACGAGCAACAGAAGTGCTGTGATGACGATCGCCGCGATGTCGAGCGCCTTCTTCATGTCCTTGCTCCCTTGCCCTTGGAGGCGTGTGCGCAATCTGACTATGTAGGACGTCATACATACTATGTCGGTCGACATACAGATTTGCAAATGATATTTTCGCGCATGGCGAAAGATCTTGATTCCAAAGGAAAAACCCTTGCCGCGGCAGCCGACCTGTTCCGCCGCCAGGGCTATTTCGGCACCGCATTGCAGGACATACTGGCCGCCGCGGGCTCGCCGCGTGGCTCGCTCTACTTCCATTTTCCCGATGGCAAGGAGCAGATCGGCGAGGCGGCCCTGAAGCTGGCTGGCGATGCCAATGCGCGGGCCATTGCGCAGGCTGCGGCAGCTTCCGAGAGCGCCGAAGCGTTCGTTCTGCGCCTGATCCGGGGCATGGCCGCCCACCTCGAAAAGTCAGGCTTCCGGGATGGCTGTCCGATCGCGACAACGGCGCTGGAGACCGCGGTCCATTCAGAGGCGCTGCGCGGCGCCGCGCGCGACGCGTTCCAGAAATGGGAAGGTGAAATCCGCCGCCACCTGGAACGCTTCGGTATCAACCCTGAGGACTCCGACCCGATCGCCACCGCCGTGCTCAGCCAGCTCGAAGGCGCGCTGCTGCTCGCCCGGACCTATCGCAGCCTCGAGCCGATGCGGCGCGCCGAGCGCGCGCTCAAGCTGCTGCTGCGTCCACGTCATTCGAAAGAATAGGGGTGGGTGGTGCCCAGGAAAGGACTCGAACCTTCACGGCTGTAAGGCCACTGGCACCTGAAGCCAGCGCGTCTACCAATTCCGCCACCTGGGCATGGCGCGGTTACTACGGATCACGAGCGCGCTTGTCAAATTGGCGAAGTGCGATCCGATTGGGCTATACAGCCTCCGACCGATCGCGTATCGCGAATCCGCTATTTCGGGGAGAATTGATCCCCTTCCACCGGCAGGAATGATCCCATGGCAGCGAATCAGGACACCCTCGTCACGGTTTTCGGCGGTTCGGGTTTTCTGGGACGACACGTGGTGCGGGCGCTGGTCAAGCGCGACTACCGCGTCCGGGTCGCCGTGCGGCGGCCTGAACTGGCCGGCCACCTGCAGCCGCTCGGCCGGGTCGGCCAGATCCACAGCGTTCAGGCCAATTTGCGCTTTCCAGCCTCGGTCGAGGCCGCGATGCGTGATTCGGAGGTCGCGATCAATCTTGTGGGCATCCTGACCGAAAGCGGCGGGCAAAGGTTCGAGGCGGTCCAGGGGGCAGGGGCTGGAACCGTTGCCAGGGCCGCGCGCGCCGCGGGTGCAAGGATGGCGCATGTCTCGGCGATCGGCGCCGACGCGCAGTCCTCCTCGCGCTATGCCCGGGCCAAGGCCACGGGCGAACAGGCGGTGCTGGCGGCGGTGCCGGACGCAACGATCATCCGCCCCTCATTGATGTTCGGCGCCGAGGACCAGTTCACCAACCGCTTCGCGGCGCTGGCGCGGATGGCGCCGGCGCTGCCCCTGATCGGCGGCGGCGTCACGCGGCTGCAGCCGGTCTATGTCGGCGACGTCGCGACCGCCGTGGCCGACGCCGCCGACGGCAAGACCAGGCCGGGCGGCGTCTACGAGTTCGGCGGCCCGGAAGTGCTGACGATGCGCGAGATCATGGAGATCATCCTGGCGATCACCGAGCGCAAGCGGATGCTGCTGTCGCTGCCATTTTGGCTCGCCAGATTCCAGGCGGCGTTCCTGCAATTTGCACCGGGCGTGCTGAAGCTGACGCCTGACCAGGTCGAGCTGCTGCGCGTCGACAACGTCGTGTCCGACGCCGCCAAGGCCGCCGGCCTGACCCTGCAGGGGTTGGGCATCAGCTCCGATTCGCTGGAAGCGATCGCCCCGCAATATCTCTGGCGCTTCCGCGCCGCCGGACAGTTTCAGCGGAAGAGCGCGTAAAACGTCATCTCGGCCAAACGCGCTCGCGACGGCAACGCGCTGCAGGCTACGGCGTAGCCCTCAAAACCCGAGCGCCAATGCGACCAGCCCGAGCGTGCCGACGATGACGCGCCACCAGGCAAACAGCTGAAAGCCGTGGCGGGTGACGTAGTCGAGGAACGTCTTCACCACGATAACAGCGGTGATGAAGGACACCACAAAGCCGATCGCGACGAGGCCGAGGTGATCGGTCGTCAGTTCCGCGCGGCTCTTGTAGAAATCATAGGCGAACGCGCCGACCATGGTCGGTATCGCCAGGAAGAAGGAAAACTCCGCCGCGGCACGCTTGTCGGCGCCCAAGAGCATCGCTGCCACGATGCTGGCGCCGGAGCGTGACACGCCCGGAATCATCGCGAGGCACTGCGCGATCCCGATCCAGAGATACGTCAGCAGCGGAAATTTCGTCGCATCGTGCTCATGCGGCTTGTGGTCGATCTGATCGACCCACAACAGGATCGCGCCGCCGACGATCAGCGAGAAGCAGACGATCCAGGGATTGAACAGGACCTCTTTGATATATTTTCCTGCGATCAGCCCGATGACGACCGCCGGCAGGAAAGCCACCAGCACGCCGATGACGAAGCGCCGGTCGTCCTCGTTGGAGAACATGCCGAGCGCGATCTTCCACAATTTTTGAAAATACAGTGCCACGATCGCCAGGATGGCGCCGAGCTGGATCAGGACGTCAAAGGTCTTCCAGAAATTATCCTCGCCAAGGCCGAAGAATCGCCCCGCCAGTAGCAGATGACCGGTCGAGGAAACGGGCAGAAATTCCGTGACGCCCTCGACGACGCCGAGAATCACAGCCCGCAACGCATCTGATATCATGATCCAATCCGTACTGAATCGGCCAAAAGGGGCGCGCTCTTCTCGCTCATTCGGGTCCCGGCCGCAATCTTTAAAAAACGCTAAACAGCGGTTGCCTCGCCGATAGGCTTAGCTAGTGTCGCGAATCTTACCTTTCGGCGTGAAACCACCAAGGCTGCATGTATACGCTGTTCCATCACCCGTTCTGCCCCCATTCGCGCTTCGTCCGCCTCGTGCTCGGCGAATACGGGCTCGATTTGCGGCTGGTGGAGGAGCGGGTCTGGGAGCGGCGCGAAGAATTTTTGACGCTCAATCCGGCCGGCACCACACCGGTATTGTTCGCGGAAGGCAAGTTTGCCATTCCGAGCGCCGCAATCATCGCCGAATATGTCGATGAGGTCCACGGTGCCGAAATGGACGACCGCCGGCTGCTGCCGGCCGCGATGGCCGAGCGTATCGAGGTGCGGCGGCTGACGGCCTGGTTCAACGAAAAATTTTTCGAGGAGGCCTCCAGTCCGCTGGTCACCGAGCGGATCTACAAGCGCTTCATGGCCGAGCAGGACGGTGGCGGCGCGCCGGCAGCGGAGGTGATCCGCGCGGCCAAGACCAATGTGCGCTATCATCTCAATTACATCGGTTGGCTGGCGCAGCGGCGGAACTATCTCGCCGGGGAGCGCCTCACCTATGCGGATCTCGCCGCCGCGGCGCATCTTTCGGCGATCGATTATCTGGGCGACGTGCCATGGGTCGAGGACGAGGCAGCAAAGAACTGGTACGCGCGGGTGAAGTCGCGTCCGTCGTTCCGTCCGCTGCTGAGCGAATGGCTGGCGGGCGTGCCGGCCTCGCGGACCTACGTGGATCTCGATTTCTGAATTCCGCCGCCACGCCTGACGCCGGCGATCTCAAGGCGGCGCTCGCCGAACAAGCACATGCGCTGGGCTTCGATTGCATCGGCGCGACCGCGCCGGATCAGATCGGCCACGCGCGACAGTTCTTCCTCGATTTCATCGCCAGCGGCGCGCATGGCGAGATGGAATGGCTGGCCACCAATCCCGAGCGACGCGCCGATCCCCGCGCGCTTTGGCCGGACGTCCGCTCGGTGATCATGCTGGGTGTCAATTACGGTCCCGATCAGGATCCGCTCGCGTTGCTGCGAGAGCGTTCGCGAGGCGCGATCTCGGTCTACGCCAGGGGAGACGACTATCACGACGTCATCAAGAAGAACCTCAAGGGCCTGGCGCGCTGGCTGGTCGCCACCGTCCCCTGCGAGGTCAAGGTATTCGTCGACACCGCCGCCGTGCTCGAAAAGCCGCTGGCGCAGGCCGCGGGCCTCGGCTGGCAAGGCAAGCACACCAATCTGGTGTCGCGTCAGTTCGGCTCGTGGCTGTTCCTGGGCGCCATCTTCACGACGCTGCAGCTGCCATTCGACACGGCGGAAACTGACCGCTGTGGCTCCTGCCGCGCCTGTCTCGACATCTGTCCGACCGCGGCGTTCCCTGCGCCCTACAAGCTCGATGCGCGGCGCTGCATCTCGTATCTCACCATCGAGCACAAGGGACCGGTCCCGCCCAAATTTCGCAAAGCCATCGGCAACCGCATCTATGGCTGCGACGACTGCCTCGCGGTCTGTCCGTGGAACAAGTTTGCACAGGCAGGGCGGGAAGCGCGGCTCGCGGCCCGCGATGAATTGCGCGCGCCGGAATTGGCTGATCTCGCCGAGCTTGATGACGCGGCGTTTCGCAAGCGCTTTTTGAAATCGCCGGTGAAGCGCATCGGCCGCGACCGCTTCATTCGCAATGTGCTGATCGCCATCGGCAATTCCGCCGATCGCAATCTCACAGACAGTGCCAGGCGGTTGCTGGCCGACGGCAGCCCGCTGGTGCGGGGCGCGGCCGTGTGGGCGCTGTCGCAACTGTTGGCACGCGCGGCGTTCGAGGCCATCGCAGCCCAGGCGCTGCCGACGGAAACGGACACCGGCGTGCGCGAGGAGTGGCGCGCGGCATTGCAGGAGCGCTGCACCGGCGCTTGATTTTCATGCGCATTTCGCCAAGGTCGTGCGCATGAAAAACCAACCCTTCTTCACGCGCGATGGCGATGGCTTCGTTCCCACCGAGGTCGCCAACGGCCCCTGGGATCCGCAATCCCTCCACGGCCGCGTCATCATCGGCCTGCTCGCGTTCGAGATCGAACGGCATCATGGGGCTGATGATTTCGTCCCGGCACGGCTGACGGTCGACATGTTCCGCCTGCCGAAACTCGTGCCGATCGAAGTCAAGACCAAGCTCGTGCGCGACGGGCTGCGCATCAGGGTGGTCGAAGCCGAATTCTTCTCCGCAGGCGTCAGCATGGCGCGGGCGTCCTGCCAGCTTTTGCGCAAGACCGAGAATCCCGCGGGCAATGTCTGGTCGCCGCCGAACTGGGAGGTGCCGCGGCCAGCCGATATCGCCAAGCCCACCGATGTCAGGCTCGGCATGCACGGCAAATGGACCACGCGCCCGATCGTGGGCGGCATGGGCACATCAGGCCCGCGGCGGCTCTGGCTGAGCGAAGTGCGCGAACTGGTCGCGGGCACGCCGGCCTCGCCCTTCGTCCGCGTCGCGGTCGCCGCCGACTTCGCGAGCCCCTTTGCCAATGCCGGCGACCAGGGGCTCGGCTTCATCAATAGCGACGTCACGCTCTATCTGTACCGGTTGCCGGTGACGGAATGGGTAGGCTTCGAGGTGGTCAACCACCATGCGCGCGACGGCATCGCGATCGGCGAGTGCTGGCTCTATGACGAGCAGGGCGCAATCGGCACCTCGACGGTGGCGGCCTTGGCGCAACGCAAGCCGATGACCAATCCGGCGAACCGCGACGTCACCTCGGCGAAAGAATAGTTCCGGGCTGGGGCAGGGGCCGGGCGCTAAGTCTTCACCCCATCTCCGCGACCGCCGCCAGAATACGGGCGATGTCCTGCGGCCGCGACAGGCGATGATCGCCGTCCTGAATCATGGTCAGCACCACATCCTCGGCCGGCAGGCGGTGGGCGAGAGCAAGCGCATGTTGCCAGGGAACGTCGGGGTCCTGCGCGCCCTGGAGGATGTGCACGGGACAGCCGACCTCGATGGCCCGCTCGAGCAGGAGATGATTGCGGCCCTCCTCGATGAGGGCACGCGTGATCGGGTAGGGCGCGCCATATTCCGACGGCCGCAGCCAGACACCGTTGCTTTCGATCTCCCGGCGGATCTCGCGGGAGAAGCCCTTCCACATCAACTCCTCGGTGAAGTCGGGCGCGGGCGCGATCAGGACCAGGCCAGCCAGCGATGCGTCCGTGGCTTCTTTGGTGATTTCGCGGGCCAGCAGGAGCGCCATCCAGCCCCCCATCGATGACCCGACCACGACCTGCGGCCCCCGGCAGGCCTGCCTAAACACCGCAACGCTGTCCTGAAGCCAGCGACCAATCGTCCCATCAACAAACCTGCCGCCCGATTCGCCGTGGCCGGAATAATCAAACCGCACGCAAGCCCGGCCGTGCTCCGTAGCCCAGGAATCCAACGCCAGCGCCTTGGTCCCCTTCATGTCGGAATTGAACCCGCCGAGCCAGAACAGCCCTGGGGCGCGACCGGCGCGGGCCCGGACGGCAATCCGGCGCGCCGAATCGCCCGTGCCGACCTCAATGAAGGCCGGCTGGTCGAGGGGTTCTGCGGAGTTGGTCATGGAACATTTACCCTCCCCCTGCTTTCTGGGAGAGCAGGGTGTGATCATGGATGCGGATATCCCGCAAGGCATTCGTACTTGCGGAATGATCGATCTGCCTCTATTTCCGCCCGGCTTGACGGAAAAGCCCGCCATTTTGTGTCTTTTCGCGTCTAGTGCCGCCCGATCCGATGTGCCTGCACCGCTAGCGGCAAATTCGTGTCGGGACTTCAGATCGAAAAGCGGCACTGGAATCAAAAGTTTGCTAGTGCCGAACACTTTCCGAAGTCCGCGAATCGGTTTTGCTGAGACGGCCCGCGGGCTTCGGAAAGTAGGCACTAGTTGCGCAAGTTCGCTTGCTCGTTGCGGCTTCTTCCTTCAAACTATTGCCCTTCGTTCACAACTTTGGAGAGCCACCCATTCGCCGTCCCAATAGAGCCCCGCCCGCTGCCACCAAAGACGGGCCGCGCACCAATGATGAAATCCGCAATGCGCAGATCCAGCTGATCGATCAGAACAGCGTGAACCACGGCGTCGTCGAGACCGTGCTTGCCATCAAGATGGCCATGGAAGCCGGCATGGACCTGGTGGAGATTTCGCCGAACAACACCCCTCCCGTTTGCAAGATCATGGACTACGGGAAGTACAAGTATTCGGCACAGAAGAAGGCCGCGGAAGCCCGCAAGAAACAGAAGGTCGTCGAGATCAAGGAGATCAAGCTGCGGCCGATGATCGACGATCACGACTATGATGTGAAGATGCGCGCAATGCAGCGCTTTTTCGAGGAAGGCGACAAGGTCAAGATCACGTTGCGCTATCGCGGTCGTGAAATGGCGCACCAGGAAATCGGCACCAAACTCCTGGACAAGATCAAGAGCGATGTCGCCGCCGTCGCCAAGGTCGAGCAGGACGCGAGATTCGAGGGCCGTCAGGTCGTGATGGTCCTGGCGCCGCGCTGATTCGCGCGCCGGCTTCCGGTCGGCCGCCCCCGGTTGGTCATCTGAGGAAAAATCGGGACATTTCGGTCCGGTCAGGCCAACAGCCTGGCCGGGACGACTGCCGGCGGGCTTTCGCGGTTCGTCATTGCCAATTCGCGCGGGCTCTGCCATAAGCGCAACCTTCGCCGCCCGGCTGAATTTCGGGCTGCCGTGGCGGCATCTGTTCGGGTCACCTTCCTTGAAGGAAAACCTGAGCACTTTCAACGCTCTAATGAGCATTTTAGCCGACCGAGCGCCCGCACTGGGCGGTTTCGTGTTGCGGCATGAAGGAGAGCCAAATGCCCAAATTGAAGACCAAATCCGGCGCCAAAAAGCGCTTCAAGGTGACGGCTACCGGCAAAGTGATGCACGCCCAGCGCGGCAAGCGCCACGGCATGATCAAGCGAACGAAGAAGCAGATCCGCCAGCTCCGCGGCACCCGCGTGCTGTTCAAGACCGACGGCGACAACGTCAAGAAATACTTCTTGCCGAACGCCTGATCGGATCAAGCTTCCGTCTGTCAGCCAGGCCGCGCACGCGCGGACCACCATCACCTCCGAACAAGGATATTCGTCATGTCTCGCGTCAAACGCGGTGTGACCAGCCACGCCAAGCACAAGAAAGTCTTCAAGGCCGCCAAGGGCTATTATGGCCGCCGCAAGAACACGATCCGCGTCGCCAAGCAGGCGGTCGAGAAGGCCGGCCAATACGCTTTCCGCGACCGCAAGCGCAAGAAGCGGACGTTCCGCGCGCTCTGGATCCAGCGCCTCAACGCCGCGGTCCGCCCGTTCGGCCTGACCTACAGCCGCTTCATCGACGGCCTGTCCAAGTCGGGGATCGTGGTCGACCGCAAGGTGCTGTCGGATCTTGCGATCAATGAGCCCGTGGCGTTCCAGGCGATTGCGGAAAAAGCCAAGGCGGCGCTCGCGGCCTAGCGCGACGTTCCGGCCGTCTTCAGGGCTCGACGCGAATAGCGCTGGGCGACCTCGGCACGGCAGAACGCCGTGAAGGAGAGATACATGGTACCGGACTGATTCCGGTACTTGCGGTCGCAGACGCGCATCTCGCGCCGATAGGACAGTTTTTCGGGCGCCTTGAGACGGGTGAGGAAGTCGGCTTCGCACTTGCTCTCGACCAGGGCGCCGAAATCGACATCGCCGCTCGCACCATATTCGCAGGCTTCGAACACCTTCATCGCGGCGTCGCAGCCGGAGCTTGCCTCCAAAGCGGCGACGATGTCGTCCATCGACGTCGACTTCGCAAGCGCAGTCCTCGGCGAACGCATCGGCCGCGCCCAGGGCGAGCACGACCACGAGCGCCGCTGCGCAGGATTTCAGGCTCATCGCAACGTTCTCCTCGGTGACCTTGGTGCCCCGCCCGGCCGAACCGGTTCAAAGCTCCGGTCATTGCAGCATTCTCGCGTGCGTTTTGGCCTTGACGTTTCCGCCTGGGGATGGCCACAACCGGCCGCCCTCCAAAGCTAGAGAATGACCGTGTCCGACCTCGCAACGCTCGAACAGACCATTTTGGGTGAGATCGCCGCGGCCGGCGACGAAGCGGCGCTGGAAGCCGTGCGCGTCGCGGCGCTCGGCAAGAAGGGATCGATCTCGGCACTGCTTGCCACGCTCGGCAAGATGTCGCCGGACGAACGCAAAGTCCAAGGCGCGGCGATCAATCAGGCCAAGGACAAGGTTACCGAGGCGCTCGCCGGGCGGCGCGATGTCCTGAAGGCAGCAGCGCTCGATGCACGCCTGGCATCGGAGACCGTCGACGTCACGCTGCCGACTCGCGAAGCCACGGCCGAGGCCGGCCGCCTTCATCCGCTGAGTCAGGTTTTCGAGGAAGTGAACACCATCTTCGCCGACATGGGATTTGCGATCGCCGAAGGCCCCGATATCGAGACCGACGACTACAATTTCACAAAACTGAATTTCCCGGTCGGCCATCCGGCGCGGGAGATGCACGACACCTTCTTCTTCCCTGCGAAGGAGAATGGCTCGCGCATGCTGTTGCGCACCCACACCTCGCCGGTGCAGGTGCGCACCATGCTGACCCAGAAGCCGCCGATCCGCGTGATCTGCCCGGGGCGCACCTACCGCATCGATTCGGACGCGACCCATACGCCGCAGTTCCACCAGGTCGAGGGCCTCGTCATCGACAAGAGCTCGCATCTCGGCCACCTGAAATGGATCCTGCACGAGTTCTGCAAGGCGTTCTTCGAGGTCGACCACATCAACATGCGGTTCCGGCCGTCGTTCTTCCCGTTCACGGAGCCGTCGCTCGAGGTCGATATCCAGTGCCGTCGCGACAAGGGCGAAATCCGCTTCGGCGAGGGCGAGGACTGGCTGGAGATTCTTGGCTGCGGCATGGTGCATCCGAATGTGCTCCGCGCCTGCAACCTCGATCCCGACGTGTATCAGGGATTCGCGTGGGGCATGGGCATCGACCGCATCGCGATGCTGAAATACGGCATGCACGACCTGCGGCAGCTGTTCGACAGCGACGTGCGCTGGCTTGCGCATTACGGTTTCAAGCCTCTGGAATTGCCGACACTCGCTGGAGGACTGAGCTCGTGAGTGCTGTTGCTGTGGCCGCAAGAGCCCCCACCCTAACCCTCCCCCGCAAGCGGGGGAGGGAACAGAGCCCTCTCGCGCGGAAGCAAGAGCGATGAAATTCACGCTTTCCTGGCTGAAGGACCATCTCGACACCGACGAGCCGGTCGAAAAGCTCGTCGACCGCCTCACCATGATCGGGCTCGAGGTCGAGCATCTCGAGGACAAGGCGGCGCTGCTCGCGCCGTTCACCATCGCGCGCGTCATTTCCGCCGAGAAGCATCCCAACGCCGACAAGCTGCGCCTCTGCATGGTCGACCCCGGCAACGGTACCGCGCCCGTGCAGGTGGTCTGCGGCGCGCCGAATGCGCGCAGTGGCATGATCAGCGTGTTCTCGCCGGCCGGCACCTTCATCCCAGGCAAGAACATCACGCTGTCGGTCAGCACCATCCGCGGCGTCGAAAGCCGCGGCATGCTGTGCTCGGAAGCCGAGTTGCAGCTGTCGGAAAACCACGACGGCATCATGGAGTTGCCGGCGGACGCGCCGGTCGGCAAGCCCTATGCTGACTGGGCGGGCCTCGGCGACCCCGTGTTCGAGATCAACCTGACGCCGAACCGGCAGGACTGCACCGGCGTGCACGGCATTGCCCGCGATCTCGCGGCCGCCGGCATGGGCAAGTTCAAGGATCCGACCATCAAGCCGGTGAAGGGCGAGTACGCCTCGCCCGTGAAGGTGACGGTCGAGGACACCACGCTGTGTCCGGGCTTCGCGCTGCGGCTGGTGCGAGGCGTCACGAACGGCCCGTCGCCAAAATGGCTGCGCGACCGCCTGACCTCGATCGGCCTCCGCCCGATCAACGCGCTGGTCGATATCACCAACTTCATGACCTATGACCGGGCGCGCCCGCTGCACGTGTTCGACGCCGCGAAGGTGAAGGGCAATCTCGTGGTCCGCCGCGCCCGCGACGGCGAGACGCTGCTGGCGCTGGACGGCCGTACCTATACACTCGACGGCGCAGTCTGCGTGATCGCCGACGAGGCGGGTGTCGAATCGCTCGCCGGCATCATGGGAGGCCAGGCCTCCGGCTGCGACGAGACCACCACCGACGTGCTGATCGAATCGGCGCTGTGGGACGAGATCAATATCGCGCAGACCGGCCGCAAGCTCGGCATCAATTCCGACGCGCGCTACCGCTTCGAGCGCGGTGTCGACCCGGCGTTCATGGTGCCGGGGCTCGAGATGGCGACGCGGCTGGTCATCGAGATCTGCGGCGGAACGCCGTCGGAGAATGTCGTCGTCGGCAAGACGTTTGGCGATGACCTGATCATCGATTTCCCGCTGTCGGAGGTCAAGCGACTCGCGGGCATCGACGTGCCGCTTATCGAGATGCGGCGCATCCTGACTCATCTCGGCTTCATGGTCGCCGGGAATGGCCCTGTCGTGAAGATCGCGGTTCCGTCCTGGCGCTCCGACGTTCATGGCAAGGCCGATATCGTCGAGGAGATCGTGCGCATCGTCGGCGTCGACAAGGTGCCTATGACGCCGTTCGATCGCGGTGAGGCGCCGCGCAAGCCGGTGCTGACGCCGATCCAGCAGCGCACCCGCCGCGCCAAGCGCGCGCTGGCCGCGCGCGGTCTGGTCGAAGCCGTGACCTGGTCGTTCATCGCAAAGCCCGCGGCAAAACTGTTCGGCGGCGGTGCGGCAGAGCTCGCTTTGGCCAATCCAATCGCATCTGATCTCTCCGATATGCGGCCAAGCCTCTTGCCCGGCCTGATCGCCGCGGCCCAGGCCAATGCCGATCGCGGCATTGGCGACGTCGCGCTGTTCGAAGTCGGCCAGGTGTTCAAGGGAGACCGTCCGGAGGACCAGTTGACTGCGGCTTCCGGCATTCGGCGAGGCCAGGCCTCCGCGCGAGGCATCGGGCGGCACTGGACCGGATCGGCGCCTGCGGACATTTTCGACGTCAAGGCCGATGCGCTGGCGGTGCTGGCCGCGGCCGGCGCGCCGATGCAGGCGCTGCAGATCGTGCCGGGCGGCGCGCCCTGGCTGCATCCGGGACGCTCCGGTTCGATCCAGATGGGACCGCTGAACGTGCTCGGCACATTCGGCGAGATGCATCCGCGCACGCTCGAGGCCCTGCACGCCGACGGTGCTCTGATGGCCTTCGAGGTCATCCTCGAACGCATCCCGCAGGCCAAGCAGAAGCCGACCCGCGCCAAGCCGCCACTGGACCTCTCCGCATTCCAGCCAGTGGCGCGCGATTTCGCCTTCATCGTCGACCGCGCCGTGATGGCCGGCGACATCGTGCGCGCCGCGCAAGCCGTGGACAAAAAGCTGATCACCGATGTCACGGTGTTCGACGTGTACCAGGGCAAGGGCATCGATGAGGCCAAGAAATCGATCGCCATCGCCGTGACGATGCAGCCGCGCGAGAAAACCATGACCGACGAAGAGATCGACGCGGTCGGGGCAAAAATCGTCGCCGAGGTGGCCAGGAAGACCGGCGGCACGTTGCGGGCATGACGCTTTCGGGGCTGATCCCGTCCGAGGTGAGCACGGGAGCGGCGATCGCGATCTGCCTGTTCGCGTTCATCGCCGGGACGTCGCGCGGGTTCTCCGGCTTCGGCGCGGCACTGATCTTCATGCCGCTGGCGAGCAGCGTCGCCGCGCCGCGGCTGGTTGCGGCTCTGCTGCTGATCATCGATTTCGTCAGCGCAGCGCCGCTCGTCCCCAATGCGTGGCGAGAGGCCGACCGCAAGGCGACGGCGATCATGGTTTTGGGTTCGGCGGTCAGCATCCCGATCGGCACCTATTTCCTCACTCGGCTCGATCCCGTCACGACGCGGTGGATCCTTTCCGCGTTGGTGGCTGCCCTGCTGCTGCTGCTGTTGTCGGGCTGGCGCTATCGCGGCAAGGATCACGCCGCGCTCTCGGTCGCCATCGGCGGCGTCTCCGGCTTCTGCAGCGGGATCGCGCAGACCGGCGGCCCGCCGATCGTCGGCTACTGGCTCGGCCGACCGATCCCGGCAAAGGTCGCGCGCGCGAACATCCTGCTGTTCTTCGGGGCCTCCGGCCTGTTTGGCGCGATCAGCTATGCCGCAAGCGGCCTGATCACGGCGCAGGCGCTCGGCTTTTCGCTGATCGTCGGACCGGTCTATGCGGTGGCGATCTGGCTCGGGGCGCGGCTGTTCGGCCGCGCCAGCGAAAAACTGTTTCGGGCGATCTGCTATGCCCTGATCGCGGCGGCCCTCATCATCGGCCTGCCGGCGCTGGATGGCGTCATTCGCTGACAGCCGCATCAGTACCGCGCGGATCGCGACGACGTTGAGCGGCGATGCGACCGCCCCGGCGGAACAGGTGCAGCCGGCGTGGTGTCCTTCAGCGCACCGATCTTTCTCAGCGCGGCGTCCGCGGCCCGCTCGCCGCTCTCCCAGGCGCCGTCGACCGTTCCCCACAGCGTCTCATGGGCGGCCTCGCCGGCGAGAAAAACAGCGCCCATCGGCTCGGCCAGGGCCGCGCGCGACGGTTCGCCGCCGGGACTTGCCGCCGACATCGCGCCCAGCACGAAGGGCGCAGCATTCCAGCGGGTCGCGGCTGACTTCTTCACCGCCGCACCGACTTCGCTGCCGAACAACTTGGTCAGCCACTCCACGGCAAAGGCGACCATCGCCTTCTCGCCCTGGCTCGAGAGATCGCGGCCGAACGAGCCGCCGACATCGACCGAGCACACCGACGAGCCGCCGATATTGGCGAGCAGCAAGGCGGTTTTCGTCGAACTGCTCTGCTCGATGATGGCGTCGTCGCGCGCGAGCCCGAGCGGATTGCCGGAAAGCTGCAGGGTGATGTGATCAAAACTGCCAAGACTGAGCTTTGAGGCCGCATCGAGCTTGCGCTTGGGCAGGTCGGGGTCGAACCTGATGGCGCCCGATGCCAGCACATTCGTCGAGACGGTCACGACGGCGGCGCGTGCCGCGATTTTGCCGGCCGGCGTCTGGACCGTGACGTCGCGATTGCTCCATTCGACCCGATTGGCCGGCGTCGACAGCGCGACCGGGATCTGGTCGGCAAGCTTTGCCACCATCGTGCCGAGACCCAGGCGGCAGGCGATCAGCGCGCCGCGGTCGCCGCCGCGAACCTTGTCGATGACCGACAGTTCCTTCAGGTCCTTTCCGCTCGCATTGGCACCGAGCACGAACTCGGCCGTGGCCGCCCAGTCGCCGAGGTCTTTCGGGATGACAGACCCGCAGGCCATGTCGAGCTTGCCACGCGAGGCTTCCTCGATGGCGCGGTTGGTCCGCACCAATGCGGCCAGAAACTCCTCGGTTTCGCCGGGACGGGCGTTGCGGCGGCCGATACGGATCTTCTGTCCGACCGGCGCGACGACCATTTCGAGTGCGAGCGCGCGGGCGAGCTTGATCAAGGGATTGGCGTCCGGATTGTGCAGCCAGCGCGCGCCGCGGTCGAGCGGGACATCGAACGTCGTCGTGTCGGTGAGGCAGCGGCCGCCGATCTCGCCGGCGGCCTCGATCACGATCACCTTGCGATTAGCCGCGATGACGCGCCGCGCCGCCGCGATGCCTGCCGCACCGGCACCGATCACGACAATGTCAGCCTCGCGCGGCAACGGCGCGGCCACGCCGCGTGCGCCGAGCAGCGGCACTGCAGCGAAGCCCGCGGACGCCGTAAGGAAGTCGCGGCGCGTGATGTTCATGTCATGGTTTCCGGAGCTTGAAAAACGCGAGAGTGCGCCGCGACGGTGACAGATGGTTATCTTTGCGTTTGCCATACGCAGTTCAAGGGATTTCGTGGCCGGGATCATGCCGACGTCAGATTTTTCCAATGCCCGTAGCAACCCCGGAAACCCGAGATCGGACGCGAGACAACCTAACTCAAAATTCATGATGGCGATGACGGCTGCCCCATCTGATGCGGCGCGGCATGACTGACCAGGAACTTAATGAACCAAATTGCAACGGCTCTCGAGCATGATAAGAAATGGGAACATGCGGCCGGGAAGGGCCGCCGGGAGATCTCATGGGCATCATGCTGGACCACATCGGCAAGCTGATCGCCGGGTACCTGCAGAAGGAGGTGCCGGGCTATGAGCCGTTCACGCCGAGCGATCCCGACCAACTGCGCGGCGACATGCAGCCGGGCGACGTGCTGCTGGTCGAGGGCAACAGCCGCATTTCCGGCATCATCAAATACCTGACGCAATCGACCTGGTCGCATGCGGCGCTCTATGTCGGCGCCGTCGACGGCGCGAAGGAGGCCGACGGCGAGCAGCACGTGCTGATCGAGGCCAATGTCGGCGAAGGCGTGATGTCGGCACCGCTGTCGAAATATTTCCCCTATCACACCAGGATATGCCGGCCCGTCGGCCTGTCCTACGAGGACCGTCACACCGTCTGCCGCTACGCGATCAACCGGATCGGCTTCGGCTACGACACCAAGAACATCACCGATCTGATGCGCTTTCTGATCCCGCTGCCGGTGCCGCAGCGCTGGCGGCGGCGGATGATCGCGCTCGGCTCCGGCGATCCCACCAAGATGATCTGCTCGGCGCTGATCGCGCAGGCGTTCGACGCCGTGCGCTATCCGATCCTGCCAAAAATCACCCGCGCCGGCTCCCGGCGCGCCCGTCGCGAAATCCTGCACATCCGCGATTCCTCGCTCTATATGCCCCGGGATTTCGACATCTCGCCCTATTTCGAAGTCGTCAAACCCACCATCGTGCACGGCTTCGACTACACCGCGCTGCACTGGGCCGACAAGCAGAAGCCGCTCCCGGAGGTAGCGGGCGAGTTCGGTGTGTTTCCAGGAGCGACATCGCCGCCGCTTGTTCCTGAAGAGACTGACCAGGAAACGCCGCTTCCGGCTTAGCAAGTAGCGATCGCGACACTGCTCGAGCGCGTGATCATCACCGGGCATTTTTGAACCTCAGACGACGTGCGTCCGCGTTCTCGCAGCGCGATCGCGCCCGAGCTTTCGAAGCAAACCGCCCTCATCCGGCATTCCCTGCGAAGGTTTTAGCAGTGTCCTTCGTGCTCTCCCCGGGAACCGGCTTTGTTGCTCCCGTCGCGCGCGAGCTTCGTAGGCTTGCGCGCTTGACAGCAGCGTCGGGGTGTCAGGACCACACGACTTCGCCGTCCGCATGGGCGCCGCTCGTCCGCGCAAGAATTTTCGCTCGGCACTCCGCGTCCACCGCATCCCCGCCTCACGTGTGGTGACGATCGCGATACGTCCCTCTTTCATCGAGGCGGGATGCGAAGACCATACTTCTGTTTTTCAGAAAAAACAAACGATTTATTTTTTCGCGAGGGGCTGGACAGACTTTCGCGAACGAGCCGTGATTTGCCCGACGAGGCTGGGCAAGAATCAAAACAGGTCGCCGAGCGAGAGCAAAATGTTCTACCTCGGAGCAGTCGATCGAGGCTGCGTAGAAAGTCCGACTCGTTTCGAGGCCTTGTGAGCCAAAGCGATCTACAGATTTCGAGCAGCCCTGAATTCTTGCCCAGCCTCGACGGGCAGGCTCGAGGAAGGCCGACAGTATCGCAAGAGGCTCACGCCAAGGACGCTTCCAGCCCTCGCGAAGGCGCTCGAAATCGGCCGCGTGCCGATCATCACGCCCTCGAGGAGTAAGGGCCGGTTCCGGCGGTGATGTCCCAGCAATAATATCTCGCACACTTCGGCTTCCGCTCTTCGAGCTTCGGCCTTCGCTGTGCCGCGGCGGACGGGTCATGCACCTGCGCCGAGGCTGCTTACGCTGCGACAAACCGCCTCAGCGCCAAGGCGGTTGGGCGGCCGCGGCGTTGGCGCACGGCAATTGCTCCGATCCCTCCGTCGCTCGCCCCCTTGATCAGACAGTAGCGCTGTCGCAATTCGTGCATTGCTATCGCAGTTCGTTCATCTCGGCTTCGGGGGCCACGAATAAGCCGTGCGTTGCATCTTGAAACGGTTCCCACTTTTGATGACCGGCGTGCGTCGTGCGACGACCCGCAAGGGGCCGTTCCTTCGCGAGCTACAACCGGAACGTGCGGCGCTGCCGGGTCATCGTCACGAAGCGCGTTTCGCGACAGGCTTTTTTTAGTGGAGTAGCACAGGTGACGAAAAGGAAAGATCGGATGAGCGAGCGCGAGTATGAGGGCCACCTCAAGAGTTTGCTGATGAGCGCCTTCAACACGCAACTGCAGCCGCTGAGATCACTCAAGACCGCAACCAAGAGGCGGAGGGCGATGCGAAAGCGGGTCGAAAAAAAAGTGGAGCTCCCGAAAACAGTCGCGACGGCGTCCGGCCGATCGTGAGCACGCTCGGCGCCCTCATTGCCATCGCGCCTCGCACCCTTCGGCTGGTTGCTCGTATAGCGGGCTCCGCCTGCGGCCTCTGTGTCAATCGGCGTCCCGCGTTGATCTGCATCAATCGCGTCGAACTTTGATCCGCGCGCGCGTCGGGCTCTGACGGCAGACGACGTCGCACGACGGGCGCGGGATCAGACCAGACCACGCAGCAGAGCAATCAGGCGGCTGCAGTGCTCCTCGGTCCCGACCGTGATGCGCAAGAAGTCTTCGATGCGCCGTTTCTGGAAATGACGGACCACGACGCCGTGCTCCCGAAGCCGGGCCGCGAGCTCGGCGCCACTGCTGCTCCGATGGCGCGCGAAGATGAAATTCGCTAGCGACGGCAGCACCTCGAAGCCGAGCACGGCGAGCGCATCGACCAGCGCTGCGCGGTTCGCAATGATGCGCTGGCGCGTCTGTTGAAACCAGGCATCGTCCTCGATGGCCGCGACTGCCCCTGCGATGGCGAGGCAATCGAGGGGGAAGGAGTTGAAACTGTCCTTCACCCGTTCCAGCGCCTCGATGAGAGGCCGCTGGCCGATCGCAAAGCCAACTCTGAGGCCAGCCAGGGCCCGCGACTTCGAGAGAGTCTGGACGATCAGCAGATTGTCGTGGCGCGCGACCAGCGGCACGGCGCTTTCGGCGCCGAAGTCGACATAAGCCTCGTCGATCACCACCAGCTGGTCCGGATGCTCGGCCAGGAGTTGCGCGATCGCGTCGCGCGGAAGCGCGATGCCGGTGGGGGCGTTCGGATTGGGCAGCAGGATGGCGCTGCATGGCCGCCGGAAGTCGGCCGTCTGCACCCGCATCGCGGCATCGAGCGGCACCTCCTCGTAACGGATTTGATACAGCCGGCTATAGACCGGGAAGAAGCCGTAGGTGATGTCGGGGAACAGCAGCGGCGCATCGTGCTTCAGAAGCGCCTGGAAAGTATGGGCCAGAACCTCGTCCGAGCCGTTACCGACGAACACCTCGTCGGGCGCAACGTCGTGGCGGGCCGCGATTGTCTCGCGCAGATGCGAGGCGCGGGGATCGGGGTAGAGGCGCAGACGATCGGTTGCCGAGGCGATCGCAGCCAGCACGCGCGGCGAGGGCGGGTAGGGATTCTCGTTGGTATTGAGCTTGACGATGCCATCCAGCTTCGGCTGTTCACCGGGCACGTAGGGCGACAGGCTTTGGACGACCGGACTCCAGAAACGGCTCATGATGTGCGACCCGCCGCTCACCGGTCCGAACGGCTGACGACGGCCATCAGCTCGGAAATCTTCTGGCGCTGATCGGCTCTGTCGCCGCTTGCGATCGCGTGCTCGACGCAGTGCGCGACGTGATCCTTCAACACCTCTTCCTCGACGCGCCGGAGCGCGGCGCGCACCGCCGAAATCTGCGTGACGATGTCGATGCAGTAGCGTTCCTCCTCGACCATCTTGGCGAGGCCGCGGACCTGGCCCTCGATCCGGCCGAGACGTTTTTGAACCGATGCCTTGATGTCCTTTCGCATGCCGCCTATATACCCCTACTGGGTATAGGTTTCAAGGCCTGATGACAAGATGAGCGAAGCTGAACATGAGCCCGCGGCGGACGCCGCGACGAACTCGCATTGCGGCCACGCAGATCATGGCAGCCACACGCATGATCATCATGGTCATGCCGGAGCAGCCGCGCAGACCGTTCGCGATCCCGTCTGCGGCATGAGCGTCAATCCCGCGACGTCGAAACACCGCTTCGAGCATGACGCTGAGGCCTTTCATTTCTGCTCGGCTGGCTGCCGCACCAAATTCGCCGCCGATCCCGCCAAATATCTCGCGCCCAAGACACCGGAGCCGGCGCTTCCAGCCGGCACGATCTACACCTGCCCGATGCATCCGGAGATCCGACAGATCGGACCCGGCGCGTGTCGGATCTGCGGCATGGCGCTGGAGCCCGAGGCTCCCAGTCTCGACGATGCGCCCAATCCTGAACTCGCCGACATGACCAGGCGGTTCTGGATCGGCGGCATGCTGTCACTGCCGCCTGTCGTGCTGGAGATGGGCGGGCATCTCGCAGGTCCGCATAATTGGGTCGATCCAACACTGTCGAACTGGATCCAGCTGGTGTTCGCGACCCCGGTCGTGCTGTGGGCCGGCTGGCCGTTCTTGGTGCGCGGCGCTCAGTCGCTGCTGACGCGCAATCTCAACATGTTCACGCTGATCGCGATCGGCACCGGCGTCGCCTACCTCTACAGCGTGATCGCGACCGTCGCGCCGCAGCTGTTTCCAGCGACATTCCGAGCGCATGACGGCGCGGTCGCAGCCTATTTCGAGGCGGCCTCCGTCATCACGGTGCTGGTGCTGCTCGGCCAGGTGCTGGAATTGCGCGCGCGCGAAGCGACCTCGGGCGCGATCAAGGCGCTGTTGCAGCTTGCGCCAAAAACCGCGCGCCGGATCGGCAACGACGGTGCCGATCATGAAGTCGGGATCGATAGCCTCGCGGTCGGCGACCGCTTGCGCGTGCGTCCCGGCGAAAAAGTGCCGGTCGACGGCGTCATTCTCGCAGGCCGCTCGGCGCTCGACGAATCGCTCGTGACCGGTGAATCGATGCCGGTCACCAAGGAGGCCGGCGCCAAGGTGATCGCCGGCACGCTCAACCAGTCCGGTGGCTTCGTGATGCGCGCCGAGAAGGTCGGCCGCGATACGCTACTGTCGCAGATCGTCAAGATGGTCGCCGACGCCCAGCGCTCGCGCGCGCCGATCCAGCGGCTCGCCGACCAGGTCGCGGGCTGGTTCGTGCCGACCGTGATCGTCGTGGCGATCCTGGCCTTCGCCGCCTGGAGCTGGTTCGGCCCCGAGCCGCGGCTGGCGTTCGGACTCGTTGCGGCGGTGAGCGTGCTCATCATCGCCTGTCCATGCGCGCTGGGCCTGGCCACCCCGATGTCGATCATGGTCGGTGTCGGGCGCGGCGCGCAGGCCGGCGTCCTGATCAGGAACGCCGAGGCGCTGGAGCGCATGGAGAAGGTCGATACGCTGGTGATCGATAAGACCGGCACACTGACCGAGGGCAAGCCAAAAGTCGTCGCGATCGTGCCGGCGAACGGTTTCCAGCAGAGCGACATGCTCCGGCTTGCCGCCAGCGTCGAGCGCGCCAGCGAGCATCCGCTGGCCGATGCCATCGTGAGGGCGGCAGATGAGCGCAAGGTCAAGCTTGCCGCGGTGGACGGTTTTGATTCACCGACCGGCAAGGGCGCAACCGGCAACGTCGACGGCCGATCGATCGTGCTCGGCAATGCGCGCTATCTGGCGTCGCTCGGCATCGCGACGGAGCAGCTCGGTGCCGAGGCCGAACGGCTGCGCGGCGAGGGCGCGACCGTCATCAACATGGCCATCGACGGCAAGGTTGCGGGCCTGTTCGCCATCGCTGACCCGGTCAAGGCAACGACGCCGGAGGCGCTGAAAGCGCTCGCGGCGGAGGGAATCAAGGTCATCATGCTGACCGGCGACAACCGGACCACCGCGAACGCAGTGGCGCGCAGGCTCGCGCTCGCCGATGTAGAGGCGGAGGTGCTGCCGGGTCAGAAGAGCGCCGTTGTCGCCAAGCTGCGCGACGAGGGCCGCATCGTCGCGATGGCCGGCGACGGCGTCAATGATGCACCGGCGCTGGCGGCCGCAGATGTCGGCATTGCGATGGGGACGGGGACCGACGTCGCGATGGAAAGCGCCGGCGTCACGCTGTTGAAGGGCGACCTCATCGGTATCGTGCGTGCGCGCAAGCTGTCGCAGGCGACGATGCGCAACATCCGCCAGAACCTTTTCTTCGCCTTCATCTACAATGCCGCCGGGATTCCCATCGCCGCCGGCATTCTCTATCCGGGTTTTGGCATCCTGCTGTCGCCGATCATCGCAGCTGCCGCCATGGCGCTGTCGTCGGTCTCGGTGGTCGGCAACGCGCTCCGGCTGCGCGCAGCACGGCTGTAATCTGATGCGCAACGAGATTAGATCGATTCACGCCGCGCGCGCGGTGCGGCAGGGCAGGCCGGCGCGGGCGAGGCCGCCAAAGAGTGGCTCGTTCGGCATCTCCTCGCGCAGGATCGCGCGCACGGCGACCAGCTTCTCAATGTCGATGCCGGTCTCAAAACCCTTGCTCTCGCACAGGAACACCAGGTCCTCGAACACGACATTGCCGGTCGCGCCGGGCGCGAAGGGACAACCGCCGAGGCCGCCGAGCGAGCCATCGAGAACGCGCGCTCCGGCATCGAGCGCGGCAGACGCGTTGGCAATGCCCATGCCCCTGGTATCGTGCAGGTGCACACAGATCGGCTTCTTGCCCGCGAGCCGCACCGCCGCCTTGGTCAAGTCGCCGACCTGTTTGGGCCCGGCGTAGCCGACGGTGTCGGCAATCCCAACCGCATCGACGCCGGCCTCAAGACATTTCTCGACCAGCCGGAGCACCTCGTTGGGATCGACCGCGCCAGCAATCGAGCAGCCGAGCGCCATCGAGATCGCGGCATGCACGATCGGCCCGTGCGCGGCGGCATCGCGCAGCTCGCACAGCCGCCTGATGTTGGCGATCGCGGATTCGCGCGATCGCCGGGCATTGGCCTGGCTGTGCTCCTCGGTCGCGGAGACCACCGACGCGATCTCGCCGACGCCCGATTCGAGCGCCTCGTTGACGCCGCGCTCATTCAAGACAAGCGCAACGCCGTGCGCCCCGGGCAAGGCCGCCACGGCGCGGACCATCTCTCGAACGTCGGCAAATTGCGCAAAGGTCTTTGCCGGCAGGAACGAGCCGACCTCGAAATGGCGCACGCCGGCGGCATGTTCCTCGGCGAGCCAGCGCCGCTTTGCCTCCGTCGACGGAAACGTTTTCACGAGCTGCAGGCCATCGCGCAGACCGACCTCGCGCAGGACCACGCGCCCCTCGGGATAGACCTTCTGTAACAGACTCATGCGCGCCTCCCTGCAGCTCTTTCAGGCACCGCTGGTTGATGATCTCCTAGCTCGGCGCGGATCGCAGCGGTGTCGGCGCCGAGTGGGGACACCTTCAGCCCCTCGCCGATATGGGCGCCGTTCCACTCGATCGGCAGCGCCGGCACGCGGAATGGCGCGCCATCGGCGTCGATGTTGTTGACCAGCCCGCCCGGCCGCAGCACATGCGGATCGTCGAACAGGTCCTCGGGCCGATTGATCGCCGAGAAGCAGATGTTGAGCGCATCCAGTTTTGCGGCGAGCTCCGGCATGGTCCGACGCTTGATCGCCTCGGCCACGCGCGGAAGAATCCGCGCGCGCGCAAGAATCCGGTCCGTCGTCGTGCGCAAGGTCGGGTCATCGAGAAATTCCTGCAGGCCGAACTCTCGGCAAAAACTCTGCCAATGGCCTTCGGTGACTACGCCGATGAAGATGCGATCTCCTCCGGCGGTGTCGAAAATATCGTAGACCGGCCAGGCATGCTCGCGTTCGGGCATCGACAGCGGCTTGATCCCGGTCATCTCGTACTGGACCATGTGCTGGGCGACCAGAAACAGGCAGTTCTCGAACAGGCCGATGCGGATGTCGGCACCGGCGGCGGCGCCGCCGCGCTTGTGGTACAGCGCGGCGAGGATCGAGATCGCGCCGAACATGCCGCCCATGATGTCGTTGGCGGAGGAGCCGACGCGCTGCGGCTTCTCCTTGGTTCCGGTCATCGTGGCGAGCCCCGACATCATCTGCACCACCTCGTCGAGCGCCGGACGGTGCTCATAGGGGCCGGAGAGGAAGCCCTTGTGACCGACGGTGATGAGATGCGGATGGCGGCGGCGCAATTCTTCGCGGCCGAGCCCCTGCTTCTCGAGCTGGCCATCGCGGAAATTCTCCAGAAACACATCCGCGGTCGCGAGCAGTCGGTGCATGGTCTCGCGGTCTTCGGCGAGCGCGAAATCGAGCACGACGCTGCGCTTGCCGCGATTGAACAGCGGGAAGAAGGCGGTCCCCATACCGCCGAGCGTGCGGGTCTTGTCGCCCGAGGGCGGCTCGACCTTGATCACCTCGGCGCCCAATTGGGCCAGGATCATGCCGCAGGTCGGACCCATCACCATGTGGGTCATCTCGACAACCCGCACGCCTTCCAGGGGTAATTCCGTCCCGGTCATCGCGATCTCCCGACTGGCTTTAACGCGGCGAGGTTAGGCTTCCCGGAGCCATCTGAAAATTATAATCTAGCGAAGAGACCATTCGGCAATCCAGAACGCGTGAGCTCCGTGGATTCGCGCCAGCTTCGCTATTTCATCGCCGTCTACGAGCAGCGCAATCTGTCGCGGGCGGCCGATCAGGCCAACGTCGCGCAGTCGGCGCTGAGCCATCACATCTCCAATCTCGAGGCCGAATTCGCAACGGCGCTGTTCGAGCGCAAGCCGCGCGGCATGGAGCCGACCGCGGCCGCCGAGCGGCTCTACGAGCATGCCCGCATCATTTTACGGGCGATGGCGGCGGCCGAGCGCGAGATCAAGGAAGGCCGCACCAATATCGCCGGCGAGATCTCGATCGGCATGGCCAACTCCGGCGTCAAGGCGATTGGCGTTCCCCTGATGAAAGCCGTTCTTGCCAAATATCCCAATCTGAAACTGTCGCTGACCGAAAGCCTGTCCGGTGCGACGCTGATGCATCTGATGGCCTCCGAGGTCGATCTCGCACTGGTCTATAATCCGCCATCGGAGAAGGAGCTGTTCGCCGAGCCCGTGCTGGAAGAGCAGATGTTCTGCGTCGGCACCGCAAGGCTGGTCGGCAGCCGCAAGACGCCGATCACGTTCGACGAGGTGACGCGCCTGCCCCTGATGACGCTGGTGCACGGCCTGTCCTCGCGAGCGCTGCTCGACGATCCCGTGCTGCTGAAGCGGCTGGAAGCCAACGCCATCCTGCACCTCAACTCGATCACCGGAATGACCGGCGCGCTGGTCGCCGGCCTCGGCTGCGCCGTCGCCACGAAACTGTTCGCGCAGGAGCAGCTCGAAGCGGGCCGCCTGGTCGCCCGCGAAGTGATTGAACCAAAACTGACACGGACGCTCTATCTGTGCCGGCTGCGCAACCGGCCGATGACCTATGCGATGGAGGAGATGCGGCGGCTGATGCTCGCCTTGATCGCGGACAGGGTGGGGCAGGGGGCGTGGCAGGCGACGCTGCTGATCTAGTACCCCGGTTTCGATTTTCTCGAACGCTTCCTTCGATATGTTCGTCTGGATTTCTGGCTCCCGACCGCCAAACATGCACGCGTCGTGACGTCCCCGACCGAGAGGGACGAGCGGCAATACCGCGGAGCCGCGTCGATTGCCGGCCGCGTCTTGACGGGGAGGTAACCATGAGCGCCGTCGGCATCGATGCACGCGCGGACTTGCCGGCCGCGCCAGGCGGTCCCAATGACATCTCGCGGCGACTCGAGAGCCTGCCCGCGTCCGCCTATCTGTGGCGCCTCGTCATCCTGCTGTCGCTCGGCGGCTGTTTCGAGATCTACGACCTGTTCCTGACCGGCTACATCGCGCCGGGACTCACGCGCAGCGGGCTGCTCACGACCACCACGCAGGCGTTTTTCGGCTTCTCCGGGATCGGCGCCTTCGTCGCCGCGACTTTCGCCGGACTGTTTGTCGGCACCTTCTTCCTCGGCTTTCTCGCCGACCGCTACGGCCGCCGCGCGATCTTCACCTGGGCGCTGCTCGCCTACAGCGCGGCGTCCGTGGTGATGGCCTGCCAGACCACGTCCGAAGGGGTGCTGCTCTGGCGCTTCATCGCCGGCATCGGCATCGGCGTCGAGGTGATCACCATCGACGCCTATATCACCGAGCTGGTGCCGAGCCGGATGCGCGGCCGCGCCTTCGCCGTCAACCAGGGCGTGATGTTCGCGGCCGTCCCGATCGTGGCGGCGCTCGCATGGTGGCTGGTGCCGCTGCAGCCCTACGGCGTCGATGGCTGGCGCTGGGTGGTCTTGATCGGCGCCGCCGCCAGCATGGTGATCTGGATCCTCCGCCTCTACGTGCCGGAAAGCCCGCTCTGGCTGGCACGCCAGGGACAGAGCGAA
>Ga0210408_10001252_pt1 | contig 27184 bp, 22 predicted proteins | sample IncBWH4MmetaG_FD_155471 | JGI IMG/M metagenome (GOLD analysis project Ga0210408, IMG submission 155471) | Forest soil microbial communities from Barre Woods Harvard Forest LTER site, Petersham, Massachusetts, United States - Inc-BW-H-4-M | ecosystem: Environmental > Terrestrial > Soil >...
CCTGGCCGTTGAACTCGCCGACGCTCACTGCATGCCAGGACGGATCGCCGACCGTGATCGACACGGTCGACGTGATGCTCGTCCCGTTCATCAGATCGATCATCAGATTTCCGGTTGCGGTGTTCTGCAGGAGGATGTCGTCGCGGCCGTCGGCGTTGAAGTCGACCGCACCGATCACCTTCCAGTTCGGGCCGGGGTTGCCGATCCCGGCTTCCGCGATCGGCGTGGTGCCGTTCATCTCCCAAATGCCCAGGTTCCCGGAGACGTCCTGCCACAGCAGGTCCGCGCGGCCGTCGCCGTTGAAATCGCCGCTGCCGATGAGCTTCCACGCCGTTCCGGGATTGGCGAGGCCCGCCTCCGCGATTGGCGTCGTCCCGTTCATCAGCCAAATGCCTGGCGTGCCGTCGCTGTTTTGCCAGATGAGATCGGCCTTTCCGTCTCCGTTCACGTCGCGGCTGGTGACCACATGCCACGACGCACCGGGATTTGAGAGGCCGACCTCGGCGATCGGCGTTGGTCCATTCATCAGCCAGATGCCCGGCGTGCCGTTGTTCTGGAACACCAAATCGGAATTCGTGTCGCCGTTGAGGTCGAAGGGAACCGCGCTCGCGAAGCTGATCGTAGTGACGGCAGGCGGGCTCAGATTGTTGGAGCCGCTACCGTCATTGGCCGTCCAGGTCACCGTGCGGGTCGGATCGAGGCCGCCATTGCTGGGATGTGGATTTGTCGAGGCGAACGTCACCGAGTCGAGGACCTGGGCGTAGTGCGCGAGGCTATCGCTGCCGGTGAGCGTGAGCGTCTCGTTCGATGAATTGAAGCTTGCCGTGATGTTGGTGCCGGTCGTCGTCGCCGCGAGCACGTCGCCGTCACCGGCAAACGTGCCGCCGGTGATTGCCACCGTGGCGCCGGCGAGCGTGAGGTTGTCCGGGTCGCTCACCGCCAGCAGCGGGGAAACGCCGATCGTCTGCGCCGGGGTTGTCACGGCGTCGACGGCCGCGACGTTAGACAAGGTGGGTGGATCGTTGACGTTGATGATGCTGACGGTGGACGTCACCGGCGTGCTGACGTTCGCGCCGCCATTCGCAGTGCCGCCCGGATCCATCAGCGTCCAGGTCAGGGTGCGCGTTGGATTCGAGCCGAGGTCAGTCGGATTCTCTCCGGCCGAGAAGGTGACCGAATCGAGCACTGACTGGTAATGCGCGAGCGTATCGGTGCCGGCGAGCGTCAGGGTCTCGGTCGCGGCGTTGTAACTCGCCGCGATGCCGGTGCCCGTCGTCGTCGCCGCCAGCGCGTCGCCGTCGCTCGCGAATGCACCGCCGATGATTTGAACTGTCGCGCTCGACAGATTGACGTCGTCCAGGTCGGCGATCGTGACGGCGCTCGCGAGCGACACGGCGGCGGCTTCTTCGGTGAAGGACGCGCTGGTGGCGACGCTCGACAACGTCGGAGGGTCGTTGATATTGGTGACGCCGACCGTGGTGGTCTGCGCCGCGCTGCTGTTGTTACCGTCGTTGACGGTCCAGGTCACGCTACGAGTTGGGAACGAGCTGAAGTCCGTTGGGTTCTCGCCCGCCTGGAACGTAACGCTGTCGAGGACACTCTGATAATGAACGAGCGTATCGGTGCCGGAGAACGTTAGCGTCTCGCTCGCGTTGTTGTAGCTCGCGCTAATGCTTGTACCGCCGGTGTTCGCGGCCAGCACGTCCAAGTCATTCGTGTAGGTGCCGGCTGCAATGGCAACCGTCGCGCCGACCAGGGTCGTGCTGCTCGGATCGCTCAAGGCGACGCTCGGGGAGAGCGTCGTAACCGCGCCTTCTTCGGTCCACGCCGCGTTGGCCGCTACCCCCGACAGCGTCGGCGGCGCGATAAACGGCGTGATCGATACGCTTGTCGTCTGTCCCGTGCTGACATTGTTCGAGCCGCCGCCGTCGTTGAGCGTCCAGGTGAGAGTGCGCTGCCCCGTGTTGGACCCGTCGAAGGTGACGCGGTCGAGAACCGTCTGATAGTGCGCCAGCGTGTCCGAGCCCGAGAGTGTCAGCGTCTCGCTCGTGCTGTTGTAGCTCGCCGTGATCGCGGTGCCGCCGGTTGCGGTCGCCAGCCCGTCGCCGCTGCCGCCCGAAACCGCGATCGTCGCGCCGGCAAGGGTAAGGTTGTCGGGATCGGCGATCGTCACGCTCGGTGACAGCGTCACTGTCGTGGTCGCCTCGACCGTCACCGACGCGGCGACGCCGGAAAGGGTCGGCGGCTGATTGAGCGTGACGATATCGATCGTCTCGGTGGCGGTGCCGATGCTGCTGCTCGCCGCGCCGTCGTTGACGGTCCATTGGACTACCCGGGTCGGGTCGGATCCGTAATTGGACGGATTGAGGTTCGTGTTGTTGAACGCGATCGAGTCGAGCACCTGGCTGTAGTGCGCCAGCGTGTCGGCGCCGGTCAGCGTCAGGGTCTCGGTCGAGCTGTTGTAGCTCCCGGTGATGCTGGTGCCGGCGGTGCTGAAGGTCAGCGCGTCGCCGCTGGCCTGGCCGGAGGGCGCGAACGTGCCGTTGGTGATGTCGGTGCTGGTGAGTATCACCGACGCGCTCACCAGCGTGGCGCTGTTGGGATCGCTCAAAGCGGCCGTCGGCGACAACGTCGCCGCCGACCCGGCCTCGGTGAACGATACGCTGGCGGCAACGCCGCTCAGGGCCGGGCCCCCGCTGGCCGCCGGGATGAACGGCGTAATGTCGCCGGGGTCGAATCCGAAGGTCGTGTTGACGCCGTTGATGCCGGTGAGCTCGAAGGTGCCGGCGACCGTGCCGTTGGTCTCCCACAGTGTTTGCTGCCCGGCGGTGTCGATGCCCCGGAACAGTACCTCGCCATTGAGTTCGGCAAATCCCGGACGGATCGCCCCCGGGAAGGACGTAAAGAGCCCGCTCGAATTGGCGCCGTTGATGCCGGTCAGTTCGAACGTGCCGGCGACCGTGCCGTTCGTCACCCACAGGCCGGCTTGCCCAGCCGCGTTGACGCCCACGAACAGTACTTCGCCGTTGTAATCGATAAAGTCGGGGAAGACCGTCCCGATGAGACCGGCTTGAAAAATCCCGTTGGGATTGGCGCCGTTGATGCCGGTGAGCTCGAACGTGCCGGCCGCCGTCCCGTTGCTCACCCACAGGCTCTGTTGCCCCGCATCAGGGGCGCTGAACAGCGCCTCGTTGTTGAAGATTGTGATATCCTGCGGGGCGCCGGCGCTGATGCCGGTGACCTCGGAGGTGCCCGCCGCCGTGCCGTTGCTCACCCACAGGCTGGTATTCCCGGCCGTGTCGGTGCCTGCAAACAACAACTCGCCATTCAAGACGGCAAAGCCGGGAAAGAGCGGCCCGAAATTGGAGGTGCCGATGTCCCTGGTAAAGATGCCGTTGACGTTGGCGCCGTTGATGCCGGTGAGCTCGAAGGTGCCGGGCGCGGTGCCGTTGGTCTCCCACAGGCCCGTCTGACCCGCCGCGTTCTGGCCCGGGAACAGCACCTCGTTGTTCAAAACCACAAAGTCGGGCGAGAAAAACCCAAACGACGACGTATTAAAGAGCCCGTTGGTGCTCGCGCCGTTGATCCCGGTCAGCTCGAAGGTGCCCAGCACCGTCCCATCGGTCACCCACAAGCCGAAATTGCCGGCCGTGTCCGCGCCATCGAACAGCGCCTCGCCGTTGAAAACCGTCAGGTCCTGCGGGCGCAGACCATTCGTCGAGACGCCGTTGATGCCCGTCAGCTCGAATGTGCCCGTCGATGTCCCATTGCTGACCCAGAGGCCCGCATGGCCCGACGTGTCGTTGCCGTTGAACAGAAACTCGCCGTTGAAAGGCGTTAGGTCGTTGGGGATGAGCGAGGTCGTGGGGGCGCCGTTGATGCCGGTCAGCTCGAAGGTGCCCAGCACCGTCCCGTCGGTCACCCACAGGTTTTCATGGCTGGCCGTGTTGAGGGCATTAAATAATGCGAAATTTCTTGCCATCGATCTCAGCCCCCTTTCGCTGCGGTTGACGTGCGGCGCAACCGCTATGCCCCGACCCTCGTGTCCCGTACCCCCGCGCGCGACCGGCCCTTGGCCGGTACGTGACCGAGCGATTACCGCCTTGCAGCGGCGGTTCGACTTTCAGCGGAAAGGGAGCAGGATCGGGCTGGTCGGGGGCAACTAGCGGAACCGCTAGTTGACAGGGCTAGTGTCCCGATTCCGAAGTTCGCCTGATTCAGCCGCACGGTCCGAAGCGAACTTCGGAATCGAAGGACACTAGCAACGCTATGATTCTAGTGCCGCTTTGAACCCGAAGTTCGCAATCGGACTCGCGGCGATTGTGGTGCGAACTTCGGTTTCGCGGCACTAGCTCAGGGCGTCAGCAAACCGCGCGCGACCAGCGTCGCCACTGCCTGGGGGCGAGTCGTGGCATCGAGCTTTCGACGGGCACTGTCGACGTGGAACCTGACCGTCGAAGATGAGATCGTCAGGATCATGCCGATTTCCCAATCGGACTTACCCGCCGCAACCCAGCGCATGCACTCGAGTTCGCGCTCGCTCAGGGCCGGCGGCTGATCCGCGCGTCGGGAATCTTCGTCGAGCGCGTAACACCGCTCATGGGCGAGCAGCGCGATCAAATAGAGGTAGGCGCGGCGTTCGGCGCTGAGATCGAGGTTGGGCTCTTTGCTCGCCATGCTCACGCAGGAAAAGTAGCCGCCGGGACCGTGCACGGGAACGACAAAGCCGTTGATCCAACCCCATTCGCTCGCGGTATTCCAAATTTCCTGCTCGGTCGCCGGCTTTTTCCGTTTGTCGTTGATGTCGACCCAAGTGAAGGGGTCCATACGCCGGAGCGCGGCGGCCAGCACCGGATTGCGAATACGGAAATTCCTTTCCTCGGTAAGCTTGGCCCAGTCTTCCGGCCAGTTACGGAACAGCACGCGTGCGTGGGGAGCTTTGCCGGCGGGCGCGATCACCCGGCAGGCGGACGACGCGTAACCCTCCCTGGCGACTGTGCCGCGAAAGAGAGTCCCCACGCCTTCTAGAGTGGCGCAGTTCGCGAGACCGTCACAATAATCCCTGAGCCGACGCATTCGTTAACCTTTGGCATTCCGGCTGTTCATCCTATTTGACCAGGCGCTTGAACAAAACAGATCGCAACGGGAACCGATCGTTTCTTGCAACTACACACTATCGACACGGGACACGAAGGCAAGCAGCTGTCGGGGTCGCGCTTCGGGTGAGGGACTTCTATTGCAATATGTCCCACGCTCGATAGCCTTGGGCTCGAACCTCACCTCGGACCATTGGGAGCCAAACCACGATGCCCAACCGCAAGACCAACGAAGCCGAACGCGAACTCGTGGAGACGGCGCGGCGCGTGCTGCCGGCGGGTACCTTCGGCAACGTGCCCCACGAGATCGTCATCGCGCGCGGAGAGGGCGGACGCGTGTGGGACGTGAGCGGCAACGAGTACGTCGATTATCTGCTCGGTTCGGGCCCGATGCTGATCGGCCACGCGCATCCGGAAGTCACCGCGGCCGTGCAGGAGCAGCTTGGCAAAGGCACTACCTTTTTCGCCAATAACGAGCACGGGATCAGGCTCGCGGCGGCGATCGTCGAGGCCGTTCCCTGCGCCGAGAAGGCGCGCTTCGTCAGTTCCGGTTCGGAGGCCGACCTCTACGCCATGCGGCTCGCGCGCGCTTACAAGAAGCGCGACAAAATCCTCAAATTCGAGGGCGGCTATCACGGCATGAGCGACTACGGGCTCATGAGCCTTGCGCCACGCCGCTCGAGCAATTTCCCGCGGCCGATTCCCGATTCCGCCGGCATTCCGAAAAGCCTGCAGGATGAAGTGCTGGTCGCGCCGTTCAACGATCTCGACACGGTGACCAGCCTCGTGCGCGAGCACCGGCAGGAACTTGCCGCCATCATTGTCGAGCCGCTGCAGCGGCTCATTCCGCCCAAGCCCGGATTCCTCGAAGGCTTACGCAAGCTTGCGACCGAGAACGGGCTGCTGCTGATTTTCGACGAAGTCGTCACCGGCTTTCGCTTCGCTTACGGCGGCGCGCAGGAATACTTCGGCGTCATCCCCGATATCTGCACCTTGGGCAAGGTCATCGGCGGCGGCTTCCCGCTCGCGGCGATCGCCGGCCGCGCCGACATCATGGTGCATTTCGACAAGGGCGCCGTGGCCGAGGATGAATTCATGATGCAGGTCGGCACGCTGTCGGGCAATCCGATCGCCGCGGTCGCGGGCCTCAAGACGCTGGAAATCCTCAAGCGGCCGGGCGCCTACGAGCGGATTTTCCGCAACGGCCGCACCCTGATGGAGGGTTATCGCGACATCCTGGCGGACGCCGGGGTGAACGCCCGCGTGGCCGGCGACGCCCCCATGTTCGACATCGTGTTCACCGACCGCGAGGTGACCGACTATCGCTCGATGATCGGCGACCAGGACACGATGAAGCGCTGCAACGGCCTGCTGCGCGAGCGCGGCATTCTCAAGGGCGAGAGCAAATATTACATCTCGCTCGCCCACACCGACGAGGACATCCGCTTCACGCTCGATGTTTTCGCGTCCGCCATCGGCGAGCTTGCGCGCATGCGGGCGGCGTGATCGTCTAAATCGTCCCGGGGAGCGGCGCATTGCGCCGGTTCGCGGCTCATGCGTCCCACGCCATTGGAGCGGACGAAATGACCCAGGCGCTATCAGGCATCCGCGTCGTCGACATGACCCACAACCAGGCGGGGCCCGCCTGCACGCAGATCCTCGGCTTTCTCGGCGCCGACGTGATCAAGCTCGAGGAGCCGAAGGGAGGCGACATCGCGCGCCAGAACATGCGCGACAAGAACAGCGACAGCCTGTTCTTCCTCATCCTCAACGCCAACAAACGCAGCCTCACGCTCAACCTCAAGACCGACGAGGGCAAAGAGCTGTTCAAACAGGTGATCGCGAAATCCGACGTGCTGGTCGAGAACTTCGGGCCGGGCGCGCTCGACCGCCTCGGCCTCGGCTACGACAAGCTCGCCGAGGTCAACCCGCGGCTCGTCTACGCAACCATCAAGGGCTTTGGCACCTATGGGCCCTACAGCGGCTTCAAGAGCTTCGAGCCGATCGCGCAGGCGATGGGCGGCGCCATGAGCGTCACCGGCTTTCCCGACAACCCGCCGACCTACGTCTATCCGGCGATCGGGGATTCCGGCACCGGCATGCACATGGCGATCGGCATTCTGGCCGCGCTGCAGCAGCGTCACGCCACCGGCCGCGGCCAGCACGTCGAGGTTTCCATGCAGGACGCGGTGGTGAACCTCGTCCGCGTGAGTCTGCGCGACCACCAGCGCTTCGGCCGGCCGATGGGACGCACCGGCAACCAGCTCGGCCGCAACGTCCCCGGCACGACCTACCCCTGCGCGCCCGGCGGTCCCAACGATTACGTCTTCATCCATGCGCAGCAGCAGATGTGGCCGGGGGTCGCGCGGGTGCTGGGGCAGCCGGAGCTGAGCGAGGACGCGCGGTTCAAGACCGCGGAGGCGCGCTGGGAAAATCGCGAGACGCTCAACGCCATCATCGAGACGTGGACGCGCCAGCGCACGAAACACGAGGTGATGCGGCTGATGGGCGACGCAGGCGTGCCGTGCGGCGCGTGCCAGGACACCGGCGAGGTGTTGGCCGACCCGCATCTCAAGGCGCGCGAGATGATCGTCGACGTCGATTACCCGCCGCGCGGCACCTATCAGACAGTGGGTTGCCCGATCAAATTGTCGGATTCGCCCGTCGTGGTGAGCCGCCCGCCGATGCTGGGCGAGCATACGGAGACTTTGCTCGAAGATCTGTGCGGGGTCGCCCCCGAGAAGACCAAACGATTGCGCCAGGACGGTGTGGTTTAGCCCGCGCTGAGTGCTGAGAGCTTGGGCCAACCCTCGGGGAGCATCCCAAGGTCGAATTTCTCAAAATGATCTCGACAGCAGGACGCCCGATTGTACAATCACGATTCGACAGGGGAGGCCCGTCATGACCACATGGCTCATTAACATCGAAGACGGCGATGACGAGGGCGACCCGGCGGAGTTTGTGCCGCAGCTGCAAGCCGGCCCGGACCTGCTCGCCAGTGCCAACGATCTCGTCAGCTGGAGCAATCGGACCGACGACGTCCACGAGCCCTGGCCGACCGATCAAAACTTCACGCCGCTGACCGACGCGCAGGTGGGGCCGCACGGCTCGCAGAATTATCTGTCCGACGAGATCAATCCCAATCACTCCTCGCGCCCGAGCTGGGTCGTGAGGAAATTGAAATTCCCTCCTGCCCCGCCGCCGCCGCCGCCGGTCGGCGACGGCAGCACCATCTATTATTGCTGCAAACTGCACCCGGAGGAACGGGGCAAAATCATCATCACGCCCTGACGGACTGCCCGGACCCACGCCCGGGCTTCCGACCGCATTTGGCCGTCGGGGGCCGCCGTGCGTGAGACAAACGAAACAGGCGAAGGGAGAGGACCATGACGGCGCGCGACGCGAAGCTCGGGACCGGTAAGCCTGTGCGCAGGCACGCTTTCGCCGCGCCAGCCTGGGGTTGCGCGCTCCTCGCCATCACGGCCGCCGCGCTCGTGGTCAACGCGCCCCCCACCCATGCGCAAAAGAAGGGCGGAAAGGGATCCCCCCTGGTAAATCCGCCGAGCCAATTCATACCGTGCGCCGCGGCCGGGCAGCCGCTGGTCAAAGTGCCGGAGCTCATCTCGCAGAACGGTCGCCTGCGCGGCACCGTCGTCCTCGCCGACGGCCCCCGGCGCATGGATCTTGGGATCGGGCCCGACAAATGCGTCCCGCAGTTCGTGCGCTATTTTTGCGGCGTCGGCGCCACGCTCCCCGGCTACGGCGGCACAATCCCGGCCGGCTACCCCAACTGCCCGACGGTTCGGCTTAGCGAAGGGAACTACGCCGACCCGCTGCCCGGGCCGACCCTGCGCGCGCGGCTCGGCGACGTGGTCGAGCTGACCTTCCTCAACCAGATCGACCCGCTCGATTACGGCGATTCCATCGACCGCGGCGAGCGCGGTCAGGGATGCGACGAAAGCTCAAGACCCTATCCGGGCAGCGGGCCGGGACCGCACGACACCTTCCCCGACTGTTTCCACGGATCGAGCACCGGCAACATCCATTTTCACGGCACCCACACCAGCCCGGCGACGACCGGGGACAACGTCTTCATCGAGGTCCGGCCGTCGCCGCGCGAGCGCAGCGGGCGCAACGTGAGCGAGCCGATCGTCACCGAGGCCAGCGTGAAGGGGCCGTTCGAGGATTTCTTCTCCGCGTGCGAAATCCGGCTGCAGAACGACGCGCTCGCACAGTGGCCGCGCACCTGGAAGGACCTGCCCTCCGCTTACACCAGTCGGCAGGAGTATTTGCTCAAGGCCTACGACAGCGATCCGACCATCCTCAACAAACTGTGGCCGATCGACGCGAAGCAGATGCGCGCGGGCGCATGGCCGCAATATTACATCGGTGCTTATCCCTATTGCTTCCTGCTGCCGCGCTACACCGCAACGACTTTCCCGCCACCGGAACCGGCCGCGGCGCACATGACCCATATGGGCGGAGGGGAAGGCGGTCACGTCCTGCAGATGGGGCAGGCGCCGGGTACCCACTGGTATCACGCGCACAAGCACGGCTCGACCACCATCAACGTGATGAACGGCATGACCGGCGTTTTCATCATCGAAGGCTCGTCGTACGACGGCGTGCTGAACGAATATTACGAAGACGGCTGGACCGGCGCGAAGCCGTGGACGCGCCAGCAGCCGGTGCTCATCATCAACCAGTACGGCGTCAGCCCCAATCTGTTCGGCGGTGGCAACCCCCAGCAGTTCTCGGTCAACGGCCGCCGCCTGCCGCAGCTGACCATGAAGCCCGGCGAGGTGCAGCTGTGGCGGATCGCCAACACCTCCGCGCGCAGCGGCGCTTTTTTCGTGAATCCGCCGAGCCTCGACCCGGCCAAGTACGACCCGGCCAAGGACTTTCAGTGGAAACAGACCGCCCAGGACGGCGTGCAGTTCAACGCCACGAACTATGACGGCAACAACAACCTGTCGTTCCTGCTGGCGGCGGGAAACCGCGCCGATCTCCTGGTCAAGGCGCCGGCGAACGCGACCGGAAAGCCGCAGATCTATACCCTGCAAGTGATTTCCGCGGTGTCCACGATCGACATCCAGCAAAACAAGCCGGCTCCGCTGCTGACGGTTCAAGTTGCGTCCGACCCCAGCGTCCAGGACAATCAGTCAAAGTTCATTCCCAAGGATGCGTTCGGCAAGAACTTCCCGCCCTTCCTCGCGGACATTTCGGCCAGCGAGGTCAAGGCGACGAAGACGCTCGTTTTCGAATCCACGAATGGGCCGCCCTTCACCACCCACACCATCGACGGCAAGAAATTCGACGGCAAGATCGGCCAAGTGGTCCTGCTCAACACCGTCGAGGAATGGAAAATCGAGAACCGGACCATCGACTCGCAAACCATCGGACCGGGAGCGATCGACCATCCCTTCCACATCCACATCAATCCGTTCCAGGTCGTCGAGGAGTTCCATCCCAACGACACGGTGACGATCAACGGCAAGAGCGCGCCCAAATACGTGTTCTACGACTCGCCAAAACCGGACGCGGCGCAGTGCTACCTCGATCCGTTCAAGCCGGAGACGTGGAAGGACTGCCATCCGAAGACGCCCGTGAACATTTGGTGGGACGTGTTTCCGATTCCCTCGGCGGTCATCGCGAGCGACGCGGCCGGCAACCCCATCGTCGACCCGAAGACCAAACAGCCGATCGTCGTGCCCGGCTATTTCAAGATGCGCAGCCGCTTCGTCGACTACGCCGGCCAGTACGTGATGCACTGTCATATCCTGGCGCACGAGGATCGCGGCATGATGACGATCGTCGAGGTGACCCCCGACACAACCGCCTACTCGCACCAGTAGGACCAAAGGTGGACTAAGGGCGGAAGGTCCGCGCCCATGCGCGGGCTTGCTCACGACGCGCGCCAATTCTTGGAGCATGATCTTTTCCGACCCGCCTTCGCGCGCCGAAGCATCGTGCCACAGGAACGGACAGTAAGAAGGCTTCGCGAAAGTGGGAAACCCGGTTCCTACCCCGCAATCAAGTGCGGGGCAGGCTTTTTCGGGATCATGCTTTAGCGGCTACAACTGTGTCTTTTGGGCAACGCCAGAACTAAATTCGGCCGGAAGGGGTGTTCAGTCGCAATTTTTTGCCTCATTTAGAATTAGCAATGCGATGCGGTGACGGCGAAGTCGTCGTCACGGCGATGTTGGATTGGGAAGCGAATAAGCGGGGCAAAACCATGGGTATGCGCAGGGGGGTCTTTCTCGCGGGTTTGGCCGCCGTGATGCTGGGGGGCTGCGTGCAAAATGGGCAGCTGTCGCCGACATCCGACGCCAACTGGAGCACGCGCGACCGGCAACTGCTCGCCAATCCGCCTTACGCAAAGGCGTCCATCCCGCAGGAGTACCAGCGCCACATCGTCGACTACCAGCGCCACGAAGCGCCCGGGACCATCGTCGTCGATACCGGCAGCAAGTATCTCTATTACGTGCTGCCCAAGGGCCAAGCGATCCGCTACGGCGTGACGGTCGGCGAGGAAGGACAATCCTGGTCGGGCGTCGCCCGCGTCGGCAACAAAACGGAATGGCCGTCGTGGACCCCGACCGAAGGCGAGAAGCAACGGCTCGGGCATCTGCCGAATTTCGTGCCCGGGGGTAACGCCAATCCGATGGGGGCGCGGGCGCTCTATCTCTATGCCGGCGGCCGCGACACGCAGTACCGCATCCACGGCACGAACCAGCCGGAATACATCGGTCAGGCGATCTCGTCGGGCTGCATCCGCCTGACCAACGAGGACATCATCGATCTCTACAACCGCGCGAAAGTCGGGACGCCCGTCGTCGTGTTGCCGGCCTCGGTCTATTCGATGCGCTCGGCGGACAACTCGATGCGCTAAGCCAGTCGCGCGCAAAGCTCTGTCTCAATTCGGAACACCGCGGTAAAGCGGGATGACTGAAAGTCATCCCGCTTTAGTCACGATCACGCCTAAAATCCTGACCAAGCTCATCGCCCACTAGTGCCGCGAACCCGAAGTTCGCACCACAATTGCCGCGAGTCCGTTTGCGAACTTCGGGTTCAAAGCGGCACTAGAATTATAGAGTTGCTAGTGTCCTACGATTCCGAAGTTCGCAGCTGATCGCGCGGCAAACTCGGGCGAACTTCGGAATCGGGACACTAGGTTGCGTTGGCGGGAGGAGTCACATGGTCAGGTGGCATCGCAGCCCAAGCTTATGTCTCGAAACGGCGGTCCATTACGAACATCAGGCGGATCGAGCTGCCGACCCGGTCGCGCGGCAGAAGTTTCTCGACCTCGCTTTCGAGTGGCGCAAATCGGCAGTGATCTACGAATCCGAAGAGGTCGGGATCGTGCCCGCGCAAGCGGGCGGTGAGCCGGAGAGAATCGGGCTTGCCCCCTTGGCGCTAGAGTAAAAATGCGGTGCGAGGGATGATCGGAAGGGCGGGGCGTGGTCGGCTCCCACGGGTCGACCACGTCGGAAGGGAAAATTCCGCCGGCGCAATGGTTTACGAAGTGTTGCCAAAACACCTCACAAGAAATTTTTTTAATTCTCTATCCGCACCAACTTTGCCGCATTTGGCATATTCTATGGGACACTGACTCGGGGACGGGCGCGCCGGGGGGCGCGCACAAAAAACAGTGGGGACGGGAAACCTTGGTCCGCGTGGGTGATGTGTCGGTCGCCGCCGGCGTTGCGGCGCTGACGGTAATAGGGCTGTGCGCCTGGACATTGCACGGTAGCGGTCCTGCCGATGCGGCGGCGCGCGCGGCAAATTCGGGCCTCTCGGTCTTCGGCACAATCCATCCGCCGCTGCTGAGCTACGGCACGGACTCGGCTGAGGCCGATGTTCCGCACACGGCTCGTGTGCGGCTGGCGAGCCTCGACAGCTCGTTCGACTCGCGCTTCGCCACCACTGACGAATCGTCCGGCGCGCCGGCGAGCCGCTCGGCGTTTCCTTCGGCCTCGTTCGAAGACCGCTTCGGCTCTCCCAATCCGTCGAAAGCGGTCCGTGTGCGGACCGTCGCCGTCTCGCCCTCCACGACCGGCTCTGTCGACCTGACGGCGCCACCCGCCACGACAGCCTCGGTCGCGAACCGTGGTCCGCGTCTTGCCGCGGCCGTGCCGCTTCCGCGCCCGGCGCCGAAACCTGCGACCGCGCAAACCGGGCCGATTCGCTATCGCGTGGCGAGCCTCACCGAGACGGCGGTTCCGAGCAGCGCCTACGCGCCGGCCGATGCGGATACACCGAAGGAATCGAATCCGCTCACCGACGACCCCGCCCACACCGCGATCTACGACATCTCCGCGCACACTGTTTATATGCCGGGCGGTGAGCGGCTCGAAGCACACTCCGGCCTCGGCGGCTACATGGACGACGTGCGCGCGGTGAACTTGAGAAAGCGCGGGCCGACGCCGCCGAACGTTTATCAGCTCCGGATGCGCGAGAGCCTGTTCCACGGCGTACAGGCGATCCGTCTCGTTCCGGTCAACGAGGGCAAGATGTACGGCCGCGACGGCATCCTCGCCCATCCGTTCATGCTCGGCGCCAATGGCGACTCGAACGGCTGCGTCTCGTTCAGGGATTATCCGGCTTTCCTGAAAGCCTACCAGCGCGGCGAGATCACGCGCATGGTCGTGGTCGAGCAGCTCGACGACCCGCCCGGCGGCAGGACTGCAAGCGATTGGATCTCCGGTACGCTGAAGAAGCTTTTCGGCCGCTCCTGATCGCGTAGCGCGCCCACAGGCTCAAGCCACCACAGGTGACAGCGTCAGGCCGTCGCGCTCGCCGTCGGGGCCTGCTCGGCGATGTACTGCCACAGGCGCTGTGCGATGGGGCCGTGCGGCGCGTCGCGCCGGCGTGCCGCCACCAGTTCAGCCCGGCCGCCCTTGAGATGCTTTCCGCTGACGGCGAGGAGGCGCCCCTCACGCAAGTCGTCTTTGATAAGATGCCGCGGCATGTGGCCCCAGCCCATGCCCTGCAGGATCAGCTCGCGCTTCATGAGCTGATCGCTCACGGTCCAGGTGCGCGCGCCCTCCACCAGGAAATATTGCCGCGATGGCGTATGGCGGGCGCTGTCGCGGATGACGCATTGAACGTAGTCGCGCATCGCTTCCGGCGTGATCGCCTCTGTGATCGGGAAGCGCAGGAAGCCAGGCGCCACTACCGGCACGACGTCGACGACGAGGAGATCGATGAACTCGAGGCGCGGGTCGCTCTTGTCCACGTGATGCAGGATGAGATCGGCCTCGCCCTCCTCGAGCCGCTCCCGCGGGCCGGCGATTGCCTCGAAGTGCAGGTTGAGCCGGGTGCCCGGGCAGCCATCGAAGAAGTGCCGCAGCAATCCGAGCAATTCCGGCAGCGGGCATAGGTCGCCGATGACGACGTCAAGCTCGCCCTCTTCGCCCATGGCAAGCGCGTTCGCGTGGTTCTTGAGCGCGCGCAGTTCGGCGAGGAACACGCGGGTGCGTTCGTGAAAAGATTCGCCGGCCGGCGTGAGCTTCACGCGATAACCGCTCCGGTCGAACAGGCTCAAGCCCGCCTGGGCCTCGAGGTTCTTCAGCGCCAGTGACAGGCTCGGCTGCGAGCGCCGCATCTTCTCCGCCGCCGCCTGAAAGCTTCCCTCGGCGACGGCCGCCTCAAAGCACAGGAGTTGGTGGATGGTCATGTCGTTCATTGGGTAAACCTATGAAGATGATCGAAATTACTTTCTTTTTATCAATGATGTTGCTGCGTATCTACCCCGCGCAACGAAAATGCAGCATGCACGGAGGCTTTTCATGCGCGCCATTGTCATCAAACGTTACGGCGGCCCGGAAGTCCTGGCGATCGAGGAGCGGCCGGATCCGGAGCCGCGGCCCGGTCACGTCCTGATCGACGTGCGGGCGTTCGGGCTCAATCACGCCGAGGTCTACTTTCGTCAGGGGGCGTGGGGCGATGTCGCCGAGATCAGCGGCATCGAATGCGTCGGGCTCGTCAAGCACGATCCCGGCGGGCGACTGGCGTCCGGCCGCAAGGTGGCGGCGCTCGTCGGCGGCATGGGGCGCAGCATCAACGGCAGCTACGCCGAGCAGGTCAGCGTGCCGGCATCGAACGTTGTGCCCATCGAAAGCGAGTTGGCATGGGAGGACTTGGCGGCCATTCCCGAGTCCTACGCGACCGCGTGGACGAGCCTCGTCGGGGTTCTCAAGCTTGCCGCTGGCGAGACCGTTGCCATTCGCGGTGCCACGTCGGCGCTCGGGCAGGCGGCCGTCAACATCGCCACGCAGGCGGGTGCGCGCGTCATCGCAACGACGCGCAACGCGGCACGCGCGCCGCTGCTGGAGGCGCTCGGTGCCAAGGAGGTCGTCCTCGAAAAGCCTAATCTCTCCCGGCGCATCCGCGAAATCCGTCCACGCGGCATCGACGCGGTGCTCGACATTATCGGCAACACCACGGTGCTCGATTCTTTGGCCATGGTGGGGCGAGGCGGGCGTGTTTGTTTGGTGGGATTCCTTGGCGGCGGCGGGCCGTTATCGCTCGAGCCGGTGTTCCAAATGCCGAGCGGCACGCAATTGTCCGTATTCGCGAGCGCCCTGGTGACCGGTACGCCGGACTTCCCGCTCTCGGAAGTTCCATTCCAGGCGATCGTCGACGGCGCAGCCGCCGGCACTTACCGGGCAAAACCGGCAAAGGTCTTCCGCTTCGAGGAAATCCAGCAGGCGCATCGCCTCATGGAGGCCGGTGGGGCGAGCGGAAAAATCGTGGTGCGGGTATAAATCTTTCGCGAGAGCAGACGACAGGCAGGTTCGGGCCGTGCCCGAACCGGCCGGTCAATTCTTGCCGTGAAGCCCCAAGATAATCAGGGCCCGAACTTAGGCGCCGGCGTCTGATTGAAGTCGCTCTCGTCGGTCACGCAGGTAAAGTTCGCGGCCACGCTGGTGCTGCCGCTGCCGATATACCTCGCAGTCTTCGGGTACACGCACAGCGGCCGGGTCATGTCCACGGCCGGCGGCGTGTTGTTTACAAAGTGAGTGGCGGCGATGGTCTCGGGTGCCACCCCGTTCTCGACCCAATTTACCAGCGGCGCGATGGCGTCGAACACGTTCGGCCCGGGTCCGCCCGAGCAGTGGAACATGCCCGGCACCATGAACAGACGCGCGTACTTCTGCGTCCTGGCAAGCCTGTCGTTGCCTGCACCGAACCCCACGCGTTGAACGTCCCCGCCGCCGTCATGCCCCACCAGGGCGTTGAAGTAGTTGATGCTGCTTTGCGAGGGGATCAGCGGGTCAGCCCAGCCGTGATACATGATGAGCTTGTTGCCGCGCGCATTGAACTCGCTCAGATCCGTGCTGTTGGCGTTGAGTACCTTGGCCAATTGATCATCGACCGTATCGACGTCGTGATCGAAGTCGAAGTTGGCGAAGTTGGGCCTGCCGGTGGGATAGCCGAAGCTCGACCCGAACACCCAGTAGAACAACCCGTCGAAGGCCGGTTCCGGCAACCGTTCCCGGAACGCGAGGCCGAGCGCCCGGATGTCGTCGGTTTCAGCGCCTCGCTCGGCACCGGGATTGATGAGTTGGCCGGTGCGCGGATCGGTCGTGCCCGCATAGTAGTTTTGTATGGTCGTGACCTGCTCGGCGGTGAGGCAGGCGGGCGGCAGGTTGGCCCCCGTACATTGCAGCACCTTGGGATCGAACCGGCAGTCGCGCGGATCGGTGAGGAACTGATCCGTCGTCGCTCCGCCGTCGCGGCCGACGCATTGCGCGAGCACCGCCTTGTTGATCAAGGTCATCTGGCCCGGCTGGATGAACCGGCCAGGGGTCGCGTGGGTATTTTGCCAATCGAAAAGGCCGGACATGTGCAGGTGCGTGCGGTTGAAAGCCGGTGCGCCCGCCAGGATGCCGTTGTAGTCGTCCGGGAAACGTTGCGCCTCCATCAGCGCGTTCTGTCCGCCGGTCGAACAGCCGGCGAAATATGCATTGCTCGCGCTGCGCCGATAGAACGCATTGGCGATTTCCTTGCCGCGCACCGTCATCAGGTGGATCGCGCGGTAGCCGAAATCTTTGATCCGCTCCGGATGTCCGAACAGACCCGTCGACGGCGACGCCGGATCGCCGAACGCGATCGCCAGCGGATTTCCCATATTGCCGGCCGAGCCGCAGAACAGCGGACTGCATCCGGACGAGCCGGTACCGAGATCGCTGTTGGCCGCGGCGAAGCCGAACTGAATGCCGGTGGCGAGCTCGCCATAGGTGATCGTCCCCTGAAAACCACCGCCGCCGGTGCCCAGGAATCTGCCGTTCCACGTCGTCTCGGGGAGCCAGACCTCGATCCGAATGGCGCTGTCGGACGTCGGGATCAGCGTCGCCGTGACCCGGCAGTAGGCCGGAAGGCCGGTGAGCGTCTGCGGCGGATTGGAGTTGGGGACCACAAACACCCCGGTCGTGTTGTCCTGCGCCGAGGTGATCATGGTGTGCTCGAGCTGCAGGGACTGCAGGTCGGTGCACGGACTCGCCGCCGCGGGAACCGCGGCGATTGCAACCGCGACGAACAGACCCGCCGCGCCTGTGAGCAGCTGTCGATGACACATGATCAGTCCTCCCTGTGAGCGATGGTTTGCGGCAACGCGCGGCGATTGCCGCGGATCACCGGCGGCCGCCTTTTTCATTCGAGGTATGGGCTGTGACGGAAGCTTCGTTCAGCGCCGGCATTGCAACCGGCGGTACTGCGGTGAGCACGAGCGGCGCAAATGCCCTCATGGTCGCCCCGGCTTTGTCCGTTCGGCCTTACCGGCCGATCATTTGAAGCGGATCAACTATCGTCTTCCTCTGCTCGTCATGAAGTCAATCGCGAATACGGCAATGCCCGAATGATGACACAATGTCAGCCCGCCGAGCAGCACTGCGCCCGACGCGAGCGGTTCACACCATTCGCGAAGCTTCCTCGGTGTTCGGCACCTTCCCGTCCGGCGTGAGGTGATCGACGAGACCCGGCAAATATTGACTGAGCCCGTTGAGCAGATCGTCGCGCTGCATGCCGGTCTGCCGGCTCAGCGCGTCCAGCGTGTCTGACCCGAGCGCGTCCGCCAGCTTGCCCGGGGCGATCTCCTGGTTCGCGCCGTTGCCGACCCACGACTGCGCGGCCGGACCATTGCCGCTGCTCTGAAGGTCGTTGATGAGGTTGCCGAGGCCGTTGCTGAGCACGCTACCGGCGCCGGCACCGGCCAGGATGTTCCCCAAGCCGCCGGGGGCGCGCCCACCGGCGCCGCCGAATAAACCGCCGAGCAAGTCGCCAGGCCCTCCGCCCGGACTGCCGACGTTGGGCCCGCCGCCCGGCGGCGCCGGCATCGGCTGGCCCGCCGCAGGCTGGCTGAAGCTCTTGACCGCCTTGTAGGCGAGGAGCCCCAGCAGCGCCATCGTCATCGGCGACATGCCGCCGCCGGCGCCCGGTTGGGTTTGGCCGCGTGGACCGTGCTGCATGCCGTTGAGGACATCGAGAAGTCCCATAACTGCCTCCTTGGCCCCGGATCACGGGCGACCTTCAGGTCATTTTGGTTTGACATTCGTGCGCCGCGCGACGGCGGCCGGCGGTCACGTACCGGGTCTTCCGGACCCGCTCGGATCGGGAACAATCCGGTGCACCACGAGCCTGTTCCAGATGAAAAGCACCACGAGCGCGCCGATCGTCGCCATGATGAAGCCGGCCCCCTGGTCGGGGCGGTACCATCCGATGGCCTGGCAGATGAAGGTGGCGAGGAACGCGCCAATGATCCCGAGTACCGTCGTGAGGATAAAGCCCGACGGATTGTTCGGCCCGGGTGAGAGGATGCGGGCGATGATGCCCGCGACGAAGCCCACTATGACGATCCAGATGAAGCCGGACACCGTGATCCTCCCGCGGCTGGATCTTGGCACCGATGCGCAAAGGATCGCGCCGACCGGTGACGAAACTATGACGCGCTCGGTCAAGCAGCTCGGTGACGTGACTTCCCCCATCAGGCCGAATTGACCGGATCGTGACCGCCGGCTTTTGCGGCGGGTGCTAGCCTTGGGGCAAAGTCACCTCACTTCGGAGGCATTGCCATGAGGTACGTCCCCGCCATCGCCGTCACGGCCGCACTGGTGCTCAGCGCGAGCGCCGCTACAGCCGCCAAGAAGCATCACCCGCGCTATGCCCGGCACCCCCAAGCGGCGTACGTTGCGCCCAGTACGGACTCGGGCTTCGCGCCGGCCCACATGATCGAGGCGCGGCCGGGCGTGTTCATCTCGAGCTACGGCTGCATCACCGACGAGGGCTACGGCCGCTGGCTCTATTGCGGCCAGGGCCGGAAGTGAACTCCGGCTTCAGAACGTAATCTGGTCAGGAGGAGCTCGATGAGACATGTCGGCCTGGCGATCGTTGCGGCGGCGGCGTTGATGTTCGCCGGAAGCGCCGCTTCCGCCACCTCAAAACATCACCCGCGCTATGCACGGCACGCGCGAGGCCCTGCCGTTCACTATGCCCCTATCCCCGCGCGGCCGATCGAGGGGCCGAGGGCGTACGTGCCGAGCAATGTCTGCATCCAGGACGAGGGCTACGGCCGCTGGACCTATTGCGGCCAGGGGACGCCCGGACCCTAAAACGACAAAACCCGCCAAACGGCGGGTGTTAACGTTAACTATTCGGTAATCTTTTCTGGTGGGTTGACGACGACCGGCGTATAATGACCTGCCTTTCCCCCACGAAAGGTAGCGGTCCCGGTCGTCGTCCCCATCCCCCCGATCCCCGCACGATCGGGACCGTCTTTACTCTCCCCACTTCCCCGCCGACCCCGGCGCCGTTCAACGATGCGCGCAAACTCACAGCCATTCGCGGCAAATTGTGGCCGGAATTTTGGCGCGCCGGAAAAATCTGACATATCCCCAGCGGGCGCGATAAGGCCTTGTCATTGCGAGCGAAGCCAAGCCCGTGAGCGCGCATGAACCGCAGCGGAATGTGGCATCTCGGAAAATTTCTTCGCGGCACTAGGGGAGGAACGAATCATGCCCGGCGAACCGGTGCAGTGCAAGGTTGCGGACGGCGTGGCGCTGGTCACGCTGAACAATCCGCCGCTCAACCTCGTCACGTTGGAGATGACGCGCGAGCTCAACGCGCTCGTCGCGCGCCTGGCGGCGGACGAAACGGTGCGCGTGCTGGTGTTGACCGGCTCCGGCTCGAAAGCGTTCTGCGCCGGCTCCGACATCAAGGAGTTCCCGCGCATGATGGCGCCCGGCGTCGTCGTCCCGCAAAAGCTCGCGCTCGAGAACGAGGCCTACAGCCGCGTCGACGATTTCCCCAAACCCACCATCGCGGCGCTCAATGGGCTCGCCTTCGGCGGCGGGCTTGAGCTTGCTGTTTGCTGCGATCTCATCGTGGCGGAAGAGGGCTCGCGGGTTGCGCTGCCGGAAATAAACCTCGGCGTTTTTCCCGGCAGCGGCGGACCGGTGCGCGTCACGCGGCGCATCGGCGAGGGGCGGGCCAAGGAGATGATGTATTTCGGCGAGCCGCTGCCGGTCGAAACCGCGTTGGCCTGGGGGCTCGTCAATCGCGTGGTGCCGGCGGGCGAGGCGCGCGCGAGCGCGCTCGTCATGGCGCGCACGCTTGCCGGGAAGCCCGCGGTCGGCCTGGCGGCGTGCAAACAGGCAGTCGACATGGCCTTCGACATGCCGGAAGAGGAGGCGGTGCAAGCCTCGCTGCATTTAAGCCAACGGGCGTTCGAGTCGGCCGATTGTCACGAGGGCGTGCGCGCGTTCTTCGCCAAGGAGCGGCCGCGCTTCACCCATCGCTAGAGCATGATCCCGAAAAAGCCCGCCCCGCACTTGATGCGGGGTGGGTACCGGTTTTCGGAAAAAGATCATGCTCCAAGAAATAACGTCGGCGCGAAGGAGACGAGACCGATGACCGAGCTTGACGTGTTCGAGGCGATCCATACCGCGCGCGCGTTGCGGCGGCTCAAGCCGAATCCGATCCCTGAGGACCTCATCACGCGCATTCTCGACGCGGCGATCCGCGCGCCGTCCGCCGGCAACGCGCAGAACTGGGCCTTCATCGTGGTGCGCGATCCGGAGCAGCGCCGCAAACTCGGGGCGATTTATCGCAAGGCCTCGGACATCGCGAGCGCGTTCTACGCTGCGCGCGGACGGCCCGCGCATCTCTCCGAGGAGCAGTTTCGCCAGCTCATGACGTCGGGTGAGTACCTGTGGGATCACATGGGCGATGCGCCGGTCATCCTTGTCCCCTGCCTCACGGTGCGGGAATTGCCGCCGCAGGAGACCCTGCCGACGCAGTTCCAGACGCACTACGAGGAGGAACGGCGCTATCAGGAGCGCATCCGCGGCTCGAGCATTTATCCGGCGATCCAAAACATCATCCTGGCGTGCCGCGCGCTCGGGCTCGGCACCACCATCACCACCAATCACATCCGCTGCGAGGACGAAGTGAAGGCCGTACTCGGGCTGCCGCCGCACGTCGACACCTTCGCGCTCATGCCGATCGGCTTTCCGATCGGAAAATTCGGCCCGCTCGCGCGCCGTCCGCTCGCCGAGGTCGCCTGTGCCGACCGCTGGTCGCAGCCGTGGTCCGGCGCCGATTAGAGCATGATCCCGAAAAGTGGATACCGGTTTTCGGAAAGGATCATGCTCCAAGAAGAAGTTAGAGCGTGATGACGATTCGAAGAAAAGTCATCACGCTCTAAGTCTCAGGCGACAAAGAGCCTCGCGCAAGTGAAAATCATTGCGCCGACCCCGACGAGCAGGAGGGGGTGAACCGCGGGCCGCCAGAGGCGCACTGCGGCGACGGCGAGGGCAAGACCCCACGGCAACAGGTCGCCGCGGTCGATAGCGAGAATCGCAAAGGCGCCGGCGAACACCAGCCCGACCGCGATTGGCGAAAGCCCGGCGGCGATCGCGGCGTGCCAGGCAGAACCCCGCCAGCGGTTGAACATCGATGCGGCCGCATAGGCCACCAGCGTCGAGGGGAGAAAGAACGCCACAGAAACAACCAGCGCCCCAAGCCATCCCGCGACCGCAAAGCCGATCAAGGTCGCGAGCAGCGTGCCCGGCCCGGGCGCCACGCGCGCGAGGGCGAAGAGGTCGGCGAATTCGCGTTGCGTCATCCACTGATTCACGATCACGGCCTGATGCTGCATTTCCGCGATGACCGCGGGGCCGCCGCCGACCGACACGAGCGAAAGCGGCGCGAACACCAGCGCAAGCGTCACGAGCGTCTTTTCATCCGCCGGCATCGGATGCCTCCCCGCGCCGGGATGCCGGCCAAAGATAAGCAGCGCCGATGCTCACCGGTGCCAGGCACAGGACGGTCGGAACCATGGGAAAACGTGCGACCCCGATCAGGACGAATGTGGCCGCCATCACCGCCAGCGCTGCGGCCGGGGCGGCGAGGCTGCGGTTCGCCTGCCGGCCGCCGCGAACAACATGAGCGCCGATCGAAACGCCCATCGCGATCATCAGGCCGACCGAGGCTGACGCCGCGCCTTCCAGCACGAGGTGGAACGCGGCCACCTCGGCAAATCGCCGGTACACGAGCGCAAAGGCGACGACTAACAGGCTCGGTCCCACCAGAAGCCCGAGCACGGCCGCGGTCGCGCCCGCCGCGCCGCGCAGCTGCCGGCCGACGACCGTCGCGAGATTGACCACGGTCGCCCCAGGCATGATGCGGCAGAGGCCGAGCGCGGCGATGAACTCGGTTTCGCCGATGAGATGGCGCCGTTGCACCAACTCGCGATGCATCCACGCCGATACGTTGCCGCCGAAGCTCGACATGCCGAGCTGGGAGAACAGCAGGAACAGCTGAGCGAGGCCGACGGCAGGGGGCGCGCCTGCATCGGCCCGCGGAACAGATGAACGTGCTTTTCGCGTATCGGACACAGAGCGTTTTCGGTCAAATGCACAACCCCGCCTCACAGCATAGCGCAAATGCAGCGTCTTGCTGCGGCCGCGCCATGGGGGCATTTTCCCCTCGACCACTGTCGAGCGGCATGCAAGTGTAAGGCGATGGGGAGAAAACCACTATGCCGGATTGGTCGATAAAAATCGTCGCGGTCGCGAATCCACGTCCCGACTTCAAGGCGGAGTTCCTACCCGATCTCAGCAAAGCCAAGCGGGGCGATCCCCTCAAGGTGCAGCGGGGCGACCTCGTCAGCTGGAACAACACGACGGGCGACGCGCACCGGCCGTGGCTGGTTACGAGCGCAAACGCACCGCCGACCGATCCGCCGCCAAACAAAAATTATCTGACTACGACCCCCGTGCCTCCGCACAGCCCGTCGGACGACTATTATGTCGACGTGCCGGCGGGCACCACGCTCTACTATTGCTGCAAACTGCACCCGGCCGAGCGCGGCAGCATCGTCGTCGTGCCGTTTGTCCAATCCGCAAATACGCCGACCGGCTGAAAGCGTGAGTAGTCATCACGTGGGTGACGCCGCCGCCGCCGCTTGCTGTAAACCTCACCGTCAATGGCTTTAGAGCTGAACGCCTGCATACGCGCCAAATGAGCGAGGGTGCCATGTCGAGGATTCAAATCACGCACGACGATCGCCAACAGTTTCCATCGGCGGGCTTCCGATTTGTCCCGTTGCGGTGGCTCGCGGCGACGGCCGGCGCCGCCGCGGTGTTGACGTGGGATGGCTCTGCGCAGGCGCAGGCGATCGATTGCCCGCCGCCGGCTCAAACTCTGGTCAAGATTCCCGAAATCGTGTCGGATCCGGCCACGCACGTGCTGCGCGGAACGGTTGTCTTGGCCGAAGAACGGCAGCGTCTGATGTTCCGCTCGCCGGTCGGCGGAAAATCCTCGAAGCCGGGCGATCCCGCCGCTTCCTATCAATGCCAGGAGCAGATCGTTCGCGCGTTCCATCGCTACGACGGGGTGGAAACGATCGTACCCGATCCCAACGCCGTTCACGATCCGGTGCCCGGTCCCACGCTCCGCGCTCGCGTCGGCGACATCGTCGAGTTGAGCTTCGTAAACGACATCGATGCCAATCGCTTCGGCCGTTCGATCGACCAGGGCGAGAAGCGCAACATCTCCGGCATTGCGAAGAATCCGGCTGTGGGCTGCGACACGATCAACACCGGCACGCCTGGCATGGGTTACCCATATACGGGCCCGACTCCATTCAAGCTTGGCGACTCGTTCCCCGATTGCTTCCACGGATCGAGTACCGGCAACATCCATTTTCACGGGACTCACACCAACCCGAGCGGCACCGGGGACAACGTTTTGTTGGAAATCAGGCCGTCGCCGCGTGTGCCCAAGCCGGGCAGCACCACGGGCGAAACGATCCCGACCATTACGCCGGCTTCGGTCGCAGGAACTTTCGATACGTTCTTCACGGCGTGCGAATCGAAACTGAGGGGCAACGTGCGCTTGGAATGGCCAAAAAACTGGGACGAAGCTCCGCTCGGTCCGTGGACCGACGACAAAACCTGGACCGCCGAACAAAAAAAGCTGCTCCAGGCCTACGACGCACAAACCAAGGAAGATCTATGGGGCGCCGACAAAAAAGTGATCGATCAGAAACTATGGCCGCAATATTACATCGGCGCCTTCCCCTATTGTTTCCAGATACCGGCGTACGCGTACGGGACGTGGCCGCCTCCCGGTGGGTTGCGCATGGGCCAAGCTCCCGGCGTCCATTGGTACCACGCGCACAAGCATGGCTCGACCGCGATCGACGTGGCTAACGGGATGACGGGCGCCTTCATTATCGAGGGCAAATACGACGACGATCTGGATGCCTACTATGGCGCCGGGTGGACCCGGAGCCAGCCGCTCCTGATCATCAACCAGCTGAGCGTGTCACCCAACCTCGAGCGCAATGCCCGGAGCGGTTCCGGCCAGCAGGACAAAGGTCCCGATTTTATGGTCAACGGCCGTTCGCAGCCGATGATCGACATGGCGGCCGGCGAGGTCCAGCTTTGGCGCATCGTCAATACCTCGGGGCGCAGCGGAGCTTATTTTGCCGGCTTCCCGCCGGGCTTCCAGTGGAAGCAGATCGCGCAGGACGGCGTCCAGTTTGCGGACGAGAACTATCAGAACAGCCTGAACAAGCCGTTCCTCATGGCCGCCGGCAATCGCGTCGATCTGCTGGTGAAGGCGCCGTCCCCCGGCACCTACGCAATCCAGGTGCAACATGAGGTCGCGACCAGCGACCTCGCAAGCGCGCACCCGGTCGTCCTGGTGCAGGTGCGGGTGCGAAGGGACGTTCCGCCGGCATCGGGCAATCGCGCCACGTTCATCCCGCACGCACCGGAGCAACCTCCCTTCCTGACCAACATCACCGACGCGGAGGTGGCCAGCACGATCAATAATCCGCGCGTCATCACGTTCGCCTCGACGGCTACTCCCAGTCCGAGCAACCCCGACTTTTCGCAGCACACGATCAACAACCACAAATTCGATGGTCCGGGCGATGTGCCGATTCCGGTGACTCTTGAGGCGGTCGAGGAATGGAAGATCGTGAACGCCACCTATGCTCAACCGATTTCCCATCCGTTCCACATCCACGTCAATCCGTTCCAGATCGTCGAGGTGTTCGATCCGAACGCGACGGTGACGATCAACGGCGTCGTTGCCCCCAAATACGTCACGTCGCTCAGTCAACTGGTGGATCAATCCAGGCAGTGCCTCCTCGATTTGGGGGACCAGACGACATGGAAGGACTGTCACAACGACACATCCAACGCGCCGCGCATCTGGTGGGACGTCTTCCCCATCCCGACGGGCGCCTCCATGAGTAATGCCGGGGGGCAGACCGCCAACGTCCCGGGCTACTTCAGGATGCGCAGCCGGTTCGTGGACTTCCCGGGCAACTATGTCCTGCATTGCCACATTCTCGCTCACGAAGATCGAGGCATGATGTCGATCGTCGAACTCACGGCGCCGGGCGCGCCGGCGACCGCGCTCCTCTATCACCATCATTGATGGGGGGTGGGCCGAGGCGCGGCGATGGTGCTCGCTCGTGTTGGGGTATGCTCGCGTCATGTCGCTCTATGACGCCGCCGCCGCGACCTTCACGCGTGACCGTGCCCTGCCTGACGCGACCGCGGAAGCGATCCGCTCGGCGATTCTCGCCGCGGTCGATGCGACCCGGCCGCGCCTGCTCGACCTCGGCGCCGGCACCGGACGCGTGGGCCGCGCGTTCGTCGCCGCCGGTGACGATTACGTCGGCATGGATCTTTCGCTCGCGATGCTGCACGAGTTCGCGCAACGCGGTGCCGCGCGCCTCGTCCAAGCGGATGGCGCGCATCTTCCTTTCCGCGACGGGACCTTTGACGCCGTCATGTTGATCCAGGTGTTCGGCGGCATGCGCGAGTGGCGGCGCGTCCTGGCCGAGGCGCGGCGCGTGCTGCGGCCCGCGGGCGCCCTCGTGATCGGCCGCACGGTCGCGCCTCCAGACGGGCTCGACGCACGGATGCGGCAGCGTCTGACCACGATCCTCGACGAAATGGGCGTCGCGCGCGAGGGCGGCAATCGTCGCGAGGAGGCGGTGCGTTTCCTGGAGCAAAGCGCCAGCGCGTCGTGCATCCGCGCCGCTGCCTGGGAGGCCGATCGGACCCCGCGTGGATTCCTCGAGCGGCATCGCACCGGGGCGCGGTTTGCGGCGCTTCCCGCACCCATCAAGGACGCCGCGCTGGGCAAGCTCGCCGGCTGGGCATCGGCGGCCTTCGGCTCGCTCGATCACGTGCTGCGCGAATCGCATTATTTCGAATTGCGCGTCTTCAAACTCCAAACAAACCGCGGAAGCTGAAATGAATGACACATCTACCGCCGCGCTGTTGACGGAGCTCGGACGCCGCCTCGTCGCCGGATCGCTCAGCGACGAGGCGATCCAGCGCGCGACCGAGGCGACGCCCGACTTCGCCATTCTGCCGTGGGTCAACGTGGTCAAGATCGGCGGCCAGAGCATCATGGACCGCGGGCGCAGCGCGGTTTGGCCGCTGGTCGACGAGATCGTCGCCAATCTCTCCCGCCACAAGATGATTCTCGGCACCGGGGCCGGAACGCGCGCGCGCCATGTCTACAGCCTGGCCATCGATCTCGGCTTGCCGGTCGGC